>Ga0193755_1000363_pt1 | contig 12887 bp, 12 predicted proteins | sample H1a2metaG_FD_144921 | JGI IMG/M metagenome (GOLD analysis project Ga0193755, IMG submission 144921) | Soil microbial communities from a riparian zone of the East river system, Colorado, United States - H1a2 | ecosystem: Environmental > Terrestrial > Soil > Riparian zone | place: USA: East River...
ATGCCCTATGGCTCCTACCATGTCAGCCCGGAGGATGCGGTGCGCAATGCCGCGCGCTACGTGAAGGAAGCGGGCGCGGAGGCGGTGAAGGTAGAAGGCGGTGAAAAGCGTGCCGACCTGATCCGCCGGATCATCGACGCGGAGATCCCGGTTGCCGGACATATTGGCCTGACGCCGCAGTCGGTGAATGTCATGGGCGGCTATAAGGTGCAGGGAAAAGATCTGACCGCCATCGAGCACCTCATGCGGGATGCGGTCGCACTCGATCGCGCCGGGGCTGCTTGCATTTACCTGGAAGGCATCCCCCGCGAAGTCGCCGCCATGATCACGGCGGAAGTGGAGACGCCGACCATCGGCATCGGCGCTGGGCCCGAGTGTGATGGGCAGGTGCTGGTCTTTCACGACATTCTCAACCTCACTTTCCAGCAGTCGGCCAAGTTCGTTCGCCGGTATGGGGATGCGGCGGCGGAAATTACGCATGCCGTGCAGGCGTTCCGCGCGGACGTGATGTCACGCCAGTATCCGTCGGATGCGGAGTCGTATCATTTGCCGAAAGAAACGCGGGCAGCGCTCGAAACTGTGCTGGAGCGTAAGCGAGGGATGCGGCGCTGAATCGCATTCATTCTGCGGAGAACCAAATCGCGAGTGATCGATGGAGCGGCCGCAGCCTGCCGTAAGCTTGTCGAACGGTCTTCGGCCGTCGACGCGGTAAGCTGGCGTTGTAATATCGCGCTTGCAAGTCTTCCCATGAAAATCAGTACGACCACTGCAGACACGCGATCCGCCTGTCGAGCCGCGCGCCTCGCCGGACAACGGCTTGGCCTTGTTCCCACCATGGGAGCCTTGCATGAGGGCCATGTCTCGCTGGTGCGAACGGCAAAAGCGCAAAGTGGCTTCGTGGTGGTTTCGATTTTCGTCAATCCTCTGCAATTCGGACCAAGCGAAGATCTCGCGAAGTATCCACGCAATTTTGAGCGCGACCGTGGGCTGCTCGAAAAAGCGGGCGTGGACCTGATCTTCGCGCCATCGGTGGCCGAGATGTACGCCTCCGCCGGCATCACCTACGTGAACGTGGAGGGCCTGAGCGAGCGGCTCGATGGCCAGTCTCGTCCGGGACACTTCCGGGGAGTGACAACGGTTGTGTCCAAGCTCTTCCATATTGTCGAGCCGGACCTGGCGGTCTTTGGGCAGAAGGATGCCGCGCAGGTGGCGATCATCCAGCGCATGGTTCGCGATTTGAATATACCGGTAGAAATCGTGGTGGCTCCCATCGTGCGCGAATCCGATGGCCTGGCGATGAGTTCCCGGAACGCGTATCTCGACTCGCAGCAACGCAAGCAGGCTCTGGTGTTGTCGCGCTCGCTCCATCGCGTGGAGGAGTTATTCCAGCGGGGAAAACGATCGGCAGCAGAACTGATTGCCGCAGGCCAGAGTGTATTCGCCGAGGAACCGGCGGTGCGAATCGATTACCTTTCCGTGGTAGATCCGGAATCGCTGGAGCCTATCCAGGAAATTTCGCGCATCGCCCTGGTTGCGGTAGCGGCATACGTGGGCAGCACTCGGCTGATCGATAACGTGGTGTTGCAGCGCGGCTAAACGAGAACCAATCTCCGACGGCAGCGCTTCTGGCGATGGTCGCGATCACACGCCGCCGCTCAGGCGATTCTTCCCGACACAAAGCGATTTCCCGGGATGATATAGCGCAGCGGCAGCGCGGCAGCTTTGGTAATGCCAATACGCGCTGTGATCCGCACCGGTGGGCGGGGCGAGCCATCATCGGCAATCCACAAATCAGATTTTGCCAAGGTGAGGTCCTTTCCGTTGTCGCGAACGCGGGTGATGCCGAGCGCTTCGGCCAGGCGTCCGGGCCCGCTCGTCAATCGGCGAAGATCTGCGTTATCGATTGCCTCAAGCCCTCGCGCACGCGCCATTTCTTCCATCCCGGCAACGGGCTCGAGGGCGCGAAACAAGACTCCGCCCGCCACACCGTCCCGCAGGCAGGAGACGTTGAAGCAATAGTGGTTGCCATAAATAAAATATACGTAGGCAATTCCCGGCGGTCCCCAGAGCACGGCATTGCGCGTCGTGCGCCCGGCGAAGGAGTGGGCGGCGGGATCGTTGTGGCCGAGGTAAGCTTCGACTTCCACGATGCGGCCCACCAGCAGACTTTTTCCGTTTCGACGCAGCAGGAGTTTGCCGAGCAGGTCGCGGGAGACCCGGCGAGGGTCGCGATTGTAGAAAGTGGCGGGCAAGGGAGCCAACTGGCCGGGGGCCCTCGATGGCCCGCGTTGCCGTATTGGAATTGAAGTAACCACGTTGCTCCGCTGTGACCGGCCGCGCTCAGGCAATGGCGGCCACCTTTTCTAACATTATTTTGCCCTGCCTTCGCCTTTAGAATGCTCGCCATCGCGGCCAGTCAACGGCGAGCGATGCTGGCACAATGTCGCAATTGTTTGCACAAGTGCGGTTAGGGAGGGATCGCTGCTGAAAGCGCCATTATCAAAAAAGACGTGAAGCCACGCCGAGAGTGCACCTCGTGGAGAATTCCGGGTAGTGGAGTGTGAATTGCTCAGCGTTGACTGAAGCTTCCCCAGGAAGCCTTCAGGGCCGCGTTCTCCAATTCCCTTGGAGGCATGCCATGCCACTCTCTGCCCGTCGTCTTCTCTTTGATTGCGATTTGTTCGCTAGCCTGTATCTCGCTGCCCGCCAGAGCAAACAGTGTGGTTGTGAATGGCACTGCTTATGGTGGAAACGATAGCAACGGACTGTCGCTGACCGGCGGCGCCATCTCCATCTTCTCAGCCTCTCCCATTGGATACTCTCAGGTTGGCGGCGGCACGGCCGGTGTCCCGATGACCCTCTCTTTCTGGGTGCTGCCTTGGTCAGGAATGGGCTATGCCTCCGTAACGGTTGGCAGCGAATTCACCGACATAGTCCAAGGCGCGGGTATCCTCTTTACGGGAACCTTCACCGTCCCGTTTTCGGCGATTGCCACAGGAACGTATAACGTCCCCGTCAGCATGGCTGGCCAACTCTCAGCCTACCAGGATCTAACCTTGGGAGGGGGCTATACGCAAGGTCCGTTGATGGCCAACATAGTTTCCACAGGAACCGGCGTGGCCACTTTGCAGCTGACTGACATCGGGAACGGCCAATTCATAATTCCGTACGCCACTTTCGACTTCAAAGGCACAGGAAATCTCACGATCGTTCCGGAACCGGGCTCTCTGTTCTTGCTGGGTACGGGGCTCGCCGGTCTTGGAACTATGTATTGGCGAAGGATTTTGTTTCGCTCACCGGCATAATTTGGGCTGTCCGACTGATCTCGACGTCGGGCTGTCTCCGATGTGCGAAGAGGCAGCTAATCCCAGGGCGAACAGGATGAGAATTGTGAACAAAACAATACCGAGTTTTAGCTTCTCCATTCCTCTGTCCGTCGCTCCCGCGTCAGGCTCTACGCAGCCTGCTTCAGGTACGACAGCACCTCTTCGGAATGCCCTTCCGGCTTTACTTTGTGAAAGACGTGCTGGATCTTGCTGTCGGGTCCGATGATGAAGGTGGTGCGCACTACGCCCATGACCTTCTTGCCGTACATGTTTTTCTCCTGGATGACGCCGAAGGCGTTGCATAGTTTCCTGTCGGCGTCGGCCAGCAGCGTGAACGGCAAGTGGAACTTCTCCTGAAATTTTTTCTGGGCTTTCGGAGTGTCGGGCGAAGCGCCTAACAAGACGGCTCCCGTTTTCTGCATCTGACGGTAGGTGTCGCGGAATTCGCAGGCCTCCTTGGTGCAGCCTGGGGTGTCGGCGCGGGGGTAGAAATATAGGACCACGGTCTTACCCTTGAAATCCTTCAAGGAAACCTCTTTGCCATTCTCATCCTCTAATTTGATGTCAGGGGCTTTATCATTGACGTCAAGCATGGTTGCTACTCCAATCCGTTTCTCGTTATACCGCAGAGCGCCCTGGGCCGTCATCTGTTTGCTGGCCTTGATGGCCGTGCAATTTGCCAGCGCGCAGGCGCGCAAAACGAAAGAGGCCAAGGGCCCGCGTGCGTTGGGACTGGTCGAGCTTTCTGCGGACGGCAAGGCGCGGCTGGTTCCGATCAGCATTGTGGTCGACGGCAAGTTTTACGATGCCGGCGCGTACAAGGCTTCACCCGTTCCACTCGCGCTGTGGAACGAAACCGTGTACGAGGCGGAGAAGAGCGGAGTCTCACAGGGCCTGTTCACGGTGGCGGGCGCGATCCGCGGTCAGGGTAATAATTGCCCGGCGGGCTCTGAGCCGAAGGCGCGTCCCAAGGCCACCACCAAGCCCAAGCTGGACGATGACGAGGGTCCGCCGACACTACGCCGGCAGGACCCTGCCAAGCCTCAAACTGGACCGGGGACGCCCGCATCAAGTCCTGCGCCTTCGGGCGATAAGACATCTTCTCCTGCGCCGAGTGCAACTCCTGCGCCGACTGCCACCACTCCGCCTGCAAAAGCTCCAACCGCAGAGACGCCTGCAAGCGAGAAACCACCGGACGGGGCGACTGCAAGCGATACGAATGACGACGATCCCAATCGGCCCGTTTTGAAGCGTGGAAAGACAGAAACACAGAACGCTGCGCATCCGGAAGTCGGCGCGTCGACGGGTGTGGCCCGGAGGCCTAGTGGTCCAGCGGCCAAAGCGGATATTAAGAAAAGCGCCGCCCAATCGATGCCCGCGATATCGGATGCAGCCGGGCCCGAACCGCGCCCGTATCTTTACGACATCAAGCCCGACGAAGAGCAGAAATACCGCAAAGGCATGCTGGCCCTGGCAGCCGATGCCGTCATGGCACGGGTGAAAGAGGGAGCGCCTGCGGCTCCGGCGAAGCCTGCAAGCCGCACCGCAGCCCGCACGGCGAAGGCAACGCAACCGACCTTCGACGACATCCAGTTTCGCGCGTTCGATCTATGGAATACGAATGAGCCTGTGTTTGTGCTCAGCGCCACTGCGCACGCGCCCAAGCCTGGCTCATCTGATCCGACCGACAACCCGGTGTATTACGTGACCATGGTGGCCAAGAAAAATATCTATGACGAACTGCGCAAGCTCTACACCGGCGTGACTGATCCACGACGTCTGGACCAGACCCCTCGCATGGAATTGATTGATGCGGTCGACGCCGACGGCGATGGGCGCGGCGAACTTCTGTTCCGGCGCGTCTCAGACACAGGAAGTGCATGGGGAGTGTACCGGGCAGGCGCCGATCAACTGGTTCCGCTATTCGAGGGCACGCCCGCAGGACAATAGCGCCGCTCTACTCAATCCCGCGCCAACCATTTACAATCCCGTGCGAGTTCGGAGGCTTGGGGACTTGATGCGCCAACTTGCAATTCTTGGATGTTCTCTTTTTCTCGCCATCGCGAATCTGGCCGCACAGGATCAAGATTTCAGTAAAGTTCAGATCACGGTCACCAAAGTGGCGGGCACGGTGTACATGTTGCAGGGCGCAGGTGGAAACATTGGCGCCTCCGTCGGAGAGGACGGCATTGTTGTAGTCGATGATCAATACGCACCACTGGCGGAGAAGATCGAAGCGGCGCTAAAAGGGATTACCGACAAACCCGTCCGGTTCATCATCAATACCCACTACCACGGAGATCACACTGGCGGAAATGCGTTTTTCCAGAAGCAGGCGCCGGTCATCGCGCACGACAATGTGCGTAAGCGGCTTGAGCAGGGCAGCATGGCCGGAAATCTCGGCTCCATTTCCATGGAGCGGAAAGCCGCGCCGAAAGAGGCGCTGCCGATTGTCACTTTTGATCATGATGTAACCGTGCACCTGAATGGCGAAGACATTCGCGCCCTGCATTTTCCCGGCGGTCATACCGACGGCGACAGCATTATCTTTTTTCCCAAATCGAACGTGGTGCACATGGGAGATGACTTCGTGCGCTACGGTTTCCCGTTCGTCGATCTGGCTTCGGGCGGAAGCGTACAGGGCATGATTGCCGCGCTCGAGGAGGTGGTCCCCAAGCTGCCGGCAGACGTGAAAGTAATTCCCGGCCACGGCAACGTCTCGAACCTCGACGATGTTCGCGAATACGTGAAGATGTTGAAGGATACTCGCGCGGTGGTGGAGAAAGGCGTTCAGCAACGGAAGACACTCGACCAACTGAAGCAGGAGAAAGTGCTGGAGCCGTGGAAGAAGTGGTCGGGAGATTTCATTTCTTCCGACGTATTCATCGAAACTCTTTACAACGATCTTACCGGCAAGAAAGACGGCCAGTTCATCAAGCACAATTGACGGGCGCAGGCCCCGAATGTAGGGGCCCGCGCGATGCGCGCATTCGCCCGCATCCAACTCAAGGACGCACAGGCCCCATCGCCCCATGACACTTTCCAGGACCCCGCTGACCCGCCGTGAATTTCTCGCCTCCTCCCTTGGCCTGGGGGCCACTGCTGTCTTGGGCACCACGCTGCCATTTTCTTTCCCGGCGAATGCCGCCACCGGCCATCCGGTCTCGTTTCCGGAGAGTTTTTTATGGGGCACTGCGACCGCGGCCTACCAGGTTGAAGGAGGCTGGAACGAAGACGGCAAGGATGAATCCATCTGGGACCGATTCGCGCACACCCCCGGAAAAATCAGGAATGGAGACACGGGCGACGTCGCCTGCGATCACTACCATCGCTATCGCGACGACGTTCAAATCATGCAGGGATTGGGAATGAAGAGCTACCGCTTCTCAATCTCGTGGCCGCGGATTCAGGCCAGCGGCGCGGGCAGGCCCAATCCCAAGGGTCTGGATTTTTACAGCAAACTGATTGACACGCTGCTGCAGGCGAAAATACGGCCGCTCCCCACGCTCTATCACTGGGACTTGCCGCAGGCCCTGGAGGATGCAGGAGGCTGGCCGAGTCGCGATACGGCGCAACGCTTCGCCGACTATGCCGACATCGTGATGAGCGCTCTCGGCGATCGCGTTCAGTCATGGATGATTTTCAACGAGCCCTCGGTCTTCACGGCGCTGGGCTACCTGAGCGGCGAGCACGCTCCTGGCCGCACCGATCTGAACGCGTACCTGCGCGCAACCCACGTGGTGAGCCTGGCGCAGGGCATGGCGTTTCACGTCATGAAGGGCGTGCGTCCGAAGTCCGTGGTGGGCACGGCCTTCGCCATGTCTCCGATGGAGCCAGCTTCACGTTCGCGTGCGGATCAGGATGCTGCCGAACGCGCCCACCGCTGGCAGAACGTCTGGTTCCTGGAGACGGCGCTCAGCGGCAAGTATCCCGAAGCATTCACGGGTGTCACTCCGGAGATGCTGGGGGTTCAGGCCGGCGACATGGAAAGGGTACGGGCGCCCCTCGACTTTATCGGAATCAATAACTATTTCCGGAATGTGGTGTCGGCGAAAAGCACCAGGTCTATGAAGCCGGGTCCAGCGGCCAAAATTTTCCCGGCCGAGATAACCCTGGGTGGCAACATCGGCAGCAGGACCGACATGGGGTGGGAAGTCTATCCGCACGGACTTTACGAGATCGTTATGCGGATCACGAAAGACTATAACCGGCCCGCGATCGAGATTACGGAGAACGGTTGCGCCTACGGCGACGCTCCCAATAAGCACGGGATTGACAACGATACGCGGCGAATTGCGTTTTACAGCAGCTACCTGCACGAACTAGCGCAGGCGATCAAACAAGGGGCCGATGTACGCGGTTTCCACGCCTGGAGCTTGCTCGACAATTTTGAGTGGACAGAGGGCTTCAGCAAACGCTTCGGATTGGTTTATGTGGATTTCAAAACCCGGCAACGGACCGTTAAAGCTTCCGGACACTGGTTTACGAAGGTGGCTGGGAGCAACGCCTTGCCTGCGGCCGGAAGGAAAGCGAAACAGCTGTGAGCCACGAGTCACGACTTTTTTTGGGAAAACGTTTTGGGCAGACGAACGGGATTGTTCATGCCCGAAGTTCGTGGCTCGCAGCTATTTATTCGACACGACGACTTCGCCGTTTTCGATCTTGATGCCGCCGACGGAATCAGGTAGCTTCAGGCGGTCGCGCTGCTCCAGAAGCCTCTTTTGCAGTTGATCATTTACCAGCGACACCGGGACTTCGAGGTCGCCGATCTTGATCTTGGTCGGCTCGAAGGTCGCGTAGCCGTCTTTTGATCCAAGATGGCCTTCGAGGGTGACCCAGACATCTTTACCGGCAACGTGGGTCAGGAACTGACCTTTAGCAACATCGCCTTCGAAATTCACCTGGTAATCCTTGACGCTGGGCTGGCCTGCGCCGAGATCACCCGATAGCACATTGTCTGCGCCTCCGCTCGATGCGGGTGCTGTACTTGCAGCAGCAGCCGGGGCCGACGAGAGTGCGCCGGTAGCTTGCGCGATGGCGGCGGCAACCTCCTGCGCATTCAACCGTATCTCCGCGCCCGACTGCCCTTGGGCTGTCGCCTGTTCGAGTTGCTCAATCTTGTTTTGGAAGGATTGCGCGTTCGCCGCAACAGCAGCGGGAGGCGGAGTTGCCGGGGCCACCGGCTGAGGCCGCTTGAGCACCAGAACGATGGCCGTTACTGATGCCGCCAAAGTCGCAATGCTGATGATGCGATCGAGCTTGATTTTCATGGCTGCGCCCGCATCCCGGTCGCGGGCAGGTTACCCAGACCATGGTACCTGCTGCGGATGGCTTCGCTGAGATGACTGAAGGTGTTGGCCAGTGGCTAACCCCGCACACTGCGCTCCCGGACCTGTTCTGACGTCAGCCCGTAAAGTGGGGGCGTGGGGACACCTAGCATGCTGAGATAAAGGTAAATCTGGCCGCGGTGATGAATTTCATGTTCCGTCATCGCCCGCAGCCACTTCCAGGTCGTAATGAGAGCGCCATCCGGCGTGGCGCATTTGCGGTTCAGGTCCTCGCCAGTGAGTTGGGCGAAAATCTCCATGGACTCGCGGTGCAGTCGTTCCGCGAACTCGAGGATCGCCTCGTACCTGTCCGCCAGTTCTTTACCGCACCCGGCGTAACGGCTGGGACGCCCGGAAACCGTCTCGGCGAACATGTAGCGCTCGATGGTTGCGATGTGGCGTACCAGGTCGCCTAGGGTGAACTTGCCTTCGCGATAGGTCCAGTCCAATTTGTCGGGAGGGATGCAGCGTGCGACGCGCATGGTGCGCTGGTGAATCTTTTCAAGGTAGTCGAGGAAGAGTGGAAGCTCGTTAATTTGCAAGGTCGTCGCTCATCCTGTCGAAGTCATCCCGCATCGCGCACTCGCGTGGCTCAATTGCGCGCATCCCCCTTCATCCCTCCAGCTTCTTTGCAAGCAGTTCATTCACAATCTGCGGATTCGCCTGTCCTTTGGAAGCCTTCATTACCTGCCCCACAAAAAACCCGATCATCGTTTTTTTCCCCGCCCGGTATTGCTCAACCTGCTTGGGGTTTGCGGTGATGAGTTCGTCGATGATCTTTTCGAGCGCCGAAGTGTCGCTCGACTGCACTGGCCGGCCCTCTTCTTCGTAGACGACTGGGAAGTCCTTGCCGCGCTCAAAGCTCAGGTCGTAGAGGTCCTTGAGCATTTTGCCCGAGATCGCTCCCGATTCCACCAGGTCGGCCGACATTGCCACACCCTGCATTGTGACCGGAGAGGCGCCGATGTGCAGGCCCTTCGCCTTCAGGCGTCCCAATAGCTCACCCTGCACCAGGTTGGCGACCCGCTTCGGATTCTTCGCCGCTTTCGCTGCGGCCTCAAATTGATCCACCAGCTCTTTCGAATCGGTGAGCACCCCGGCATCGTAGTCGGTGATGCCGTAGTCCTTGACCAGGCGCGCACGGCGGGCTTCGGGCAGTTCCGGCAACCGCTTTGCGATCTCGCCCCTCCACTTTTCATCGACCACCAGCGGCAGCAAATCCGGCTCCGGAAAGTAGCGATAGTCGTGGGCCTGCTCTTTCGAGCGCATGCCGTAGGTCTTGCCTTCATTCGAGTTGTAGAGCCGCGTCTCCTGGCTGATTTTGCCACCTGACTCGATCACCTCGATCTGCCGGGCAATCTCGTATTCCAGAGCCTCGCGGACGAAGCGGAAGGAGTTGACGTTCTTGATCTCGGTCTTGGTGCCAAACTCTTTCTGGCCGCGCGGGCGCACGCTAATGTTGGCGTCGCAACGCAGAGAGCCTTCTTCCATGTTGCAGTCGCTCACACCTGTGTAGAGGATGATTTCCTTGAGCAGGGTCAGATACTCGTAGGCTTGCTCAGGTGTGGACATATCGGGCTCGCTGACGATCTCGATAAGCGGCACACCGGTGCGGTTCAAGTCGACGGCAGTCTTCTCGGCTGCGTCGGCGAAACCTTCGTGCAGGCTTTTGCCCGCATCTTCTTCCAGATGGATGCGGGTAATTCCGACTTTCTTCTTGTCTGCGTCCTGCTTGAGTTCGATCCAGCCAAACTCGGCCAGCGGCTTGTCGTACTGCGAGATCTGGTAGCCCTTGGGCAGGTCGGGGTAGAAGTAGTTCTTGCGCGCGAAGATGGATGTCTCGTTGATACGGCAGTTCAGCGACATAGCGGCCAGGACTGCGAACTCCACAGCCTTGCGATTCAGTACCGGGAGCACTCCCGGCATTCCGAGGCAAACCGGGCACACATTGGTGTTCGGCGGAGCCCCGAACTGGGTGGAACAGGAACAGAAAATCTTTGTGGCGGTCAGCAGTTGGACGTGGACTTCCAGTCCGATCACCGGCTCATATTTGGCGAGAGCGGCGACGGTGGAGTCGGGCATAGTCACCATGGTTTGCGATTATAGAGCTTTGCAGCTTAATCCAAATCTGCCGGCCTTTGAGGCGGGCTGGACGGCCGAGGGCTCCCGTCCCTACGTGAGCCTGACACGATACTGTTCCGGAGGTTCTTGGCTATTTCTGAAACGGGATCTCGAAGTACAGCAGGTCGCCGCCCTTGGCATCGCGCAGACCGGTCAGGTAAAAGCGCGCGCCTTCCAACGGAGAGGAAATCCCCGTCACGTCAAAGAACACAAAGCCCGATTGAGTCGAGCGCGGCTCCACGGCTTTTGCGCTGAATTGCGCCGCATCCATCTCATCGAGCGCCTTCTTCCCAACCGCGCCTTTCACTTTTGTGCGCGGGAAAGGAAGGGGGTATTTCGGGCCGCTGGCGGAGACGTGTGCCAGGCGCCGGTAAAGTTCATCATTGGTCGCCGCCGATAGTTTTTCCCGGCGCGCGGTGATTAGCTGGGCCTGCAACGCCGCCAGTGAAACCGGTTGATCGCTGTCATTGGTCACAACCAGGAAGACCGGGAGAAATCCCTCTTCCACCCATTTAACGGTAAATATCTGTGTTTTCTCGGCACTGTCGTACGGCTCAACCGCTACGGCGACCCCTTCGTCGGAATGCTGATCGTGCAACGGATAAGTGCCAGCCGGCTTGGCCACGGGCTTGACGAACTCTTTTGCGACCAGAATTCCGATCAAGCAAAAGCACACCAACACGGAAACGAACAGGGCGAAGCGCAACCCGGGCCGCCTGTCACCACCAAACTTCCGCATGTGAGGATTATAACTGTGAACGCGCTGGCACCAGGGTTCGCCCCGAGCGGCTATGAAGTGGGCGCTGAGCTCTGCGCAGGCGCTCCGTGGTGTCCGGTGGCGATACCGACCAGGCTGCCGCCGATGATTCCGGCGAGCAGGGAGAGCAGGATCAAGGCTAACATCTGATTCCGAAGGCTGTTCTTGCGGCGAATGACAATGGGCATGTTTTAGTCCTCCCCAGGGGAGTCGAAGGACGTTACCGACTATCTAATATTCTAATGGAAAAGTCGACAAGCAACGCTAATCGTTGGGATGCGCGGCGACGACGTTTAGAATGAAATTTATTTTATGTATCTGCTCTACAGCGCACTATTGGCGGTGGTTCTGCTGTTAGGCCTGCCTTACTGGGCCTATCAAATGCTGCGCTACGGTAAATACCGGGCGGGTTTTCTGGAAAGATTTGGCACGGTCCCGGGGCATTTGGCGAACCCTTCTTCGCAGCCCACCGTCTGGGTGCACGCCGTTTCGGTAGGTGAGGTGCTGGCGGTCAGCGAGTTGATTGAGCAGATGCATGGACGGTGGCCGGGTTGTCGGGTGGTTGTTTCCACGACTACGGATTCTGGGCAGAAGTTGGCGCGCACACGATTCGGCGCGGACAATGTATTTTACTTTCCGGTCGATCTGGGCTTCGCAATCCGGCCCTATCTCAAGGCTCTCAAGCCACGGCTGGTGATCCTTGCCGAGACGGAATTCTGGCCTAATTTTCTGCGTCTGGCCAGGCGCAGCGGTGCACGCATTACGGTAGCCAATGCCCGCATTTCCGATCGTTCGGTGGGAGGATACAAGCGTTTGCGCTGGTGGTTGCCGAAGGTGATCGGCCAGGTCGATCTGTTCCTCGCACAAACCTACGAAGACCGGAAGCGGCTGATAGAAATCGGAGCGCCCGAGCCGCGGGTCGAAGTGACTGGCAACCTGAAGTTCGATCTCAAGCCGGGATCTCCGCCGCCCGTGCTGGCGAATTTGCGCGAAAGCTTTCAGGCGACCGGCGCAGGACCGGTACTGGTCTGCGGCAGCACCGTGGATGACGAGGAAGAGCGCATGCTGTTGCAGGCTTTTCAAAGCATTCTGGCCAGCCATCCTCGTGCCGTGATGATCCTGGCGCCCCGGCATCCCGAACGGTTCGCGGGCGTCGCTGCGTTGTTGGAGAGTTTCGGTATTCAATTTTGGCGCCGCTCCCTCTGGGGCGGCGAGCCGATCACCGGTGGAGTCCTGCTGTTGGATACGATTGGCGAGCTATCTTCGATTTACGGACTGGCGGATATTGCCTTTGTTGGGGGCAGCCTGGTGCCCAAGGGCGGTCACAATATCATCGAACCGGCTCGCCACGGTGTG
>Ga0193755_1000365_pt1 | contig 12871 bp, 12 predicted proteins | sample H1a2metaG_FD_144921 | JGI IMG/M metagenome (GOLD analysis project Ga0193755, IMG submission 144921) | Soil microbial communities from a riparian zone of the East river system, Colorado, United States - H1a2 | ecosystem: Environmental > Terrestrial > Soil > Riparian zone | place: USA: East River...
GATTGTTGGCTTCGCCGGTGCCGACCCAGATGATGTCAGGATTGCTTGGCGCAACCGCGATGTCACCGATCGAAGCCGCCCCCTGATGGTCGAAGATGGGCTCCCACGTCGTTCCACCATTCGTGGTCTTCCACACTCCGCCCGACGCCGATGCGACGTAGAAGAGCTCGCCCAATCTTGTACCCAGCTGTGATCTGGGTCCTTCGGGGACCGCGAAATCGACGACGCGTCCGCTGGTCACGGCCGGCCCGATCGCGCGCCACGGCAGCTCGGCGAGTCGCGCAGAATCAGCGTCGAATATGGCGGCAGTCGTCTTGGCGGTACGGCCGGCCTGAGCGAAGAGCATCGAGACAGGTGATACGATCAGACCGATCGCGACAACAAGCCGCGAGAACGTGCGAGGCATCATTTGCTGGAGTGAAGAGAGTTCATAATCTCATTCACAGCGGAGGCTTTTGCCACCGAGGGTCGTCTGTCTCGTCCTGTAGTCCTTACGGGCTCGAAGGTGAGATCATCGCCGCGATATCAACGTCGATGTTGAGTGTCGCGCCGTTCCATGTTTGATTGACCTCCAGCATTCCCTGCCAGATGCTGGCCCACGGGAATCCAACCTCTTGAGGCGACTTGTTCAGGGAAAAACCCGACGAGCTCGTCACCCAGAAGATCGCGGAGCCGGACGCGTTCATGTCCGTGTACGCGCGGCGAACTCCCTCATATATCGCGGCCGCGTTCGCTTTGTGAACGTAGATGCCGGGCCTGAAACGGCCGTCCGCCAAGACCTGCTGCACCCACGCCCGGTAGTAGGCATCCATCGATGCGGGAATCGCATCCATATGCTCGATGTCGAGATAAACCACAGTCCCAAGTGGAAATCCTTCGGCGGCGGTCTTGGAGACTGCATCGATTCCGTCGATGTTGCCTTGCTCCGTCGTCAATAGAGTGCGCGAGCAGGTGACGGCGCCTGCCTGAATATCCGCGGCCGTTGCCGGCACCATGATCCCCGCGCGGGCTGGTGGTGGTTTAATCAGTGCCTGCGATCCCGAAGGCGCGGCGATGGTCGGGACACCGATACTCGGCACTCCGTCGAACGTCTGTTGTCCAACGTAGAGCACTGCCAGACCCCAACCCGTCGATGTGAGCAGCGCGCGTTTTCCCATCCACGATGGGTCGCGATGACAAGGCGCCTGAAGGTAGTAGCCAACCCACTCGTACGGTGACCCGGGTTTTAGCCACGCGCTCATTGACGCATCACCGGGATAGATGCTCGTGTCGAAGCCGGGGTGACTCGACCCGGACTGCGGGATGGGCTCCGGCGATGGACTCGTAATCCCGTGTTCCGTGCACGACACAATCGAGACCGTCAGCGCCACTATGCATGCCTGAAGCCGTATGACTTGCCTCGAATGATTTCTTTCTCTACTCTGATTCATGCGCGGACTTGTCGAATGGTTACGCAGTCCCTCTTTCACTCAAACACCGTGCCCACCCGGAAAGACTCTGTTCTCGTCCCTCCGTCCAAGAACTGCCAATGATCTCCATATGAACGTTTTACTCTTCGGTGCTACCGGCATGGTCGGCCAGGGCGTCCTGCGTGAATGCTTGAGCGATCCCGCCGTGCGCGCGGTGGTTACAGTCGGTCGAAGCGCGACTGGACAGCATCATCAGAAGCTCGAGGAAATAGTCGCGCCCGATCTTATGGACCTCTCCAAATTCGCGCCGCAGCTCACAGGGTTCGACGCATGCTTCTTCTGCCTCGGAGTCTCCGCGCTCGGGATGTCCGAGGAGCAATACTCGAAGGTGACCTTCGACCTCACCATCTCGGTTGCGCGTGCGGTCGGGCGGCTGAATCCCAACATCATCTTCATATATGTGTCTGGTCAGGGTACTGACAGCACCGAGCGCGGGCGCGTAATGTGGGCGCGAGTGAAAGGAAAAACGGAGAATGCGCTCCTCGCGCTTCCGTTCAAGACTTATATGTTCCGTCCGGGCGCCATTATCCCCTTACACGGCATCCGGTCGCGCACCGGTTGGTACAATGCGATGTATGCGATCGCGCGGCCGCTGTTTCCCGTCCTCAAGAGAATATTTCCGAACGCCGTGACAACCACCGAGCAAGTAGGCAAGGCAATGATCGCTGTAGCACGCAATGGCTCGAGTGTGAATGTGCTCGAGACCCCGGACATCAACAAACGGTGACCAGTACTCCAATGATCTCCATCTCATCTCGTCGCGTTTTGTCGACAGCGTTCTTCGTGTTGACGCCGCTGTTCGCCGCTCCTGCGCAGCAGACGTATCAGTCGCCACCAACCGATCTGATCACGATCCTGGATGCGCCGGCTAATCCTGTCTCTTCGATCAGTCCGAATCGACAATGGATTCTGGTAACCGTGAGCGACCCTCGCACGATCACCATCAGCGACATGGCCGACTCCGCCTATTATCTCGCGGGAAGCAAGATCAGGGCGAATCCGGATTACCGCATCGAGAATATCGGAATCCGCTCAGGCACGGTGAGCAGCATCGATGGAAAGACCGCGCGCGCGCTGCAGGTTCCGACTGGGGGACGGATCGGCACGACATCATGGTCCAGCGACGGAGCGCATCTCGCCTATACCACTATCGGCGGCGGGAGGATGGAGCTCGTCATCCTCGATCCTGCTACCGGAGTCCTGCATCACATAGCTGCAGCCGGATTATCTGGAAAGCTGGGAGACCTCGATTGGTCACGTGATGGAAGGCATCTCGCTTTCACTGCTACCACGCCGGCCGGCACGGCGGTGTGGGTAGCCGATGTCACCACCGAAGCTGCGCGCCGACTCACCGGACCGGCGCTCAACTTCACCACCGCACGCGGCAACATCGTCGACGATCCGGGCTGCAGCTGGCTGAACGGCAGGGCGCCCCTCGTCTGCAGGCTGTGGCCGGCGCAGCGCCATGCACTGCCAAAAACCTCCGAGGTCCCCACTGGTGTGATTGTGCAGGAATCCTACGGACGCTCGGCACCCGCGCGCACATACGAGTATCTCCTGCAAGGTCCAGCCGATGAAGCGCTCTTCGACTACTACTTCGCCGATCAGGTCTCACTCGTCGGAGTCGACGGCAAGATCACGCCCATCGGGCAGCCTGGCGTTCACGCGCGCGTTACCCCTTCGCCCAACGGCAAGTATCTGCTGGTCGAGACTATACAGCGGCCCTACTCCTACCAGGTCCCGATGGATGTCTTTCCCTCCCGCACGGAAGTCTGGGATCTGAACGGCAGGGTGCTGCGCGAGATTCGGAACTCGCACGTCGCCGAGGAAGCGCCGAGTGCTCGCGACGCGGTTCTGCCCGGAACTAGAATCGTGAACTGGCGGCCGGACGTTCCGGCCACGCTGGTGATGGTCGAAGCGCTCGACAAGGGAAACCCGCGCAATGTTGTTCCGAAGCGGGACCAGGTGTCCCTCCTCTCCGCTCCATTCACTGGAGCCGTGATGCCCTTTGTCCAAACCGAGTACCGGTACGGTGGTATCAACTGGGTCTCTCCCAACACCGCGTTCCTGATCGATCGGCTTTCACGCGGCGCGAAGCAGCGGGTATGGCAGATCGATCCCTCTGCGCCGAACGGTGGTATCCCGAAACTGATTTGGGATCGCAGTGCCGAGGATCGGTATTCAGACCCGGGGACGTGGGTGCTGGTGCAGGATACGGCGACGGATCGCCCGGTGCCGTTGCGCTCCAGCGATGGCAGATACCTCTATCTCAGAGGCAACGGCGCATCCCCAGAGGGCGATCGGCCATTCCTCGACCGCTTCGAGCTCACGACCGGGAAGGCGGAACGCCTGTGGCAATCAACAGCTCCGAACTACGAGCAGGTTCTCCAGGTGGTAGACCGCGATGCTGGCCGCATCATCACCCAGCGTGAGTCGCCGACCGATGCACCGAATTACTTCGTCCGCGATCTCCGAAATAAGTCGCTGACCCAGATTACGAAGCTGAGCGATCCGGCCCCGTACTTCGCCAACGTGAAGAGCGAGCTCATCACCTATAGCCGTCCGGATGGAATCAAGCTCTCGGCCACGCTCTACCTTCCTGCGGGATACGACAAGTCGCAAGGACGGCTGCCGTTCTTCTTCTGGGCGTATCCGCGGGAGTTTCAGTCTGCCGACGCCGCATCGCAGCTCGCCGGCTCTCCCTATCAGTTCAAGCGGCCGGCCCGTCAGAACTATCTCATGCTCCTCATGCACGGCTACGGCGTACTCGACGGACCGACAATGCCGATCGTCGGCGCCAACGGCAAAGAGCCGAACGACACCTACATCGAGCAGCTCGTCGCCAGCGCGCAGGCCGCGGTCGACAAGATCGTGGACATGGGTGTCGCAGACCGGGACCGCATTGGAATCGGCGGCCATTCCTACGGCGCCTTCATGACCGTCAACCTTCTGGCGCACTCAGACATCTTTCGCACGGGCATCGCGGAGAGCGGCGCTTATAATCGCACCCTCACCCCGTTTGGATTCCAGGCAGAGCCGCGCACTTATTGGGAAGCGCCGGAAGTTTACAACGCGATGTCTCCCTTCAACTACGCAAACAAGATCAACGAGCCGGTGCTGCTCATACACGGCCAGCGCGACGATAACTCGGGAACGTTTCCGATCCAGTCCGAGCGGCTTTTTGCTGCGATCAAGGGGAACGGCGGCAGTGTTCGCTACATCCAGCTGCCACTCGAGCCGCACGGTTACACCGCAAGAGAAACCCAGCGCCACCTGCTTTGGGAGTACATCAACTGGCTCGACAAGTACGTCAAGAGAGCGCCGCCACGCACTACTTCGGCGACGGCAACGTCACCAGCACCGAGGTAGCGATCAAAACCAACGCGGCGAAGGTCAGCTCCATCGTGGCCGAGCGGCGGATGGTCAGCTCTGATCCTTGGTCGCCGAGAGATGGGCGCACGCGCCTCCAGTTCCACGCACCGAGAGCCACGACGATTCCAACCAGAATGAGCTTGACGATCAGCGTCATTCCGTAGGTGGTTGTCCATAGCGATGAGAGCCGCTTCAGGTGCAGCCACGCGGTGGTCAGCCCTGTGATCCCGACGATGGTTGCCGCCGTGAGTGCGAGCGGAGAGAAAGAATTCACGAGGTCGCAGACCAGCTCCGCGCGCTGCTGACCGGGAGCGGCGCTTTTAATCACGCCGCGAATTCCGATCATCGTAAGCACGAGAAGAGTGCCCAGCCATGTCGAAGCGGCAAGGATATGCACCGCGTTTACCTTCCCCGAGAGCTTCCCGGTGTAGATGGGCTGCAGCACGGCGAAAAGGATACCTATCGCAGCCAGAGTCCATCCGACTGACGATGCCACACGAACGAGCGCGAATCCAACGAGTGCCAGCGCCAACATCGCGAGCTTGAACTCGAAGGCTGACAGATTCTTCGGCAGCGATTCAGCGAAGGTCTTGTCGTGCGCGATCGCGTTGATGTAGGGCCCACCAACCAGTGCCAGACCGATGAGAGGAACTCCAACGACGCCGAATAATGCAGCCTTGTCGGCACGAAGGATCTCCTTTGCTTCGTCCGAGATCCCGCGAGTTGTGCGCACTACTCCGAATCGAAAACCGACCGCGCCGATTGCGAGAAAATATCCAACGAACTGAACAAGCTCGGTTACAGCCTTGATCACGTTGGGATTGATCATTCGCGCTGCTTTCGCACCAGCGATGAGTCGTAGTGGACGAGCAGATCCGCCGGCCCGTCATAGATCTCCACGGCGCCGTGGAGATCTGCGTCACTCCATCCACCGGACCGGAAGGCGATCGTGCGAACCTTGGCTCTTGCTGCCGCCTCGATATCGTAAGGTGTGTCGCCGATCATGACGAGGTTGTGCGGTGAGGTTCCGCTCTCCTCGATCGCAGCCTCCACGATGTCAGGGTCGGGCTTGGACCTCTTGGCGTCGCTCGCCGTCGCCTTTTCCTCCATAAGATCGGCGACCTCAGCAGCCTTGAGTAAATCTTGCAGCTCTTCGTCCTTGGCCGATGTCGCAACGATCGCCTTGAGCCCGTCGGCGCGGACACGCAGAACCAGAGCGCGCGATCCCTCGAGTGGTCGGAGAGTCGGAAGGTATTTTTTGCGAAAGATCTCCGAGCGACGCTTGATCAGCTTCTTGTCCTCTTTGCTGTCGTGCTTCACGCCAATCGTTTTCGGAAGGAGCTTGTCCGCCCCCATGCCGATCAGAGGTCGAACAACGGCGAATGGCACGTCGTAGCCAGCTTCCGCGAACGTGTCCACCCAGGACTGCGCGTGCGCGTCATTGCTGTCTACGAGCGTGCCGTCGATATCGAAGATCACGCCCTCGAGCAAACAGCCCTACTTCAGATTCTTCTGAATCGATTCCGCAAGGTCGAGATGGCCCTTGATCACCGGCGCCGCTTTCTGAATCAGATTCTTGAGCTCAGTGCTCTGTGCCTGATCCATTGCCTTCGTCGCAAGATCCAGAACCTTTTTGTGCGCGTCCACTTCACTGTCGACGTAGGCTTTATCGAAATCCTTTCCTTTTGCCGTCGAGTTCAGGTTGTCCATGTTCTTCTGCGCATCGGTTACCAGGTTGTCACCCGCTGGAGGGGTCGGTGTGATCTTCAGCTTCTTTGCCAGCGCCGCTCCTTGCGCGCGTAGAGTGTGATGGTCCCGCGTCATCCTCCTACCGAAGTCGCGGACGGCTGAGCTTGTGCCCTTCGTGGCAGCGAGAGCGCCAGCTGCGCTGTCGGCCATGTTCGCCTCATCGAGCAGCGCGAAGATGTTGGCATCCGCCCAGGTTCCCGAAGTCGTCGACGAGGAGGCCATCGCCGAAGTGTCAGCGGACATTGTGCTAGATGCAGCCGTCGTGTCGGTGCCATAGCTCTCTTTCTTGCTGCACGCGACGAGAACCAGCGCTGTGACGGCCAGCCCCTTCATTTTGAATGATGATGTCATCATTGCCCTTCCCCTCCAATGGGTCAAGAAAGAAAAAAAACGTTTCGATCATCGATGCGGCGATTGCCGTTGTCGGGAAGAGGCAAAAACCATACGCATCGACTTCCTTTCACTCCTGCGGTCGAAGACTGCTCTCACCGGTCGAGGGACGCATCTGACTGAAGACGGTCTTCTCGTTGAATTTGGAAAACGCACTCTTCACGTCCAGGGCCAATGTCTTGAACCTGTCAGCTGCCTTCGGCGGCACATGGACGGTTGCGAACAGAATGACGGCAAAGAAATCGCCGATGGCCAGCATGCCGCCGAACCCGAGCACAGATCTGATGCCGAAGCGAACCACAAACTCCTGCTGAGCCGGGATGTACGGGCTTCCCAGCGCGTTTTCGACGTGAAACACGCCATGTTGCTTCCCGGCGAGCTCCTTCACTATGTCAGGAGATGGCTGGAGCACGTAATTCAGCTCCAATCCGAGCTCCTTGATCAGCTGGGAAATCATTGGCGCTTTCTCAACGATCTCTGGACTCGGAAGCGGTATGGCCCGGTGCCCCCGTGACAGGTGCCGCGAATTCCAGCTCGCGCTCTGTCCGACCGTAGCCATGAGAGTAAGGACCTTCATCGTCGGTCGTGGCGTCTGGGAACCAAGCACATCCCGCGCGAAACCCTGGAGATCCGGATCGAGCAATCCATACGCGTGGGTTTTGTAGCACCGTACCAAAGCGCAGGCACGTTCGGAGTCGGGGCCGACGAGTTCGTCGTATAAAAAGCGGCAGACGCGTTGCGCCGATGCTTCGAGCGTTGGTGCGCCCGATGCCGTCTCGCGCAATTGCAGACTGCACTTGAGCATGTCGCCCAGGTCGAATGTAGTAAGGTCATAAGTCATGGCGCACACCTCCCGCGCTCCGGGCGCGCGGAATCGCGGAAACTATATTATCTCCGAACTTCATCTTCCCTTACGCACATTCCAGTCCTGCATAGAGTCATGCGCTTTCGCTGGTTGTCATCCGTCAATCCCGGATTGCTCCGCGTTGCGGTGAGCTACGCCGCGATCCTTCTCGCCGGCGTTGTCGCGTGTGCGGCCACCGCTGGTCATTCCGCAATTGGCCGGCTGCCGACCGTTCGCGCTGACACCGCCGCGCTCCGCCGTGTCCTGGATTCGATCGCGGATGCACACCACGGCATCGTCGGTTACAGCATCATCGACCTCGAGTCAGGCGCACGTATCAACAGGCGCGGGGATGAGACATTTCCCACTGCGAGCCTGATCAAGGTTTCGATCCTTGTGACCGTCTATGACCTCGTCGCCAAGGGGCAGCTCTCACTCGACGATCCGCTAACGGTGCTCAAGATCGACCAGGTACCTGGCTCCGGAATCACACAGTTCCTGCACAACGGCACCATTCTCACGGTTCACGATGCGGCGTGGCTCATGTCGACCATCAGCGACAACACCGCAACCAACCTGCTGCTCGATCGAATCATCATCCGGCGGGTGTGGGCGAAGATGGACTCGCTCGGACTTCAGCACACTCGCGTGCACTCGAAGAGTTTTCTTCGTAACTCGAGCGTCGCGATGGACAGCTCGGTGAAGTACGGTCTTGGAGTAACGACTCCCAACGAGATGGCGCACCTGTTCGAGCTCATGGCCCTCGGGAAAGCCGTGAGTCCCTCGGCTGACTCGACAATGCTCGACATCCTCGAGCACAACACCACCGACTTCATGCTGCAGCGCTACGCTGGCGGAGCACGCGCTGCCCACAAGGATGGCGAGACCGACGCGGTCCGAACCGAGTGTACGCTTTGGTACCTGCGCAATCGGGTAGTCGCGTGCGTGATGACCAAGGAGAACAAGGATCAGCGCTGGATCCTGGACAACGAGCCCCAGCTGACCCTTGCCAACATGGGCCTTGCGATCATCAACGCCTTCGGAGGAGTGCCGCCCGCCCCACCGTCCTCTTGAGCGCTACAGTACTCTATGCCGGCCGCTCGTCCGAGCGGCAAGCGCTCTCACATCCGACGGGGTCAGGATCGTTTGGTAATGAGCCGATCGCACGTCGTAGTGATTGAGGAGTTTTTCAGCACCCGGGGCAATCACCGCACGTTCGTAGTCCTTGCCCGCAAACGCTATCACCGCGCTCATGTCGGTGAACTGGGTCATGGTGATGAACTCGACCTCGTCGTCGGCAGCGTCGCGCCTCAGTAGGTACGCTCCCGTATAGCCCCTGATGCGGTGGATTCCGGGTAAAACGTCGGCCCGGAGAAGGGACTCGTATTTGTCCGCATTCTCATGCCTAGTCCAGCCGTGCCAGATTCTGCTGATCATCTTAACCTCGCCCCAATCATCCCTGCAGGATGTTTGCCGCTGCAGGCCCTTATTCGTGCTGGGGACAAAGCCGGGCGCCGCTTCACCGTTGCGGCGACATTCTGGCCCTCAATGGCCGGTGCGTTCTACCGTCTTGCCGGTGAAATTCTCCGTGCTCAGATCCTTGGATGCCAGCGAACGCACGTATGCAGTCAGCATCCAGATCTGCTCATTGGAGATGCGCCCGCCCCACGCCGGCATTCCGTCCGGCCTTCCCTGATAGATCGATTCGAAAACCTCGCCCGGTGAGCCACCAAAGTGCCAGCGGCCGTCCTGAAAGCTCGGACCCATCGCTCCTGATCCCTCAGCGCCGTGACAGTCGAGGCAGTTGTAACCCACGAACAGCTTGCCTCCCATACTGATCGCGCCCTTGTCTCCCTCATAGGGATTCTTGACGAGTAGCGGCTGTACCTGAGAAGGGAACCCGGCCGGAAGATTCTCCGGGTGCTCGATGAAGCGCAGGCTGTCGCCTGCAACCAGGAGACGGCTCGTCGAATTCTGCGCGGGCGACGTCGAGGACGCCGATGCCACCGCCGTCCCCGATGTGTCGCTCCCCTCGACAGGCGCACGCTGACACCCGGCGGCCGCGTACACCACGGCAACCAACAGAAAATATTCGGTTCGCTTCTCGTTTCGCATCAACCGACTCCCGCCCCCGCCGGAGTCATAGCGAAAACACGAACAGCTCGCCGCCCCAGCTCGTCCATCTGCTGATATCCGGCAGCGTTGTTCCGCGCTCGCGAACATCGTAAGGCAGGTTCGCCGCTACGTCGCCGGCAATCAGAAGACCCATGTCGCCGCCTATTCCTGCATAAATCGCGACATACTGTTTTCCGTCGGGCCCTGTGTAGGTCACTGGATTGCCAACAACGCCGGAGCCGACTTTAAATTGCCACAACACTTTTCCGCTACGCGCATCGACCGCCTTGAACCAGCCATCCAGCGTGCCGTAGAACACCACGCCACCCGCTGTCGCCAGGGCACCACCCCAGACCGGATACGGCTCCTTTATCCCCCAGATCTTTTTGCCGGTCGTAGCATCCCAGGCGATGAACTCTCCTCGATAGCCGCCCGGCCCGCCCTTCTCCGGAGCGTTGCCACCGATGAACGGTGTGCCTGCGATATAGGTCACTGCGCGCGCCGTAAAATCCATGCAGAGATTGTTCGTCGGGACGTAAAACAATCCTGTCTGCGGTGAAAACGCGGCCGGTTGCTGGTTCTTGCCGCCCTCGAGGCTCGGGCAAATGTCCTTCACATTTTTGTCCTGCGCAGTCTTCTTCGACTCGACGACGTTCGGCCGACCCGTTGTCAGATCCACTCCCGTCGACCAGTTCATCGGCACGAACGGCTCGGCAAGGATCACTTCACCCGTCGCCCGATCCATCGTGTACGCGAATCCATTCCGGTCGAAGTGCACGAGCACTTTCCGTTGCTGACCTTTGATCGGGAGATCGACGAGAATGTTCTCGTTCACCGCGTCATAATCCCACATGTCGTGCGGCGTCACCTGGAACGCCCACACCATCTCGCCCGTGTCGGCATCGCGAGCCAGTATCGCCGCCGTCCACTTGTTGTCACCGGCCCGCTGATTCTCGTTCCATGGTCCGGGATTGCTCGTGCCATGATAGATCAGATTGAGCGCCGGGTCGTACGAGAGCCATCCCCACACCGCTCCGCCACCGGTTTTCCAGGTGTCGCCCGGCCATGAGGACACTCCGAGATCCTTGCCGCGATCGTGCGCGTAGAACGTCTTGAACTTCGGTCCAACTTTTACATCCCGATCGGGACCAATGTTGTACGCGCGCCAGACTTCCTTCCCCGTCGCCGCGTCGAGCGCTGCAATCCAGCCGCGCACTCCCATTTCACCGCCGCTCGATCCGACTATTACTTTGCCCTTCACCACTATCGGGGCCATCGTGATCGTCTCTCCGCGAGAGAGATCTCCCATCTTGGTCCGCCACACCTGGCTCCCCGTCGCGGCATCGATCGCGATCGTGTGGCCATCGAGCAGGTTGTAGAAGATTTTCCCGTCCGCGTAGGCTGCTCCACGATTCACCACATCGCAGCATGCGCGGCCGATCGCCTGTTGCGAGTTCTCAGGACGGAATTTCCATTTGAGCGGCTGGCCCGTCTGCGCCAGGTCGATCGCGTACGACACGTTGGGGTACGGCGTCACGACGTACATCGTATTCGCGACGACGAGTGGTTGGCCCTCGTGTCCGCGCAGGACACCGGTGGAGAAGGCCCATGCTACCCGTAGGTTCGCTGCGTTCTGCGGAGTGATCGACGCCAGCTCGCTGTACCGCGAGCTGGCGTAGTCGCCGGCCGGCATCTGCCATTCACCCGGTGGGCCGGCGTGGGCCACGGCGATCCTCGCACCCGACGGACCAGTCGTGCCAGTCGCAGCAGTGGATGTCGCCTGTGGTCCGGAGTTCGAGAGGCTATCGTTCGTCGCGGTTTTTTCCCCCGCGCTGCACGCCCACAACCCCGCAGCCAACAGAAACGCACCCGCCCTGCGCGTATCTCCAATCATTTCGTTTTCCTCTTCCCAGCCTGGTCGAGTCTACCTGGGAATCAGGTAATCCTGCGCGGCGATGATCTGCCATCGCCCGTTCCGACGCTGCCAAGTATCCGTGAATTGATACCGTCGATCGAACGGGCCCTGCTTGCCTCTTCCTCTCAGGTGAAGCACGCCGGTGATTACCTGTACATCACCGAAATCGTGAAGTCTCATGCCTTCATTGCGCGCCCATTCGACGCGATCAGGGCCGGAGACGCTCTTGATTACATCGTTGCGCCCCATGACGGTCGCGTCCTCGGTATAGACAAACCCGGGTGCCAACAGGCGGTCGAAGGTTCGAGCATCCCGATTGACTAGAGCCGTGGTCCACTGCCCCTCGAGCTGCATTGGTGGAAGGGAAGCCGCCGGAACAGGCACGGGCGGTCTACCACTCTGTGCTCCCAAGCGCATCGCGCAAACCGATAAAACCAGTACCGCAGTCGTGGGAAATCTCATCAGCAGTCTCCTTCCATCCGAGGCATTCTGTTAGTGCTACATCGCGTACTCCGCTGCAAGCCTCCGGCCGATTTCACGATCCGCTACAGCACATAGGGAATGAAGCGCTTCCGCTCCTTCATGTACGCCGCGTATGGTTCGCCGAGCGCATCGAGAAGGACCCGCTCCTCGACGATGACCCGATAGCTGTAGGTCGCGTACGCCGCAATCGTGAGGAGCGCCAGGCTGAACCAGCTTCCAAGAGCCAACCCTATCCCAATGAACATCATCATCCCCGCGGTATACGACGGATGTCTCACCAGACGATAGGGTCCCGAGCGTATTACTGGTTGGTCCGGCGTTGCCCTTACATCACCGGTGAAGTATTCGCCGAGCGTTCGCCAGCAATAACGTCTCAGCAGGCTGCCGAGAAACATCATCAGTACTCCGCCGACGAAGAGCGGTAGTTGCCAATTTCCCGGAAAGGACCAGGCCTTCACGAACGCGATCGGATAGGCGATGACCAGCGCCACCCACATTCCTCCGAGTAGAACTCTCATCGAGCCGCTGTCCTTC
>Ga0193755_1000367_pt1 | contig 12834 bp, 9 predicted proteins | sample H1a2metaG_FD_144921 | JGI IMG/M metagenome (GOLD analysis project Ga0193755, IMG submission 144921) | Soil microbial communities from a riparian zone of the East river system, Colorado, United States - H1a2 | ecosystem: Environmental > Terrestrial > Soil > Riparian zone | place: USA: East River...
ACACCTCGTCACGCTCTTAAAGGGCGGGGGCGCGCACGTACATTTCATGGACGCGATTGATGGTTTTCCCGAGGCAAAACGGGGCGCCATCGTCGAAAGCCTGCCGCATTCCGGCTGGCAGTTGTTGGAGCACGCGAGGCTTGCCCAATGGGACATTCTGGAGTTCAGCCGTAACCCGAAACACGAGTCGCCCGGTTTTCCCGATGGCTACTGGCCGAAGACGCCCGTGCCGCCGGATGCTTCAGCGTGGGACAACTGCGCAAAACAGTTTCAACGCGATCTGCAAGAAATGATCAAGCTGGTGCAAAATCCACGGACCGACTTGTTTGCAAAGATTCCGCACGGTGATGGACAGACGATCCTTCGTGAGGCGCTCATCCTGGCGGATCACAACTCCTACCACCTGGGGCAGTTAGTGGACCTGCGGCGCGGCCTGAGGGCCTGGCCCGAGCAGTAGAAGCCGGGTGGTTCTTGCTCTGAGTTTGGAATTCATCGCGCTTACACGGCTACGGTTGTGTTTACAGGCTTGCAACAAATACGAATGGCGGTAGGATGGTGCCTGACAACTGGCGGTTTTGTGCTTATTTTCATCCATCAGCAGAGTGAGGCCGCATGATTCATGTTGAAAATGTAGGTCGTCGTGGATTCCTGAAAGGCATGCTGGGCGCGGGAGCGTTTGTGTTGAGCGTACGATGGGCGCCTGCTGAGATGTTCGGATCGGAAGCGAGCGCGGGTGCATCCGACGCGATGACCAATGCGCCGCTGCACCCCAATGTCTACCTGGCAATTGATACGGATGGGACGGCCTACGTGATCGCCCATCGCTCGGAAATGGGAAGTGGTAGCCGGACCGCGCTGCCGCGAATCGTTGCGGACGAACTGGATGCGGACTGGGCGCGGGTGAAGATCGTCCAGGCGATCGGCGACGAAAAATACGGCGATCAAGATACCGATGGATCGCATTCCGTGCGGAGCTTTTTTGACACCTTGCGCGAATCCGGGGCGACGGCGCGGTTGATGCTGGTGCAAGCAGCCGCCGCGCAGTGGGGCGTGCCTGCGGCGGAATGCGCGACAGAACTGCATTCGGTAGTGCACAAGCCATCAGGAAAGAAATTAGGATACGGCGAATTGGCGGCCGCTGCAGCGAAATTGGGAGTTCCTAAAAAAGAAGACGTCAAGCTGAAGGCGCGCAGCGAGTGGCGGTACATCGGAAAAGGAACGGCCAGCTATGACCTGAAAGACATGTGCACCGGAAAGGCCGCCTACGGACAGGATGCGCACATGGGCGGGATGCTCTATGCGAGCGTGGCCCATCCTCCGGTTTTCGGCAGCAGCGTGAATTCCGTGGATGACAAAGCGGCGCTGGGTGTTTCCGGCGTGAAGCAGACAGCGACGATTGATGCGTTCAAGCCACCCATTGGATTTCAGGCACTGGGTGGCGTGGCAGTTTTGGCGGATAACACGTGGGCGGCAATGCAGGGAAGGAAAAAGCTGAAGATCGAGTGGGAAAAGAGCCCGCACAGCGTTTGGAATTCGGAGGCCTATAAGAAGGAGCTGCAGGAAACGGCACGGAAACCCGGCAAGGTCGTGCGAGAAAATGGAAACGTGGACGCGGAGTTCGCGAAGGATGGGAAGATTGTAGAGGCGGAATACTACGCACCCATGCTAGCGCATGCTGCGATGGAGCCGCCGGCGGCGCTGGCGGTGTACAAGGACGGAAAAGTGGAAGCATGGGCAGCCACGCAGAATCCCCAGGGCGCGCGGGACGCGATTGCGCAAGCCGTGGGCTTGAAAAAGGAAGATGTGACGGTCAACGTGACGCTGCTGGGCGGGGGGTTCGGCAGGAAATCGTTTCCAGATTTTGTCGTGGAAGCGGCGGTTCTTTCAAAGAATACCGGAAAGCCCGTGAAGGTGGTCTGGAGCCGCGAGGACGACATCAAGTTTGATGTCTATCATTCGGTAGCGGCGATGTACATGAAAGCGGCACTGGGGCCGGATGGAAAACCAGTCGCATGGCTGCAACGAACAGTTTTTCCGCCGATCGGATCCACATTCGACCCGAGCGCAAACTATTCGGACCCCGGCGAACTTGGATTGGGTTTCACGGATGTGCCGTTTGCCGTAGCGAATCTCCGCGCGGAGAACGGACCGGCGACGGCACACGTTCGAATCGGCTGGTTCCGATCGGTCGCCAACGTCTATCACGCATTTGGAATTCACTCGTTTGCCGACGAGCTGGCGCATGCGGCGGGAAAGGATTCCGTCGAGTACCTGCTGCAATTGCTCGGGCCGGACCGCATCATTCCCAAGAACGAGATCGGAAAAGATTATCCGAACTATGACGGCGCCTACGAGCAATATCCGATCGACACTGCGCGGTTCCACCGGGTGCTGACGCTGGCCGCGGAAAAGGCCGGATGGGGGAAACAGAAATCAGGAAATGGATATGGCATCGGAGTGGCCATGCACCGCAGCTTTCTGACGTATGTTGCCACTGTAATCCAAGTGCACGTGGATGATGCCGGTCAAGTGCAGATCAAGAAGGTGGATACCGCTCTGGACGCCGGCACGGTGGTGAACCCGGAAACGGTGCGCCAGCAATTTGAAGGCGCGGCAGTCATGGGGACAAGCCTCGCTTTCTATGGAGAGATCACGGCGACCAACGGCGTGATCGACCAATCCAACTTTGACTCTTTCCAAATGGCGCGCATGAACGTGGCGCCGCGCGAAACGAATGTGTACATCGTGCCGAGTGACGCACCTCCCGCAGGAATTGGCGAGCCCGGATTGCCGCCCTTTGCCCCCGCGCTCTGCAACGCGATCTTCGCCGCCACTGGCAAGCGAATCCGCGAATTGCCCCTTGCGAAAGCCGGACTCGCGTAGAAATCTCTCGCGGAGGGGCAGTGCTGAAAAGACTTTTTTGTTTCGTCATTCTAAGTTTGGCGGTAATGCTGCCCTGTGCAGCGCAGCGAAAGCCGGTTCTCCCGCAGATTGATCTTCCTCATGCTTATTACTTCCGCGAAATGTATTTGCCGCAGTTGACCAGCGGGCCGAGCAGCGTCGCGTGGTCTCCGGATTCGAAAGAAGTGGCGTATTCAATGGCGGGATCGCTGTGGCGGCAAAAGATCGATTCGAAGACGGCACAACAGCTGACGGGCGGTCCCGGATACGACTATCAGCCGGACTGGTCTCCGGATGGAAAGAACATTGTGTACGTTTCGTATCAAATGGACGCGATCGAGCTCTGGCTGCTGGACCTGACAACGGGAAAGACGCAGCAACTCACAAGCAGCGGGGCCGTAAACGTGGAGCCGCGCTGGTCTGCGGATGGAAAACGCCTCGTGTTCGTTTCGACTTCCTACAATAAGAGGTTTCACGTCTTCCGAGCCGATGTGCGCGACGGAAGACTGGAAAATGTAGTGCGGCTAACGGGAGAAACGAAGAGCACGCTTCCTCGCTACTACTACAGCGTGTTCGACATGGAAATCAGTCCGGTGTGGACACGCGACGGCCGGGAAATCCTGTTCGTTTCGAACAAAGGGCACATTCACGGCACGGGTGGCTTCTGGCGTATGAAAGCGGAACCGGGCGCGGAACCACGTGAAATTCACTACGAAGAAACGAATTGGCGAGCGCGACCGGATATTTCGCCTGATGGCTCGCGCATGGTCTACAGCTCGTATCTTGGACAGCAATGGCACCAATTGTGGGTCATGCCAGCAGCCGGAGGCGATGCCTTTCCCATCTCGTACGGTCACTGGGACGAAACAAGTGTTCGCTGGTCGCCGGACGGGAAACAACTTGCTTTTATTTCCAATCGAAACGGAAACACCGAGTTGTGGGTGCAATCGATCCCGGGCGCGGACCAGCGCCGAATCGACGCGCAGGACCGCCAGTTCCTGGGTCCGACGATGACCGTAGTTTTACACGTGACCGATCACGACGGTCACCCCGCCCCTTCCCGAGTCTCCCTTACCTCCGAAGATGGACGCTTTTTCGCGCCGAATGCGAGCTGGATTCATGCCGATGATGGCTTCGACAGAAAGGAAAGGCAGTTTGAGGCGCACTATTTTCATACTGCCGGCGATGACACGGTTACGATGCCGTCTGGAAAGTTTCATTTGGAAGTGCTGAGCGGATTTGAGCGCCCCCTTCGGGCTGCGCAAGAGATTACTACCTCGGGCACAAATCGACTTGTCCACGTTCAGCTCGGGCAGAAATGGCCGTTTGGCAAGGACACAGAACGCTGGATTTCCGGCGATCTGCATGTACACATGAACTACGGCGGAGCGTATAAAAACACGCCGGCGCACTTGGTCCAAGAGGCCGAAGCCGAAGACCTGGCCGTTGTGAACAATTTGGTTGTGAACAAGGAACAAAGATTCCCGGATGTGGCCTACGACGGAAAAGGCCTGGACCCGGCATCCAAGCCCAGCGCGATGGTGGTTCACGGACAGGAATTTCACACGAGTTATTGGGGTCATCGAGGAATATTGCACTTGAAAGAGCACTTGCTCCTGCCCGGGTATGCGGGGTATCCCAACACGGCGGCGGCGAGCTTGCATCCAATGAATGCGGACGTCTACGACATGGCCCATGCGCAGGACGCGCTGGTGGGGGCGGTCCATCCGTTTGACGAAGTACCGGACCCGTTCGCAAATCCGCCGCAAAGAATTACCGATGAACTGCCGGTGGATGTAGCGCTGGGAAAACTGGATTACCTGGAGATCGTGGGATTCAGCGATCATCGCTCGACTGCAGCGGTTTGGTACAAGCTGCTGAACCTGGGCTTTCGGATTCCGGCAGGGGCCGGTACGGATGCCACGGCAAATTACGCGGCTCCGATCCGCGGCGAAGTGGGAATGGATCGCGTCTATGTGCGGATGCCGGCGGGGCCATTGAACTTGGATGCTTGGATGGAGTCACTGCAAAAAGGAAGGACGTTCGCGACGAATGGACCACTAATCGAGTTCACTTTGGGTGGACATTCTGTCGGCGAAGAACTGAAATTCGATCGTGCGCAGGACGCCGTTCGGTTCACGGTGAGCCTGCGTTCGATTGTGCCCGTGGATCATCTCGAAATCGTTTGCAATGGCCGAGTGGTGCAATCATTTTTGCTGGATGGGTCCAAAGACTCCGCCGACACGAATGGTGCAATTCCGATTAAAGAAAGCGGGTGGTGCGTGCTGCGCGCCTCGAGCGATAAGGCAGAGTATCCCGTCCTCGACAACTATGCGTATGCCACCACGAGCCCGGTCTACGTAACGATCGAGGGCAAACGGCCGCGCTCCCCCGAAGACGCACAATATTTTTCGGCTTGGATCGATAGTCTAACGGAGCACACTTCACGCTATCGGGACTGGAATTCACCTGAGGAAAAAGAACACATCCTGCAAAGACTTCGCGAAGCGAAGCAAATCTTCGAAGTTATGCGTTAGATTGGCATCTTTGGGCAGCAACACAGCGGCGCCCGAGCGCCACTTTTATTCGTGAAGCACACCGCCGATTTTGGAGCTGTGAACTCGCAGTGTGCCATTGCTATAGTCAATGAAGCCTTGTCTGCGGAACTTGTTCATGAACAGGTTGACGCGGCTACGGGTCGTACCGATCAATCCTGCCAAAGTCTCCTGCGGTATGTACGGAACATTCGTTACCGTCGACCCTTCCTTGTCGGGCCGTGCCAAAATCAGAAGTGCGCGGGCCAAACGCTTCTCACTGGAATTGCGAAGCTGGTCTATCAAGTCTGCTTCCGTTTTGGCATTTCGTCTGAGCAAATATGAAATGAAGTAGTTTCCGAAATCCTGCTCTTCGCGCAGAATGCGCAACATCTCTTTCTTTTGGATCACCCATACCGTCGTGGCTTCCATCGCCATCGCGGTGGCGACGAGCTCGGAGGGACCGCTCAAGCACGTTTCGCCGAGAAAATCACCTGCTTCCATGATGGCAATCACGGCTTCCTTGCCGTCTTCGTTTGTTGCCGACAGTTTCACTGTCCCTGACTTAATGTAGAGTACAGAGGAGCAGGTTTCGCCTTGCAAATATACCGTATCTGCCTTCGCGAAGTTTGCGACTCGTTTCGCTACCTGCGGGCTGTCCAAAAACGCCTCCAGCTGAAACCCTTCCTTTTCCTTGAATCGCCCACCCATTGTAAGCCCTCCACGAAAGTTAATAATTGCTAGCAGAGCAAGAATGTTCGAGCCTGCGTACTTGTGGAGAGTAAGCAGACTCCAAGCTAGACGTAATAGGGGAAATACTCTATTTTTTGAACAAAAAGTAAGGACGCCACAAATCCTTCCTAGCTGCAAGCTCTAAACTTCTCTCTGTTGAGCTTCGCGAAATCTCCGCCAAATACCGAGCAATTTGGAGAGGATAGCATGATTTGTTGTCAGATAATGTAATACAATATATAAGTTAATTACTGAAATCCTCGAGGGCGTATGAGCACCCTCCGGGAACGCCTCACTGGCTCGCGATGATGATAAGCCTTGGGTCGGGCCAATCTCAAAATCCGGCATTTTTCCGCCCGGAGCGAGGTTTTACGCTTATTTTAAGGGCACCCCTACAGGCCGAATACAGCTTTTACCCGATAGCTGGGTTCCAACTGAAGCCACTAAAATGTTATAGGCTCAGACTTATGAGGTACCGATGTCTTCGCGACACCCCGATGACTACGCCGAAGACCAACTAGCTCGAAAAGGAAGATCTCGGGTCAATCAAAGGTTAAATGCCCGGGTGCTCTCCATAGATCGCGGCAAAAACACTCCTAAAGAAACGTTGGAATCGCTTCTTTCGACGGCTTTGCGCTCGGACGACGCTGAATTAGATCAGATTTTGTCTGCATTGGAAGAGATTTCCGCCTGGCTAAAGTCACGCGCCCTAAACGCCAGCAGCATTGACGACGCGCTCCAACGAGCTGCATCGTATGCCTTGAAACAGGCGCTGCTGGATCGTGAAGTACGGTCACTGGCCATCACGGATGAACTTACAGGGCTTTACAATCGGCGCGGTTTTCTGGCTTCTGCAACCCATCAGCTAAAGCTGGCTCATCGCAATGGTGAGAACGTATTACTCCTCTTTTGTGATGTGGACAACTTGAAGGGGATCAACGATTCCTTCGGACATCAGCAGGGCGATCTGGCGCTAATCCGAACCGCTGACGTGATTGAGGAGACTTTCCGAGATTCGGACATTCTTGCACGGCTCGGTGGGGACGAATTTGCGGTGCTGGCCTCGGAAGCCTCTATGCCGAACAGGCAAGCCATCATGCCTCGAATGGAGAATAGCCTCGCAAAGGCGAATGCCGAAGAGTCTCGTTACAAGCTATCATTCAGCATTGGTGTAGCGCGGTTCAATCCAGAAACTCCTGCTTCGCTTGCAGAACTTATGGCCCTCGCGGATCAGGATATGTACGCACACAAAAATTGCCATCCAAGAGTTGCGTCCTTACGGCACTCGTAGCGGAAGAGCGAAGGGCAATATGGCGTCTGGCCTGGAAACCAGCCGATGGCGCAAACTTGGGCATACGTGCATTTGCGCAGCCATAAGAGTAGCAATGCCCATAACGAGTGCGTATGTTATCTTCGACCAGAAAGCTGGATAAAAACTCGATTTCAAGCTCGATAGCCACGGTGCCCAGGGTAGGGGCGGGCGGTGGCGCCCACATCTGTCGGCCAGGAGAATCGAAATGACTACAAGCGCTTTGAACCCGGGCCTTTGGAATTTGGCGCATCAAGGGCAGGCGTTTGCAGACGAGCATGTTGTTTACTTCTACCAAGAGAGCGATTCTCTACTGGAAGCGTTGTGTGACTTTGTCGGTCCTGCTCTTCGGGCCGGCAATGGTGCGGTCGTCATTGCCACCAGGATTCACCGCGAAGGACTCCAGCGGCGTCTGCTGGCTCGCGGTTTGGACACCCAGCGGGCTAGCAAGCAGGGAAGGTATGTTGTGCTAGACGCCACCGAAATTCTATCGAAAATCATGGTTGATGGGATGCCAGAACGCACCTGCTTTTTTGAGATAGTCGGTGGGACGATTGCCCGAACCAGAGCCCTGCTTAAGGGCCCGGTTCCAGAGGTCGCCGCATTTGGAGAGATGGTTTCGTTGTTATGGACGGAGGGCAAGATAGAGGCCGCCATTCAGCTGGAGCAACTTTGGAACGAACTGGGGAAGAGATATTCCTTCTCTCTCCGTTGTGCCTATCCAGTGGCTAATTTTCGTGGCGAGAGTCACGCTCAACCGCTCATGAGAGTATGCGCGGAGCACACTGCCGTGGTGCTCGACGAAAACGACAAATCCTTTTCAGCCGCAGAGACCAAGATCGCCCTACGCCGAAGCGAAGAACGATTCCGGCTGTTAGTAGATGCCGTCCAAGACTATGCAATCTTTATGTTAGATGCACAGGGTTATGTGAGCACTTGGAATAGCGGCGCAGAACGAATCAAAGGATACAGAATCTCCGAAATCATAGGTAAGCACTTTTCCGTTTTCTATCCGGAGGAAGACGTCCGAGCAGGTAAACCGCAACGGGAACTGAAGATCGCGGCCAAGGAAGGACGTTTGGAAGATGAGGGATGGCGTCTACGCAAAGATGGATCCCGATTCTGGGCCAATGTGATTATTACAGCTCTGAGAGATGAGTCCGGTAAGTTGATCGGATTTGGAAAAGTTACGCGGGATTTTACCGAGATAATGCAAGCAAATGAAGCGTTGCGAAGAGAAATAGGAGACAAGACGGAGATCGAGTGCAGGCTGCACGAATCAGAAAGGTCACTCCGTCAACTTTCTCTCCGGCTCTTGCAAACGCAAGACGAGGAGCGCCGCCGAATCGGCAGAGAACTTCACGATAGCGTCGGCCAATATCTCGTTGGGTTGAAGATGAAAGTGGATTCGCTCAAATCTGCGGCCGAACGAAACGACCATGAGAATGTCAGTCAACTGGCGGAATGCTCCGAGCTAGCGGATGAGGCTATTAAGGAAGTTAGGACCATATCCTACCTGTTGTACCCTCCTATGCTTGAAGAACTCGGCTTGAAATCTGCGATACCCTGGTGCCTGGAAGGATTCACAAAGCGGAGCGGAATTGAGACCAGGTTTGAGATTTCTCCGGATTTTGACCGGCTTTCTAGCGACATGGAGTTGGCGCTATTTCGCGTCCTTCAGGAGAGCCTGACCAACGTGAGCCGGCACTCGGGCAGTTCAACGGCAACTGTTCGACTGCTCAAAAAGAACCAATCTGTCATCCTCCAAGTCATTGATAAGGGAAAAGGATCTGAATCGAACCAATGGCAAGACCGGTCTCCGGACGGGATGGGTACACGTGGAGTTGGATTGCGCGGTATGAGTGAACGCATGCGCCAACTGGGGGGTAACCTGCAACTGTCCACCTCTCCAAGTGGAACCACCGTGACCGCTACCGTTCCCGTAACCGATGCGAGGGCGCACGGCCAGCGAGAAATCTAGCAAGTGAAGATAACGGACCATGAAGCGGTTGAGTCCATGCCTGCCGCCGCATAAGGAATAATCACTCTGCCACTAAAAACTTCGAATTAGTCACCGCCGAAGATGCGTTTGTTCCCATTGTGCCGGCTCCGGACCTAGTAGTACCAATAATGCAGAAAATACATTGTCGGCGCGAAATAAAAGCTCACTCGATGCGCGGTGGCAGGTCGGTATTCTCGCCTTCCTTTCGCAACTAATTGAATGAAAGGCATTTCGGCATACCCGTAGGAATGGAGTCCCGGTTGCTTTTCCCACATGGGTATGCAGATCACCTGCGGGGAGACGGCGATGATTGCAAAGTTCGACATCTTCAAAAGACTGCCCGACGGTCACCCACTTTGGGTCAATGCAGTTGACGGGCTGGAAGAAGCGAGAGCCCAGTTGGTGCGTTTATGTGCGGCTTCGCCTGGCGAATATTTCATCTACTGTTCACAGAATCAACGTGTCGTTGCATCAAGAATTGTTCCGGCGGAACACGTCCGAGGGGACAATTCTGAAGCATCCCCGAATCAACTAAGTCCGATGTGAATAGGACTTTGAATCGCGGCTAACCGCTTCAGAGGTTTGTGCATCTCCCTTCCTCTTCCCTGAGTTCTTCTCGTGAAAAAACATAACCTTTCCTGGTTTCACGGTTCAAATTGTCCTCAACCTATTTTAAGGATACGTAAATATCTCTGGATCCAAATAGGCACGCGCATGAGTTTTTTTGCGGGCGGACTCCTGGATTAGATATCTCTTATTTACTGGCCGAAGGGAGGAAAGAGCAGGTGCCTGTGTTCGGCCAGGCACCTGCTCTGGCAGGGGTTGTCGGAGGTTTTCACTGGTTGCATCCTAGCGAGACACAACCGAAGCAGCAATCGGGTCTTCACTGTAAAAAAAATGGGCACTCCTAGTAGGTCGTGGAAGCCTGGGGAATTCGCAGCAAGTACGAGATTTTCGCCAATTCAATACAGCGAGAGATGTATTGTCCGCCTCTGCATGCCGTTCTATACCTCATTGCGACACACGTGGTTTCGAAACAGACACAAGGAGACCCTGCCGTGATGAAGATTCAGCCCATACTCTCCGAAGAAGCGCTCGTTGCAAGTGCACGAACAGGAAGTCGGAACGCTTTCGGAGAGCTCGTCCGCCGGCATTCCCGCCGAGTCTACGGCATGTCTTTCAAGATACTCAAGAACCGCGAGGACGCAGAAGACAATTTGCAAAACGCGTTTTGCAAAGCTTACGGCAAGATTCGACAGTTTGAAGGAAATTCGCAGTTTTCCACCTGGCTGGTGCGCATAGCAATTAATGAAGCGCTGATGATGCTGCGTAAGCGACAGTCAGGAGAAGTGACAGAAGGTGCGGACGGAGACCGTAATACCGATAATCAGTGGTCTCAGCTGGATTCCAGGGACTTGCACGCGGATCCTGAGCGCCAGTATCTTACGAAGGAATTAGCGACAAAGGCTTTCGACGCATTGAGCCCCGAGCTCAGGCATACCTTCATCCTTCAAAAAAGGGAAGGCTGGACGAGCCAGGAAGTCGCGGTAGCCCTCAATATCCCGGCCGATACCGTTAAATCCAGGATCTTCCGGGCCCGCGTTAGACTTCGGCAACGGCTTCTAGCCCTTTCGAAGACTGCATCGATCTCACTTCAAGCTTGAAAGAAGACCGGGAGGCATGCGCGATAATTGCCTGATATTCGCGAGCCGCTTCCTCGTTCCTCTGTCGCTTGGAAAAAAGACCCCCGCAAACAGAAAAAACAATGAGCTTGCCTGTCCCTCATATAGATCAGTTCGCTTCGCCCATTTCTCTGATAACGCTTTTTACGACTTCCTGGTTGATCCTTGGACTAATGTATGCTCCTTCGCCGATTACCACAGTGAGAGCTTTCACCAGTTCTTGCTCTGCATCCGTCTTCAATAGATAACCCCGGGCACCTGCGCGAAAGGCGCTACGCACCAAGTCGGGTGACTCGTGAAGAGTCAGCAAAACTATCTTCGTATCCGGTTGGGTTTTACAAATCGCGCGAGTTGCCTCGATGCCATTTAGCCCCGGCATGGACACGTCCATAATGATGACTTCCGGTTTTAGTTCGTCAGCCATGCGGATGGCATCGTTTCCGTTGTCCGCTTCCCCGCAAAGCTCCCATTGAGAGTAGGGGCGCAGGATCAATTGGACCCCGCGCCGTATAAATGCGTGGTCATCCACAATGAGTACTTTAGGCATGGGCATTGCGCTCTATTCCTTGACCCCGCCCCGGGCGGCAGGGATCAGCCTTGGCAAAGAGCCGTGGGTGGCTTGAAAGCATCGAATTCCAGAATGTTGCTCGTGCAAACTGGGAGACCGTCTTGCCCGACCACCGGGAAGGTCACGCCTCGATGATCTGATTCTTTACCGCGTAACGCACTACCTCGCTGACAGAATGCAGCTCGAGTTTTCTCATGATATTGGCTCGATGAGTCTCGGCTGTCTTGACGCTGATTCCGAGAGCCACCGCCACTTCCTTACTGCTTTTCCCTTCAGCGAGAAGCTGTACAATTTCGCGCTCGCGAGACGTGAGCCTGTCGCGGGGAAGGGCTTGTGGCTCGGCGCCTGAGCTCTCTCTGGAGAAACCATTGAGAAGCATCTCCGCTGCGCGAGGAGTAAAAAATGTACGATGATTCGCTAAAGCCTCGACCGCGCTCACAAGATCACGGTCTGCATCGGATTTCATGATGTAAGCCCGGGCGCCGGCCTCAACGATGTCGCGCACGAGCTGGTCCGAAAAGTGCAACGTCAAGATCAGAATTCCTGTTTTCGGCAATAACTTGTGGATTCTGCGGGCTGCCTCCAGGCCATTCAGGTCGGGCATGCTGATATCCAAGATTACGATTTCGGGCCTGAGTTGTTCAGCGAGAGCAACCGCTTCTCGTCCCGTCTTCGCCTCGCCGCAAATCTCCCAGCCCGATCGCGCAGTTAGAAGTTGCTTTAGCCCGCGACGAATGATGTCATGATCATCTACAATGAGAATTCGCACTGTTTTTGTCCCCAGTCTCAAAGCAGCCTTTTGAAGCTGTTCGCCCAGTTCCGTAATCCCATACTGTCTTTCCTGTATTTTACACTGCCAAGGGCAATTCAGCGGCCTGTCCGATGGTCTAGGCCCGCGCTATATTCTTGCATTCTGTCCAGGGAGTCTTACCCTCGTCCATCGAAGATCTAGACTGATTTGTAACTGGAAGCAGCTCATCCGAGCCAGCCAGGCCACCTCTTCGGTCGATGGCGTAAAGGGCCAGCTCCAGCCGGTTCGAAGTGCCCACTTTGTTGAAGATCCTAAATAGATAGTTGCGAACGGTGTGCTCACTCAGATTGAGCTG
>Ga0193755_1000368_pt1 | contig 12826 bp, 5 predicted proteins | sample H1a2metaG_FD_144921 | JGI IMG/M metagenome (GOLD analysis project Ga0193755, IMG submission 144921) | Soil microbial communities from a riparian zone of the East river system, Colorado, United States - H1a2 | ecosystem: Environmental > Terrestrial > Soil > Riparian zone | place: USA: East River...
AGTCGTTTTGTAGAAGAAGCGGAGCGCGCACACCGTCTGGTTGAACACGGCCCAGGAACACTGCTTCTGGTTCACAAGGTAAAGCTGGTATTCACGAATGTGAGCCGGCCCCAGTTCATCCGGTGATTTGCCAAAGTGTCGAGCGAAATTTGAGACGCATCGCAGGTAAGCCTTGATGGTTCGCTCGGAATAGTTCCGCAAGTGCAGATCATCCTCCATCCTCTGTCGCAATGGGGTCATGACTAACTCCTTTCCAGGTGAAAGTGATTTTCAGGCAGTATCACAGCTTGAGCCGCTGTTACCGTAGAGGCGACCTCTTCAAAATCGTTGGAGTTAGTTGCGGACTGTAAGAAGAGTGGGTCGTGGACGGTCTGGGGACAAACCTGGGAAAAGGAAATTAGATAGCGGTTTCTACCGCGCAGCGGTTTAGTTCAATACACGATGATCTTGCATGTCAGAAGGGAGCGCTCCAGATTTGAGAGAATTATGGGCTTGAGTTTCAAAGCGTCTCATCTTCCCAAGACCATGTGATCTAGACGGGTTAGCTCCCGCTTGAGCCGTGCGCCTACACCGGCGACTTGACGACGGGTTCCCGCGCTACCTATGCTGCACACGTTTCCTCATTCAGCAAAACGCTAGCACAGGTAAATGCCTTTCACAGTTCTCGATCTTATAGAAGCTCACTCGGTCCCAGTCACGGTCTCCGGCGACGACTCGGCCCAAACCGCGCTCAAGTTGATGATCGATGGGGATTATAGCCAATTGCCCGTCGTAGACCACGAGGGCAAGGCTAAAGGCATGATCACGAGTGACTCGATCATTCGCGCGCTCAGCCACTTCGACCTCACGATCAAGAGTATGCGTGTGTTTCATGCAATGGTTGACGTCAAGAAGTACAGAACTGACGACGACTTGTTTGCACTGCTCGATGATTTGAAGGACGTTTACGCTGTGGCCGTCGTTGACAAGGAAGGCTATGTAATCGGTATTGTGACAAGTTACGACACGACAGAATACTTTCGTCGGCGCGGCGAGGACATAATGCTTGTAGAGGACATCGAGACGATGTTGAGGGAATATGTCGTGGCCGCTTTCGTCGATCAATCAGGCGAGTTAGATAGGTCGTCCCTTGACGCAGCGATTGAAGACATCACCCCCTCGAATTCGAAGCTACGAGGTCCTTTCCAACAGGCATTACATCGTTACCTGCAGTTACGTGGAGATGATAGTCCAGACCTCAATCCGCAACACGTTGAGGACGCCTTTGCGCAGCATCTTAATGCCAAGTCGTCACCAAGACCTTTTGATCGGCTAACGCTTAACGACTATATCGAGCTTTTTCTCAGTAAGGGTCGATGGGATCGCTATAAACCAATTTTCGATCTCGACCCCAGCTCCTGCCGCAATCTGTTGGAGGCAGTACGTAACACACGCAATGAACTCGCTCACTTCCGCGCCGAACTCACAGCTCAGAAACGAGAGGAATTACGATTCTGCAAGGACTGGCTTGCTAGGCATCAGCCCGAGATCGCCTACGCCTTTCAACCACTCGCTGTAGTTATCTCGCAGTCGTTAGCCGACAGGGCGGAATCGGAGGATCCGCGAGACGGTGAAGGTAAGACTGAGGTGGTCAATACGGCAAACGAACTATTTAACGCCATCAGGCTTGGCAACGACCCGACCGATGAGTTACCTGTTCAGCTTGTGGAGCCTCCGGATTCGCGGGATAGCCGCTACACGCCTCTGGCTCTTTACCTGCAGAGTCAGCCGATAGGACAGGAGAAAGTGGATATTTCATTTACGGACATTGAACTACTCATAGGGGTACAACTACCCATGTACGCGCGCCGGCACCGATCGTGGTGGGCCAATGACACGACTGGGCACGTCCAATCTCAACGATGGCTGGAGGCTGGCTGGCGAGTCTCTTCCGTTAACATGTCAGGAGAGCGCGTCACATTCTCCCGCATGAAAGAGCGTGAGCAAGACTATATAGACTTTTATAGTTCCCTTTTGTCTGTTCTCAGAGATAGGAATGAGATTCCAGTAAGAGCTTCCTCGACTCTCGGCCAGAGTTGGCTTTCAATAGCGAGTCTCGCACCGGAAGCGGCAACGAAAGCGTCATTCTTCGGATGCGCTTTCGCGCGAAGGAGACGTTTCCGGGTTGAGTTATACATTGACGAAGGTGACCAAGAAATGAACAAGGCGATTTTTGATGAACTTCATAAGAACCGTGACAAGATTGAAGCAGAGGTTGAGGCTAAGCTTAGCTGGGAACGCTTGGACCACCGACGGGCCTCGCGGGTCGCGTTGTACCATAGTGGAGCAATAACGGACGGGCCAGAGGGGCTTGCTGAACTTCGTGATTTGGCTGTTGATTCGGTCGTCAGGCTTTATGGAGTCTTCAAAGCAAGGTTCGCGCAAATACTTAGGACAACCAAAGTCTCCACGAGTCCTGCGAGCACGAAGACTTCCTAACTCTCTTGTTTGATACAAAAGAGTCGAAAATGGCTAGAATGGGAGGATACGGCTTGGGGAGGCCGTTGGTTTCGCAGCACGTTTCGACTTACGAGCTCGAGTACCATGCGCGAACGATAATCAATCAATTCTCAGTATTCGTCTTAATTGCTAGGCGCGCTCGGAATGCACGATAAGCGGTCTTATCTTACATTCGATACCGGAAGGAGTCTAAATACGCCCAAAAGGGTTGCTATCCAGAGCGCGACGATAACAATCGGCCCAATCATTAACATCTGAATCTGGCCATAACCGTTCAACATTCTCCCAAAACTGGTTCGGACCGTCTTCGCGGTCTTCCAAAAGCTGCTGATCCTGAAGCTCCTCCAACCGCTCGTCCACCGCCCACGAGTTACTTCGGCTAAGGCAAAGCCGTGAGCAACCATCGTATGCCAGACCAAGCTCGGCCGGCGTTGCTGATCGATCAGCGCTTCTAAGTTCGAACAGCAACACATTCCTGAGGTGTTTCACCGGCCGCTCACGGGCTAAAGCTGCGCCAAGGCCAAACGATCGCTATAATAATTGTCAAGTTCAAGGAAAGAAGGTACGTGATTATGGGATCTATCGGACGAAAGACACTTTCGCTTGTATTCCTATCGATGGCGATGATCGCGCCGGGCTTCAACCGCGTAGTACTCGGCAGACTGGAACATCAAGAGTCGAAGAAGAACGATGCTCAGAAGAAGAAGGAAAAGCCGCGAGTCGTAGACTCCGCGGAAGGGCGGCCGGTGTTGTGGACCGAGCCGGCTGATATCGAGAGTCTCGATCTCTTTTACGGTCCAGGAGGCAAGGAAGGCGCACCGGACCTGACTGGAAAGTTTACTTATGTAGCCGCTGACACTAACGGCACGCAGAAGAAAATCTACGTCAAGGATGATAAGGACGGAGAATGGACTGTGAAATATGGCCCCGAGGCAAGACCGGAAACGGCAGCTTCCCGCCTTGTATGGGCTGTCGGTTATCATACGGATGAGGACTACTTTGTCCCAAGAGTTCACATCGATGGATTGTCGGGCGGCGACGCGATGAATGTCAGGTTCAAACGTCGCCATATTGGCTTCAAGGAGGTCGGCCTTTGGACCTGGGAGAGTAACCCCTTTATTGGAACGCGCGAACTGGAAGGGCTGAAGGTGCTTATGGTTGTGCTGAATAACTGGGATCTCAAAGTTGACAATAATAAGGTTGTGCGACCTACCAAGAAGAGCGGCGAGGACACTGACGAGAGGATCTACTACGTCGGTGACCTTGGCGCAACTTTTGGTAAGACGGGATCGCTGGCCCACGAGATGCACCTTCCAGGCGATCCTCCGGCTGGAAGCAAAGACAAGCCGAGCCAATACGCTAACCAGTCGTTCATTGATAAAGTCCGTGATGGAACGGTTCGGTTCCACTATAAGGGCAAAGATCCGACTGTGTTGAAAGGAATTCGCGTTGAGAACGCCAAATGGATGGGGGATTTGCTTGGCCGGCTTTCGGAGAAACAGATCACCGATGCGTTCCGCGCCTCGGGGTTTAGTGAATCCGAACTGTCTACCCTGTCTCGCGCCATACAAGAACGAATCCGAGAACTTAAGAATCTAAACTGAGGGAGGGCTGGTCGAGCAATGGTCTTTATGCTCAGCGGTGTGAAAGCTCTGGTCTTCTGAGGTATACAGTCAACTCTCCGTGAGCAACGACCTGGGAATGTTGCGCGAATTCGTTAGCTTCTTTTAATGCGAACAAACGCTGAGCGCGATGTCCCTGTCATTGCTGGCGCACGAACCGGAACGCTTCGGAAAGAGTGCCGTCAACGTTCTTAACCTGTATCGTTACTTCCTGCGAAAGTCTTATCTTCTTGCCAGCTTTCTTGCTTATCAACATCGTAGATGGGGTTTCAGAATCGTTTGAAGTTTGCTGCTCATTTCCATTCAGGATTATTACTGCGCCCTGGCTGAAGTCATCGCCTCTAACCCGGAGTTTCTTACCGCTAACCGAGACGTCGATTATTCTGGGACCACGGCGATCATCCGGAATTGGCGCCGGCTCCTTTGGCTCCGGCAAGTTGTTCAGGCCGGCAATTTTAGTTATGAATGACGACATATACCCATGCAACTCCGATTGAAATGCGTTGGCGGTTGGGAAGTTCCAGGAGGTGGTTGTACCGGCGACGTAGAGATTGCCCGCTGGATCCAGGGCGACACAGAACGCCGAGTCGTTAGTATTCCCTCCCAGGTAGCTGGCGTACATGAGTTTTGCACCGTCTGCGCTCAGTTTGGTCAGGTACGCCTTGTCATTCGTTACGGTCGCAGCATAGAACACCGATTTTGTGCGAGGGTGAACAGCCAGCGCCCTTACCGAATTGGACATTCTACTACTGAACGACCAGCTTTGGCCGGCGTTGTTGCTCGTGTACATGCCGGCATCCGTGCCAAGGTAAAGCATGGACGAATCTTGCGGACTGATCTTTATGTCATATGTGATCGGCAGAAAGGGGTCAAATCCTGTATTGATCTCTCTCCAGCTCTGTCCACCATCGGTGGTTTTTACGGGGCCTTCTAGTTTGGAACCTACCGAATTAGATTGAATGCGCCGGCGAGGGTTACCGCGACCATCATTTGAATTGGGATCAAAGGTTGCTTCCACGCTGGCATAAACAGTTGACGGCGTTTGAGGATCAACTGCCAGAGCGAGTATGTAATCCGGGAGGCCCGCGACGTTCCAGGAGTTGCCGCCGTTCGTGCTCTTGAACAAACCCGACTTTGTACCGGCATAGATGGTTCTGGTTCCTTTCGGATCAATAGCAAGCACATTCACGTCAATGCTGGTCAGACCGTTGTTCATCACATTCCACGTATCGCCGCGATCTGTGCTCTTGAAGACGCCGGCGACCTTTTGCCCGAGGCTTCCAGGAGTCCATCCCGACGTCCCGCCCGCATAAATGACCGCCGTGTTAACTGGGTCGATTGCCAACGCTCTTACGTTCAGCCCCCGATTAACAAGACCGGTGGCTTTCCATGATTCACCGCCGTCGCTGCTCTTGAAAACATCCGCCAGCACTTGTTCATCGGGGTCTATCGGTCCTGTATCAACTCCCGCATAAAGGGTTGATGGCGTTTGCGGATCGATTGCCAGGACGTTGGTTAAATAGACAGGCACACGGATATCTTTATCAATGCTAACCCAATTGAAACCGCCGTCAGTGCTCTTGAACAGACCATTGCCGGGACCGGCATAGATGATTGACGGATTCTTGGGATCAATCGCCAGATGAGTCAACTGAACGTTGGGTAGCCCGTGGTCAAGCGTCTCAAACGTCTGCCCATCATCAGAGCTTCTGATAAATACTCCGCCCCCGAAAGAAGCATTGGCGATCGGTAGAGGCGACCGGTGGGGGGAAGAGGAAGAGCCAGCCAGGTAAACACTCTCTTCGGAGTCTAATCCGATACTTCTGCCGTTGAAGGCGCTTCTGGAATAGAATGTACAATACACCAGGGAGCTTTCGCCTGATTTGGCCGGATCAAGCTTGGCGACAAAGCCTAGCGCGAGCAGGTCATAAGGGAAACGCAGCTTATCGTCCTCTTCATTCCATTTCAATTCCTTTAGAATGGTTTTTCTTGGAAAATCCTTCGGGCTGGCATCGCCGCTGACATAAACACACCCCGAAGCGCCGAGGGCGATGTCAAACCCGCCGCTCGCCGGTAAATAAGTAGAATAGATCAGCGAGTCCGCGGCGCTTTTCGTGGTATCAATCTTGGCGACAAACATGTCAGGCGAGGGACCGAACTCCCCTCCTCGCTTGGTTGACCACGCCGCATTTCTTAACGGGAGATTTAGGGAATAAGTCTCCCCCGTCAAGAAGGCATTCCCGGCAGAATCTATGGCAATGCCCCGCCCAAAGCTCGCGCCTGAGACGACATATGTCGAGTATAGAATCGCGGAGGCCGTTGAGTTGAGCTTCAGCAGAAAAACACCACCAGGATCACCGATCTGAAGAAATCCGTTGACGATCGGAAGGCCTAACCCACAAGTCCCAGTAACATACGCGTTGCCCGTGGCATCGACCGCCATATCGCCAACGCCATATGTTTCTACGCCGAGAAAAGTTGAATAGACCAGAGAGCCTGCAGAATTGAGCTTGACTACGAATCCGTCGGGGTGGCCATGTCCACTTGCATCGCAACCGCACTGGGTCCGAAACGCTCCCGATGTGGTTGGGAAATTCGGTGACGTCGTCTGTCCTGTTACGTAGATATTGCCGGCACTGTCCGCAGCGATCCCATAAGCTTCATCCCAACCCTTGCCGCCGAGATAGGTCGAGTAGAGGAGCCCGCCGTTCGGGTCGAATTTTGAAACGAAAGCATCGGAGCCGATGCCTCTAGATTGCCCTTCGAAAGGAGGAAGGGCATTTGGCGTCTCCGGGAAATCAATCGAGTTGGTTGCACCTGTGACATAGGCATTGCCCGCGGCATCTACGGTCATGGCCCAAATTGCGTCCTCCTTCTCGAAGCCCGAGATGTGTTTGCTGCCCCCCAAATACGTAGAATAAATAATCTCCGGGTCAATGACGAGCGCTTTTGATTTGTCATAACCCGACACACTAAAACCGATTCGGTGCCTGCCTTTGATCTCATACCGCCCGGCGATCTCTTTTCTCATGCCGTTCTCTTCCTGGTAGATGAGGGGCTTGCGCTGGCGGATCTGGCCGCCCGGGATGGCAATCTCCAGGTCGCCTTTGGCGTCTATTGTGATCCGCTCGGCGCCTTCAAACTCAAGGTTTATGCGTGCGCAATCCGCCTCCGGGCTCAAGATGAAGTCATACTCCAGGTGGTCCTGGTTGCCGTAGTAAATGACGTCAATTCCTGGATATACGTTCGGTTGTCTAACCCTCGAGTAGTTGGAAAGGTTCGTCCGCCATTTCTTCGGATCGTTGCCGATTAAGTAGTTGGATCTGCCGGCAATCTGATCAATACCTTCCATCGGCGCGGAACTGTTGCCTCCAGTAAGTGTCATTCGCAGGAAAGAACCGCTCTTTTTCGGATTCAATTCCAGGCCTGGTCCTCCCGGCTTGCCGAGCTGCATAACAACCCCATCCTCGGTGAGTAACACGGTAACGCCCTCGGCGCGGGAGATGAATTTCACATTTGAGTCGGCCTGCCCCTGGTTCGACTCGAAGCTCAGCGACTTAGGCCCCCGTGCTTCGCCGAGCCCGCTCCGGGTTGCATAATTGCGCGCATCCGCGTCGATAGGGCCGGCCGCTGCTGCATGAAATGAAGGAGCTGGAAAGACCGCAGCGCTGACGAGTCCCACAATAGAAAACACGGCGCTGATGAGTCCTTTGCTCCGCCTTGCGATGAGGTTCATAAGTGCTTGCTCCCTTAACCTTGATAGTCCGCTGCGCAAACTGGCTGAACGACGCGGCAAGAATACTCTGGAACGCTATTCTCTGTCACGAAACCAGAGGTAGTCACCAGAGCATAACTTTCGATACGTATCGCTAGTTGAGGTGAACGATGCCGCGCTGAATTGCGGTCGTGACTGCCTGCGTGCGGTCGCTGACGCCCATCTTGCTCAAGATGTTGTTAACGTGCCCTTTGACCGTCCCTTCGGTTATTTCCAAACGTGCCGCGATCTGTTTGTTGCTTTTCCCGCTGGCGATGAGTCGCAGGACCTCGACTTCGCGCGCTGTGAGGTCATTGCCGGCCATCCGCTCGGCCAACCGTGTCGCAACCGCGCTCGGTATGCGTCGCTGTCCGGCATGGACTGTGCGGATCGCCTCGAGCAGCTCCTCGCGAAACATATCCTTCAGCAAGTATGCCTGCGCTCCCGCCTGCAACGCGCGGTAGATGTCTTCGTCGCCATCGTAAGTAGTCAACACGATAAAGCGGCTGTTCGGAGCTTCGATGCGGATTGCGGTAATGGCTTCGACTCCATTCATCCCCGGCATTCGCAGGTCGATAAGTGAGACGTCTGGCGAGTGCTGTCGGTACAACTCAACCGCCTGCTGTCCATTGCTCGCCTCGCCAATCACGGCCATATCCGGTTGGCGATTGATTATTGCGGCTAAGCCCTCGCGCACAACCTGATGATCATCAACTATGAGAATTCGAATTGGGTTTTCTTTGCTCATAACGCGAGTCTCAGGCCGAAGTCTCGACTACGACCACCGTTCCTTTACCTGGACTGCTTTGAATGTTCAACCGCGCGCCGATCTGCTCGGCCCGCTCCCGCATGCTGATCAAGCCGAAACCCCCGTCGCTTCGCGAAGAGCGATGCTCGGCGTCAAACCCGCACCCGTCGTCTGTCACGCTCAAGAGCACTCTCTTTTTTGCGAACCCCAGCTCGACGTTGATGCAGCTCGCTCGCGCGTGCTTGATAGCGTTCGTCAGCGCTTCGCGCCCGATGTGAAGCAAGTTTTCTTCGACGTTCGAAGGTAGCCGGCGAGGCGCACCCTTCACTTTCACCTCCGCCAGCACAGAAGTCCCGGTCAGTTGTTGGGCGACGGTTGTTAGCGCGCTCGCCAGGTCGGTGCTTTCCAGCGCCTGCGAGTGCAACTCCCAGACCGAACGCCGTGCTTCAGCGAGGCTGCTGCGCACCAGGGTGCGCGCGCGGTTCAGGTGATCGCGAGCAACAACAGGGGAATCGCTCAGCGTCTCGTCGACTGCTTCCAGTTGTAATGAGATTCCGGCAAATCCCTGGGCAAGCGTATCGTGAATCTCTCGCGCCATTCGATTGCGCTCCGCCAGAACGGCTGAGAACTGCGCTTCGATATGCTTCACCCTAAGGCGATATAGCCCCAGGGCAATTAACCCGGCAATTGCCACGCACAGACTGTAAAACCAGTACGTCTGGTAGAAATGCGGCTTCAGATAAAAACCAAACGCGGTTCCTGTCTCATTCCAGATGCCGTCGTTGTTGCATGCGATCACGCGAAACGTATAACTGCCCGGCGGGATGTTTGTGTAGACGGCTTCGCGCTGACCGCCCGCATCAACCCAGTTATTGTCGAAGCCTTCGAGTTTGTATTTGAAGCGAATTTTTTCGGGTGCGATAAAGCTGAGACCCGTATAGTGAAATTCAAATTTGCCTTTGCCTGGCGCAAGCTTCACGTTCCCGATTGCATCAATCGGCTGGTGATCAACAAGAACCCGCTCGATAATCACAGCCGGAGCTAGCTGATTCACCTTGATGTTCTCAGGATCAATCACCGCCACGCCTTTGATTGTGGGAAACCAGAGCCTGCCATCGCGGGTCCTCCAGCCGGCTGGCTGAAAGCCCCCATTGCACTCGCGGCTCTTCATGCCGTCGGCAGTTCCATACGAGATTGAATTGATTGCCTGCGTTTTGCCCTGAGTGAAATCCTCAAGCTCTTGTTTGCTGACTCGAAAAATACCCTTGTTGCAACTCATCCATAGGTTGCCTTTTGCGTCTTCGAGAATCTGAAACACAACATCGTCGAACAACCCATCTTTCGTCGTGTAAGAATCGAATTTCCCATCTTTCAAACGGCTCAATCCGCCGCTCGTTCCTATCCATATAGCGCCTTCGACTCCAGCGTGAATTGACAGCACTATGTTGTTCGCAAGGCCTTCGTTAGTTGTAAGAGCGCTGAATATGCCGTCCCTTAACCGATTGAGCCCGCCGCCATCGGTCCCGATCAATAACGTTCCATCCACGTCTTCGTAGAGGGACCAGATGCTATCGTTGGTAAGTCCGTCTCTCGTGGTGTAGGTGTTAATCTTCTTATCCTTCAACCGATTCAGACCGCTAGCCGTGCCAATCCAAATGCTTCCGTCGCGGCTCTCGCAAAGCGATAGAACGGTGTTGTCGCTCAGTTCCTTTTCGGTTGCGTAGGAGGTGAATTCCCCGTGCCTCAATCTACTCAACCCGCCGCCGGTTCCGACCCAGAGATTGCCAGCCCGATCTTCTTGAAGCGCGAGTACGTTGTCGTCGGCGAGCCCATCTTTGCGTGTGTAGTTGGTGATGTTTCCATTGCTCCACCGGCTCAGCCCATTGGCGGTTCCTATCCAGAGCACTCCTTTGCTGTCTTGATATACCGGCCGGACGATGTCCTCTGGCAGTCCTTCTCTCTTCGTGTAGACGCTGAATCTTCCTTTTTTTAAGCGGTTAAGCCCGCCTTCGTAGGTGCCAATCCAAAGGTCTCCTTCTCGATCTTCATAGATCGATGCAACGCTGGGTTCGGATAGGCCGTCCTTCACCGTATGGGAGCTGAACTGTCCGTCCTTGTACCTCAGGAGGCCGCCGCGCGTACCGACCCACAGGCTTCCTTCGCGATCTTCGTAGACTGTCAATATGCTGTCATTAATGAGACCATCGTTCTTAGCAGTAAAGGTTGTGAACCGGCCATCTTTCAGGCGGCTGAGCCCCGCCCCAGTGCCGACCCAAATGTTACCTTCTCGGTCTTCGAGCACCGCGCGCACGAGGTTGTTTGCTAAGCCGTCTTTCGTCGTGTAAGTGGAGAACTGCCCATCTCTCAATCGGCTCAATCCGCCGTCTTCCGTGCCAATCCAGAGACTGCCGTCCCGTCCTTCGCAGATTGCCAGCACTGTGGCCTTTGGCAACCCGTCTCTCGTCGTGAAGTTGGTGAATCTCTCATCTCGGAATCGACTCAATCCGCCAAGCGTACCAATCCAAAGATTGCCCTCCCGGTCCTCATGGATTGCATCCACGATGTTGTCGGCAAGGCCGTCTTGCGTTGTGAAGGCAGTGAACCGACCGTCCTTCAAACGCACTAGCCCGCCGCCTTCTGTACCCACCCACAAGCTGCCTTCGTGATCTTCAAAAAGCGCCTGAATGTTGTTCTCCCTTATCTCAGGCGTGCTTCGCTTGTCGAATACGGTGAAGCGAATCCCGTCGAACCTCACGAGTCCCTCTTGTGTGGCGAGCCAGAGGTAGCTGTCGCGAGTTTGTACGACAGCGAATACAGAGTTTTGTGGCAGGCCCTGATCCGTTTGCCAGAGGTCGTGGATGTATTGAGAGAGGGGGCTTCCAGTGGAATCCGGGGAAACGGCTGCGCTGAGGGTTAGCCACAAAAACACAAAGACCCAGACGAGTATTGAAATGTAGAGTCTCATAACCAGCCCTATTGGCTTCTTTGAGCGCAGTCAGACTTCAGGCGTAAAGGGCGAAACGGTTGCGGGCATTTTAGATGAGCACCCGATTTTGTCAAGCAAGGTGAACCTATGAGGAGTTGACGAAATCGTTTCAAGTGCTCGACCAGTATAAGCTGGCTGCAGTTTGCGTGTCACCACACTATAGTTGGTTCCGGAGACATAACTTTCGATAGGTGGGACTGTTGAATGCGAGCACTCGTCTTGATGGAAGTTCAGTCTGAATGCAGGATAAGAACACTAATCTTGCATTCGAGTCACCTCGGCAGCTATCTGACACCGTTGATTTGATTGATCTCTATCATTCGCTCATCGCGATTACCAGCAAGAATTTGTTCATCGCTGAAAACCTTTTCGGGCGACGAGCACAGCCGCTGCGAGATCGCCAGTGGTGTTCAGCACCGTGGCGAAGAGGTCCGGAATGGCGTCGATCGCGATCAGAATCCCGATCCCCTCGGCTGGCAAGCCGAGGGTGAGGAAGAGTGGCGTGAGCATGATGAACGCGCCGCGCGGAATGCCCGGGACGGCAAAGGCGAGGAAGACCGCGGCGAAGGCGATCGTTGCCAGACCGCCGAGGTGCAGCGGGACGCCGTAGAACCAGCCGACGAACAGCGCGCCGACGGTCCACGACACAGGCGCGGCGATTTTGAACGTGGAAACAGCGAGCGGAAGGACGAAGCCGGTCACTTCCTCCGGCAGGGCGAGCGTCTTTTCGGCGCTCTCGACAAGCGCGGGGAGCGTGGCAATGGACGAGCTGGAGCTGAATGCAATGATTTGCGGCTCGAGGGCCGCACGCGCGAAACGGCGCATCGGGATCCGACCGACGATGGCTACGACAGCATAGAGCAGCAGCGTGGCGACGATGCAGGTGACTGAGTAAGCGACGATGTAAAAGCCGATCGCGCCGGCGAGCGCGGTTCCGGCATGCACGGCCAGCGGCAGGACGAGGGCGAAGACACCAATCGGCGCGACCAGTATGACCCAGCGCACGAGTATAAGCATGGCGTCGCTGAACGCACGGAAGAACTTAGTAAGCATCTCGCGCGACGCTTCCGGGCTGCTCGCGATCGCGATGGCGAGGAGAATCGTAAAGAGGACGAGCGGCATCATCGCGCCGCTCGCGGCGGCGGCGATCGGATTTTCCGGCAGCAGCGAGATGAGCCACGAGGAGAAAGTCTGAGCCTGACCGCCGGCGGCAGCGA
>Ga0193755_1000369_pt1 | contig 12788 bp, 10 predicted proteins | sample H1a2metaG_FD_144921 | JGI IMG/M metagenome (GOLD analysis project Ga0193755, IMG submission 144921) | Soil microbial communities from a riparian zone of the East river system, Colorado, United States - H1a2 | ecosystem: Environmental > Terrestrial > Soil > Riparian zone | place: USA: East River...
CCTCCGAGAAGTATCGCGCCCGTAGGACTGACCCAATAACAAGGACAGGTGATGGCGACAAGGCCGGCGAGAAATCCATTCGTGGTGAAGCCAGCGTCCCATTTCTTGCTCGACATATAAGCCCAGAACATCGCAGTCAGTCCCGCGGCGCAGGCGGCTAGCGTCGTGTTGGCGGCGACTCGGCCGATCCCTTGGAAGTCCATCGCCGACAACGTGCTGCCAGGATTGAAGCCGTACCAACCGAACCAGAGAATCAATCCGCCGCTTATGGCAATGGTCAGGTCGTGTGGGAGCATCGGTGCTCCACCATCCCGTTTGAAGGTTCTTCCCAGGCGTGGGCCGAGAACAATGGCGCCTGCCAGAGCGATAAAGCCTCCGATGGTGTGGACAACGGTAGATCCCGCAAAGTCGTGGAAACCCATGCCGAGAGAGGGGAAGAAATGGCCGTCACTTCCCATCGTCGCCAGCCAACCGTCCGGACCCCAAGCCCAGTGGCCGATGATCGGATAGATGAAGCCAGAGACGCCGACACTGTAGATCAGGTCGCCAACAAAACCGGTTCGCCCGATCATCGCACCTGAGGTGATGGTGGAACAGGTGTCGGCAAACGCGAATTGAAAGAGCCAAAACGCAAGGAACGCGACCCCGGTGGTCTCATAGGTGTCGGGTGCTCCTTGCAGGAAGAACCAGTGATAGCCGATGAAGCCATTGCCATGGCTGAACATGAAAGCAAAGCCGAAGGCGTAGAACAGAAGACCACATAGGCAAGTGTCAACCACGCACTCCATCAGGACGTTGACCGTCTCCCGCGAACGGCAAAAGCCGGCTTCCAGCATGGTGAAACCAACCTGCATGCCAAAGACGAGAAATGCGGCGAGCAACGTCCACACCGTGTTCATCGGGTTGACGACGTCTGCGGCCTTGACTTCCACATCCGCTGCGTAGACATGCGCAAAGAACAGACCTGAGATCACGGTAATGGTAAGCATCACGAACGCGATCCCGAGGATCTTGCCGCCGAACAGCACGCTGGCATAGCGACGCCATTCTGGATCCTTCATCCGGACAGCCAGCCGGGAGAGTTTCTGCGAGAAAGACAGCCTCATTTCTCTTCCTCGAAAGCCACGCCTCATGTTCTGCTCCTTTTCCATTTGAAAGTTCGATTTGCGGCCTCAAAATGCAGCCGCCTTTCGATTCCTGTTTTGCCATCCCCAGTTCCAACCAAGACGTCCTTATGCACCTGAGCCTTCGCAGCGACGCGGAGGTTTTTCAATCCGGAGCGACTTCGTCCCCAGCGCTCCTTCTGCATACGTCCATAGACTGCTGCACTCCGCACAGACCTGCTGCCAACTGTAGGGACGACCCCATCGCGCCGAGCAATAGCAGCACACCCCAAACGGGATGAACCGACAAAGTGAGCAGGCCGACAACTAAAGCGACGTATGAGACCGGCAATGCGAGCAGAGAGACTCGTTGCGGTTGTGTCACGACTGCTCTCCTCCGATCTGGTGGGTCACCGGAAGTCCACAGATGAAACAGTGAGGCCCCGTCCGCACTTCACTGTTCGGTGTAATTGTTTTCGACCCCGGCTCATAATGGAGCGGGGGGCGGCCAGGGTGCTGACACCAGGGGTTAGTTGGGTTTGTGCCCCAGCCGCTGATCCCCACATAGCGAGCCACCCAAGTTCTGGCAGCTCTGACAAAATCAAAGAAACTGGCGGCATCGAAGTCCATACCCTTACTTCGCCTCCCGGCTGTCAAACGTGAAAACCAGTCCTGCCGTGAGTGTGTTCTGATCCAAAACAGGGTTGCTGCCTTTCAGGAACACTGGTTGATTCGACATATCCCGCCGAAATTCGAAACGACTGATGATGTGGTGCGCCATAAGTCGCTCGAAGGTTGTGGTGAACTCGTTGAAGTGGGTTGGAACTAGCGTGCCAGTGGTGAAGCCGTCGTGGTCGTCGTAATACTCATAACGCGTGACGATGGCCGAATGGCTGTTGAGGGCATACTTGACGTATCCAGCTACCCCCGTCCAAAACACCGGATGTGAAAAGGTATTCGTTACAGGATCAGTGATGAACCGGTCACCTCTTCCATAGTCGCCATTCACGATGAAGGACAGCTTGCTGGTGGGCGAATAGGTGATGACCGTGTCACTGAGCTGGCGTACATTGCTGTTGAGACTGTTCGCCTCCGGCCCGACCATGTAATTCTGGACAATCCCAAATTTCTTGCTGGGATTCCAGCCAAAGCCGATGCCATAGGTTTTTCCGGTGTTGTTATCCACCACGTTGTTCCAACCATTCACGAAGAACCCGCTGAGCGAGTACTTGTCATTGAACGCGTACTTCGCCCGCATTCCGAAGTGGTAGTAAGGAATGGCATAGGAGAAGAGGAGTCCACGAGAATAGTTCCAGTTATCCTTGGTCTCGATAACTTCCGCTCCATGCGGCGTCACGAACTTGCCGACATCCACTTGCAGGCCCTTGCCCACGGGCGCGAGGTAGGAGAAATAGGCTTCCTTCAAGTATTGATCGAAGCCCAGGCCGCCGTGATCGGAGCCGTTGACAGCGTTCATCGCCTGCCCGAACCCTAGGGCCACGTGGTAGCCAGTGCGGCTGTTGGTGACTTCGGGAGCCTTGTCCACGACCAGTTCAACCAGATTCAAGCCAAACTGATTTGTGCCTCCATCAAAGAAGCGCAGGCTGTTGGTCTGTGATGCGGGGTTGTTGAAGTTCTGCCCATAGTAGACATCAACGAATCCACTTAACGTGGTCGGCCCGAGTAGTCCGGCAAGAGATGCAGGAACTGCGGACGGTGTGCTAGACGTGCTCGCGCCGCTGCTCACGAGATTGTTTTGGGCGGGCGCTGATACCGGCGTTGCGGGCGCTGACTTGTCGTTGTCTTTCTCTTTCAGGGTTGCGATTTCTGCGCGGAGTTCCTTCACTTGCCGTTCTAGTTCCTCCATGTGGTGGACGATCGCGTCGTTGGACGGCGGAGGCGAACTCACCTCTTGTCCACGACTCACAGTTACGAACATCAGACTGGCAAAAGCGATCACGGCCCCTGTGCGGGAGCGACTCCTCATCTTGGTGTCCAGCTTTCCCCCCTGGTACATACAACGAATGACCGTGCACATCCGCTGTCAGCAGGGCGAAAGTAGCGAGCTGGAAGTTTTTAGTCCAATGCATACTTTTGCTGGCGCCTATCGAAAGTTCGCTGAAAACAAAAACTTATGAGAGCAATAAATCCGACTTATCACTGATGCAGTTTTGAGAGCGCAGAATGGAAGTGAGTCAGTTTCGCGCGAAGACAACGAAGTCATGCGAAACCATTGGGAATTTCGACTGCCGGTGAGGGGCGCAGGCTGCGAAGAAGAGCACCTCAGAACTCGTGCGCCTCGAACCACTTGTTGTTGTTTTCAACAGCGGTCCGCATTGCTAGAGCGTATCGGACTGATTGATATTTTTCATGGGCGTGAAGTATTGGCAGCGCGAGAGCGACAAGATATTCTGACGCACATCTTGCCGAGGACAACTCATGTCGGGGCCCGGCACCATTGAAGGAGAAGCATGTCCACAGAACTTCGAGATTTTCTCGCTCTCTCGTATGAAGAGCTTGAGCAACTTAACCTGAAAGCCAAGGAGCAGCGCACAAATCGCGTTGCCGCCCACAAAATTCAGGAAGATCGTCTCAAATACTTATCGGACGAGAAGCGAATCAAGGCCGTCACCGTGCTGTTCAGCGATCTCGAAGGTCGCATGCACATGCTTGACTACGATAAGAAGTTCCTGATCAAGAGCTGGGACAATCTCACGTTCGACGGCTCCTCCATCCGCGGCTTCACCGCGCAACGCGAGAGCGACCTGCGGCTGGGCATCGACTGGAGTTCATTCTATTGGGCTCCCGCCGACGTGTTCGGGCCTGGCAAAGTACTGGTCTTCGGCGACGTGATCGATAAAGGTGGCGAGCCCTACAGCGCTGACATTCGCGGCATCCTGAAGAAGTTTGCTGACAAACTGTATAAGGAGAAGGGCTACACCCTAAATGCGGCCAACGAGATTGAAGGCTTTTTGTTTCAGGGAGCCGATGCGGAGCGCCGCTATCACCAGACAGGAAAGTTCGACTACGTGAACACGGGCGGCTACTACCACTCGCTGCCCGGAGATGCCCTCCGCACCTTCATCGACAGAACGGCGGAAGTGCAGCGCGCGATGGGATTCCAGAACGAGAAGGACCATCCCGAGGTTGCCCCTTCACAGTTTGAAATCAACTATGGCTATGGCGAAGTGGTGGCTGCAGCCGACCAGATCCAGCTCTACAAGCTGATCTGTCGCCAGGTTGCTACCAACATGGGTTTGACGGCCTCATTCTTGCCCAAACCTGTGGTCGGCGTGAACGGCAGCGGGATGCACACCAATGTGTCGATTGCGAATGGAAAGAATCTCTTTTGGGATCCCAAAGGAGAAGAGAAACTCAGCCCAAACGGCTGGGCATTCGTGGATCGCATCCTCACGCATGGGAATGACATTTGCCTGCTTTTGAACGCAAGCGTGAACGCTTATCGCCGGCTCGATCCGCATTTCGAAGCTCCGAATCAGATCAAAGCCTCGCCGGTGGATCGTGGGTCGATGATCCGCATCCCGATTGGCAATGAAAAAAGCATGCGCGTGGAAGTTCGCTCCGTTGCACCAGACGCGAATCCCTACCTCGTGATGTATTCGATCTTCAAGACCGGTATCGACGGCGAGACGGCGAATATCGAAAATTTGCGCCAGGCGCAACGTTATTTGCCCGACAACATCTACGACGCGCTCGACAACTTCCGTAAGGCCGAGTGGACTACCGAAATGCTTGGTAAGGATGTGAAGAGCCGCTACGCCGACTTGAAGCAAGCCTCCGCTGATCGCTGTCCGCGTCTGCTGGGAACATTCGTCAAGGCGCAGGAAGTGCAGTACCACCATGACGTGTACAACCAGTACCTGTGGAGCCTCTTCTAGGGCGGTTTAATCGGGCATCACCGGCAATTCGGAGAGAAAATACGGGATAGGTCTGGGAATGATTGGTGCACTGTGATTCGACTAACGGCCGATCAGTCGTTTTCACATGACTTCCGGTTTGTCCGCCATTGGGGCGGCGTCCGAAGGTCTCCGAAGATGGATGACCTTGAGTTGCTGGCGCATCGCTGAGGGGCACGTCGACTTGACTGGCAAAATCTTCAGCGTTGTAATTGCACCTCCGGTTCCACCAGGATTGCTCATTGCGCCAACCTACCGGAGGACATCGTGAACGGCAATTCCCGCGTAATTTCCTACTGTGTAGTAGCTCTGGTCCTGATCGCCGGCACTCCGATGGCTTTTGCTGGGCCGCTGGCAGATGCTCCCCCTGGCAACGCGCAAATCACTGTTCTGTACGACGCGTTCGGCAAGACACCGCGTATGCAGAAAGACTGGGGATATTCGGCGCTCATCGAATATGCCGGAAAGCGGATCCTGTTTGACACCGGCAACAACCCAGACATTCTTGAGCAGAACGCGAAGGCCAAGGGCGTCGACTTGTCAAAGCTCGATTTTGTCGTCATGTCACATCGGCACGGCGACCACATGGGAGGATTGCCCTATTTGTTGAAAGTGAGCCCCACCGTGAAGATCTACGCACCTAAAGAAGGCTTTGGCGTATACGGAGCTGACTTGCCGAGCGCGTTCTATCGTAAGGACCCTTCTCTTCCAGCAGAACAGCGCTACTTTGATGGCAGCCCGCCCGAAACCATGAGATTTGGATCTGCGTGGCCCACCGCAATCTTTCAACTTATCGACAAAAACACCGAAATTGCTCCCGGCATCCACCTGATTGCGCTTGTTTCCGACAAAACGGAACACCTCGAATTGCGGGAACTATCGCTGGCTATCAATACGCCCCAAGGCATCGCGATCATAGTCGGTTGCTCACACCCCGGTATCGACAAGATCGTTGCAGAGGCGGCTGCCATCAATCCGCACATCCAAGTCATTGCAGGAGGGTTTCACCTCGTGGTGGCGAGTGATGGAGACGTCGAGAAAATTGTCGCCACCCTCCACGACACCTTCAAAGTGGAGTACGTCGCACCGGGCCATTGCACGGGCGAGCCTGCATTTACGGCGCTAAGAAAGGCATTTGGTGATCGCTATCTATTTGCTGGCCTAGGCGCGACAGTTGAGCTGCTTCCTACGTTGCGGAAATGAGTCGCTGCACTCATCCGGGTTTATCTCGGCTGCAATCACGAGAACCACAAACGCAACTACCCCAATTCGAAGGATCCACGGTCTCGTCTCCATTGATGCCATGCAGGAATTCAGGCTGCAAACCTCTACTTATTCCGCGGAGTTCGGCCGCACACCTGGCGGTCAAGTTCAAATTGTGACCCGCTCCGGAAGCGCGCAATGTCATGGTGGACTTTTCAACTATTTTCGCAATGATGCCCTTGACGCTAACGACTGGTTCGCACGCGGCGAGGGACTTCCGAAGAAACTGCTCGCGCTTACCAACCCATTGCGCGCATGCGGTCAAGGATGAGTGTGCTGTAGTTGTTCATGCACTCTGGCCGCCGCTTCAGGGGAGCCGGCAGAATCGCTGCGAGCCGCGCCGCCTGTTCCCGTCCGAGATTCCGTGTCATGGTTCCGTCGTAGTAACGGCACGCCGACTCTGCGCCGTAAATACCAGGGCCCCATTCGACTACGTTGAGGTAGATCTCTAGAATGCGCCGCTTGCCGAGAACGAATTCAGCCACCGGTACCAATGTGAACTCCGCACCCTTGCGGAGGACAGAGCGGCCGGTTCCAAAAAATAGGTTCTTTACAAGTTGCTGCGTAATGGTGGAGGCTCCGCGAGTGCGACCGCCTTCCAAATCGTCTTCGGCAGCGATTTGGACCTCGTGCCAATCGAACCCATGGTGCTGGTAGAAGCGTGCGTCCTCCGCCGCGACCACAGCATGCTGAAGATTGGGCGAGATTTGGCCGAGCGGAATGAATTTGTAGCGTTTGTGATACGGAGTGTGGTGAATCCAGGCCTGCAAGCGGCGCTGGATGTGCACAGCGGTTGTCGGTGGATCGAACCACCGGGCGGCCAGAAGGATCAGCGCGGCAAGTAACCAAACAAGTGCTGCACCAATGACAAGCCATCGAAAAAAGCATCGGAGAAACCCCTCGCGAGGCGGGGGCTTGGGGTCTGGGTCTGGCTTTTCAGTCACGTTCCAGAATAATAGCGTGGGCCGGCTTGCCGCGAATCGATGATTTTGCGGCGCGCGAACACAGAGTTGAGACCGGCGAGGCGCTACGCCGTTGCTGTCAAAGCGCCTCTGCTTGGTGGCGGCTACGGCGCCCGGAAATCTAAAGCCGACACCTCCAGAGGAGGGACGCGGTTGAGTTTTCGCGTGCCAGGATCACTAAATGGATCAATCGTGACTCCTTCAGCGAAGCACTTTTGATATGGTAGGAAATCCCCGAACGACCTCAGCGCTTTGCGCTTGAGCTATGTCAGGATGCCCCATGCGTGTAGGTTTCGTACAGTGGCCGGACGGCCTAATTCCCGATACTGACATCTGGTCGGCCGTTGCCGCAGATGTCATAAAGGCCGCGCCAGGAGTCCTGATCACCAATGAGATGCCGTTTGGCCCATGGTTGGCAGGTTCCTGGAACTTTGATGTCGAGCGCGCGAAGGGAAGTGTCCAGATTCACGAAGACGGTTTGGGAGCACTGCAGGCGCTCAAGGTTCCAATTGTGATTTCGTCTCGCCCGGTAATTGCAGGTGGGCGTTTAGCTAACGAGGCGTTTATTCTCGAACGCGGCTGCTACCGCTTCTTGCATCAGAAACACTTCTTTCCCGCTGAGGAAGGCTGGTTCGAGACAGAGTGGTTCAAAACGGCCAAACCTGGGTTTGAAGTGATGGAGATCGGCGGCTTGCGCATTGGCGCGCTGCTCTGCACTGAACTTATGTTCAATGAAAGAGCACGAGCCTACGGCAGAGCAGGAGCACATCTCATCGCTGTTCCTCGCGCAACCGGACGCTCCCTGGCGCCATGGAAAACCGCTGGCGCAATGGCGGCTATCGTTTCGGGGTGCTACGTGGTCAGTTCGAATCGGGTTGGATCAGGGTCTGGTGGGCCGACGTTCGGAGGCGGTGGTTACGCCTTTGCGCCCGATGGGTCGCTACTTTCCGAGTCCGATGAGGAACGCTCCATCGTGGTCTTCGACCTTGATAAAGGACTTTCCGAGCAGCAGAAGAGTCGCTATCCAGTATACGTATCCGAAGAACCACCCTCACCGGCGTAGGGTGGGGAACGCCCCGCATCCGACCGTGGCTACTTTGGTGGAGAGGTCATCTCCATGGCCCAGATCGCCGCCGGCCGCATATACATCGAAGCTCTGTAGTTCCCTGTCTCATCCCATGCTTCCGGAGTTCGAAACCAGTAGCCTTTGGTCTCGTAAGTGACATGATAGGTTCCCCAGGCTGTGCGAAATGCCTCGTCCTTCATTCCCTGGCCTAACATCAACGCTGCCACACCGAACGTCGTGCCGACCCAGACTTCCTGCACCTGTTCGTTGTCGGTAATGATTTTGCCGTCCGCAGCGATCCCATTCACGGCGCCCATCTCACCGTTGGCAAACTTCATGACGTTAAGATCGTAAATCTTTTTCAATGCTTTCTGTTGCATCTCGCGTGGGACCAAATCGCCCAACCCGGTCATACTGGCGTACCATTGGCCCGCGAGCTGGTCGGCTTGCACATTGTCGCGATACTCGCTCAGCGTGTCATATCTGAAGTAGCTGCCGTTCCAGAGTTTCTTGATGTAGCTGGCCTGACTTTGTGCAAACAGATCACGATATTTCGTGACGGCCGAGCTGTCCCCCAGCGCTCGGGCCATCTCTTCCGCAGCCCGCACTGCTGCCAGCCATAGCCCCCCGCAGTACGCGCTTTCGCCACGAACTACCCACACATCATAGGTCTGATCGGGATAGCCATCGTTTTCGGGGATACCATCTCCGTTACGATCATATTGGCGCAAGTGGTCGAGAGCTTCCTGCACTGCGGGCCAGGTGTAGCGCAAAAAGGGAATGTCCTTTTTCCCGGTAAAGACATAATCCCGATAGACCATAAGCACAAACTTGCTGTTCAGGTCCTTCCAGTCGTTTGTGTTCTGCCAGCTGAATTGATTGGGTTGGATGAACGGATCTTCTTGAGGAACGCCGAGGTCGTGCGGGACTGCGCCCTTTGTCTTCCGCACCCGAAATTGCGGCGAATGAGTTTCCTGTGTTTTCCATAGCCAAAGATACTTGCCAGGCAAGTCTTTAGAGACAGTGTCAGCAAACTGCCGCAGTTGATGCTTGTCGATCTCTGGCCAGAACTTTGCGACCGGCATCGATCCGTAAAAGCTTACGTCCAGAGTGGCGTAGTACGGGTAGTCGAAGCATTCCATAAATGCAAACGTATCGGGAGTCTTTGGATCGGAGTCGACGGGGCGCCCCCAGAAAGATCCGCCGTCGGCCACCGTGTAAAGTTCATTGAACAGCTGTCCGCGGTACCACAGTGGCTTGCTGTCATCATTGACGTAAGACGATTGCCAGGCATCAATTGAGTCGCTCCACTTCGCGGCATTCTGCAGCGCGTCGCGAGCAATCTGCAATGCATTCGTTCCAGTGGTCCCATAAAAATCGGTATAGTGCCTATACCACTTGCGTCCCGATCCAAACTGGACGATGGGTAAGTCCCAAGCGACGACCATCGGGATGACACGCTTTTCGCCGGGTTTAAGAGAAAAGCGGACTGCGATCGCCCCTGCCAACTGCTCATCACTGCTGATCCAACCGTCATTGTTGTTGGACAGCCTTCCGTCGCTCGAGAAGGGCTTCCATATCTCGCTGCCATCGCCTTCGTCAGCACGAAAGGTAGTTTGGGTCGTTACCTCCACGCCGGGAGAGTCGATCGTCGCGATGGCGAATTGGCCATCCCACTCATCTTGCACCGGCCCGCTGCGGTTGCGGTCGAAGATAATGGCCTTCACTCCTGCTTCATTCACAAAACGGTTATGATTTCCCGCATTCTGGCTGCCGCTGAAATCACGGCTGAAGGTCCGGAACCAGCCCACCATGTTTGTCCAGGAAAGCAGGATCGAAACTGTAACGGCGTGGTTGGAGGGATTATCGGCGTGCCAGCGGTACACAGCAACGGGGTAGCTGGTTTCACGGTAGTTGTCTGGAAGAATGGGAGAGAACTGCTCAAGCAGGACGTGCGCGGGAAATTGGTCGGAGCGGTAGTCGTACCACGATTTTGGATACAGCGCGTAGTAGTCGCCGGTTCCAACCGGATAGTCCCATTTCCAACTGCTCAGCACCGAATTGTTGGGATGAGTAGAAGCAAGAACCTGGGCTACACCCGCCGCGGCGCCTTCTGCTTTCTGGTACATCGCAAATTCATTGGCGAATACGGTTTGATATTTATGCACTCCGCCCTTTATGTGCCAACGGGCAAAGTCGCCACGATAAGTGCGGGAGAAGGTGCCTGCTCCGAAGCCTCCAACCGGAGCTCCCTGCCAGAAACCGTCATCGATGTGGCCAGCATCCAGAGCAGGCTTTTTAGTGCCGGCGTTTGCGAGAGGGAGGCCAAGAGGGCGTTTCCAGGCGGCACGTGGGATCTCATCTGCACCCCAAACCTGGGAGGAAACTGATAAGCAGGAGCCCAACAGAATCATCAGCACAATCCGGCGTCTTGCCACCTGCTGCTTCATGGATCCTCCAGAACTGTGCCCTAGAACAGCCCTTTGCGGATATAGATTGGATGTGCTAGAGAATCGTTATTCTAGATGAGGGGACGAGGTAAGGGAAGGCAAAACTTGGACTTCGGGAGGTAAACTGTCGGCACGAACCGGGGCTGACGTCGGTTTTAGTGCGGGCTCGAACCTGTGGGGATACGACCGCTCATCCGGTCCACGTGGGTCTGGTCTTCGATCTTCTGTGAAGCCAATTTGTCCGAGGCGCTAATCGCACCGCCCTTCCCTCCAATAGCCGCGGCGCGATCGCGCCACCGAACATAGGTTTCCTGTGCCTCAAGAATTTCTGCCTGGGTGGCATCGGCGTCCGCCTTTACCCAATCCGCGGTCGAGTCGTACTTGTCGGTCAGATCGCGGCCTCTGTCGGCTTCGGCATGCAGGAAGTGTTTGTAGATGTTGTCTTCAATCCGGCCGTTCAGATTCTTCGCGTCATCGGCGATCTTCTTCCAGTCGACATGTTGATCATTCGCGATTTGAACAATTGTCTGATGACCCTGGAGGCGGATGGCCACGTCGAGCATTTTCATGCCGCCCGCGGTCAGTTCATGCGCGATGAACAGGCATCCGTAGTTCAGGTTCATGGCACGCCGTTCTCGTTCGAGCTGGTTCCGCTCGATCTTCAGCATGTCGGCCATCGATCGGCTGACAATGCTCCGGGCATTCACATCCGTAGCCATGGCGCTGATTTTTCTGATCTGCTTCTCGGCTTTCTGCTGATCATCGCTGAAGGCTGGCAATGCTGACAGGGTCGCGCAAAGCACGATAAGAAAGCCGACTCTGGGTCTCATGGCGAGTACCCCCGCTTCGAAGAGATTTTACGAGAACTCCTGAGGAAAAGGAAGGGACCTGAAGGCGCGCTCGAGGCCGGTTTTAATCCACTGAAACGGGTAGGGTTCCGCTTTGGTCGTCACTGCGGGTCGCTCTGCGATGTCGCCCTCGCCTCGGCCGCGGGCGGCTCAATCTGCGCGTGGGGATCTCCATACGCTTGATTGGTAAGGCTCTTCTCGCGATCCGCGGACGCGTTCAGCTGCGCAAAGATAGCGCGTTCTCGCTGGGCGTCTGCCGGCCTCTTGGCCTTGGCATACGCGCGCGCCAAGCTAAAGTGCACTCCAGGATAGTTCGGAGCGAGTCTGCTCGCCGTCTCAAGTTCCGCGACCGCGGGCTCGACCTTGCCCAACTCCAACAATGCGCGACCCAGAAGTTCATGTGCCCCGGCGGATTGAGAATCGAGTTCCACGGCGTGTTGGGCGGCGCTCATGGCTTCATCCGGGCGATGTTGCTTCAGCGCAATCGACGCCATGAGTTGATGCGGGAGAGCGTTTCTTGGGTTGATTCGGACTTCTTCACGCAATTGTGAGGTCGCCTCGTCGTATCGCGAGAGGATGTCCAAGGCCGATGCATAGGCGTAGTGGATGAAGGATGTATTGGGGAAGTCTCTTGTCATCCGCTCAAATGCCCGGAAGGTGTCGTCGTACTTATAGGAGTACTGGAGCACCGCGGTCTCGCCCGCGGCATGCATCAATGCGCGGCTGGAAGGAGACAACTGAGCGGCTAAAAGTGGTACCCGCAACATCGACATTCCGAGAATGATCTGGGTCTGCTCGTTGACGCGGCCTTTGTGTACTTCCGGAATCAGCAGATCCGCAGCACCGAAGAAATCTCCGTTCAAGTTCCGCAACTCCGCGAGATGGTAGATAGCCAATAGCATCACTGCCGGAGTTCCCCGAAAATCCAACTCCCGCGCCCGGTCCAGGTGGATGTAAGCGTTCGAGTAATCCTTGGTCTCGAATTCGGTCAGTCCCAGGAAAGGCCAAGCTTGGGAACTTTTGGGATTGATTGCGATCGAGTTCTTCAGGGCCGCGATAGCTTGCGGAAACTTGCCGGTAGCGTAGTAGAGGTTTCCCAAGTCCGCCCAACCCTTGTCCCACTGAGGGTTCAGCCTGAGCGCGTTCTCATAGTCGCGGATCGCCTCATCGGTTCGGCCG
>Ga0193755_1000370_pt1 | contig 12783 bp, 13 predicted proteins | sample H1a2metaG_FD_144921 | JGI IMG/M metagenome (GOLD analysis project Ga0193755, IMG submission 144921) | Soil microbial communities from a riparian zone of the East river system, Colorado, United States - H1a2 | ecosystem: Environmental > Terrestrial > Soil > Riparian zone | place: USA: East River...
GACATCACACTCATCGGCACGATCGACGTCGATGGCGCGGTGGGCGGCTACAGCGTCGTGCGGGCGCACCATTCGGATGTCGGCGGCGTCCAGGCCGGGAGCATGCCCGCCGGGGCGCGCGAAATCTTCGCCGAAGGCGTGATCGTGCCGCCGCTGCGCCTGACGGCCGACGTGGAGCGCTTCCTGCTCGCCAACGTGCGAACGGCCGAGACGCGGCGCGCGGATCTGGCGGCCCAACGGGCGGCGGTGGCACGAGGGGCGGAGGGCCTGCGAGCCCTCGCGGCGCGTTACGGTTGGGCGGCCGTGCGTGGGGCGGCCACCGACCTCCTGGACTACGCCGAGCGCCGCGCGCGGGATGCCCTCGGGCGCTTGACGGCGACCGCCCTCACCGCGACGGATTGGCTCGAAGGGGATGGCGTGGATGACGCGGACCTGGCGATCAGGGTGCGAGTCGATATCACGGACGGCGTGTTCCACGTCGACTTCACGGGCACCGCCCCGGCGGCGCGCGGCAATGTGAACTGTCCACTCGCGGTGGCCCGCTCGGCGGTGCTGTTCGTCGTGCGGACGCTGCTACCCGAAGACGTGCCGACGAACGGCGGCGTGCAGCGGGCGGTGCGCGTGACGGCGCCGCCCGAGTGTCTCGTGAACGCGCGCTTCCCGAGCGCGGTGGCAGCCGGCAACGTCGAGACGTCGCAGCGCATTGCCGACACGGTGTTTCTGGCGCTCGCCGCCGGCGGCATCGCGGTGCCGGCGCAGGGACAGGGGACGATGAACAACGTCACGTTCGGCGGGATGCGGGATACGGGAAGCGGGATGCGCGATGGCTGGACGTATTACGAGACGATCGGCGGCGGTCAGGGGGCCTCTCCTACCGCGCCCGGTCCGTCGGGAGTGCACGTTGGCATGTCGAACACCCGCAACACGCCGATCGAGGTCCTGGAGATGGAATATCCCTTGCGGGTGAAGTCGTACGCCTTGCGACCGGGAAGTGGGGGTGTTGGGCGGTGGTCGGGCGGGGAGGGCGTGATCCGCGAATTCGAGGCGCTCGCCCCGATGGAGGCGAGCATTCTCGCCGAGCGAAGGCGCCACGCGCCCCGCGGCGCGGCGGGTGGGCGCGACGGGGCGCGCGGGTCCACCTGCTTGAATGGCGCGCCGCTCAACCCTAAAGTCAGCGTGTCGCTCGCGCCCGGCGACGTGCTGCGGGTAGAGACGCCGGGCGGCGGTGGCTGGGGTGAACCCGAACGTGGAGACAAACGATGACGTGGGTGCTCGTGGCTCTCATCGGCCTGGTGGGGGGTGTAGTGTCGGGGCTGTTCGGTGTCGGGGGAGCGATCGTGATCGTGCCCGCCTTGATGCTGCTGGTGAAATTGCCGCCGCACACGGCGAGCGGCACGTCGCTCGCATCGCTGCTCTTGCCGGTAGGGCTGCTCGGAGCGATGGAGTACTACCGGCGGGGACAGGTCAACATCCCGTACGCCGTCATCCTTTCCGCGGGGCTGTTCGTCGGGGCGTTCGTGGGGGCGCACCTTGCCGGCGAGGTATCGGACGTGGCGCTGAAGCGAGCGTTCGGCGGGCTCCTGCTGATCGTCGCGGGAAAGCTCCTGCTCGGCTAGGCGGTCGCCTCGAACACTTTCCCCTCGACGAACAGCCGGAACAGCTCCTGGTCGAGCTGCCCGCTACGCACCTCGTCCGCCATGATGTCGAGTGCGCGCGCGGGCGCGACCGCGGCCTTGTAGGGACGGTCGGCCGCGCTCAGCGCGTCGTAGATGTCGCTGATCGTCATCATACGCGTCTGAATCGGGATCGCGTCGCCGGTCACCCGTCGCGGGTATCCCTTGCCGTCGAGCTTCTCGTGGTGTCCGTAGGCGATCATGGGGATGTGCTGGAGCTCACGAGTCCAGGGGATCTGCTGCAGGAACCGGTACGTGTGGGTAACGTGGCTTTCGATTTCCAGGCGCTCCGTCTCGTCGAGTGAGCCCTTGGCGATGGTGAGAAAGCGCATCTCCTCCTCGGTGAGATAGGGCTGCGGGCGGCCCGTGGGGTCTTCGTACGAGCGACGCGACAGCTGGAACAGCGCTTCGAGGGGCCCGGCCGGCAACACGGTCGGCTCGTTCGCGTTGAGGACGGCATCGAGGAAGCCGTCCAGCACCGCGATCTCCCGGGCGTGCTCCTCCTCGAGCGCTCGGAGGAACGGCTCGTAGTCCTTCCGCTCGTGCGCTTCCAGGAACTCGGCACGCTTCCTCCAGAATTCGCGCTCGGCGGTGCGCCTCACGAAGTGATGGCGTTGTCTGATGAGGTCGAGCTGCAGGGGATAGAGCTTCTTGGCCTTGATCAACACCTGCTCCCGCACGCCGACCTTGCCGAAATCGTGGAGCAGCCCAGCGTACCGGATCTCCTTGATCTGCTCGCGAGTGAACGTCACGCCGCGATAGGCGCCGTCCTCGGCGCGGTCGACGACGGCGGCGAGTCCCACGGTCATGTTCGCGACTCGTCCCGAGTGGCCGAACGTGGTCGGGTCCCGCTGCTCGATCGCGTGCACCGCGGCCTTCACGAACCCCTCGAACAACCGCTCGATCTCCTCGTACAGCCGGCTGTTCTCGATCGCGACCGCCGCCTGTCCCGCGAGCGCGGTCACGAGCTCCACGGTGCGCCTCGAATACGGCACCACCTGTTGCTCCACGTCCGGCGGCGTCGCGAGCACGGCGTCGGGGTGGCGCTTGCGGTTGATGAGCTGGAGGACGCCGATCACTTCTTCCTTGTGATCCTTCATGGGGATCACGAGCATCGACTTCGTGCGGTAACCGTGCCGCTCATCGAACGAGCGGTTGATGCTGTATTCCACGTCCGGCGGCAGGAAATAGGCGTCGTCGATCACGAGCGGCTCGCCCGTCACCGCCGTGTAGCCCGCGAGACTCGAGCGGTCCACTGGGATCGTGAACTCGACGAACGGCGCCTCGGGCTTGGAGTACGTCTGCGCGATCCGGAAACGCAACCGTTTCTGGCCCTGGTCTCCCGTCTCGACGAGGTACAGGCTGCCCGCATCCGAGGTGGTGATGCGGCGCGCCTGCGTGAGGATGAGCTCGAGCAGCGTCTTGAGATCCCGCTCGGTGCCGAGGGCGACGCCGATGCGCGTCAGCTCGCCGATCTCGCGGCTGCGGTTCGCGGCCTCGGAACGGGCGCGGGCGGTCTCCATGCGGGCCGCCGCTTCGCGATACCCGGCCCGTACCGCCACCAGCAGCTGCCGCGGCCCCACTGGCTGCTTCACGAAGCCCGAGAGCAGCTCGGACGGCATCTCCGCGGGCAGATCGGGCTCGCCGTCGCGACCGAGCGCGACGATCCCGCCCCCGGCGTCCACGAACGCCCGCAGGACGTCGACCGGAAAGATGGAGCGGCTCTCCGAGTCGAGCACGAAGACCGTGGGGCGCTCGTCCACGACCAGCTCCCGCGGCACGCGCGCCTCGCGCGCTTCGATCTGCGCACCCTCGAGCGCCGGGCGAACGCCTGCGGGGCTCCAGGCGGGCGTGTGCAGCAGGAGATATCTCACGGCGGGGGACTAAGGCCTGGGTTGCCCCGGGACGTCACGTCACGAGTTCTTCACGCGCTGGAGCCCCTGCTGCGCTTCCGTATACTCCGGGAAAACGGCCAGCGCCCGCTGGTACATCTCCGCAGCCTTGTCCTTCTGCCCGCGATCCTGATACAGGAGCGCCTTCGAGTAGAAGGTCAGTGCCTCGGTCGGGACCTGCCGATTCATCCGCTGCTCCGACGCCTGCCGGGGAAGCGGGGGCAGGTTCGCATCCTTCATCAGCCGCGCGGCGACGGTCCGGATGATGTCGAACAGGTGGTCCCGCTGCATACGGTCCGACTCGACCTTGACGATCTCGCTCGTCTCCACGTTGACGAGGCGGGCGTCCAGCCGGAAGTCGCCGTAGAAGTCGATGAACGTGCCGGCGATGACGTAGCGCGCGCCGACGAGCTTTCCGATCTTCGCCGCGGTTTCCGGGGTCACCTTGCCCGACGCGCCGAGGCTCTGCTCGGCCAGCAGCTTCTCAATCTCCTCCCGCTCGACCACGCGGGCCGCCGGGTTGGCGGCGAGCTCCGAGATCAGCATCCCGGCGATGCCCTTCTGCAGGGCGTCGAAGTTCTCCTTGTCCTGCCCGTAGGAGCCGCTGTTGTCGAACGGCAGCACGGCAATGCCCGGTCGGGTGTCCTGGCCCCGGCCCTGCGCGCCCAGCTCGCGTCCGACGGAGCCGAGCAGGGCGAGCGACAGCAAAGCGGGGACGAAACGCGAACGCATAGAGTCGGTTCCTCGATCAGAGGGTCAGTGTCATGCCTTCCTGCGCCGCCACGACCTCGGCGGGCAGGCCCTTGGCCCGTGCCTGGCGGCGGGCGGCCGCGACCAGGGCGTCGATTGCCTCGTCGCCGTGCTCGGGCTCATGGTGGAACAGCACCAGGCGCTTCACGCCCGCTTCGCCCGCCAGCGCAACCGCCTCCTCGAACGTCGAGTGGCCCCATCCCCGGTGCTCCTCCAGCTCCTCGGGCGTGTACATCGCATCGTGGATGAGCAGCTCCGCCCCCCTGAGGAACGCCACGAAGTCCTTGCGCCACGACGCGGGGGTCTCGTAGTGGCCGCCCGGCCCGAGCTCGTTGTCGGTCACGTACGCCATGGCCGGGCCGCCTGCCGCGGGCGTGAGCCGGTAGCCGAGGGTGGTGCCGGGGTGGCGCAGGCGGATCGCCTGCACCCGGAAAGTCCCCACCGTGAACTCGCCCGGCTCCACCTGCTGCACCGTGAGCTTCGCCGACAGCGCGTCCAACGGGACGGGAAACACAGCCGGGTCCATCTGCTGGCGCAGGATCGCCTCGAGCGACGTCGTTCCCTGGCGCGAGCCCCAGATGCGCACCGCGTTGCCGGGAGCGAAGAACGGCTTGAAGTGGGGCAGCCCCTGGATATGATCCCAGTGCGCGTGCGACAGCAGGATCTCCGCCTGCACGGCGCCGTTTTGGCGCTCCACGAGCTCGCGTCCCAGCGCGCGGATCCCGGTGCCCGCGTCGAGGATGACCAGCTGGCCCCCTCCCTTGCCGCCGCCGGTGCCCTCCACGGCGACGCACGGCGTATTGCCGCCGTAGCGCGCGGTGTGAGCTCCGGGGGTGGGGATGGAGCCCCGCGTCCCCCAAAAGGTCACCGTGTAGGCCATCCGTCCCGACAACGCCGTACCCTTTGGGCTAAGTTATGGAAAATTCGAGAGGTAGGACAAGCCGCCGCCTCACCCGACCCCAGTGACCCACCTCACGACCGTCCGGCGGACGCTTCCAGCGCGGCGCGGTCGCGGATCAGGATCTCGCGGCGGCTGATTTCGATATAGCCCTTGTCCACCAGCTCCCGCATGGTGCGGCTCACCGTCTCGCGCGACGACCCGATCATCTGGGCGATGGTGTGGTGCGTGAGACGGCGTGTGATCTTGTCTGACCCCGCTTCGTCGGCGAGGTCGAGGAGCAGTTGCGCCACGCGGCCGTTCACGTCGAGCAGCACCAGGCTGCCGACCTTCTCGTCCACGCGCCGCAGGCGCCGGGACAGCTCCCGCAACAGTCCCATGGCGATGCCCGGCGACTGCTGCAGGATGGCCTGGAAGTCCTCCCGCCGGATCACGAGCAGGTTGGAGTCCTCCATTGCAATCACGTGCGCCGAGCGGGGTTCCTCGTCGATGAGCGACATCTCACCGAAGAAATCCCCTTCGCCGAGCACGGAGAGGATCACCTCGCGCCCGTCCTCGCCGATGAGCACGACCTTCACCTGTCCGGTGGCGACCACGTAGAGGGCATCGCCCGGGTCGTCCTCGAACAGGATCACCGAGTTGCGCGGATAGCTCCGCTCCCGGGTGATTTCGGCCACCCGCTCGAGCTCCACGGGTGCTAGCTGGCTGAACAGCGGGACCTTTTGGAGGATCGCCGTGACCGACACGATAGGCTTCCCCTAGGGCGTGGTAGGGTGGATGGTCGCGCAAGCTTACGTCCAAGGGGCGCTGGTGTCAATTCGGCGGAGGCCTCGCTGCTTGCCGCCAACTTGCGGCGCCAGTTATATTTCCACACTTCGTGACGTTCGACTTCTAGTCAAGGATTGAGAGCAGTGAAACCCGGGATTCACCCTGCCTATCGACGGGCTACCGTGCAGTGCGCGTGCGGCAACAGCTTCGTCACGCGCTCCACCATGCCCGTGATTCATGTCGAGGTCTGCGCCAAATGCCACCCGTACTACACCGGCAAGCAAAAGCTCATGGATACGGCCGGGCGGGTGGAGCGTTTCCGCCAGAAATACGGGACCGAAAAGGCCGCAGGCTAACCCGTGGAGGCCCGACTCCGCCAGGCGCTCGCGCGGGCGGAGGAGGTCGCCCGAGAGTTGGCCGACCCCGAGACCGCGCGGAACCCGGCCAAGCTGAGGCAGCTGGGCCGCGAGCACGCACGGCTCGACCAGATCCGCCAGGCGCACGAGCGACTGGACCGGCTCGAGGGCGAGCTGGCCCAGGCGCGCGAGGTGCTCCAGGACCGGGATCCTGAGCTGTCGCAGCTGGCCCGCACGGACGTGGAGCGCCTGCACCCCGAGATCGAGCGGCTCGAGCGGCGGCTCGCCGAGCTGCTCACCCCCGCGGACCCCCTCGATGACCGCGATGCGATCGTGGAGATCCGTGCCGGCACGGGAGGCGATGAGGCGGCCCTGTTCGCTGCAGCGCTGTTTCGCATGTACACGCGGTTCTGCGAGCGGCGGGGCTGGAAGGTCGAGGTCGTCTCGCTGTCAGAGGGCAATCTCGGGGGCTTGAAGGAGGCCATCTTCGCCGCGCGCGGCCCCGGTGTCTACGGGACGCTGCGGTACGAATCAGGCGTCCACCGGGTGCAGCGCGTTCCCGTCACCGAGGCGCAGGGGCGCATCCACACGTCCGCGGCGACCGTGGCGGTGCTTCCCGAGGCGGAGGAGGTCGACGTGAAGATCGAAGAGAAGGACCTCCGGATCGACGTGTTCCGCTCGCAGGGCCCGGGCGGCCAGAGCGTCAACACGACCGACAGCGCCGTGCGCATCACCCATCTGCCCACGAATCTCGTGGTCCAGTGCCAGGACCAGAAGAGTCAGCTGCAGAACAAGATCAGGGCGCTCGAGGTGCTGCGCTCGCGCCTGCTCGACAAGATGATCGCCGAGCAGGAAGCCGCCCGTGCCCGCGAGCGTCGGGCGCAGGTGGGCACGGGCGACCGCTCGGCCAAGATTCGCACGTACAACTTCCCGCAGAACCGTGTCACCGATCATCGCATCCACTACACCGTCCACAACCTCTCCGACGTGCTGGACGGCAACCTCGACGACCTGATCAACGCCTTGCGGCTCGCGGGGGAGAAGGAGCGGCTCAGTGCCTGAGCGCACCGCGCACGGCGCCTCGATCCGAGAGGCCCTGAAGGACGCCGCCGACCGTCTCGCGGCCGCGGGCCTGCCCAGGTCGCGCCGCGAAGCGACCATGCTGTGGGCCGCCGTGGCCGGTGCGGGGACCAAGCCGGGCGACGTGTGGCTGCAGCAGGACCAGGAGCCGGCGGTCGCGCTGGTGGAGCGGTTCTGGCGGGCTGTGGAGCGGCGTTCGAGCGGCGTCCCCTTCGCGTACGCAGTCGGCCGCACGGGCTTCCGCACACTCGACCTGCAGCTCGACGCGCGGGCCCTGATCCCGCGACCGGAGACAGAGGGGCTCGTCGACCTCGTCCTCCGCACCATGCGGGAGACGGGACACGGGAAACGGGAAACGTGGGGTGCGGTGGCTGACATCGGCACCGGCTGCGGCTGCATCGCCTTGGCCCTCGCCGTCGAAGGCGACTTCGAGCGGGTAATCGCGGTCGAGCGCTCCGCGGACGCAGCGGCGCTGGCGCGCGAGAACGTGGCGCTGGTGCGGCCGCCGGTGCCGGTCGAGGTTCGCGAAGGCGATTTGCTCGCCCCGCTCGCCGGGCAGCGCTACCGCGCCATCGTCTCGAATCCTCCGTATCTGACGGAGGCGGAGCATGCTGAGCTCGATCCCGCAGTGCGGCTGTTCGAGCCGCGTGAGGCGCTGGTGAGCGGGGTGGACGGGCTCACGGCGACGCGGGCCCTGCTCGCGGGCGCCCGCGCCCTGCTCGCGCCGGGCGGGTTCGTGGCGCTGGAGATCGACGAGCGACGCGCCGACGCAGTGCGGGCGCTGGCCCTGCGGCACGACTGGTCGCGGGTGGCGGTGTACGATGACCTGTTCGGCCGGCCGCGGTTCCTGCTGGCCGGCATCGACGAGGAGGGGGGCACGTGATCGACCAGAAGGCGAGCGAGCTGGGGCGGCTCTTGGGACAGAGCGACGAATACAAGGTGCTGCTCCGGGCCAGTGAGCGGATGAAGGAGGACGCAACTTGCCGGCAGCTGCTCGCCGAGGTCGAGCGCATCGCCCAGGATATCGAGCGGGCGGCACAGGAGGGGCGCGAGCCCGCCAAGGATCAGGTGGAGCGGTACGACCGTGCGCTCCAGAGCGTCCAGGCGAATCCGGTGTATCAGCAAGTCGTGGCCGCGCAGGCGAATTTCGAGAAGCTCATGGCCAAGGTGAACGCGCGGATCTACGAGGGTATGAAACAGGGGTCGGCGAGCCCCATCATCACGTTGGGCTGATGGGCGTCTTCATCGTCGTGGAGGGCCCGGAGGGAGCGGGGAAGTCCACGCTGGTGCGCTGGCTCGCGGCCCGGCTCGTCGCCGAGGGGCTCCAGGTGATGGCGGTGCGGCAGCCGGGCGGCACCCCCGTGGCGGAGGCGGCGCGCAAAGTGGCGCTCAAGTTTCCCCACGAGATGTCGCCGGTCGCGGAGCTGTTCCTGTTTCTCGCGGCCCGGGCCGACCTGGTCCAGCGGGTCATCCGGCCGGCGCTCGAGGCCGGGCAGGTGGTCGTGGCGGACCGATTCGACCTCTCGACCATCGCCTACCAGGTGGCGGGGGGCGGATTACCGGCCGAGGACGTGGCGCATGCCATCCGCCTCGCCACCGGCGGTCTCGTCCCCGACGTCATGCTCGTGCTCGACGTGCCGGTCGAGGTAGGGCGGGCCCGGCAACGGGCCGCGCGCAAAGTCCAGGACCGGTTCGAGCGCCAGGACGACGCGTTTCACCGGCGCGTGCTCGAGGCGTACCGCCGCGCTGCGGGGCCGGGCGTGGTGCACGTCGACGCGACACAGTCCAGGAAGGCCGTGCAGGACGCCGCCTGGCGCGAGGTCATGGCGGTGACCGCACTCTCAACACGAGGCGTCTCATGAAGCTCCGCAACGTCGTGATCGTCACCGCGGTGGCCGGGTTGACGCTGGCCACCGGGGGCTGGCTGCTGCAACGCCAGACCGAGCCCACGGGGTCCGTCTACCAGCAGGCGCGTCTGTTCGAGGACGTACTCGCGCACGTGGCCGATTTCTACGTCGACTCGATCGAGGAGCGCCGGCTGTATCAGATGGCGATCGACGGCATGCTCGACCAGCTGCACGATCCCTATTCGGTCTTCCTGAAGCGGGACGATTTCCGGGCGCTCAACGAGGCGACGACCGGCAACTACGGCGGCCTGGGCATCCAGATCGACGTGCGGGACGGCTGGATCACGGTGGTGGCGCCGCTCCCCGACACGCCCGCCGAGCGGGCGGGGATCCAGTCGGGCGATCAGATCATCGCCTTGGACGGTCGCTCGACCGAGGGCTGGAAGAACGATCAGGCCGTGAAGCAGCTGCGCGGCGAGCCGGGCAGCGCGGTGGAGCTCAAGGTGCGCCGGGTCGGCGTCGACGGGCAACTCGCCTTCAAGCTCACCCGCGCCACGATCCACATCCGCTCGGTCCAGGTCTCGATGATGCTCGACGACAAGGTCGGCTACGTCCTGCTCACGCCCGTGAGCGAGACGTCCGCGCAGGAGCTCACGGAGGCCGTGAACGGCCTGGTGCAGAAGGGGATGAAGTCGCTGGTGCTCGATCTCCGGGGCAACCCCGGAGGGTTGCTCGATCAGGGCGTCGCGGTGAGCGACCTGTTCCTCGACCCGGGGCAGGAAGTCGTGGCAACGCGGGGTCGGGCGCCCACCACGTCCAAAACCTACCGCGATGCAAAGCCGCAGCCGTGGCCACACCTCCCGGTGGTCGTCCTTACCAACGGGGGCACGGCGAGCGCGGCCGAGATCATCACGGGCGCGCTGCAGGATCACGACCGCGCGGTGGTCGTCGGAACACCGACCTTCGGAAAGGGGCTCGTGCAGTCGCTGTGGCAGCTCACCCCCGAAACCGCGCTGAAACTCACCACGGCGCGCTGGTTCACGCCGAGCGGCCGGACCATCCAGCGCAAGAGCAAGAACGAAGAGGACCAGCTGGCGCAGGCCGAGGCCGCGGAGCTGGGGCACGACAGCACCAAGGTCGATTCCTCGCTGGTGTTTCACACCGACCACGGTCGGGTCGTGGTGGGAGGCGGTGGTATCAAGCCGGACCTGTTCGTCGCTCCCGACACGTTCACGACGGCGGAGCGTGCCTTCGTGAAGAGCCTGGGCAACAAAATCCCGACCTATTGGGACGTGCGCACTGCGTACGCGCTCGAGATCAAGACGTCGGGCCGGGTGAAGACCCCGGACTTCACGGTCACACCGGACATGGCGGACGAGGTGATCCGGCGGCTGCGGGCGCGGGGCGTCGCGCTGCCGGACAGCGTCGTCGCGGGCGCCCGCAACGTCATCAGCCAGGATCTGGGCTACGAGATCGCGCGCTACGTCTTCGGCCGCCCGGCGGAAGTGCGCCGCCAGCGGGAGGAAGACCGCCAGGTGCAGGCCGCGCTGGCCCTGGCGCGCCGCGCCAAGTCACCCCAGGATCTCCTCGCCCTGGCTGCCGCCCAGACGCCCGCGACCCTGCGGAATTAGGGTGGCCGATCGGCCCCGCGTGACCGACCCCGCTCCCTTAGTCGTGGGGATCATCGGGCCCGGTCGCGCCGGGGTAGGATTGGCGGTCGCGCTCGCCCGGGCGGGGGAGGGGAGACGCTACGACGTTCGCCTCTACGGCCGCACCAAGAAACCGGTCCCGAAGCCCCTCAAGCTTACGGTTGGTCCCGAGAACGAGCCGCCCGCCTGGATCGCCCAGGCGGGCGTCGTCATTCTCGCTGTGCGAGACGACGCGATCCGGCCGCTGGCGGAAGCGCTGGCCCGCGCCGGAGCGATCCGCGCCGATCAGGTGGTGCTCCATCTCTCCGGAGCCCAGGGCCAGGAGGCGCTCAGCCCCCTGGTGGGGTCCCGCGCTGCCCTCGGATCGCTCCACCCGCTCCAGACCATCTCCAGTCCGGAGCACGCGGCGGAGCGGCTGAAGGGCGCCTGGGCGGCGGTCGAGGGCATGCCCCGCGCGGTGCAGGCGGCCGAGGCGCTGGCGCGCGATCTCGGTTTGCGGCCGTTTCACATCCCGTCCAAGGCCAAGCCGATGTATCACGCCAGCGCGGTGTTCGCCTCCAACTATTTCGTGGTGGTCGAGGCGGTGGCCCAGCGCCTGCTGCGGCACGCCGGGCTGTCGGACGCGGAGGCGTGGCAGGCGTTGCTCCCGCTGGTGGAGGGGACGCTCGAGAACATGAGCCGTCAGGAGCCGATGGCGGCGCTCACCGGTCCGGTGGCACGAGGCGACGCGGCGACGATCCGCCGTCATCTCGAGGCGCTGACGCACGACGACGCGGTGCTGTATCGCGCGCTCGGGCGAGCGGCGCTCGAGCTCGCTCAGAAGCGGGGGATGGACGAAGCGACGGCGGCGGGAATCGCCGCGGCGCTCGCTACTGATCTACCACCCGTACTCCGCCGGGGGGCGAAAACGTGAGCTCGCGCCCCGGCACTCCGGCGTTCACCCGGATGTTCCGCAGGATCACCGTGCGCTCCTGGCCGACGCTCTCCACGATGTCCACGCGGTGCACCAGCCCGTCCTCCCGGCCCACCCAGATCTTCGCTTCGCTGTAGGGCTGCTCGTGCCGCTTCGGCACGAGCCTGATCACATCGACCGGGCCCCCATCCGGGAGCGAGTCGGCCCGGGCGTACTGCGCCGTGTAGCGCTCGCGCGGCTGCTCCACGAACTGTCCGATCAGATTGGGGCCGGTCGTGCCGTACTCGGGGATGCGCGAGCGGATCACCTGGCCGGGCGTGGTGCTCGGCGTGTATAGCCAGAGGAAGCGACCGTCCGCCACGATGCGATCGCCCTTGGGCGCGGTGAACCGCATCGCAAAACGACTGGGGCGCATCTGGTACAGCCGGCCACGCGTGGTGTCGGGCGTCCCGATCATCGGATTCGTGATGATCTGGACGAAGTCGGCGGAGAGGCTCGCAATCGTCTGGTAGGTGGCGCTGGCGCGGTCGAGGATCGGCCAGGGGTCGGGGGATTGGAGCGCGAGCGAGATCCCGATAGCGACGAATGCGGAGTTGCGCACTTGCTTCACGCCCCTACAGAGGCCGGTTCGGCTACCCGCCTCCCAATAACCTCCGCGATCACGCGGACTTCGCGCATCAGCTGCGCGAACTGGTCGGGAAACAGGGTCTGCGCCCCGTCCGACAGCGCCTGCTCGGGGTTGGGGTGCACTTCGACCATGATGCCGTCCGCCCCTGCGGCGACTGCCGCGCGGGCCATCGGGATCACCTTCTCCCTGAGACCCGTCCCGTGCGACGGGTCCGCGATGATCGGCAGGTGCGACAGCTTGTGCACCACCGGAATGGCGGTGAGGTCGAATACATTGCGGGTGGCGGTGTCGAACCCGCGGATGCCGCGCTCGCATAGAATGACGTCGTG
>Ga0193755_1000371_pt1 | contig 12775 bp, 13 predicted proteins | sample H1a2metaG_FD_144921 | JGI IMG/M metagenome (GOLD analysis project Ga0193755, IMG submission 144921) | Soil microbial communities from a riparian zone of the East river system, Colorado, United States - H1a2 | ecosystem: Environmental > Terrestrial > Soil > Riparian zone | place: USA: East River...
CCGTCGTAGGGGGGGGTACCGGTCACCATCTGGTACAGCATGGCGCCGAAGGCATACAGGTCGCTCCGGCCGTCGAGGTTCGATTGACCGAGGGCCTGCTCGGGACTCATGTACTGCACGGTGCCCACCGTGAAACCGGTGGCCGTTTTGGCGCCGCCCGTCTCGCCGCCGCGGGGGTCCAGCAGCTTAGCGATCCCGAAATCCAGGAGCAGGACGCGGCCGCTCTTCGCCTCGACCATCACGTTGTCGGGCTTGATGTCGCGGTGCACGAGGCCCTGCGTGTGGGCGTGGGACAGTGCCTGGAGAATCGGCTCGGCGATCTTCAGAGCGTCGTCCGCGGTGTACGGGCCGCGGCGGCGCAAGCGCTCCGCCAGCGATTCGCCCTCCACGAACGGCATCACGTAATAGACCAGGCCCTCACCATCGCCGGTGAAGTGGATCGCGAGGATGGACGGGTCCTGTAGCCGGGCCAGCGCCTTCGCCTCCTGTCGGAAGCGCGCCAGCATCCCCGGGGTCCAGGCGATCTCCGGGTGGAGTACCTTGCAGGCAAGGCGGCGATCGAGATCCTTGTCCCACAGCTCGTATACCTCGGCGAAGCCGCCGCGCCCGATCAGGCGCTTCACCTCGTACTTGGCACCGAGCGCGCGGGCGAGACGCTCGGCGGTCGGGACGGCCGGTGGGGCGCCGGCGGCGGGAGGCGTCGCGGTCGCGCGCTCGTCCGTGATCACGGTGGGAGAAGCCGAGCCGCATGCCGGGCAGAAAGCCGCGCCTCGCGGGATCTCGGCACGGCACGAAGCGCAGGTGGGCTGGGTCGTCACGGCTCTAAGTTAACTTCTTCACATGCTGGCGCTCCGCATCATCGTGGGCCTCGGGCTCGCGTACGCGCTATTGCTGCTGCTCGCTTCGCTGTTCCAGGATCGGCTCGCCTTTCCGGCGCCGCGCGCGAGCCTGCCCGATCCCAAACGCGTGGGCGTCAAGAACGGCGAGCAGGTCGAGCTGGTCTCGAGCGACGGGACGAAGCTGGTCGGCTGGTATCTCGCGCCCAACCTCCCCCAACCTCCACCCACCTTCCCCGCCCTTCTCTGGTTCTACGGCAACGGTGAGACCGTCGCGGCGATCTGGCCCGTGGTGCGGGAGTTCCAGCCGCTGGGCACCGCCGTGCTGGTCCTCGACTACCCGGGCTATGGCGGGAGCGGAGGCCGGGCAACGGAGGCGGCCTTGTACGCCGCCGCCGACGCGGGATACGCCGCGCTCGCCGCCCGCCCCGGCGTGGACCCCCGGCGCATTTATGTCTATGGCCGCTCGCTCGGCAGCGTCGTGGCGACGTACACCGCCGCTCACCATCCCGTGGCCGGCCTGATCCTAGAATCCCCGTTTACCAACGCCGCGGCGATGGCGAAGTATCACTACGGGCTGCTGCCCCGCTTCCTCCTCCGCCTGTCGCTCGACAACGTCGCCAACGTCAGGCGGGTCCACTGCCCGATCCTGCTGTTTCACGGCGACGCGGATCGGCTCGTGCCGACGGCGATGGGGATGGCGGTGGCGGCTGCCGCCGCGGGGCCGGTCGAGGTGGTCTTGATTCAGGGATCCGGGCACAATGACACCTACGACATCGGCGGGCGAGCGTACCGCGACAAGATGTGGGAGTTCATCGGTCGGACGGTCGGACTGTCGGACCGTAAGACCGTCCAACCCTAGATCACCACCACAGGCACGATTCGGTCCCGCGTAGCCTCGAAGCGGCGCTCCGCCTCGTCCAGGGTGCGCAGCACGGCCGCCTCGTCGCCGTCCGCGAACTTGGAGCTCGGGGCGACCCGCCCGGTCGCTCGGCGCACGACGACGAGCGCCCGAGTCACTTCGCAGCGGTCCACGTCCGGGTCGGTATGCCCGGTGACGAGCAGCTCCTCGAACAACGGCAAGCTGCAGTCCTCGCTCAGGACATAGAGCGACTCGAGGATTTTGGGGCCGAGGAACCGCCGCAGCAGCTGATCGCCGCGGATCCGTTCGAACAGGCGGGCGAGGACGTCGGCATGCCCGGGGTAGTAGCGCGCCGCTTCCACGGCGGCGGCGACAAATGCGTGGTGCGCGCCCGGCGTCAGGAGATACCGCTCGAACAGCGGCCATGCTCCCTCGGGGTGTCGTTCGGCGAGCGCGAGGAACGCGAAGTAGCGGCGCCCGAGCGGCGCCCCCGTGTCCGCGATCACGGTGCGCAAACCGGCGATGCACCAGCGAGCGCCTACGAGGGCGGCGGCCGCGGCATGCTGCCACCGCTCGAGCTCGGGAACCCGGAAGGTGACGACGTGGGGATCGGGGAACGCACGGCAGCGCTCCAGCATCGCGAGGAGGCGGCGATCCACTTGATCGAGCGCGGGCTCGAGCGTCTCGCTGTCCGCCCGCCGCGCGCCTCCCAGCGCTTCCCACGCGAGCCGGTCGACGTCCGCCGTCTCCCACGCACGCTCGAAGGCCTCGGCATCGGGGGCGGCGAGCAGCCCCTCGAGCGCGCCCGCAAATCGGTACAGGCGTCCTGACGTTTCCACTCGCACCAAAGCTACCCCGGACCGGCACGGCGGCAATCGGGCGTTGTCCACAACGGTCTGGAAAACCCCGTGGAAATCCTGTGGGTGGGTGTGAATGTTGCACTTCCCCACGGGCACGCTTAACCTTGCCCCGCGCCCACTTGGAGGGCCTCTGCGAAGGACACTTGTCGTCGCCGCCGCTCTCGCGCTAGCGGCGTGCTCCCGCCCCACGGGGCCGATCGCCGTCGGCCTCGCGGGTCCCTTCTCCCAGCCGCGCGGCGCCTCGATGCTCCGGGCCGCCCAGCTGGCGGTGAACCAGGTGAACGCCAAACGCGGCATCCGAGGCCGCAAGCTCGAGCTGCGAGTCGTGGATGATTCGGGGAACGAGGACACTGCCGTGCGGGTGGCGGAGCAGCTGTACGCGGACCCTACAATCGTGGCGGTCGTTGGACATTTGAGCTCGGGCACGTCCCTCGCCGCGGCGCGGGTGTACGGCGGCGGCGCCACTCCCACTGCGATGATCTCGCCGTCCGCGTCCAGTCCCGACCTGTCGGGGATCAGTCCCTATGTCTTCCGCGTGTGCCCGAGCGATCTGCAACACGGGCCGCAGCTCGCGCGCTTTGCCTGGCAGACGCTCGGCGCCAGGCGGGCCGGCATCATCTACATCAACAACGACTACGGCCGGGGCGTGCGCGGGACGTTCGTGGCCGAGTTTGCGCGCTTGGGGGGGACGGTGCTCGAAGCCGATCCCTACATCCCGGCCACCGCCTCGCTCGAGCCGTACCTCTCTCGCATGCGCCGGGGGGGCGCGGACGTGCTGCTGCTCGCCGCCGAGCGACCGGGGGCCGAGCTGGCGTTGCGCGAGATGCGCTCGCTCGGGCTGCGGTGGCCCGTGCTCGGCGGGGACGCGCTCACCGGGATCGAGGCGGACGGGGGACTCGCGGAGGGCATCCGGCTATCGTCCGCCTATCTCGCAGACCAGCGCGACGATCGTAACGTCGCATTCGTAGCGGACTACGCGCGCGCCTTCCCGGGACAGCGCCCGGACCATCGCGGAGCGGGCGCGTACGACAGCGTGCTGCTGCTGGCGCGCGCCATCGACCAGGCGGGCGCCGACCGACGAGCCGTTCGGGACTACCTCGCGCGCGTGGGTCGGGGCCAACCGCCGTTCGAGGGCGTGACCGGCACGATCGCGTTCGACGGCAACGGGGACGTGGCGGGTAGGACCGTGGTCATCGGCGTGGTGCGGAACGGCCGGCTGGTGACGGAGGTCGCGCGATAGTGCCGGGCCGGTTCGACACGATCCGCGCGCGCATCCTGATGGGGCTGGCGTTGCTCCTGGCGGGCCTGATCGCCACGGCGATCGCGGGCGCCGCTACACTCCGCCAGATGCGGTACGCGGTCGAGCAGGAGCTCGACGCGCTCCGGACGTCGACCGAGGCAGGGAGCGGGCTCGTCACGAGCGTGCTGGAGGAGATCCGGGCCGCCGAGCAGTATCTGGGCGCGCCCGGGAACGACGCGCGGCGAGAGTTCCAAGCCGCCGCCGAGGAAGCGTTTCAGCACCAGCTGCGGCTGGATGCGCTGGGTGGTCTTACCGTCGAAGATCGCCTCACGGTGAATCGCGTAAAGCAGCTCCACTCGGCGATCCAGACCGAGTACTCGATCGCACATGCGCTCCGAGACCTGGGGCGCGATCAGGAGGCGATGGCGCGGGCGACGGCGGTGCGACCGCAAGCGGCGGAGCTGACGCGGCTGGTGCGCGATCTCTCCCGCCGGCAGGCTCAGAAGGCGGCGAAGGCCGCGGAGCGGTTGACCGCGGACGCGGCCGATCGAGAGCGCAAGCTCTGGGTCTTCGTCGTCGCCCTCGTGCTCGCGGGCTTCTTCCTGTCACGCTACACCGTCCAATCGGTGCACGGTCCGCTCGGCCGACTGGTGACGGCCGCCGAGCGGTTCGGCGCCGGCGACCTGCGACCGGTCACCACCGGCGAGATGCCCCGGGAGTTCCGCGTGCTGGCGGATGCCATCCAGCACATGGGCGACCGGCTCCGACAGATCGTGGGCGAGGTGATCGGCGAGTCGGACCGGATCGCCGGGGCGGCGGGGGACCTGTCGGCGGTGAGCGAGCAGCTCGCCGCCTCCTCGAGCGAGGTGTCGACGGCCATGGTCGAGATCGCGGGGGGTGCGGACCAGCAGCGCGCCGCGCTCACCTCCATGGGCACCGGTCTCGAGCTGCTTCGCACGGCGACGGGCGAGATGGCGGATGCGGCGGAGCGCGCGGCGAAGCTCGGAGGGGAGATCCGGACGGTAGCCGACCGACACCGGGGCGACGTAGCCGCCGCGGGGACCGTGCTGCTCAACGTACGGGAGGTGGTCCAGACCACCTCGAAGCAGATCAGCCAGCTCGGCGAGCTGAGCGTGTCGATCGACGACTTCGTGGAGCTCATCAAGCGTATCTCGTCGCAGACCAACCTGCTGGCATTGAACGCGGCGATCGAAGCCGCACGAGCCGGCGAGCACGGGCGTGGCTTCGCGGTGGTGGCCGAAGAGGTGCGCCAGCTGGCCGACGAGTCAGCGCGGGCGGCGGAGGAAGTGACCCGCACCACGGGCTCGATCCGGGAGCAGATGGAGGACGTCACGGCCACCATGGCCGCGGGTCAGGCGAAGGTCCGGGGGATCGAGTCCGTCGCGGAAGGCGCGGCGCACGGCCTCGCCGAGATCGCCACGGCGATCGAGCTCGTGGAGCAGGCAGCCGCGCGAGTGCGGGCCACCGCCCAGGCGAACCGCGAAACCACAGCGCAGCTGCAGGGGCAAGCGGAGCAGGTGGCGACGCGCGCCACGGCGCACGCGGCGGGCGCGGAGCAGGTCACCGCCGCGGCCGAACAACAGGGCGCGTCGACCCAGGAGATGGCGGCCTCCGCCAGCAGCCTGTTGGAGGCGGCCGAGCGGCTGCGGGCGCTGGTGCGAGGATTTCGGGTCTAGCGCGCCGCCGGACTACGGTCCGACGGTGACGCCCCCCGGTGCCACCAGCAGGCCGGGCAGCAGATCGATGCCCGTGAGAGCTGCCGTCATAGTGGTCAGCGACAGCACGTGACCGGATGGCCCTGGGCCGATCGCAGTGAACCAGACGCGGGCCAGCGTCAGAGACCCACCCTTCCCGACCGGGTCGGCCGCATTGAAGCGCAGGATGCCACCGGCCGCGGTATCGGGGATGACCACCGGAGACGCGAACGTGCCGGCCTGCGTACTGTCGAACCGCAGCACGCCGGCATTCCAGGTGAACCGCGCGTCGAAGTTGCCGAGCAGCTCGATCGGCACGGCCTTGAGGTCGACTACGACGTCGATCGCGAGAGGCTGGCCGAGCTTTGTGACGCCAAAGCTGCGACCTCCGATGAGCGGGAGCGCGATCGCGTTGCCCGGAGGCGTGACCGCGTCGCCGACCATCACGACCAGCGAGTCCGCCACGCCGGGCGCCGCCGTCGCGACCACGATCGCGCTGCCCGGGGCGCCAGCGGTGACGAGTCCGGTACTCGAAACCGTCGCCACGGCCGGAGCGCCGCTGGTCCAGGTCGCGAGCGAGGGCGACAGCTGTTTGCCCGCGATATCCGTGACGGTGGCGGTGAGCTGCGCCGCGTTCCCCGGGCTCAGGGTCGTGAGCGTCACGTATCCCGGGTTGACCAGGACGGCGGCCGGGGCGACGAGCGACGCGACGTTGACCCGCAGCGTGTCGGCGGCGCCACGAATCGCCGCCTCGACCCGTGCCTGGCCCCCGGTCGCGCCCAGGAGAGCCGTGACCGACCGATCCGGCCCCACGAGGATGACCCCCGGTGTCAGGTTGGTCAACGCCACGGGCACGCCCGTCACCGGGATCAACGCCGAATCCACGCTGATCCGCATCACAACCGAGCCGCCAGGCGCGAGGGTCGTGTCCTGCGGCGCGACGGTCACGACGCAGCCCGAGCCGATCCGGCACGGCCCGACATAGCTCACCGGCACTGTCACGGGCCGGGTGGCGCTCGCGCCACTCACGACCACCGTGTCGACACCTGCGTACAGGACCACGCCATCGCTCGAGCGGATTCCCTCGAGCGTCACCTGAAACGGCTGTGCTCTCCCGATGACCGTGACCGGCACGGTGAGCGTCGCGTCGCCCGCCGCATCGACCGGGACGGTGGTATCGACGACCGCCCCGGGAAGCCGGGTCGCGGCGCGTCCCCGGCCTGGCGCCCCGATCGGTACGCCGACGCTCGAGATCGGCACGACGACCACGTGGAGCTGGTCGAGATCGTCCAGCAGAACCGTTCCGGAGCCGATGCTGATCAGGGGCACGATGGACAGCCTCGGGCCGCCGAGCTCGGACCCCGCCCACTCGGCGCACGCCACCATGCCGCTCGTGGCGGCGAGCATGAGCCAGGGGAGGACTCGGCGGATCATCGTGCCCACTCGAGCAGCATGACCACCCGCGGCCCGACGAGCGGCACGGAGCTGCCGTTGTCGGCCACCCGGCCGAACGCCGCCTGACCCTGGACCAGGAGCGTCAGCGCACCGCTCGCGCGGTAGCGTACATCCACGCCGGGCCGTACCAGCCAACCGAGCAACTTGAGGCCGCCCGTCGCAGGCCCGGCGAGCTCATGTCGAAACTCGACGTTGGGAGCGAGGCTCAGCGCCGGGGACAACGGTCGCTCGAGCCGGGCACCCAGCGCGAACACGTTGCCGCGCGGCACCTGCACGACGGTCGAGTCGTAGCCGCGGGGTCGGAGCCGGTACCTGTCATACGCGTAGAGGGACAGGCTGCCGCGGCCCGCGGGGAGACTCAACCCTGAATAGAGCAGGAAGCGGGGGCCGCTGGCGCTGCGCGAGCCCGCGCCCAAGGTATCGGGGCCGCTGGTCGCGTACACCGCGGCGCCGCGGAAATACCCTCGACCACCCACCGGTCCTTCCGCGCCGAGCCGCACGCGACCCTCGCCGCCCGGCTCGAGATCGCCCGCCCCAGCCACGGGTGTGTAGCGGCCGTACCGGCGGTAGCTGCCACCCACGCCGGCCGCCCAGCGCTCCCCCAATTTGAACGCGGTCGCGAACCCACCCGTCACACCGCCCCCCGTCCCGAAGCTCGGCGTCGTGAAATTGAGTACTTCAGTCGCGAGGGCGCTGAGCAGCGGCACGGACGAGGTGTCCACCGCTGTCTTCCCGGTCGGGAGCGTGCCGGCCACTGAGACGATCAGTTGGCCCGACACGGCAGACCAGCTCAGGCGGACATCGGTGTCGGTCGGGCCCGAGAGCTCGAGGGTGCCGCTCGTCGTCATCGCGGACGCGTGCGCGTACCCGCTCGACAGATCCACGGTAAGCCGCGACCCGAGCCGGTGCGACAGGCTGACCGGAACGGTCCACTCGACGACGTGATCGAACGCGTAGCGCGACCCGAAGTAGTAGCCGTCGAACACGAGCCCGGTGCGCGCCGTGGTGCCGACCCCGTCTGTTGGCCCCTGCGCGGCAAGCGGCGCCGCCGCGCACAAACACAACAGGACCAGCCTCAAGGCGGCCGCTTGAAAATGATCGTGATCCCGTTCGCGACGGACACGATGGACGGCAGGCCCAGCGATTCCGGAGTCAATTGACGGTCGATGGTGGAGCTGCCCGTCGGCAGCCTCACGTCGGCGATCGCGTCACCAATGGCGGGCACGACGTCGCGCGCTCCGGCGGAGAGCAGACCGCCCGCACCGCCGAAGCCCGTCGGCTCGGCGGGGCCCGTCACCCGCTCGACCGCGTCCACGACGGTGACGATCTCCCCACCCGTGGCCAGCTCGGTAGCCGGAGCCGCCGTCGCCGCCTGCTGCGCGTCGCGGGCGGCCTGGAAGCTCGGGTCGGCCTGCGCCGCGCTACGGAAGTGCCGCGCCGCTGCGCCGTAGTCCCCCCGATCCATGGCCTCGAGCCCCCGGCTGTAGGCGAGGAATGCGGCGAGGCTCTTCGGCCCCTGACGGAGGATCTGCTCGCGCTCCGCTTGCGTGAGCTCCAGCCCGAGCTGCGCGGCGAGATTGAACACGACCTGCTTTTCGAGGTCGAGCAGCTTGGCGAACGGCCCGGTCACCTGGCCCACCGGCCGAACCACGCCCGTACCTGTGACCACCGTTGCCGAGAGCTGCACCGGCCCTCGGGGCGGAATCGTGGCCGTCCCCTGCACCAGGCGCTCCGCCCGCAACAGCCGTCCCACGCGCGCCGCCGTCGCCGGTTCCACCCGCTCGCTCTGGCCGAGCTTGAGCTCGTCCAGCAGCATGCCGATCTGCAGACGTTCGAGCAGGCGCAGTGTACGGATATAGGCCAGGTCGGTGGTGATGAGCTCCGCCAGGCCGCGCGACAGGGGCTGCACACTCGAGTCCCCCGCGATCACCAACGGCAGCACCGCCACCGTGGCGGGCTGGGGCGGTTGGAGGGCGAGCTCCGCCTCGCGCGCCAGCGCTTGCCGCGCCGTGCGTTCCGCCGCGGCGCGGAGCGCGAGCTGCGCCTTGGCGCGCAGGGCGGCCACGCCTCGGGCGTTGGGGTGCTGCGCCGCAAAGTCGCTGTAGGTGGCGACCGCCTCGTCGTAGCGATCCGCCTGCTCCTGACACGCGCCGATCACGAGCGGCCCGAGCACATTGTCCGGCTCGAGCGCGAGCGCCCTGCGCGCCACCACGGTCGCGCTGTCGCACCGCCCGGCTGCGGCGAGCGCCGCTCCGAGCCGAAACGGCGTGAGTCGAGCGGGCTGCGGTGTTCGAGCGCAGGCAACGGCTGCGCCCAGCAGAAGAGGCAGGAACTGCAGCTTCACCGCCGCGACTTCTTCTTCGCGGCCTTCTTCTTGACCAGCGCCTTCGGCTTAACGGCGCGGACCGGCTTGGACTTGAGGGGGCCCTCGACGTCCGCGAGCACTCGATCGCCCTCTTCCGGGCCGATCAAGCCGCGGCGCACCGCGTAGCGAACCAGCTCTTCGGCATCGTCGAAGGCGAACTCGCCCACCCCGGCGGCGGCGCGGATCGCCTTGACCAAGGCGTCGGCCACGGGGCTGCGCAGCACACTCGCGATTCCGGGGAGGGCATCGAGCAGCGAAGAGATCTGCGACCCGCCGAGCTCAGCTGGGGGGGGCATCGAACACGCTGCTCCGGCGCTAAAGGTCGCGCCAAGCTACATCGGCCCTACCACAGCGTCAAGGATTTTTGACCGATTTTTGGCGGAACTATCGCTGCGGAGCGCGGTTACGACGCTGGCGCAAGGCCTGGACAAGGCCCCCGGGCGCGCGGCGCGAGATGGTGAGGTCGGAGTGGGACAGCAGCTCGCCCAGCACGGTGCGGGTCCTCGAGTCGAGCGGCATTCCGAAATGCAGGTCGAGCTGATACTCCGCGTGATCGGGACCCTGGCCGGTGAGGGTGAAGCCCTGGGGCTCCGGTCGAGCGGCGTCGACCTCGATCTTCGCGAGCGGCTCGTATGGGGGGCGGTCCATGGTCACCTCCGCGGGCAACCTCCGGGCTGCGTGAGAGATACGCCGCGTCGCAGGCGTGTCAAGGAGGCCCACCTTCCAGGGGTGGCTACATTTCGTGCCTGGAGGTGTGACCAGTCGTGGGACGACGCGGGATCAAGGAATACCGGGCGCCCGAAGCGCTGGCGCTGATTGCGGCGGACCGTGAGCACGTGCCTCTGGTCTGCCCCTCCTGCAGTACGCGGTCGATCGTGCGCGCGCCCCGACGCCGGGGCGGCCGCGCCGCGCCGCTCGCGCCGGAGCGCGTGACGCTGACCTGCCAGAGCTGCGGCCGTCACGCGTCCTACATCGAGCGCGGGCCCACCGCGCCGCGGGACGAAACCATGGATCCGCATATCGTTCGGTTGTGACATCCCCGTTCCACCACGGGAGAAGGAGAGCGGCACCGAGCGTGGCTGGCGACGCGATACAAATGATGGGTACGGTCAGCGAAGTGCTTCCCAACACGACCTTCCGCGTGAAGCTCGAGAACGGGCACGAGGTGCTGGCGTACGTCAGCGGCAAGATGCGCAAGAATTACATCCGGATCCTGCAGGGGGATCGAGTCGCCGTAGATCTTTCTCCGTACGACCTGACGCGCGGGCGGATTACATACCGATATAAATAGAACCAACGTCGCGTAGAGACGTCACGTAGAAACGTCGCGTGGAAACGTAAGAGGCCGGGATCGCTCCCGGCCTCTTGACGTTGCTGCATTGCGTGTCGTCTAGAAGAACAGCATGAAGCCGGCGGCCAGATCGAGCTGCTTGGTCCCCGGCGCCAGCCCGGCGAAGAGACCAGCGGTCTCGCCGGTGGTGCCTTCCTGCGTCCCTTCCACCACGAACTTGAGGGACTTGGTCCACTGGTGGTAGACGCCGGCAGTGTACGAATACAGGTTGGACCGTACGTTGGTGTTACCGTCGCCGGTCGAGTTGTTGACGAGACGGCTGAAGCCGTAGCTGCCGCCCACGGTCGTCTTCGGGCCCAGCTTGTAGGTGAGCTGGACGTAGCCGCCGTCCGACTTCCGCAGATCGGTGTCGTTCGCCGCGACCTCGTCACCCGAGAACATCAGGGTCGTGCCGAGGCCCTTTCCGATGTAGCCGCTCACCACGAGCGACAGGTCGGACATGCCGGCCTTGATGCCGGCGGTGCCGCCGAACGAGCTGGCCGTGTTGCCGCCCGACGCGGCGTTCGACGTGCTCTGCCACAGGCCGCCGACCCAGAATGAGTAGTTGTTCCTGCCGGACTTCTGGTTGTACGTGAACTCCGCCTCGAAACGCGGGATCTTGGTGAAGAGGTAAGGAGTCCCGCCGGTGCCGCCCTTCAGCACGCTGGGCTGGAATGCACCGATGCTGAGCTGCGCCTGCCCGGGCTTGGTGCTATAGGTGATTTGGGCGTTGAAGTTCGGATACAGGTAACCGTAGCCGATACGACCCAGGGTGGTCCCGCCACCCTGCCCGCCGCCGATGCCGACTGCGCCAACGCCGAACAGCGTCATGTCGTTGAGGATGTTCTGCCGGCCGAACAGCGCCAGCTCGCGGCCCGCCAGGAGCTGCGAGCCGTTCTTGAAGCCGACGGTAAGGTACACCTGGCGCATGTCGATCTGGGTGCCGAACTGGTCGTGGAAGTTGTTGAAGTTCTGAATCTGCGGAGCGAACCCGAAGTGCACGCCGAGGTTCAGGCCGGCCTCTTTGCCCTTCGCCTCAAACGTTGCGAAGGCCGGGAGCAGCCCGGTACGGACGTTCGAATTTGCCGGGCCGCTGTTATTCTCCTTCGTGAACGACCAGAAGACGTTCACATTTCCGGAGAACGAGAACGACCATCCGTTGGACATCTGCATCGTCAGGCCTTGCGCGCTGGCCGTCGCGGAGACGCCCAGGGCCAAGCCCAACAACAACAGCGTGAGACGCTTCATACGAGATTCCCTCCTTGGGAGTTAACCTGCCGCCATCCTGCCGCTCGTGCCCTCGAGGCGCCAATGCGACTACCCGCGCCACATACAGCCGAGTGGGAAGATCTCCCACCACTAATACTCGTCTGGCTTCTCACCTACAGTTGTTTGAACAAACAGGGCAAACCGGAGCCCACCTCCTTGAGAGTGAGTCCGTGATCCCGCGAGCTAGGGTTTCCCCGCAGGAGTGGCCGCCAATGACGGCCTGACAACTGAGCCCGAAACCGCGAGACGAACCCACATACCGGCCGCCCCATGGCCCGGAACCCCGCAAAATATTAGGTAGGACCCCCCCTTATCCGCAATAAAGCGAAGGTCATCCGTCTGCTCGGAGACCAGTCCCTGCTCCAGCCGGAGCGTGAAGGCGCGGGCGAAAGCGGGCGCAACTGGCCCTGTAGGAAGGGGATGGGTGTCCGGGATGACCTCGGCGGAATGGGGGAGCATGCCATCGTGATTCCGGAAGTGCATGACCACGGTCCAGCCCAAAGGCACCGTGAGCGTCAGCCCCCCGTCCCGGAACCCGTTGAAGTTGAGCGCGCCGTTCAGACCGGTGAGGCCCGCTACGAGCTCGAACGTCGCGGTTTTGGTGACCGTATCGGCCTGTAACCAGGACGAATCGACGACGGGAGCTGCGCCCGCGCGCTCTTGCTGCGCGCCAGCGGTGACCGGTACAAGGACCATGGCGACGACGGACAGGAGTTTGACCATCGGGACCTCGTGGGGAGGAGACGGCACATCCGTTCCCCGGTTGGGGGCTCCCTTCGCGACAAAAATACGCAGTCGCTCCGGGAGCCCCCAACCGGGGAACGTCGCTGCGCTACATGCCCG
>Ga0193755_1000373_pt1 | contig 12734 bp, 8 predicted proteins | sample H1a2metaG_FD_144921 | JGI IMG/M metagenome (GOLD analysis project Ga0193755, IMG submission 144921) | Soil microbial communities from a riparian zone of the East river system, Colorado, United States - H1a2 | ecosystem: Environmental > Terrestrial > Soil > Riparian zone | place: USA: East River...
CATTCAATCCACCCTATCTCAGCGAAATGCCTTCCGTGAATCGAGTCATTGAGGCGATGAAGACGAACGATCCTCGCGAGACCGCAGTTCGCCAGATATGGGCATTTTACGAATTGACGGAAGTCATCAAGACTTTGTCCGGACCGCGCGAATTTCGCGGCCTTTTGCCGGACGAGCAGAAGATCCTTGGAGACTATCAAGTTGCTCAATACCAGGTCGGACAGGTGGCCGACAAAGCTTTCCCGGGCAATAAGCCCAGCGAGGACCTGACCTACCACTACGGCCGTTGGGATCCGAAATTTGGATTCAAAGGCATCAACATCTGGCAATTCTTTTCGGAGAACCTCCAGTCCCAATTCGCGCAAATCGTTGCGGGTGACAATGCGCGCTATGCAGCCAAACGCGCCGAAGAGAAGCGAATCGCGGCAGAAGCGTTAAATCCTAATGCGCAGGCAGCCGTCCCTGGAGTTCAGCAAGGCATGAAAAATGATCCTGGCAGAGTCGCAGCGCGTCGCTGCCTCGAGTCAGGACGTAGCGAACTGGATTGCCTCGGCGAAGGACTGAAGGTGGGACTCAATGATCTAACCGGGGGAGACCTTGTCGCTAACATCACCGGAGAAAAACCTCCTGAAGGACTGCGCTTAAGCGGCGCCTATTCCGCAGGCAACAAGTTTGGGATTTCGTTCAGCCAGGAAAAAGTCAGTGTGGGCTGTGGCACGTTGATACCGCAATCCATTCCGTACATAGTCGACAGAGCGCCCAACCAGATATCAGTCAAGATACCAATTTCTCCTAAGCCAATCGTGCTTGCGCTCAAGGCAAATGGCACGTTGGCCGGGCCGGCGGAGGTTGCCGTCAACGGCTTGGTGCCGGTTGGTCATGGCGGAGGTGGCGGAGGAGCAGGACCTGCGCTCGGGTATGAGGAGCAAACCCATACCACGACTCAGCAACGACAAATTGACGCAGCTGAGGCTCGAAACTATGAAGGTACAGATGCTGTCCACCAAAACGGAATGGAGTACTCCGTTTCGGAGCAGGTTACAACCACAACCTATGAACCAGTAGCGCCGGTTGCCAACTACAAAATGGCACAGCTTGCGCCGCGAACCGAGCGCTGCCCGGTCGGTATTTTGCAGGGACGAAGCAGGTTTGGAGGAGTGGGGGAGGCATTGACGCAAATTGTAGATCCGTCGGCCAAGAAGAAGGGGCCGGTGCCTCCCGGCCTGCGATTGGCCGGAATGTATTCCGGGCAGGACGCCCTTCGCATTGAGTTCCGAGAAGATTCGGCGACAGTGGAATGCGGAGAAGCGCACGTTGCAGACGCCTATGTCGTGCAAGAGAACGCCGGTCAAATCTCGGTGAGGATCCAGAACGGCGGAACCCCATTCGCGCTCAGTTTGCAGCCAAACGGAACCCTAGTCGGCTCCGGCACGATCGATGTAGCTGGGCGAGTGGTGACTGGATCAAGGGGCGATGCCATCACCTATGCGCGCAGAAACGCGCGCTGCGCGATTGGAACACTGACGCAGAAAACGGGGAAATGAGTTGGGTTCGCTTGCCTACTCCTGAAGATTGGGCTATTCGCTTCGGGCTGACATCGAGCGGTAGCTGCCATTCGCAATCCAGAAGTGCTGAGGTTCTCTTGGATCGTGGTAGGCGAGCCATACGATCGGGCAAACTCGTTCGAAAAGAGAGTACGCGAATGGCTCCTTGCGGAAGTGCACGGAGATCACAGCCGGTTCTGAGAATCCTGCCGTATAATCCATCCTCTAGTCACGAATGCCCCCAGCGGCCATGCCCTCCAGCAACGACTATCCGCCCGTGGGAGATCGACATGCAATTGCGATCATCACGCTGGCGGACGATATGTTTCGCGAGATGCGCCGGGCGCTGATGCCCGCGTTTTTCGTCACTTTGGCCTCGACGGAAGAGCAAATCAAGAATCTGATCGATAATCCCGGCATTCACGGGATTGTTTTAGACCTGGAAAGTATCGGCGACGATCCATCGGACGCGATCGAGGTGCTGCAAGAGATACGGCGGTTGCGGGACGATCTGATCCTTGTCGCCATCACTGTCTCCACCGGGAACGAACTTCCTTTGCAGGCTACCCAAGCCGGCGCCGACCACTTTTTCCTGAAGCCGATCGATAGTGAGCAGTTGCGGGCTCTGCTCTTGCAAACCATCGAAAAGCGGGCGTTGCAGTATGAAGGACAGTGGCTGCTGGAACAGATCGAGAATCGGTCTGCGTTCTATGGCCTGATTGGCGGCAGTGCAGCGATGCGCAAGGTCTATAGCGCCGTCGAGGCGGTCGCCGGATCCGATGCGAGCGTGGTGATTCGTGGCGAAAGCGGCGTAGGAAAAGAACTGGTGGCTCGGGCCATTGTGCAGAGCGGAGAACGGCGGGACCAGCCTTACATATGTCTGAACTGTTCTGCGCTTCCCGATAACCTGATGGAATCCGAGCTGTTTGGTTATGAAAGGGGCGCCTTCACGGGTGCCGACAACGCCAAGCCCGGCCTGATCGAACTGGCTCACCTGGGCACGCTCTTTTTAGACGAGATCACCACCTTAAATCTCGGATTACAAAGCAAACTGCTGAGGACCATACAGGAGCGGACCGTTCAGCGATTGGGTGGGAGGACGGCCAAGAAGATTTTCGCCTGATTACGGCTACGAATGATGACCTGGAAGGAATGGTACGGATGGGACGCTTCCGGGAAGACCTCTATTACCGCATCAATGTTGTGCCGATTGTGGTCCCACCCTTGCGCGAACGCCAGGGAGACATTCCATTGCTAGTCGAGCACTTTCTGAGGCTCTATTGCACTGCAAACAAAAAGCCTGTGAAGCAGTTCCAGCCAGAGATGATGGAGATTTTCGAGGCCTACTCCTGGCCGGGCAACGTGCGGGAATTGGAGAACGTCGTGCAGCGGCTGGTCATCATGAACGACGGGCCGGTAATCGCAGCCCATCACCTGCCCCAACAACTACTCTCCTCCAGTGCCGCCAGCCAGGAGGCCATCCTGATTCCGGAAGAGGGGGTGGATTTTGACGCGGAAATGGAACGGATCGAACTCGCCTACCTCAGCGCTGCCTTGCGCCGAACGAATGGCAAGAAAACCGCCGCCGCGAATCTCCTCCGGATCGATCCGCAACGGATGAAATATCTCTGCCGGAAATTAAAGCTCTAATCCTCCGCCCGAAAAAGGTTAATATTTAACCTATTAAAGGTTAATAATTAACCGATGATAGCTTTTCACCCTTGACCCGGAAAAGTTGAAATCCCACGTCGGCGAGCTAAGTCTCACATATGCATCACGATAACACTCGTGATCTTTTTGTGTTGAGTTTGGCAGGTTGCGTGCTTTTCTCGGAGATGTTCGATGGAGTTGATATCCTCAGTATCCCCAAGGAGACTAACGTGACCATCCAAAAGAAATCTTTGATCAGTACCCTGAACACAACCAAGAAGGCGATCGTAGCTAGCACCCCGGTGGCGTCCTCATCCTCAGCGAGTGAAACCCGTTCTAGTGCCCGTGGCAGCGCACGTGGCAGTGCTCGCGGCAGCGCCCGCGGTAGTGCCCGCGGCAGCGCCCGCGGTAGTGCACGCGGCAGCGCACGTGGCAGTGCTCGCGGCAGCGCTCGTGGCAGCACGCGCGGCACGGTATAGCGTTCGTTTCTCCAAGCAGAACGACGCTAGTTTGAAGCGTTGGTTCCTTGCCAAAAAGGCTGCGTCCTTGGGCGCAGCCTTTTTATTTGTCACCTCACTTTTAATTCGTCACCACAATTTCCGACCGAGAAAATCTGCGATCTGCCGGTAAGCAAAGCCAGCCAGCGTTCTTCGCCGACCGTAAATACGCGCGGTTCCCACCATCCCGGGCTTGAGCCTCTGGCCAGGATTGCTCACCCACAAGTCCATCTCATAAAACGTCGGCGGGCGCATGCCCTTAAATTTAGATAAATCAATCAAGCCAGGCGCAATTTCTGAAGACGCCTCCGACACTTGCAATTTTCCTGCATCCCATTTTCCCAGCATCCCATCGACTTGCAAGCGGCCGCGGACATCCGCCCGATACTTATACATGTCGTATTCGGACGCATAGATTCGAGCTCGCATAGTTCGGATGTCGGCCACTTCGATCATTTCCGTGCCTTCGGTGACGAAACTTCCCACACGGTCGCCGACACGCGGGGTGGTCACGATGCCGCTGATCGGAGATTTCAGTTCCAGATTGCCGGCTTCGGAGGTCAACAAGTGAGCTTGCAAGGCCAACTGATCGCGCCTTACCAGGGTTGCGCCCGCATCTGCATAGTGCGATTCCGCGGCATTGAATTCCGCAGTAGCCACACGGTAGTCGGTCTGAGCCCGCGCGAGCTTGGATGTGAGCGAAAGGTTGCGAAGTTGGGCAAGCACGGCGCCCTGGGAGACGGACTGTCCCTCATCCACAAACACCTTGGTGACCACTCCGGGTACTTGAGTCCGAATCACAGCATGTTCGGCTGCCTCGAGTACGAACCGGCCTGCGATCGATTCGCGCCACAAAGGTAGAAATATGAGGGCGGCGATGCCGACCATTGCCCAGCGCATGTGCCGGGATCCGAACCACCCCAGAACGCGATCTTTTTTATCGAGATAGACAAATTTCATGAAGTTCACCAGGGACCGGATACGAGAACGGAAGATCAGGGCTCCTGTGGCCAATTCCGGCACGAAAGACCATTCGGGGTTAAAGTTGCGGAATACATTCCCCACAAAGCGAGCCAGGATATAGAGCACGGTGTAGCTATATAGGCCGGAAGCAATCGCATAAAAGGCAAAGCCCAAGCGTCTTCGCTTCGGGACGTACGGGACTTGTACCGGTAAGCGCCATATGTGCTTCTTGACCCATGCGGAAACGTAGGCGGTGGAATTTTCCTTCAGGTCCAGAATCCCGATGACGTCGCAAAGAATATGGTATCCGTCGAGTTTCATCAGCGGATTCCAGTTCAGTAAAACGGTGGCGATTCCGGTCATCAACAGCAGTACGTAGGCGAAATCGTGGATCGCGGTTCCGGGAGGGGTGCCCCACCATACGACGGTAGCGATAGTGCAAAGGTAAAGTTCCGACCATACCCCCGCGACCGAGATCAGCACTCGCTCCCAAGGCGGGCAACGTACAACGCCCTGAGTCGTATCGGTAAAAAAGGCTGGAGTCAAGTAAAGCAGGGCAAAGCCCATCTCCTTGACGGGTGCTCCAAAGTGCCGGCAGGCCACGCCATGCGCAGTTTCATGGATGGCTGCCAGCACGAGCGTAATACCCCAGAAGACGATGAGATCGAATGCGCTCTTGTCGGAGAAGTTAAAAAATTGCAGCGTATCGCGACTGACTTCGCTCCAGTGCAGCACAAAGATAGCGAGCGTCACGGCGAAAGCACCTAGAGTGGCAACAGTGAACCACCAAGTAAAAATAAATCCTACTTTTTTATCCAGCCATACCAGGAAGTTGTCAGGATCAAATGCCGGGAACTTGATAAAGCTCAAGTCATCCCATTTCTTTTTCTGCTTGACCGCATTTCGCCGTTCATCGGCAGACTGCTGCAGAAGAGCGATATTTTTCTCCTGCGGCGTCTTGTACCAGAACTCAATCGATTCCAGATCGTCGGCGAGTTCGTGTACTTCTTCCAGGGAAACAGAGGATCCGGTTTCCTGAAAATAGGCTTCCGCCACCTCTTCGTAGTTTCGTTGCCCGTTAAAGAAGCGAGCCAGATCCCAGGTCTGCGGCGACAGATTGAAGATCGCGTCCACCCCGGGCACGTAGACACGCACCGTGGGCCTTCCATCAACCACGTGAGCCTGATGAACCACCTGCGGATGCAGGCGCGGGCACCGCTGGGCGATCAAGCGCGCGGGAATCTCAGGCAAAGCGACGTTGAGTGCCTGGGTGAGGTTCATCGAGGGGTATCAATGTGCACAATCGCGTTCATCCCCGGGTGCAAGCGGCCAGATGGGCCGGACACTTCGACCATTCCCTCAAAGGTGCCGCTGGTGGGGTCGACTACCGGACTCACCTCCACGACTTTTGCGCGGTGCTGCTCGGCGGGAAAATCAGGAAGGGTGAGGGCTAGCTGTTGGCCGAGGTTGATCCTGCCAAGGAATTTTTCGGGAAGGGTGAACCGCATGCGCAACGGCGCTTCGGCCGTAACCCAGAAAAGTCGATCGCCCCGGGCGACTTGTTGGCCCTCGCGCACGTAGCGTCGGGCCACCACTCCGGCGAAAGGAGCCCGGATGCGGGTTTTCTCCAGCTCCAATTCCAGAGAGCGCTCGGTCTCTTTGAGATTCACGAGCAAGTGCTCAACGCGCTGAACGTCCCACTGGTCCGCTTCTGCTTTAAATTTCACGTGCTCCCACTGTTCACGCGTAATTAACTGGGCTTCCCACATTTTTTGGGCGCGATTGAAGTCGGCCTCGAGGACCCGGGCTTCGGCCTTCCAATTCTTGAGATCGGCGTCCGTACTGCGGGTCTTGGCGCGCGCTCCCTCCAGGTCTGCGGTGAGCTGACGGTCGTCGAGTTGAGCCAGCAGGTCTCCAGCCCGAACCCGTTTGCCGGTTTCTGAAGATAATTTGGTGATGATACCCTCGCGCTGCGCCAGCACATCCAGCTGATGTTCCACGATCAAAGGACCTGTAACGGTGAGGCTTTCTGGGGTAACAGGGACGGAGTTGGAGGAGGTAGAAACAGGCGCAGACGTAGTCGCGACCGCCGGAGCCGCTGCCACAGTTGCGGTTTGATTGTTAGAGCACGCGGCCAGCCCCAAGGACAGGATCCCAGCCAAAAAAAGAGCGCCGTTCGTGGGCCGGCTTATCAGCATCGCTTCACACTCCAAACCACGTCCACATTCTGGAATAAAGCCACAACAGCGGCCGCCGAAAGAACGCATACCCAGCCGGGTACCAGCCGGTACGTATCTTGCTCCGCCCTTCCATGCCCGCCCGAAGAGTTCCATCGGGGTTCGAGACCGCGATCCGTGCGAAAAACACTCGCGAGTCTCCCTGCATGGTTCCCTTTGGACTGACAATGGTTACGTCGCCGCGAAAGACCCGAGTCGGAAAGCTGTTCAGTTTTACGGAGGCAGGCTCGCCGACACGCAGCAAGCTCGCATCAGCGTCGTCGATAGCGACATCCACGATCGCGCGGGAGGTGTCGACCACTTCCGCGAGAGTATCGCCAAACTGCAAGCGGCGGCCGGTCATGTTTTCGACGTGTGGGGTGGCAAGGATTCCGTCTATCGGCGAGCGCAAGCGCGTGCGGTCCAGTTCCTCCCGGCTTCTTTCGACTTCAGATTTCCAATAGTCGGCTTGGACTCGTTGCACGCCTGCCTCGGTACCATTGTTGGTAGCGAGCGCCCGATTGACCTGCAGCAGGACTGCCTGGTATCTCGCTTGGGCCTGGGCAAGCTTGGCGCGAGCGTCCCAGTCGGCGAGTTCGGCTAGTACCTGGCCGTGGGCAACCCGGTCTCCTTCCCGAACATACACCTTGCTGATTACACCTTCGATCTCAGGTTGCACCTGCGCCGTGTGCACGGGAGCGACGACTGCATCTCCCTCGACGCGCAGAGGCCAGGGAAATACGGTGAAGAAAATCACGAGCGCGGCACCTGCGACCAGCAGCAATGTTCGCCGCCGCTTCTCCATGGCCATGAATTTCCGCTTTCGTTCGAGCACAGGCTCGAGCACGGAAATGAATGGCACCTCCTTATACATTTGCGCATTGCGCAGCGCGACAGTGGCCTGACCCGCCAAAACCTGCAGAATCTCTATGTGAGCGGGTGAGAGAAAGTCCGGGTCTGCGCTTTCGAGACCTAACACTCCAACCCGGCCTGTGTCATCGCTTAATGGAAGGGCGTAAAAGCCTTTCATCCCCGAGACTTCGAAGTAACTGTGAAATTTAGCCCTGGTCTCTTCCCTCTCCACGTCGATGTCATCGCCATGCTGGCGAACATGCACGGCTTCTTCGGAAAGCATCACCCAGCGCAGGATGTCATTGAGAGGAGCAATGTCGGGAGCATCGGCATCGACCTGAGTAAGCCCGGTTACGGCCGCCAGCTTGTACTTCCCATTCTGCTCCAGGGCAATGGCCGCGCGCTCATAAGGAATAACCGCCTGCGGGGCATTGACGATGGTATGCAGGACACGGTCGAGGTTGAGAGTGGAGGTGATCTCCTGGCTGACTCGCACCAGCGTTTCCAGGACTTCGACCTTGCGTTCAGCCAGCAAGAGGCTGGCATTGTGCAAGGCGAGGGCCGCGGATTCGTTCAAGCTGGTGAGCACAAAGAGGTCGTCTTCATCGAACGCGGTCTCATCGAGGCGGTTGACAGCCTCAACGACACCAACCAGCGACTCTTTGTCCATCAGAGCAGCCACGATGATGGACTGAACCGTATCGCCCTTGGCCTCAAGGTTGCGTCGAACCAGCCGTTCATCCCCGGGGTCATCGATTATGACTGCTTCGCCATTGTCGGAAACGTCCCCCGCGATTCCCTCGCCGCCTTTCTGGACCATGCCCGGCTGTGTGCTGGAATCCTCACCGGCCTGGTGCATCAGGCAGATGCTGCCATCTCCTTGAACCAGCCAGAGATTGAGTGCCTGGCAGTCCAGCATTTCCCGCATTTTGCCCCCGATGATGGGCAATAACTCATCCATCTCAAGAGTCGAGCTGAACACCTTCTCAATGTCATAAAACTGGGTCAGTCTGGTGATCGAACTCAGTGAATTGTTGCGTTCCTTCTCATAAGCCTGGGAGGCCCGCAGTGCTGAGGCTGCGACTTCAAACACGGGCTGGAGCGCCTCCAGAAGAGGCGAACGCAAGGGTGCATCGAAGCTTAGGATCTCGATCACACCCACGAGAGCCTCTCCATGCAACAAAGGCACGCAGGCCAGGCTCTTCACGGTGCGCCGGACATTTAGGTGGGCATAGTCTTCGCGGACCAGAGTATTGCGTTCGAAGATGGCGATGCGAGGTTCGCGGAAAACGCTCCCCAGAGTTCCGGCTTCAGCCGGAACGGTTGGATCCGGTTCCACGTTCTCTCCCAAAGTTGCGCGCACAGACCAGAATGGCCCCTCATCGTCATCGTCAAGGACGTAAATGGTGATAGCGGTGGCGGGGAACTGGTTCAGAATTGCTCGAGCCGTCGACATCGCACGTCCCGCCGTCTCCGGAAGCTCGAGCAATCTGGTTGCAAAGCCCGTAATGTCGATGTCTAGCTCAGAGCCCGGGGTTTTCATGGTGTTGAACGGCGAATAGTTGCACCGGCGAAGGGGGCAGGAGACGTCAAAGTTGCAAAAACGCCGGGCTTCCTCTAAGTTGAGCGGGACTTTATCAGACGCTCGGACCAGAGTCAACATGGCCAGACACCCCGTGTTATGGTGAACTCAGACATCGGACAAAAACACAGTGGACATCGAGACTCGCAGTCTGGGAAACGTTAAGCTATTGAAAATTACCGGCCGGATTAACCTGGGAACTGGCGTGGACCGGCTGCGCGACACCTTGGAAGACCTGTTGGCCAACGGCTCAAACCGCTGGGTTTTGGACCTGGCCGACGTGGCGATGATCGATTCAAGCGGTATCGGGCTACTGGTCCGCTACCTTACGACCGCCAAGCAGCAGGGTGGGGATCTAAAGCTTCTGAACCCGACAAAATTTGCTCTGCAAACCCTCAAGATGATCGGATTACTGAATCTGTTTGAGGTGTATCAGGAGCAGGAGAAAGCGCTTGCGGCTTTCAAGTAGGTCGCTCCCCTAGGCCCTGATGGGCCTTTATGAATTCCTGTTCTCGATGTACAAGCCAGTGTCTTTGGCGGGCGAGTTCATCACGCATTCTGGCGGCTGCGTCACTATCACCACGTAAAACCTCAACTTCTTAATAGTCAATCGCCTGCCCAGCAGAGTTGCCCAAACTACATAGTCGCTGTGCCCAATAACTCCGGAAGTCTGTTTTCGGTTTGCCCCTGGACTGATTCAGGTGTCCATTTACGGACGGCCACGTTCGCTTGGGGACATGTGATGCTCCACGCCTGGATTAATCCTCGCCGCGATCAAGTCTGTTTCTAAGCATTTGCGACTCAACACGCATTGGTGCTTCAGTTGCCGGAAGACCGAGTGATGGATATCGCCCGACCCGAATTCAAGATTCAGAAACGCCGACGCCAGGCAATCGTAGCGGCAGTAGCTGTCGTGGGTGTGGCTGCGGTATCGGTTGGGCTTTCGCGGCTGAAACCGGCCGCTCCCTCCGTCGAACGGAGCACGGTGTGGACCGACACAGTCAAGCATGGATCGATGCTTCGCCAGGTGCGCGGTCCAGGATCGCTCATACCCAGCCAGGACGCGCTGCGCCAAATTCCGGCGGAGACCGAAGCCACCGTCGTGCGCATTCGCATGCTTCCAGGCTCGCAGGTGAAGGCGAATACCATCCTTTTGGAGATGAGTAATCCGCAGACTGAGCAGGCCGCAGTCGACGCCCAGCTTCAACTGAAGGCCGCGGTGGCCGAATACCAGAGTCTGCGCGTGAAACTCGAGAGTGATCTGATGAACCAGAAAGCCGGTGCCGCCACCGTGAACGCGGACCACGCGCAGGCGCATCGGCAGGCCGAAACTGACAAAGCCTTGTATGAACTAGGGGTCATATCAGGACTGGCCTACAAGGGTTCCAAGGAAAAGGCGGATGAGCTAACTACCAGGAACGACCTGGAAAACCAGAGGCTCACGTCCAACCAACGCGCCATTGAGTCGCAGATGGCGCAACAGCAGGCAAAAGTAGATCAGATGCGCACACTCGCGCAGCTCAAGGAGAAGCAACTCGATGCCCTGAAAGTCAGGGCCGGGATTGACGGCGTGCTAGTGGACCTGCCCCTGCAAGTTGGCCAACATGTATCGCCGGGTACCATGCTGGCCAAGGTGGTTGAGCCGGATCACCTTATGGCCGCACTAAAGATCTCCGAAACGCAGGCGCGCGACGTGCAGATCGGCGAGCCCGCTGCAATCGATACCCACAATGGAGTCGTTGGCGGCACAGTAATGCGGGTCGATCCCGCCGTACAGAACGGAACCGTCACCGTCGACGTAAAACTAATTGGAGAGCTCCCCAAAGGGGCGCGCCCCGATCTGAGCGTGGACGGAACCATCGACCTGGAAAAGCTCGACAACATCTTGTATGTGGGCCGCCCGGCCGTGGGGCAGGAGAATAGCACCCTGAGCCTGTTCAAGCTGAGTACAGACGGGAAACAAGCCAGCCGCGTGAGCGTCAAAGTAGGCCGGGCATCTGTGAATTCGATCCAGGTAATGGAAGGTCTCCGCGAGGGTGACACGGTCATTTTGTCGGACATGTCTCGTTGGGACAATACCGACCGGGTACGACTTGAGTAAAGGAGCGATGAGGAAGCCAGTATGAGTGAAACAGCGCAGCCATTGATTCAGATCGAAGGCCTCACCAAGGTTTTTTATACGGACGAAGTTGAGACCCACGCGCTCTCGGGCGTTCACTTATCGGTGAATACTGGCGAGTATGTGGCCATGTCGGGTCCATCGGGTTGCGGCAAGTCGACCCTGCTCTCGATCATCGGGTTGCTCGATACACCCAGTGGAGGCCGCTACTCGCTGAAAGGCAGGACGGTTGAAAACCTCGATTTCGCCGAGCGCTCGCGTATCCGCAACCAGGAAATCGGCTTTATCTTTCAAAGTTTCAATCTTATCGGCGATCTGACCGTTTTTGAGAATGTCGAGTTGCCACTGACCTATCGGCAAAAGATGCCAGCGGCGCAGCGCAAGGCGCGGGTGATGGAGGCATTGGAGCGCGTAGGCATGGCACATCGCGTGCGCCATTATCCGTCTCAGCTTTCTGGCGGCCAGCAGCAGCGGGTAGCTGTGGCGCGGGCCCTGAGCGGCAAACCGTCCATCCTGCTGGCTGACGAGCCCACCGGCAACCTCGATTCCCGCAATGGCGAGGCGGTAATGGCGTTGTTGCAGGAACTGCATCGCGAAGGGGCGACCATTTGCATGGTCACGCACGATCCGCGCTTTGCGCGCCATGCGCAACGTGAAGTTCACCTGTTCGATGGCAAGGTCGTTGCAGAAGAAGAGTTGCAGAAATTGATGCAGGAGACCAATGCGTGATCAGGTTGCTGCAAGACTGCCTTCAGAACGGATCGTAGGCCGCGCAGAAATTCCGGGACCCCCTTGGGAGCACAAACCTTCTTCGCGCATCAGCGTGAAACGAGTGAGGCTGAACGATGAATGGACTAATGCAGGACTTCCGCTATGGCTTGCGACAACTGCGCAAGAGCTGGGGATTCACGTTGGTTGCCGTCATTACATTGGCTCTAGGCATTGGCGCCAATAGCGCGATCTTCAGCGTGGTCAACGGAGTTCTGCTTCGCCCGCTTGCTTTCAGAAATGCCGACCAGCTGGTCCGCGTCTGGCATGTTCCGCCGCAGAAGAGTTTCCCGGGAATGACCAGATTCTCGGTCTCGGCCGCGAATTACCTGGACTGGCAAAGCCAGAACCATGTCTTCGAGCAGATGGCGATCTCCAGCTATCATCCGTTCACCCTGACCGGGGGTGACAAGCCAGAGCAGTTGGACGCCAGCTCGGTGTCGTCGACGTTCTTCACAACGCTGGGCGTGCAACCGATGCTCGGCCGACTGTTTTCCCCCGATGAAGATCAACCCGGCAAGTCCAATGTGGTCATTCTCAGCC
>Ga0193755_1000374_pt1 | contig 12710 bp, 14 predicted proteins | sample H1a2metaG_FD_144921 | JGI IMG/M metagenome (GOLD analysis project Ga0193755, IMG submission 144921) | Soil microbial communities from a riparian zone of the East river system, Colorado, United States - H1a2 | ecosystem: Environmental > Terrestrial > Soil > Riparian zone | place: USA: East River...
AGCTTGCCGGTGCGGATGGAACTGTCGATCTGGCGGCCGTAGGCGTTGCGCCGGACGCGAATGTCGAGCGCGCCGAGCCCGGGTTGATCGGGGTTGGTCACTTCCTTGGCGAGCATAATGGCGCCGGCGCAGGTTCCGAAGGTGGGCTTGATGCGGACAAACTCTTTGAGTTTCGCGACACCCTGATCGCCAAGAATCTTGAGGAACGCACCGGACTCACCCCCGGGAATGACCAGGCCCTCGATTTCGTCAAGTTGCTCGGGCTTGCGGACGAGCACTACTTTGGCGCCGAGTTCTTCGAGGCGTTTCTTGTGGGCGTCAAAGTCGCCCTGGATAGCGAGCACTCCAATGGTCATAGGAAGCTTTCAGCTCTCAGCCGCCAGGCATCAGCGACTGCTCCTGGCATCGCTTCTTCGCGACAGCTTTGGAGCCCGAAAGCTGATGGCTGAAAGCTGGTAGCACTACCATCCCCTGGTTTGCAGCATGTGGGCTTCGTCGAGGTTCGACACGGCCAGGCCTTTCATGGCTCCGACCAGGTCTTCGCTGACCTCAAGTAATACTTTAGGGTCTTGATAATGCGTCGCGGCGCGCACGATCGCCTTGGCGCGCTTCTCGGCTTCCACCGGATCGGCGAACTCGGTCGAGTCCTTCATGAAAATGCCGGAGCCGACAAAGACTGCCTCGGCGCCCAGCTGCATCACCAGCGAAGCATCGGCGGGAGTGGCGATGCCGCCCGCAGAGAAGTTCGGGACAGGCAGCTTCCCTTCCTTGGCCACTATGCGAATCAATTCGTAAGGTGCCTGATGCTCTTTCGCTTTGGCGTAGAGCTCCTCTTCGCCGAGGACGGTCAGGATCTTCATTTCCTGAACGATCTGGCGGATGTGCTTCACGGCGTGGACTACGTCTCCGGTGCCGGCCTCGCCCTTGGTGCGAATCATGGCTGCGCCCTCGGCGATGCGGCGCAATGCTTCGCCCAGGTTGCGGGCGCCGCAGACAAACGGAACTTTGAAGGCGTGCTTGTCGACGTGGTGAGCTTCGTCGGCGGGCGTGAGGACTTCGGATTCGTCGATGTAGTCCACGCCCAGCTCCTGCAGGATCTGCGCTTCGGCGAAGTGGCCGATGCGGCATTTTGCCATCACCGGAATGGAGACGGCCGCCATGATTTCGCGGATCTTTCTGGGCGAGGCCATGCGGGCCACACCACCCTCGGCCCGAATCTGGGCGGGCACGCGCTCGAGCGCCATGACGGCGACCGCTCCGGCGCGCTCGGCGATTTCGGCCTGGCGGAAATCGGTGACGTCCATGATTACGCCGCCCTTGAGCATTTCGGCGAGTCCGGTCTTAAGACGAAGGCTGGTGGGGCTACCGTTGTTCTGCGACATGTTTGATCCTTTCTGAATTCTCAAATCTTTTCTGGCTTGCGATCGGCTTGGTCATCGTGAGCAGCGGTGTCCCGAACAGATCGGCTGTCCCGTCAGGGACGAGCGAAAAACCGAAGCGTTCGTACAGCCGAATCGCGCCGCTCAGAAACGGCGTAGTAGTCAAGAACAGACGCCGGCATCTACTGCTCTTCGCGAAATCTTCAACTTCCTGCAACAACCATGCGGCCAAGCCGCGTCCTCGGGCAGAGGGGACAACGGCGATGCCGCGGACATACAGCCTGTCCTCCGTCTGGCGAACTGCTGACGCTGTTCCGGCGATCTGGTCGTTCCAGAGCGCGACCCACACTGGCCCTTCGCCGATCCGTTGGCTGACCTGTTGCGCATCCAGCACGGTCGCCGCGAAGCCTGCTGCCGTGTACAACGCCTGAAATTCCACGAAAGAGTGGTGGAGGACCTCGGCGATTGCGGGAGCATCCGTCCCTACCGCCTGCCGGATACGGACGCTGCATTCCATGACGTCAGCCGCTGGATTGCCGGTTTCCAACCAACCCGTCTTAATTCTAACGACGAATTGGACTTCTTCAGATATCCATTTAGGCTATTCTTACCATACCACTTAATTATGGCTCGAAAGATCACCGCGTTTCCACTCAGCTTGCCGGCGCCTCCTGCGGGCGGGAGTTTGTACCGCTGGCTGTACGGCGAGTTGCGCTCGGCAATTCTGGACGGACGCTTACGTCCAGGGGCGCGCTTGCCTGCGACCCGCGACCTGGCGGCCGCTTATGATCTCTCGCGAGCGACCATTGTCACCGCCTTCGATCAGTTGAAGTCTGAAGGTTATGTGGAGGGCAGGTCAGGCTCTGGCACCTATGTGAGCCAGGTGTTGCCCGAGCACATGCTGGACGTGCGCGGCCCGCATCAGGAATCGAGACTGCCGCACCGGCGCATCGCGCTCTCCTCCTACGCACGAAGGTTGCAACCGTTCCGAGGTACTGCGTCTCGGCCCATTCGTGCTTTTCGCGCCAACCAGCCCGCACTCGATCTTTTTCCGACGACATTGTGGGCGCAAGTTGCGTCACGACGGTTGCGACGCGTTTCCGCGAAACTGCTGGCGGGCGGCGAGGCGCTTGGCTATCGACCGTTGCGCGAAGCAGTCGCCGCCTACCTGAATAGTTCGCGCGGCGTGAAATGTGTTGCCGACCAGGTCCTGATCCTCTCTGGGGCGCAGGAGGCCTTGGACCGAACCGCGCGCATCCTGTTAAATCCCGGCGAGTCGGTTTGGATGGAAGAACCAGGCTACCCCGGAGCCGGAGTTGTATTCCGCGCTCTAGGGGCACGCATTCGACGAGTCCCCATCGATGGCGAAGGGTTGGCCCTGGAAACCGGGCGCAAGCGATGGACGGCGCCGCGGTTGGTCTATGTGACACCGGGACATCAGTTCCCGCTGGGCGTGACCATGAGCCTGCGTCGCCGGCTTGCGCTGTTGGAGTGGGCGCGGCATGCGGGAACACTTATTTTTGAAGACGACTATGACAGCGAATATCGCTACTCGGGGCGCCCGATTCCTGCCATGCAAGGACTTGACCGATCGGGGGTCGTGATCTTTGCCGGAAGCTTTAGCGCAGTGCTCTTCCCTGCCCTGCGTCTGGGATACCTGGTTGTACCTGCGGAGATGGTCGATGTCTTTGCGGCGGCGGAGTCGGTCAGCACGCACCATCCACCGTTGCTGGAGCAAGCGGTCCTTTGCGACTTCATCACCGAAGGCCACTTTGCACGGCACATCCGGCGCATGCGCGAGATTTATGCCGAACGGCTCGCGGTGCTGCTGGACTGCGCCAAGGAAAAGCTGTCGGGCGAGCTGGAGATTTCCAGTGTCGAAGCCGGCTTGCAGACGGTCGGCTGGCTGAGACGCGGGCTGCGGGCGCGTCGCGTAGCCGAACTAGCTGCCGATCGCAATGTCGAGGTGGTTCCCTTGGATGTGTACGCATCGGGGCGATCGCGCCCGGAGGGATTCATTCTGGGTTTTGCGGCGGTCGATCCTCGGGAACTGCGGCGAGGCGTAGAGGAACTGGCGCGGGTGTTGAATGGGGAGTGACAACAATTGTTAATTAGACAAACTGTGCTGAACCGACAAGCTGGCGAATCGCGAGCAAGGGACAAAATAATCACCAACCACACGAAGGAACACTCACGAAGGGATATTTAAGGGTTCTCTTCGTGTTCTTTCGTGTCCTTGGTGGGTTGATTTGAAAGGCTAGTGCCCGCGTCGTCCGAGCAGCGGTCGTGCTCATCCACATATTTCATTTATCCACGTACTTCGCGAACATACGTTTCGCATCGATGGCAATAAACAGGCCTTTGCTGCGCGCCAGGACCTCGCCCTTCTGATTCAGGATCTCAGCCATGTTGATATGTCTTCGGCCCCGCACGCGCACTTCGCGCGATTCGACGCGCAGCGGGCGATTCAGAGGTACGGGTTTCAGGTAATTCACGGTGATTTCCGAGGTCAGAGCGATTACGTGGCGGAGTTTATTCACCTTGCCCATGGCCTCGTCGAGAATGGTCGCGATGATGCCGCCATGACAATGTCCAGGCGGGCCGGTGAAGCGTTTGCCTAGACGGAAGCGGCATACGAAGGAGTCGCTCTCCTCGTCGTACGAAAATTTCAGGCGCATGCCCTCAGGATTGTTCCGTCCGCACCCGAAGCAGTAATTCTTCTGCAAACGAACGTAGCGCGTGTCGTGACCGCGCGCTTTAGGTTTAGTCGCCATACGAGAATGATTGTAGCGTGCGCGGCCGCGCGGTTTCGCGGGGTGGAAGTTGTGTGCGGTACAACACGCTTGCGCTTGTTCCACCGTGCTGTGATAGACTTTGCGGCCATCCGCAGTATCTCGTTCATCGCGGGCTGCGGTGTGCGGAAAATCGACCCTGGAGGTCGTGGTAGATGGGCCTCGCTCTGCTGGCTGTTATCTGGATAATCACCTTTGTCAGCACATACTTCTTCATCTGGCATCCCTGGTGGCTCCCGCTGGGAGCCTCCGCTGCGGCTGCCGGCATTGACCGCCAGTTCGCCAACACCTACGTTCTCATGGGGATTGTTTTCGTATTGGCGCAAGGTTCCTTGGGATTATTCGTCTGGCAATACCGGGATCGAAAGACAGCGGCGCCAGCGTCTTACTCGCACGGCAACACGACAATGGAAATTGTGTGGACCGTGCTCACGGCGGTCCTGTTCGTCGGATTGAATCTGATGGGCAGCCGGATCTGGGCAGCGGAACGATTCGAACCTGCCGGAACGGCCTCGATTCCGGTCGAGGTGACCGGCATGCAGTTCGCCTGGTACTTCCGCTATGCGGGACCTGACGGGAAGTTCGGGCTTACCAATCCGAAACTCATGGATCCGTCGGCGGGCAGCGAAGCAGCCATTGGTCTGGATACCGGTGATCCGGCTGCCAAGGACGACGTCGTTGGTGGAACCATGATGTTGCCTGTGAACCGGCAGGTCGACCTCACGCTGCGAGCAGTGGATGTAATTCACAGCTTCTTTGTTCCCAACATGCGCTTCAAACAGGATGCAGTTCCCGGCCTCGCCATCCGCATGCATTTCACGCCCACACAGATCGGTGATTACGAGATTGCCTGCGCCGAACTATGCGGACTTGGGCACTACAAGATGCATGGCATGCTGAAGGTGGTCAGTCAGGAAGACTTCGACAAGTGGCTGGCGGCCCGGGAGGCGGAGAAACAATAATGGCTACCTCGGAAGTTGTGCACGCGCATGCGGCCCCGCAGGGTTTCATACGGAAATACATCTTTAGTCTCGACCATAAGGTAATCGGCCTCCAGTATTTCTTCCTGGCGCTGACGGCAGTTTGGGTGGGCATGATTCTCTCGCTGTTAATGCGCATCCACTTGATCTGGCCCAACGCCAACCTGCCTTTGATCGGCCACATTCAGCCGGAAGCGTACCTGGCACTGCTCACCATGCACGGCACCATCATGGTGTTCTTCGTGCTAACCACGGCGCCGCAAGGCGGCTTTGGAAATTACTTTCTGCCTATTCAGATCGGCGCGCCCGATATGGCGTTTCCGGTTCTGAACATGCTGTCGTTCTGGACGACGTTCGGCTTTCCTCGTTACGGGCGGAGCGCCGCTGCACGGCTGGACCGGCTACCCGCCGTTGAGCGCCCTCCAGTCCTCCGGACCGGGTGAGGGACTTGGCGCCGACCTCTGGATTACGAGCATTGCTATTTTCTGCGCCGCATCGTTAATGGGCGCGTTGAACTTCATCACCACCACCCTCGACCTGCGTGCCAAGGGCATGACCATGATGCGGATGCCGCTGACCGTGTGGTCGTGGTTCATCACCGCAATTTTGGGATTGTTAGCCTTCGGCGTCCTTCTATCGGCGGGAATTTTGCTGCTGATGGATCGCAACGTCGGCACCAGTTTCTTCGTGCCGGTGGTGGTGGTCAATGGCCAGTTAACCGCGCATAAAGGTGGCTCTCCGCTTTTGTGGCAGCACCTGTTCTGGTTCTTCGGACATCCAGAGGTTTACATCGCGATTCTGCCCGGCATGGGCGTGGCTTCGCAGGTGCTGTCGACGTTTTCGCGCAAGCCGATCTTTGGCTACCGCGCGATGGTATACGCGATGCTGGCGATCGGGTTCCTGGGCTTCATGGTCTGGGGCCACCACATGTTCATGAGTGGCATGAGTCCGTATTCGGCCTTCGCTTTTTCGGTGCTGACGATGGCGATCGGAGTGCCTTCCGCGATCAAGACGTTCAACTGGCTGGGCACGATTTACAAAGGCCGTGTGCGTTTCTACACGCCGATGCTGTTCGCGGTCGGTTTCGTTTCGCTATTTGTGTCGGGCGGCTTGAGCGGACCGTTTCTCGCGCAGCCTATCCTCGACATTCCTTTACATGACACTTATTTCGTAGTCGGCCACTTCCACTTGATCATGGGTGTCGCCGCCATCTTCGGCATCTTCGCCGCTACCTACTATTGGTTCCCGAAGATGTTCGGGCGGATGATGAACGAAGGCATGGGTAGGGCGCATTTCTGGCTCACCTTTATCGGCACGTATGCGATTTTCATGCCCATGCATTACCTGGGCATGGCGGCACATCCCCGGCGGTATTCTCAACTCACCGAACTTGCCTACCTGCATCGCCTGCTGCCCGTGCAGCAGTTCATGACGTACGCGGCATTTATCACCATCGGGGCACAGTTTATTTTCGTGATCAACCTGTTCTGGAGCATGTTCAAGGGGCCGAAAGCCTCGGACAATCCGTGGGAGGCCACCACTTTGGAGTGGACCACTCCTACACCTCCGCCGCACGATAACTTCGGAGGGAAAACGCCGGTCGTTCACAATGGTCCGTACGAATATGGTGTGCCCGGACATACGCGTGACTTTGTGATGCAGACCGATCCCGCAACTGGATCCAAGCACTAGGGCCGAAACCAGGTATGTCTACGTTGACCCCGAATTCTGCAGTTCGATATCCGAGAGCAAGCGATGCCGGTGGGGGCACTCCTCCTACATTCGGCGGCGGTGGTGACGGCGAAGGCGGTGGTAGTAACGGCGCTTTCAATTATGGAGAGCGTTTGCGCCGCGCACGGCTGGGGCTGGTGCTGGGGCTCACGGCGGTCATCATGCTGTTCGTGGGATTCACCAGTGCTCTGCTGGTGCGTAAGGGCCTACCTTCTTTCGATGCGCAGACGAATACCTATTCCCGCGACTGGGTAGCGATCAATCTGCCGTGGGCCTTGCTTTGGATGAATACGGTAGTGCTTTTGCTTAGCAGCGTCACAATGGAGTTTGCGCGGCGCGCCATTACGCGGCAAGCAGCGCTCGCGCCGGTCAAATCGATACCCGGCGTTTCGCTGGGGGACGAAACGAAGTTTCCATGGTTGGGTAGTACGGTCGTGCTGGGGCTGGGTTTCCTGGCAGGACAAGTTTTGGTTTGGCGGATTCTGGTTGAACACCGCGTCCTGGTGAATAGCAGTCCCGGCAGTTCGTTCGCATATTTGCTGTTTGCGACGCACGCGGTCCATCTGGCCGGCGGTGTCATTGCCCTGCTGTACGCGGGAGCAGCATCGTGGTTGCTGCATAAGCCAGTGGAAGCGCAAAGAATTGTAGTGGACGTTGCGGCCTGGTATTGGCACTTCATGGCCTTGCTGTGGATTTACATACTGGTGCTTCTGATAATCGTTCGATAGCATTCAAGGGAGACGTCCAACGATGGCAACGGTGCAACACGCGGTCCACGATGGTCAGGGTGCTTACGAGCCGTCCCTGTTCGGCACCTATTCCAAGAAAATCGGGATGTGGCTGTTCCTGGCCTCCGACTCGCTTACCTTCGGAGCCTTGCTATTTGCCTACAGCTACGGCCGCATTTCTAATCCTGCCTGGCCTACGCCGTTCGGAAAAGAAAGCATTGCCAACGCCACCATCATGACAGCTTGCCTGCTTTCGAGTTCGTTGACCATGGTGCTGGCTGTGATGGCGGCCAATCGCGGCGACCGACCATGGATTCGCAACTGGCTACTGGCGACCATGTTCTTCGGCGGGGCCTTTACGGTTCTGCACGCTATGGAGTGGACACGACTGATTGCCGACAAGATGACTCCTTCCGGCAACCCCTGGTCCACGGTACCGTTGTTTGGCGGTACGTTTTTTACGCTGACCGGCATGCATATGCTTCACGTCACCATTGGCGTGATCTACCTGGGAGTGATCGCGCTGCGCAAGAAATTCCTGCCGATTCTGTTGGTTCTGTGGCTGGCAGGATGGCTGGGGACCCCGGCAGACAGTATTTTCCACACCGGCGTCCACGTGCTCTTGATCGGGGCGATCGTTTCGGCCGTAGTTCTGTTCCTCAAGCCTAGAGACTACGACGCGAACGATGTCGAAGTGTCAGGTCTCTATTGGCACTTTGTTGACCTCGTCTGGATGTTCATATTCCCGCTGGTGTATCTGATGTCCACCAAGGTGTAAAGATCATAGGAGACGATTTCGCGATGCATGACGTCAGCACAGCACACACCGATAGCAAGGCTCAATACCTGTGGGTCTGGGCAGCTTTGCTTCTCCTCACCGCGGTCGAGGTTGTTCTTGCCTACAAACAGATTTTGACGCCGGTGCACATGCTGGAAGTTTTGCTGGTGTTGTCGGTTGTCAAGGCCGGTCTCATTACCATGTATTTCATGCACCTGAAATCAGAGGTGCCCAGTATGCGCTGGCTGCTGACCGTCTCGGTCACCGCCTGCTTCGCTCTCATGTGGATATTTTTCTTTCGGGATGCAGACCGGATTGTGACGCTGGGCGTGAAATGAAGAGAAAGGTTTTCATCGCGATTTTGGCTCTTGGGATGTGGACGGCTCCGGCCTTCGCGCAAGGGTGCGCGATGTGTTATGCGAATGCAAGCGGCGCAACCAAGGACGGCCAGCGCGCGATTAGCCGCGGCGTCATCGTTCTCCTGCTTCCGCCGTTGGGCTTCATGAGTATCGGCATTGGTTTGGCGTTTCGCTACGGGCGACGGCGCGACCAAGAACGCCCGTAGGATCGTGGAGCCCTGCTAACTGGGCAGGCCGGTGCCACCAGAAGCCTTTTCAAGGCCCTCGAAGTTTCCCAACGAAGCCACTTCTTCTGCGCGCAAAAGACGCAGGATTTCTCTTGCCCATTCCGATTGCGCCGAGTCATCGCAATTGACAAACACCATGCTCGCGTTGCGCTTCACGCTCTGTTCGTATCGCGCCGCGGCCTCGGCGGGGATGCCGAGATTCTCGAGCGCTTCACCTCCATTGCGATCGGGCCAGAAATCGCAGCGCGTCAGTGCGTGCAGATAATCCCGCGAGCCTACGAAGAAGCCGATCCCAGGAATAACGACGCCGCCAAAGGTTGACAGCCAGGAAACAGCGTTCTCGAGCCCTGCGTGAGCAGAACACTCCGCGGACTTTGCCTGCATGCTGCGTACGCCGTCGGCAATGGGATGGCCGGGCGAAAGAAATACACAGATATCGATGCTTTCGAAACCCGCAGAGTTGAGAGACAGGACCACCTCATCCAAACGCGTGTTCACCGGAAAAATTGCGTACGCTGCCGCTCGGTTTTCCTGAGAACTCACTCGATTGCCTCCTGGAAGGGCGCACACAGTGTCCGAGTGCTGCCGTAGTGCATTGGGATGGTGGATGCGACGCCAGTGTTGCACCGCGAATGCCAAAGCAGGTGCACTACAAGGATCCGGGTACGAGTTGATGCGTGTACTGCCGTATGTAGGTTTTGCGTTGTGCAATGCACAAGAAATTTGAAACTGCAGTAAGTCATGGAGGAAAGATTTGCTCGCGGCCCGGTTGAAAATTCATGCGACCAGAAGTCACAACGAAAACAAAGGGTTTGCGCTGTGCACAAAACTTAGGTGATTTTGGCATGGTGTTTGCTTCAACCATCTCGTGGGGTCAACTTCTTCCAGGAGGATTCTCATCATGAAGGGTAATTTGATCCGCGGCTCGGTGCTTGCATTGACATTCGGCGTTGCGTCCATCGGTTCGCTGTGGGCCCAGAGCTCGCAGCCCGCGCAGGACACTCCGCAATCGGCTCAGTCCCAATCCCAATCCCAATCCCAGCCCGCCTCGGCTCAGACTGCCAAGGAGTTTATGGGTACGATCGTGAAGGATAACGGCGCGTTGATGTTGAAAGACAGTACTGGAAATGTCACCTACAAGGTGGATGACGAGAGCAAGGTGAAAGACTACGTGGGCAAGCAGGTAAAAGTTATGGGCACTCTCGACTCAGAGACCCATGTAATTCACGTGGATAGCATCCAGGTAATTACATAATTGTTCGCGCAGACGTGAACAATCGTCCTTACCGGCGCGTGCCCGCTTCTTCCGAGCGGGCACGCTGTCTTTAAAGGAGTTGCCAATGCGAGCTCAATACGATCCACGAACTGCGATCACATTTCTGCTGACCGGGGTTGGCCTGGGGGCGCTGCTGGCGCTGATTTTGGCTCCGCGAGGGCCCGATGTGGTGGTTGCAGGGGAACGGCACTTGCACGAGCGACGCCAGGAACCTCTTCTACATCGTGCCGTATAATATAGGGATTCCGTTCGCCCGCCGGCCGCTTCTGTAGACTCCGCCTCACGCGATGATTACAGGTGGCGGCGCCAGGGCCGGCTGCGGGTGCCTAGCAGATGTCCACAGAAAGCATTGTTGTCCGCGGCGCGCGCGTTCACAATCTGAAGAATATCGACTTCACGATCGGCCATAACACGCTGACGGTTGTGACAGGTGTGTCCGGATCCGGCAAGTCATCGCTGGCTTTCGACACGATTTACGCCGAAGGGCAAAGGCGATACGTAGAATCGCTCTCCGCCTACGCCCGCCAGTTTCTGGAACGAATTGAGAAGCCCGATGCCGATGCGATTGATGGAATCGCGCCCGCAGTCGCCATCCGGCAGAAAAACTCTACGCGCAATCCTCGCTCAACCGTTGCAACTGCAACCGAGATCTACGACTACTTGCGTTTGCTGTACGCTCGGATCGGTCGAACATACTGCCTCAAGTGCGGCCAGGAAGTTAAGAAGGACGCCGTGGACGAGGTGGCTGATGCGATCCTGGCACTGGAGGAGGAAACTCGACTCCAGGTGCTGTTTCCGATTCAGGGTGGCACAGCAGTGCTGGCGGCAGTCAAAAACAAGAGTGTCCGCCGCAAGAAGACCCCCGCCGACGCGTTACAGCTGCCATCTGATGGGTTGAAGACCCGTCTGCTGGATCTGCGCACCCGCGGCTTCAACCGGCTTTACCAAAACGACCAGATTTTCGAATTCTCCACACCTGAGTCACTACTCGACATTGACTTCAGCATGCCGGTATTCGCGCTGGTGGACCGCCTGGTGGTCGCGGCCGATGCCCGTTCCCGAATCGTCGATGCCATCGAGACTGCCTACCGCGAATCCGGTGAAGTAATTTTTGAAACCGCTCCTCGGGAGAACGAAGCAGTCCAACAGCTTCGCTTCAGCCAGCGCTTCGAATGCAAGCGGGATCACATTCGGTACGAGGAACCGGAACCGATCCTGTTTTCCTTCAACAATCCGTATGGGGCCTGCCCGCGTTGCCAGGGATTCGGCAACACTATCGATTTTGATTTGGATCTCGTGATCCCCGATAAATCCAAGTCCCTCAATGAAGGTGCCATCGAACCCTGGACCAAGCCCAAGTATCGGCCACTGTTCACCGAACTTAAACGATTCGCCAAACAGACCAAAATTCCGCTCGACGTTCCCTGGTCCGAGATGGATGCCGAACAGCAGAAGCTGGTGGTGAATGGAGAGGGGAAATTCCCCGGCATCCGTGGATTCTTCGGGCATCTGGAACGCAAAAAGTACAAACTGCACGTGCGCGTGTTCCTGAGCCGTTATCGGGGTTATTCGGTTTGCACCACCTGTGGAGGAGCGCGTCTGCGGCCGGAAGCTCAGCAGGTAAGGATTAACGACCGTAACATTTGCCAGGTCTGCAGTATGACGGTGGAACAGGCCGCTGATTTTTTTCAGTCTCTCCAGTTGCGTCCACAAGAGGCTGCCATTGCCGACAAGTTGTTGATCGAGATCGGAGAGCGCTTGCGCTTTTTGAACGACGTCGGTCTGGAATACCTTACGCTGGACCGCCTGGCTTCGACGCTCTCCGGTGGCGAAGCGCAACGGATTCAGTTGGCTACGTCGCTAGGGTCGCGCCTGGTGGGTACGTTGTACGTGCTCGACGAGCCCTCCATCGGACTGCACAGCCGCGACACCCACCGTCTGATCAAGATCCTGCACAATCTGCGCGACCTTGGGAACACGATTCTGGTGGTCGAACATGATCCGGACATCATGAAATCTTCGGACCGTATTCTGGATCTGGGTCCGGGTGCGGGAGAAAACGGGGGCAAGGTGATTGCAACCGGCACCTATGCGGAAATCAGAAAGAACCCCGCTTCCCTGACCGGCCGCTACCTGGCAGAAGAACTGCGCATCCAGATGCCGACAACGCGGCGCAAGCCCGGCGTGCAACAGATCGAGATTCGTGGGGCTCGGGCACATAACCTCAAATGCATCGACCTGAATATTCCGCTGGGCATGATTGTCGCCATTACAGGCGTATCCGGCTCAGGAAAATCCAGCCTCTTGCACGACGTCCTGTATCAAGCTCTGGTCAGCGCAGGAAAGCAAGCCAACGGCTCTCAACCGGCCTCGCGCGCATGGGACACCATTGAAGGTGCGGACTACCTGGATGAAGTGGTGCTGGTCGACCAATCTCCCATCGGACGAACGCCCCGTTCC
>Ga0193755_1000375_pt1 | contig 12701 bp, 14 predicted proteins | sample H1a2metaG_FD_144921 | JGI IMG/M metagenome (GOLD analysis project Ga0193755, IMG submission 144921) | Soil microbial communities from a riparian zone of the East river system, Colorado, United States - H1a2 | ecosystem: Environmental > Terrestrial > Soil > Riparian zone | place: USA: East River...
AACGGAAGCGCACCTCCGCCGGGCGGGCCCACTGCCCTTCTTCGAACATGAACAGATTGGTGCCGAGGAATTGCGCGAAGTCCTGCGCGGCTCGCGCGATGGAGAGATCGATCGTGTCGGACGAATAGTCAAACTCGACGGTGACGCGATCGGACCGGCCGGTCGCGACGCGCCACGTGTCTTTGTCGGCGCGGTCCCAATACAGCGCCTGACCGCTCGCATTCTTCACGCTGAAGCCATGGACGTAGCGCGCGTAGTTCTGGATTTCGTAATTGCCCGGACTCCATGCCGGCAGAGACACGAACAGCGTGTCCTTGCCGGCGGCGGGAAACTCGGCGGTGACATGGAACGCCCCACGAGCAACGGAGACTTCATAGCGAACGGTCTGCGCCGAAAGCGGCGTCGCGACAACCAACGGGATCAGCAGCAGGGAGAAGCGACGCATCATCACTCCGGGCAAGAAGTTGAGAGATACCTAAAAACTAGCGGCCCCGGCAGCAGCGCCGGGGCCGAAGTCTCAAGTTGCCGTCGCGTAGCGTCTTACGACGTAACCTTCGCGCTCGCGTCCGCGACCATTGCGCGCAACTCCTTGCTGGGCTTGAAGACAGGTACCGGGCGCGCCGCCACTTCGACCGGATCACCAGTCCGTGGGTTACGCGCCATGCGCGTCTTCCGCTGGCGGATTTTGAACGTCCCAAACCCGCGTATCTCAATGTTATGCTGCTCAGACAGCGCGGCTTTCACGGCGTCGAGGAAGGAGTCTACGACCCGCGCACAGTCCTTTTTTGAAATGAGGGGACCGGCGGTGCGAGCGATTTGCGCGGTGACCTTTTCGACCAGATCGGCCTTCGTCATTGGTCCCCCCCGAACGTCTGCCGGGATACAAAAGTCGGGGGCTATGATACGGGCTTACTTATTTAGTGTCAAGAGCTTGTAGGAATTGTTGAAAGTGTCCCTGGGCGTCATGTGGCCCCGGCGACGCCTCGGGATGGTACTGAACGGCAAAAACCGGGTACTCCCGATGCTTGATCCCTTCGACGGTCCCGTCGTTGAGGTTAAGGTGGGTGACCTCAAGCGACTTCGCGCCGGGAACGCCGGTCGTCTCTCCCCGGACTGCGAATCCATGATTCTGTGACGTGATAAGTACTTGCCCTGTCGCAAGATCCCGCACCGGATGGTTGCCGCCACGATGACCGTACGGGAGCTTCACCGTCTCGCCTCCCATTGCCAGGCCGAGCAACTGGTGGCCGAGGCAGATGCCAAAGATCGGCAGCGTCCCGTCCGCCAGCGTGCGAATTGTATCGATCGCGTAACCGACGGCCGCGGGATCACCAGGACCGTTCGACAGGAAGACGCCGTCCGGTTTTAGCGCGCGCGTCTCCGCCGCCGTCGTCGCCGCCGGGACGACGGTGACGCGGCAGCCGTGCTTCACGAACAGCCGCAGGATGTTGCGTTTCATCCCGAAGTCGAACGCGACGACGTGATACTTGGCGCGCTCGGGTCCCTCGGTGTACGCCTTGGGAATCGTCGCGGCAGTTGCGAGATCGAGTCCGTTCATCGACGGCGATGCCGCGAGTGCGGCGCTGATCGCGTCACTCGGTTTCTCGCCGAGGGCGAGCACGCCGCGCATTGCGCCCTTCGAACGAATGTAGCGCGTGAGCTGCCGCGTATCGACGTCAGAGACCAGCGGGACCTTCGCTTCCGCGAGCCAGTCGATCAACGTGCCGGTCGAGCGCCAGTTCGACGGCGTCGCCGCCAGCTCGCGCACCACGACGCCCGCGACGCGCGGGCGGTCGGATTCGACGTCTTCGGGATTGACGCCGTAATTGCCGATCATCGGTGCCGTCATCACGACGATCTGTCCCAAATAGGAGGGGTCGGTGAACACCTCCTGGTATCCGCTCAGATTCGTGGTGAAAACGACTTCCGCGTAGGCCGGTTCAAACGGGAGAGGGGCAGTTCCGGGGAACCAAGCGCCGTCCTCTAGCAGGACGTAAGCGGGTGCTGGGCTAGGGCCGGCGATTGGGCTGCGGCCGCGTGGCGGGCGGGGGGGCCGCCGGAGGAGGCGCCGTCGGTTGAGTTTCGATCGGCAGCGGCGTCGGCGCCACCGGCGTGGGCGCTTGTCCCTGCCCCTGACCCTCGAGCACCGAGCGAACCTGCGTGCCCGACGTTGTCATAAACGTCAGCACCAGCGAGAGGAACAGAAAGATTCCGGCCGTCCACCACGTGACCTTGGTGAGCAACGTGGTCGCCTGACGCCCACCCATAATCGTTTCGGTGCCGGCGCCGCCACCCATGGTGGCGAGTCCGCCGCCCTGCCCCGCCTGCAACAGCACGGCGGTGGCGAGGATCAACGAGTCGAGAATCAGGATGCCGACGAGGATTCCGTACATGCGCGGGGCAAGATACCTAGGCTACGGCGGTGCGCACAAGTTGCGCCCAGGCGCGTGGATCGAGCGACGCACCGCCCACCAGCACTCCGTCCAACTCGTGCTCCGCCAGAAGTTCAGCCGCGTTTTTCAGGTTGACGCTGCCGCCGTAGAGAATCACGAATGGCGCGCCAATGACCGCGTGGTCTTTGAGCCACCCGCGAATGACGTGGTGCACCTCGGCAGCATCCTTAGGGGTCGCGTTGCGACCGGTCCCGATGGCCCACACCGGTTCGTATGCGATCGTGACTCGCGCCTTGCCGTCACGTCCACCCAACGCCGCCTCGAGCTGGCGCGTCACGACGGCCATCGTATCCCCGGCCTCGCGTTCCTCCAGGGTCTCACCAACGCACAGGACCGGTTGCAAATCGGCCGCGAGGGCCGCGCTCAGCTTCTTGCCCATTTGCTCGTCCGTTTCGCCGAACACGTGACGCCGTTCGGAGTGGCCGATGAGTGTCAGGCGGGCGCCGGCCTGCTTGGCGAGCGGCCCCGAGATCGCGCCGGTGAACGCGCCCTTGGGCTCCCAGTAGATGTCCTGAGCCCCGATGAGCAGGTTGCGATGACCGGCGACACCCTGGGCGACTGCTTCGATCGACACGGCGGGAGGAAAGAACCACACCGACCGCTCGTGGGGGATCTCACCAGCGGCAATGAACGCGCGCAGGTACTCGCGGGCCTCGACGGGACCCACGTTCATCTTCCAGTTGCCCGCGAAGACCAGGGGTCTCACGCGTCCTCCAGCGCTGCCACGCCGGGCAGCTCCTTCCCTTCCAGCAACTCGAGCGACGCGCCGCCGCCGGTCGAGACGTGGGTGAGCTGATTCTCCATCCCCGCGACGGCCGCGACGGAGTCTCCACCGCCGATCACGGTGACGGCCCCCTTCTTCCCGGCATCGACCAGTGCCGTCGCAATCGCACGTGTACCCGCGTCGAACGGCGGCGTCTCGAACACGCCCATCGGCCCGTTCCAGAAGATCGTCTTGGCGTGCAGCAGGCGTGCCCGGAAGTCGTGCTGCGTCGCCTCATCGATATCGAAGACGGCCCAGCCCTTGGGGATCGCGTCAGCCCGCACGGAGCGATGCTCGCTCGCGCGCTCCAGCGATGGTGCGATCACGGCACCGCGCGGGAGAATCAGTTTTTTGCCGCTAGTCGCTAGCAAATCCTTGGCCAGGGCAATGCGGTCTGGCTCGACCAGCGAGGCCCCAACCTCCAGCCCCATAGCCCCGAAGAATGTGCACGCCATTGCGCCGCCGATGAGCAGCTCGTCGACGCGCGGCAGCAGGAAGCGGATCACGTCGATCTTTCCTGAGATCTTGGCGCCGCCCAACACCGCGACGAAGGGATGTTTAGGGTTGCTGAGCAGCTGCCCGAGATACGTCAGCTCCTTCTCCATCAGGAAGCCGGCGACGGCGGGCTTGAGAAGATGGGCGACCGCTTCGGTGGACGCATGAGCCCGATGCGCCGACCCGAACGCATCGTTCACATAGAGGTCGCCGAGCGCCGCGAAGACTTTCGCCAGCTCGGGATCGTTCTTCTCCTCGCCGGGCCAGAAGCGCGTGTTCTCGACGAGCGCGACACCGCCGCGCGGCAGCCGCCGCGTCGTGGCGACACCGGTCGCCGGATCGGGAATGAACTCCACGGGCGCGCCGAGCAGCTTCTCCAGATCGCGGACGACCTGCTGCAGCGAGTACTGTGGGTCCGGTCCGCCCTTTGGCCGGCCGAGGTGCGACAGCAGCACGACGCGCGCGCCTTTGTCGCGGAGGTACTGAATCGTGGGAAGCGACGCGCGCAGCCGTGTGTCGTCGGTGACCTTGCCGTTCTTCAGCGGGACGTTGAAGTCGACCCGCACGAGCGCGCGCTTGCCGTCCAGCGCCTGCGGGGGAAGATCCCGCAGGCTCTTTTTCTTCAACGGCGGCGACCGAGGTACGCGAGCAGGTCCACGCAGCGCGCCGAGTAGCCCATCTCGTTGTCGTACCACGACGAGATGTGCACCAGCGTGCCATCGATGACCGCCGTCGACATCGTGTCGATCACACTCGAGTACAGATTGCCGATGTAGTCGTGAGAGACCAGCGGCTCGTCGCTCGTGTCGAGAATCCCCTTCAGAGGACCGGCAGCGGCCGCCTGTTTGAACGCCGCGTTCACGGCTTCCACGGTGGTCGGTCGCTCGACGTCGGCGACCAGCTCGACGACCGAAACGTCCGGGGTCGGAACGCGCAACGAGATGCCGTCGATCTTGCCTTTCACTTCCGGGATGACGAGGCCCGTGGCCTTGGCCGCGCCGGTCGTGGTCGGAATGATGCTGAGGGCGGCGGCGCGGGCGCGGCGCAGATCCTTGTGCGGCAGGTCGAGGATTTGCTGGTCGTTCGTGTAGCTGTGCACCGTCGTCATGAAGCCGTGCTTGAACCCGAAGCTGTCCATCACGACCTTGACCATCGGGACGAGGCAGTTGGTGGTGCACGACGCGTTCGAGATGATGTGATGCTTGGCGGGATCGTATTTCTCGTTGTTGACGCCCATGCAGATCGTGATGTCTTCGCCCTTGGCCGGCGCCGAGATCACGACTTTCTTGGCTCCCGCGGTCAGGTGTTTCGACGCGCTCTCCTTGTCGGTGAAGCGCCCGGTGCTCTCGAGCACGAACTCCACGCCGAGATCTTTCCAGGGCAGCTTCTCGGGCTCTTTGATGGCGGAGACCTTGATCGTCTTCCCGTTGACGACGAGTGCGTCGCCCTTGGCTTCGACGGTGCCCGGAAAACGCCCGTGCACCGAGTCGTACTTCAGCAGGTGCGCCAGGGTCTTTGTGTCGGTGATGTCGTTGACGCCGACGAACTCGAGGTCGGTCTGCTTCGCCATCGTGGCCGCGCGGAGCACGTTCCGCCCGATGCGGCCGAACCCATTGATCCCTACCCGAACCGCCATGACTCTCCCCTTAAGTGAAGTCTGGAATAGCCGCGCGGGCGAAGGTGACGCCCAAGACCCGTGTCGCGCCGGCTTGCTCTAATGCCCTCGCTGCCTCGGCCAACGTTGCACCCGTGGTAAAGACATCGTCGACAAGTACCAGGATCGGCCCCGAGTTACCCTTCGTAACCGAAAACGCACCTGCGACGTTCGCTAGCCGAGTCTCCGGTGTCAACGCCGTTTGCGTCGGCGTCTCCCGCGCGCGGACGAGCACGTCAAGAGCCACGGGAATCCGCCACTGTCGGGCTAGCGCGCGCGCCAGCATCTCGCTCTGATTGTAGCCTCGCTCGCGCAAACGCTTTGGAGCGAGCGGAATCGGGATCAGCACCGACGGTCCGTCGGTCGGGGGCCGCAGCGGCAGCATCGCGGCCGCCAAGTCGTCGGCGATCCGCGGCAATCTGCCGTACTTGAGTCCGTGCACGGCCGGTCGGGCGCCCTCGTCGAGCCAGACCGCCGATCGGACCCAGGTGAGCGCGGCGGGCCAGTCGGCGCACAGACGGCACGGGCCGAAATGCGGCTCCGGTTGCCCGCACCGCCCGCACCACGGCGGCCGCACCGCGCGCCATCGTTGCCGGCACAGCGGGCAGACGATCCTCTCGGCGTCGCGGGAGCTGAGCAGGGCGTGACAGAGCAGGCACTCCGCGGGAAGAAGCAGCTGCTCGATTGCGGCGCTAAACACGCAGCGCGCGTTGCACGGCGGCGCGCATCACCTCGGTGGGAGCGTCGGTGCCCGGGAAAAAGCGCTCGAACGCCGCCGCGCCTTGCTGGACGAGCATCTCGCGACCGTCCATGGCCTCGATCCCACGCTCCCGTAGGGCATGGACCCATCGGGTCTCCCCCGGCGCGTACACCAGATCGAGCGCGCGCTGCACACCGGGGATATGATTGACGTCGATCGGGAGCGGATCGTGTCCCGCGAGTCCGAGCGGTGTGGCATTGATCGCGATGTCGACCTCGATGGGACCGTTAGCGACAGTCGTCGCCACGCCAATGCCGGTCGCCCACTCGGCGAACGCCTTGGCGCGCGACGCATCGCGCGAGCGCACGAAGAGTTTCGCAGCGCGGTCCGTCGCAGTCACTGCCGCCGCCCTTGCCGATCCGCCGGTTCCTACCACAAGCCACCGCTCCCCGTGTTGAGCCGCGCCGATCTTGTCGAGCGCAGCAGCCAAGCCGAATACGTCGGTGTTGTCGCCGACCAGCCCGCCATCTTCCGTCCAGAATGTATTGCACGCGCCGACGCGGGCGCAGACATCCGTTTTCCGCCCGACGGATCGTTCGACTGCTTCCTTATGCGGGACGGTGACGTTCCCTGCGCCGCCGATGGACGCATGCATTGCGAGCACTGCGGGGAGCGATGCCGGCGGTACCTGCAGCGCCACGTAGACGGCGTCGAGGCCGAGGGCGCGACACGCGGCGTTATGCATCGCGGGGGACAGCGAGTGGGCCACCGGGTCGCCGATGACGGTGAGCAAACGCGTCTTAGCGCTGATCTCCACGCTTGCTCTCAGCCGCGAGTCGATCGGCCACCGCGGCCGCGAGGGCCTCGAGCTCCTGGCACGTATCGCGGTACACGCCGAGATCGCCGCCAAACGGGTCGCTGACCTCGTCGCCACCCTTGCCGGCGTATTCGCCGAGCACGAACACCTTGCCCTCGCCGCCGAGCTCGTCGACGCGCGCGCGATGGTGTCGTGCCATCGTCAGGATGAGATCGGCTTGATCCACCAGCTCACGCGTCAGCAGCCGGGCTCGATGGCCGGAGAGGTCGAGCCCGCGCTCGAGTCCCACGAGATAGGCCCCTTCGGATGCGGGCGCGCCGTCCCAGGCACCCGTACCGGCGGAACTCACCGTGACGTCGAGTCCACGCTCCTTCAGCGCGCGCTCGAGGAGGGACGACGCGAGCGGGCTGCGGCAAATGTTGCCGGTGCAGACGAACAGGACGTGTTGGGTCATGGTGCGAGTCGGCCGACAGCGCGTCGCAGCTCGGCGACACTCAACGTCCCTTCGCGAACGATGTGCGCCTGCGGCCTGGTGCAGTCAACCACCGTGGAAGGGGGCCGGTTCCCCAGCACTCCGCCGTCGAGCACGAGCAACTGCCCAGATGCCACCGCGGGCGCAAAGTCGCGCACGATGGCGTCGGCGCCCGGGCCAGGCGGCTGCCCGGGCAGGTTCGCCGAAGTGGACGTCAACGGCACGCCCAGCGCGGCGACGAGGCTGGCGATCCCCTGATGCGAGGTCCAGCGCACGGCGATGCCGCCCTCTGGCCCGCGGAGAAGATCCGGCAGCCGGCCGGAGCCGCCGGGCAAGACCAGCGTGAGAGGGCCGGGCCAGAACGCACGCGCCAGCGCATCGGCCGAGGCGTTGAATGCCAGCCCGTGCGCTTCAGCCATGCCGCGATCGCTGATCAATAAGAGGAATGGTTTGCTCGCGGACCGACCTTTCATCGCGGCCAGTGCCGCAACGTCCGCTTGTACGGCACGCGAGCCGAGGCCGTAGACGGTCTCGGTCGGGTAGGCCAGCAACCCTCCTTTTCCGAGATGCTTCACCACCTGCGGGATTGCGGTGGCAATCTCGGAATCCGATTGAAACCGGACGGGATTCACCGCAGCTCACGAGCAAGAGCCTCGGCGATCCGGAAGTCGTCGGCTGTGGTGATCTTGAGGTTGTACGGCGAATCAGGAATCAACTCCACCGGAAATCCGGCTCGCTCGCACACCTCGGCATCGTCACTCGGCGCGCCGCCGTCGGCGGTTGCACCGAGCTGCGCATAGGCGTCGCGCAACATCTGCCGAGGAAAGCCCTGCGGCGTCTGCGCGCGCCAGATGCGCTCACGATCCACTGTGCGGGTGATACGCGGGGTCGGCCGGGGGCTGCCATGCCCGATTTCCTTGAGCGTGTCCGACGTGGGGACTGCGGCGACGGCACCGACACCTGCGCGCGCTCGCGCGATCACCGCATCGATCGTCCCGCGACTCACGAAGGGCCGCGCGGCGTCGTGGATGAGAATGATCGTCGCGTCGTCGGGAAGGGCATCCAGTCCGGCGCGGACGGAATCCACACGCTGCGCGCCACCCGGCACAAACTCCAGCCGCTCGCCTCGCAGTTTGCCGAGCCAATCGGGTGGACGCTCCGCGTATCCGGGCGGCAAGGCGATGACGACCTGCCGGACTTCCGGATGGCCGGTGAATGGCCGGAGTGCGCGCAGCAGCATCGGGACGCCGAGGATCGGACGGAACTGCTTCGGCTCGCCAGGGCCGGCGCGCACGCCCGCCCCCGCTGCCACGACCACGACACCGATGTCAGGCTGCGAGACGCCGGGCGAGCTCACCGATTCCCTCCAGCCCGATCACCTCGAGGTCTCCCCCGGCGGTCCCGCGAGACCGGGCGGACAGGAACACGCGCCGGAATCCCTGACGAGCCGCTTCGGCCAGGCGCCGCTCCACACCGGCGACGGGACGGATCTCGCCGCCGAGGCCGACCTCTCCCAGGAAGAGCGCGTCGGCGGGCACGGGACGGTCGTGCACCGTCGAGACGAGCGCGGCAAGAACCGCGAGATCGGTCGAGGGCTCGATCAGCCGCACGCCTCCCGTCACGTTGACGAAGACATCCAGATTCCCGAACGGCAGCCCGCCGCGGCGCTCGAGCACGGCGAGCAGCAGCGCCAGGCGGCGGTGATCGAGTCCCGTCGCGACGCGCTGCGGCGTACCAAAACCGGCTTTGGAGGCGAGCGCCTGGATCTCGACCAGCATCGGGCGCGTGCCTTCCATCAGCGCCGTCACGGCAGAACCGGATGCGCCGGTGCTGCGGCCCGCGAGAAATGCGGCCGCGGGATTTGCGACAGGTTCGAGCCCCGACCCCGTCATGCGGAAGACGCCGATCTCGTCCACCGACCCGAACCGGTTCTTCACAGCCCGCAGAATCCGGTGGTCCAGCGTCGCTTCGCCTTCGAAGTACAGCACGGTGTCCACGATGTGCTCGAGTGTCTTCGGGCCGGCGATGCCGCCACCCTTTGTCACGTGGCCGACGAGCACGACCGCCGGTCCCGATTCCTTGGCGAAGCGCATCAGCCGGGCCGCGCACTCGCGCACCTGGCCGACGTTGCCGGGCGCGCCTTCGAGCTCCTCCGTATAGGTGGTCTGCACCGAGTCGAGCAGCACGACGCTCGATTTCAGCTGCGCGGCGTGATGGAGAATCGATTCGAGGCGCGTCTCACCGAGCACGTGGATGCCGCCGGCGTCTTCTTCCAAGCGATCGGCGCGCAGCCGCAGCTGATCGGGGGATTCCTCGCCGGAGACGTAGAGGGTCGAGACGCCCTGGTTCTCGAGCCGCGCGGCGCACTGCATCAGCAGCGTCGACTTGCCGATTCCCGGCTCGCCGCCGACGAGCACGACTGAGCCGGGAACGATCCCGCCGCCGAGGACGAAGTCGAATTCGGCGAGGCCGGTCTTCCAGCGCGCCATTGCCTCGCTCTTCAAGTCGATCAAGCGGATTGGCGATTGGCCGGTTGGAACGCCCGCCGGCCCCACGGCCCGTCGGCCCGTCGGCCCCAGCGGCTCTTCAATCAGCGAATTCCACGCGCCGCACGCGTCACATTTGCCGCCCCATTTGGGCTGATCTGCGCCGCATTCGGTGCAGCGAAAGACCGACTTGCCTTTAGACACGTCCAGCCTCGAGCGAGGGAGCCTCGCGCGCCGTGTAATTGTCGAAGCGCGTGTACTCTTTCTTGAAGTGCAGCTTCACGGTGCCCGTGGGGCCATTGCGCTGCTTTCCGACGATCACTTCCGCGATGCCTTCGATGCTCTCGTTGGTCTTGGGATCGACCGGGCCGTCGTAGAACTCCTGCCGGTAGATGAAGCAGACGACGTCGGCGTCCTGCTCGATCGCGCCCGATTCGCGCAAGTCCGAGAGCTGCGGCCGCCGGTGCTCGCCGCCGCGCTGCTCGGGCGCGCGCGAGAGCTGAGAGATGGCGACGACCGGCACGTCCAGCTCCTTCGCGAGCGCCTTGAGCGAGCGTGAGATGTACGAGATCTCTTGCTGGCGATTCTCGACGTCGCCCGGTCCCTGCATCAGCTGGAGATAGTCGACGATCACGAGGGCAATATCGTGCTCGGCTTTCAACCGCCGTGCCTTCGAGCGCATGGCCAGGGGCGTCAAGGAGGCGGAATCGTCAATCCAGATCGGCGCCGTGCCGAGCAAGCCGGCCGCCCGGGCGAGCTTGGGATAGTCGTCATCCCGCAATTGTCCGCGCCGCAGCCGCTGCGCATCGACCAGCCCCTCCGAACACAGTAGCCGCTGCACCAACGCGTCCTTCGACATTTCGATCGAGAAGAAGGCGACGCCGGTGTTGTGCTCGATCGCGGCGTGCTGGACGATGTTCAGCGCCAGCGCCGTTTTTCCCATCGATGGCCGGGCGGCGATAATGACCAGATCAGCACGCTGGAAGCCGGCGGTGAGACGATCGAGATCGACGAAGCCGCTCGGCACACCCGTGACCGATCCGGCGCCCGATTGAAGCTGCTCGATCCGCTCCATCGTGGGCCAGATCAGCTCCTTGATGCGAATGAATTCCTCGGCCCGCCGGAACTGCGCCACCTGGAACACGCGGTGCTCGGCGTTGTCGAGCACTTCACCGGCGGTGCCGTGTCCCTCGTAGACGTCCTGGATAATCCCGGTCGCGGCTTCCACGAGTCGACGCAGCACCGCTTTGTCGCGGACGATCTTGGCGTGGTAGTCGACGTTCGCGGCTGTCGGGACGACGTCGATCAGCGCCGCGATGTATTCCATCCCGCCGGCCCGGTCGAGATCGCCGCGGCGGCTCAGCTCGTCGCGGAGCGTGACGGGATCGATGACGTCGCCGCGCTCGGTCAGCGAGAGCATCGACCGGAACAGCAGCCGATGTCCCTCGCGGTAGAACATCGTGTCATCCAGGATCTCCGCGGCCTTGAGGGCCGCGTCCTGGTCGAGCAACATCGCGCCGAGAACCGCCTGCTCCGCCTCGTTACTCCACGGAGTCTGGCGGCCGGTCCACTCGGCCGCTCCTCGGTCAGTTGTCGAGGAGGCGAGCGGCGATACGGACGTCATCCCAGGTTGGTCTCTTCCAGTTGGGGTTCCGCAACAGCGCGGCCGGATGGTAGGTCACGATCACGGGAATGCCGCGGAACCGGTGAACCTGATTGCGTAAGGCGCCAAGCGACTGTTTGGTGCTGAGCAGGCTCTGCGCCGCCGTCCCACCCATCGCCAGAATGACCTTCGGCTTGACCAGCTCGATCTGGCGATACAGGAACGGCAGGCACGCCGCGATCTCGTCGTACTGCGGCAACCGGTTCTCCGGTGGCCGGCATTTCACGATGTTGCAGATGTACACCTGCTCCCGCGGCAGCTTGATCGCTTCGAGGATCTTGGTGAGGAGCTCGCCCGCCCTGCCGACGAACGGACGGCCGGTTTCGTCTTCGGTCCGTCCCGGTCCTTCGCCGATGACCACGAGCCGCGCCGTCGCCGGACCTTCGCCCGGGACGGTGTTCGTGCGAGCCTCGCACAGCTTGCACTTGCGGCAGCCGGCGATGAGAGTGGCGACGTCCTCGAGCGACTGGGTTTGCTGGATCGGATCGACGGCAAATAGATCGCTCGAGGGTGGATCGAAGCTCAGGCCCGCAGGAGGAAGCTCGCTCGCGGGCTGGGTTTTCCCCGGGCTTGCGTCCGGGGTCAGAACAGCGGGAGCGGGTGTTGGTGCTGATGAGGAGATGGCGGGGAGAATCACCGAATCGCCCCCCAAGAGCCGCTGCTGCTTCAAGTATTCGATTGCCAGAGCCCGCGCGTCAGTCAAAGCGCTTCTTCCACCACGTCGAGGATTCGTTCGGCCACGTCGCGCTTGGAGAGGAGCGGCAGATCGACGCGCCGCCCCCCTTTTCCCAGCACCGTGACACGATTCGTCGGAACCTCGAATCCCGCGCCGGGCTCGAGCGCGTCGTTGAGGACCACGAAGTCGAGGGCTTTATCTTGCAGTTTCTCGCGGGCCCGCGCCAGACCGTCACCGGTCTCGAGGGCAAAGCCCACCACGACGCATCCGGGTGGCCGCTTGAGCGAACGCAAAATATCGGGCGTCACCTCCAGCTCGAGCGTCATCGCTCCCGAGGCGCGGGGGCGTTTCACTTTTCCGCCGACTTTCGGTTTGAAGTCGGCGGGCGCCGCGGCCATGAACAATGCGGCCGCGTTCTTCATCGCGGTTTGCACCGCCTGCTGCATTTGGTCCGTCGTCTCGACGCGTCGCGTCTCTACGCCTCCCGGTGGCGTCAGCTCGGTCGGTCCGCTCACGAGTACG
>Ga0193755_1000377_pt1 | contig 12641 bp, 13 predicted proteins | sample H1a2metaG_FD_144921 | JGI IMG/M metagenome (GOLD analysis project Ga0193755, IMG submission 144921) | Soil microbial communities from a riparian zone of the East river system, Colorado, United States - H1a2 | ecosystem: Environmental > Terrestrial > Soil > Riparian zone | place: USA: East River...
CGACGCGGGCCGATCGGCTGCGCGACGCGACCCCCTCGGAGCCGGGGTCGTCCGAGCTGCTCAACATCTTCGTGCAGGAAGCGGACGGGCTGTTCGACGTCCCGATCGCGCCCTCGCAGACGGCCCCGGTACACCTGGGCAGCACGCAGCTGCTGGCGGGACAGCCCGAATTCTCGACACGCGAACAGCTGCAGGGCCTGCTCGAGGTGACCGAGCGGCGTGACTTGCTGCGCGATGCGCTCACGGCGCGCGGCGGCGAAGGGCTGACGATCACGATCGGCCAGGAACACGCCGACGCACGGCTGTCGACCTTCACACTCGTGACGTCGACCTACCGCTTCGGACCGCTCACCGGCGTCATCGGCGTGATGGGGCCGACGCGCATGGACTACGACAAGATCGCCGCGCTCGTCAGTCACACGTCGCGGCTCGTAGGGGAGCTGCTCGAATAGCATGAAGCAGGATTTCTACGTCGTCCTCGGCGTGCAGCGGGACGCGAGCGAAGCCGACGTCAAGAAGGCCTACCGCAAGCTCGCGATGGAGTGCCACCCCGATCGCAACAACGGCGACAAGTCGGCCGAAGAGAAATTCAAGCTCGTCAGCGAAGCCTACGAGGTGCTGCGCGATCCCGACAAGCGCGCCGCGTATGATCGCTACGGTCATCAAGAGATGCGGGGGGGCGGTGGGTTCAGCTCGATGCACTTCGATCTCTCCGAAGCGCTCATGGTGTTCATGAGAGATTTTGGAATTGCAAGTGGTAGGGAGGGTGGTGGAGGGTTTGGAGGTTTTGAAAATCTGTTCGGCGGCGGACAGCGCCGCGACCGGCGCCGCGGTCACGACATCAAGGTCGGGCTGAAGCTCACGCTCGCCGAGGTCGCCACGGGGACCACCAAGACCGTTCGCATCAAGAGTCTCGAGTCGTGTCCCGAATGCGCCGGCACCGGTGCCAAGCCCGGCACGCAGCCGGTGCCATGCGGCACGTGCGGCGGGAGCGGAGAAGTCCGGCGCCACGCACAGTCGCTCTTCGGCCAGTTCCTCACCGTCTCACCATGTCCCACGTGCGCGGGTGAGGGCACCGTGGTTCCCAGCCCCTGCCACCGCTGCGGCGGCGACGGCCGAGTCAAAGGTGAGAAGACGATTCAGATCGATGTGCCCGCCGGGGTCGCCGATCATCACTATCTGACGCTGCGCGGGCAGGGCGTCCCGGGCCCGCGCAACGGGCCGCGCGGCGATCTGATCGCGGTGCTCGAGATCAAAGAGGATCCGCGCTTCGAGCGCCACGGCGATGACCTCGTCTACGACCTCGGCATCACGTTCACGCAGGCCGCGCTGGGCGCGGAGGTGCAGGTGCCCACGCCGTTCGGCCAGACGACACTGCGGGTCGACGCCGGCACGCAGACCGGCATGGCCTATCGCCTGCGCTCCAAGGGCCTGCCGCGGCTCGGCGAGGGCGGCCACGGTGACCTGCACGTCCGCATCCACGTCTGGACGCCGACCAAGCTGACGGCCGAGCAGCGCAAGGTGCTCGAGAAGCTGAGCGAGGTCGAAGACGCGCCGCCGGAAAAGGAGAGCGGCAAGTTTTGGGACACTATTCGCAGAGCACTGGGGCAGCTTTGAATAGTTGTGTGTTTTGCAAGATCGCGACGGGGGAGATCCCGGCGACCGTGGTCAAGCGTGGCGACGGCATGCTGGCCTTCAAGGACCTCAATGCGCAGGCACCGACGCACGTTCTCGTCATTCCCACGACTCACGTCGGCACGTTGAACGATGCCAAGGATGCGGCGACGCTGGGCAAACTGCTGACGTTTGCACGGGACGTCGCGCAGGAGGCGGGGATCGCCACGAAAGGCTATCGCGTCGTCGTGAACACGAATCCGGACGGCGGCCAGACGGTATTTCATCTCCATCTCCACGTCTTGGGTGGCCGGCTGATGAAGTGGCCTCCCGGGTAGCCTTGCCCCGATTGGAAACCGAAGCTAAGTTCGTGTGTCTCTAACCACTTAGGAAAACGGAGCCTTATGCCGGAAGTCATCATTCACGATGACGAAAGTTTTGAGCGCGCGCTTAAGCGGTTCAAGAAGAAATGCGAAAAAGCAGGAATTCTCGCCGATCTGCGCAAGCACCGTCACTACGAAAAGCCCAGTGAGCGCAAGAAGCGCAAGATGAATGCGGCGCGCCGCAAGAATCGCAGGCCGCGCTACGCGTAAATGGCTGCTCAGAGCTTAGCGGACCGGCTGCGTGCCGCGATGAATGAAGCGAGAAAGCAACGCGATCAGGCGCGCACCCTCCTCCTCTCCACGATCCTCTCAGACATCAAGAACCGGGAAATCGAGCTGAACCGCACTCCCACCGACGACGAGACGGCGGAGGTGCTGCGGCGCGGCATCAAGAAGCGCCGCGAGTCGGTCGAGATGTACGAAAAGGGGAACCGCCCCGAGCTGGCCGCCACCGAGTCCGCGGAGATCAAGGCACTCGAAGCGTTTCTTCCCGCCGGTGTCCCTCCCGAAGAGATTCGCGCCGCCGTGCGCGAAGCCATTGCGGGCGGTGCCAAGGACATGGGCAAAGTGATGGGCGCCGTCATGCCGAAACTCAAGGGCCGCGCTGACGGGTCGCTTGTGAATTCGATCGTCCGTGAGGAGTTGGCAGCATCGAACAAGTCTTAGAAACGCTGGAATTCCCGCAGGCACTGGCGCGCGTCGCTGCACACGCCGCAGGGCCGCTTGGTGCCGCCCGTATCGCCACCCGTCGCCCGGCAACTGATGCCGCCGCCATCCGCGATGCGCTTGCTCAGGTCGCCGAGCTGGCGGCACTGCTGATCACGGACGAATCGATCCGCGCCGAGCCGGTTCCCGACATCGCGCGTTCGCTCGAATTGCTGGCGGTCGAGGGCAGCGCCCTCGAGGCGCTGGCGTTCGCCGAGTTGACCGTTGCTTTGGCGGCAATGCGGGTGGTCGCCGCTGATCTGAAACGGATCGGAACGGCGCACGGCGCACAGCGCACGGCCTCACTCCGTGTCGATCCCCCGGCAAAAGAGCTCGAAACCAAGCTCGTGCAGTCGATCTCTCCGGACGGTCAGGTGCTCGACAGTGCATCGAAAGATCTGGCGCGCGCCCGCCAGCGCGTCCGCGAAGCGCGCAAGCACGTGATGGACAAGCTGGACGCGATCCTCGGATCGCTCGATCAGACCGAGCGCGCGCCCGATGCCGCGGTCACGGTGCGGGGCGGGCGGTACGTCATCCCGATCCGCTCGACCGCGCGCGCGCGGGTGGGTGGGATCGTGCACGACGAGTCGGCGACGCGCAACACCGTCTTCGTCGAACCGCCCGAGATCATCGAGCTCGGCAACGAGCTGCGCGCCGCGGAGTCGGCCGAGCTGCGGGAAGTGCTGCGCGTGCTGCGCGAGCTGACCGATCTGCTGCGCCCGCACCGCGACCGGGCCGCGGCGGCGTGGGAGATGTGCATCGCGTTCGACGACCTGTGCGCGCGGGCGCGGTACGCGGTGGAGGCTAACGGCTTCGTGCCCGAGATTGGCGGGCACCTCAAGATCAAAGCGGGACGTCACCCTCTCCTCGACCATCCGGTTTCCTTCGACCTCGAGCTCTTCCCCGACGAATTCACCATCCTGGTCTCCGGCCCCAACACGGGCGGCAAGACCGTCTTGATCAAGGCCGTCGGCTTACTGGCGCTGCTCGCCCAGAGCGGCGTCATCCCGCCGATCGGGCCGCATTCGTCGTTGCCGGTCTTCACCGAAGTGTTCGCCGACATCGGCGACCGTCAGTCGATCGCGGCGAGCCTCTCGACCTTTTCGGCGCACGTCGCGGTGCTGCGGGAGATTCTCGATGGCGCGGGAGCGGGGTCGCTCGTCCTACTCGACGAGATCGGCAGCGGCACCGATCCCGCCGAGGGCGGGGCGCTGGCCGCCGCGACGCTCAAGACGCTCACACGCCGCCGCGCGATCACGCTCGCGACGACGCACCTTGGCGCCCTGAAGCAGCTTGCCGCAGAAACCGTCGGCATCGTGAACGCCTCCTTGCAGTTCGACGCCGAGACGCTCACGCCGACCTATCGGCTGCTCAAGGGTGTGCCGGGGCGGTCGTACGGCCTCGCCATCGCGCGGCGACTCGGCGTTGCCGCAGACGTGTTGGCCGAGGCGGAGCGCGGGGTGCCCGATGCGGAGCGGACGCTCGACAAGCTGCTGGCCAGCGTCGAAGCTCGTGGCCGTGAGCTTGAAGCCCGGGCCGCAGAGCTGGATACGCGAGCCGCGCAGATCGATCAGAACCTCCAGAACCTTCAGAACCTCGAAGCCCTCGAGAACACTCTCCAGGCGCGAGAAAAGAGTCTGGACACCGCTGCGCGCGAGCGGGCGCGAGCCTACCTGCTCGAAGCGCGGAAGACGGTCGAGGCGGCACTGGGCCAGGCGCGGGCGGCGGTGACTGAGGCGACGGCGCGGGAAGCGCGGCGCATGGTTGAGGACGCAATTAAAGGCGTCGGACTGTCGGACAGTGGGACGGTCGGACAGAAGAGCGTGAACGTCGGGGATCGGGTCCGTACTGGACAGGGCAAGGTTGGCGTAGTTGCCGAGATTCGCTCAGATGGACGAGCCGTGGTTGAAGTAGGAGCGGTAAGACTCATTATCGCGACGGAGCTATTGCAGGTCGTGCCGACCGCATGATCCCGGACGACGTGATCGAACAGGTTCGTGAGGCCGCGGACTTGGTGGGAATCATCGCTGAGACCGTTGAGCTCAAGCGCACCGGGGCGGATTACAGGGGCCGCTGCCCCTTCCACGGCGGCACGCATCGCAACTTCGCCGTCATTCCCAAGAAGGGGATGTTCTATTGCTTCGTCTGTCATGAAGCGGGCGACGTCTACACGTTTTTCATGAAAAAGCTGGGGATGGATTATCCCACAGCGGTGCGCGAAGTGGCGCGACGCGTCGGGATCACCATCCCCGAGCGTTCCGGGCCGACCGGGCCCGACCCGCGCGAGCCGCTGTACGCCGCGGTCGCGACCGCCGCCGACTGGTTCGCGCGGCAGCTACGCGAGAGCCCCGAAGCGGAAACGGCGCGCAAATACCTCGAGTCGCGGCACGTGACGATGGAGCAGGCGCAGCTTCAGGGACTTGGGTTTGGGCCTAGGGGCTCGGCGTTCCTCGATGCGATGAAAGGCTTGGGGGTGCGCGAAGAAGTGTTGCTCGAAGCTGGGCTCGTGGTTAAACGGGATGATGGCTCAAAGACTCCGCGTTTCAGGGGCCGGCTGTTGTTTCCAATTCATGACCTGCGTTCGAGAGTGGTAGCGTTTAGTGGAAGGATTTTGGGTGAAGGTGAGCCCAAATACTTGAACTCGCCCGAGACGCCGATTTTTCATAAGGGCCAGCTGCTCTACAACCTGCACCTCGCCAAGCACGGCATGCGCAAAGCGGAGCGGGCGATTCTGGTCGAGGGGCAGTTCGACGTCTTGCGCCTCACGCTCGTGGGCCTGGAAGAAGTCGTCGCCCCGCTGGGCACGGGCCTGACCGACGACCAGGCGGCGCTGCTGCAGCGTCACACGGCGCACGTGATTCTGCTGTACGACTCGGACGATCCCGGTCTCCGCGCCACGTTCCGCGCCGGCGATGTGCTGCTGCGCCACAAGCTTCGCGTCAGCGTCGCGTCGCTGCCGGAGGGCGAGGATCCCGACACGCTGGTGCAGAACAAGGGCGCGCCGGCACTCGAGCAGGCGCTCAAGGATTCGGTGGACGTGCTCGAGCGGAAGATTCAGATCCTCAACCGCAAGGGTTTCTTCACAACGATCGCCGGGAAGCGGCGCGCTCTGGACGGACTGCTACCTACAATTCGGGCTGCCGCAGATCCGGTGCTGAAGGATTTCTATATCACTCAGGTTTGTGACGTAGCAGGTGTTAACAGAGATGCTTTGGTGAGGGAAGTACAGGATGTGACTCGAGCAATTGACGACGATGTTCTGACGTCCCCAAGCAGCCCACCTGTGCAACTGCCTCAGAACAAGGAGAAATGGTTTGTCTTACTTGCCATGGAGGGAAGTCCTTGGATAGAACGTGTTCTGCAGCTAGCTAAGCCCGAGCAAATCCAGTTCCCCCCATACCGCGAAGTGCTGTCTGCTCTCGCGAAGGGGAACCTGGAAGATCTGGATGAGATTCCTGCACGCACCTACGAAACTCTACGGTCACAAGGACTCCGGCCTTTCACTCCCGAACAAGTCTACGACGATCTCCTCAAGACTCCTGATGTGCTGCGACTCAAATCAGAACTCTGGGACGTCGACAGACAAATCCCTCTCCTGCAGGGTTCCGAGCAGGAAAAACTCATACTCAGAAAGCAGGAAATCTGGAATGAACTTAGAACCGTCGAGCCTCGCTACAAAATTGCAGGAAGGAGGAAGGGTGCACCCGGATCTTGAAGCGTTGTTGGCGCTGCAAGACAAGGACGTCGCGGTGGCCAGCTGCGACGCCCGGCTGAAAGCGCTGGAGCCGGAGGTAGGCCTGCTGGACGAGCAGATCGGCGCGGCTGAGCGGGTGGTGGACCAGGCACGCGCGGGCATCCAGGCGGCGATCGATCGGCGCGACGGGTTGGAAGGGAAGATCCAAAGCTATCGGACGATGCAGGAGCAGCGACGCCAGAAGCTCGAGTGGGTGCGCGGCGCGAAAGAAGCGTCGACCCTGATGGCTGAGCTCGACCTCGCGCGCACCGTGCTCGCGAAAGAAGAAGCCGAGTTCATGCGTTCGGGCGACGCCGTCGGCGAGGCGGAGCGCAAGACGGCCGAAGCGGAGAACGCGCTCCAGAATGTGCGTGACGCACAGGCGGCGCAGCGCGAGGCCATCGCGGGCCGGCGCCAGGAGATCGCGGCCGAGCGCGAGATCGCCATCCTCGAGCGGGATCGCACGAGCAAGGCGGTGAACCCGGCACTGCTGACGCGCTACGACAAAATTCGCAGGGGCAAGGCGCCGCTCGCGATCTTTCCACTGCACGGCAGCTCGTGCGGGAACTGTTTCACGGCGGTGCCGACGCAACGCAAGGCGCTGATCCAGCGCGGCGCCACGATCGAAGGTTGCGAAGCCTGCGGCGTGTTATTGTACGCCAAGGAATGATTCCTCCCCGCTGGATTGTTACGGCTCAGGCTGATCCCGACGCGACGCGGTCGCTGGCGTCGGAGCTGCGCATTCCCGATGCGCTCGCGGCCATTCTCGTACAGCGCGGACTCGGGTCCGCGGATCTCGCCAAAGCGTTTCTGCGGCCCGATCTCGAGCGCCTGTCCGACCCGCATTGCTGGGCCGACATGGACGTCGCGCTCGAGCTGCTGGCGCGCGCGGTCCGCGAGAAGCGGCCGATCCTGGTGCACGGGGACTACGACGTGGACGGCCAGTGCGCGTCGGCCATGCTCACGCGCATTCTGCGCAGTGCGGGCGCGACGGTGCATCCCTTCGTGCCCCACCGCATCCGCGACGGCTATGACTTCGGGCCCGCCGGGCTCGCCGAAGCGCAGCGCGTTGGCGCCGGGCTGATTGTCACCTGCGATTGCGGCATCACGGCTGTGTCTGCGGTGGCGGCCGCGCGTGCCGCCGGTATCGACGTGATCGTCACCGATCACCACCTGCCGGGCGACGAGCTGCCGCCCGCAAACGCGGTGCTCGACCCGCGCCGCTCCGACTGCCCGTCGGCCGAAAAGAACCTCTGCGGCACCGGCGTCGCGTTCAAGCTGGCGCAGGCGCTCGTCGAGGTGCTCGGCCTCTCGCCGAATCTGCCGCTGCACTTTCTCGATTACGTAGCGCTTGCCACAATTGCCGACGTGGTGCCGCTCGTGGGCGAGAACCGCATCCTGGTGCGTTACGGGCTCAAGAAGCTCGCCGACTCGCGGTGGGTCGGGCTGCGCGCTCTGATCGACACGGCCGGGCTCGGCGGCAAGCCGCTGCGTGGCGCGCACGTGGGATTTATTCTTGCCCCCCGACTGAATGCGGCCGGGCGCATCGGCGACGCGAACGACGGCTTGCGACTGCTGCTCACCGAGGACCCGCAGGAAGCGGCGAAGCTCGCGCGCGAGCTCGAAACGATCAACGCCCGCCGCCAGGAGATGGATCAGCTGATTCTCGACGAAGCGATCGAGCTCGTGGACAAGACGCTCAATCCCGCTGACGCCGCCATCGTGCTCGGCGACGAGAAGTGGCATCCGGGCGTCATCGGGATCGTTGCCTCGCGGCTCGTCGAGCGCTACGGCCGGCCGACCTTCCTGGTGGGCTGGGATGCAGCAGGGGAGTTCGGCCGCGGCTCAGGTCGCAGCATTCCCGGGTTCGACCTGCATGGCGCGCTGCATCGCGTTGGTGCCCACCTCGAGAAGTACGGCGGCCACACGATGGCGGCCGGCTTCACGATCCGGCGCGACCGCTTCGACGATTTCCGCGTTGCGTTCCTCGGCGTGGCGGGCGAGCTTCTGACCCCCGACGACCTCGCGCCGAGCCAACGCATCGATCTCGAGCTGCCGCTCGCCGAGGTGAACACTGACCTGGAACGGCTGATTCGGCATCTGGAGCCGTGCGGGGCGGGGAATCCGGCGCCGGTCTTCGGCGTGCGTAATGCGCGGGCGGTGGGCGCGCGCCGCGTCGGGACGAACCACCTGCGGTTCACCCTCGACGACGGCTCGGGCTTGCTCCCGGCGATCGGCTTCCGGTGGGCTGACCAAGTGCCGCAAGACTGGCTCACGAACCCACTCGACGTCGCGTTTCGGCTGGAGCGGGACGACTGGCAGGGGAGGGCGACCATTCAGGCGAGAGTGGCGAGTCTTGCTCCGCATCATCGCGGGTGATTTCAAGGGCAGGCGCATTAAGACGCCGACTGGGAAGGTGCGACCCACGTCGGATAGAGTACGCGAAGCTTGGTTCAGTATCCTGCAACAATCGATTCCCGATGCACGGGTGCTGGATTTGTTTGCCGGGTCAGGTGCGTTGGGATTCGAGGCGCTGTCGCGCGGCGCGGTTTCGGTTGATTTCGTAGAAACGCAGAGAGCCTCGTTGGCGGTGCTGAAGGCGAACACCGAAACTCTCAAGGTGGAGGATCGCGTGACGATTCACCGCATGGACGCGGTGCGGTTCGCCGAGCGGCTCCAGCCCGCGCAGTACGACCTGGCCTTCGCCGATCCCCCTTATGCGAGCGACGAAGCGGAACGCCTCGTTACGCTGTTTCGTACGACACCGTTCGCGCGTGCGTTCTCAATCGAACATTCTGCCGACAAGGCATTACCCGGAGACGACACGCGCCGCTACGGCGACACGGCGATCACGTTCGTGTACGCGCCATGACGCGCATCGCCGTGTACCCCGGCTCCTTCGATCCCATCACGAAGGGCCACGAAGACCTGATTCACCGCTCGTTGGAGTTTGTGGATCAACTCATCGTGGCGGTGGCGGTGAACGTCGCCAAGCAGCCGCTGTTTTCGCTCGAGGAGCGCGTTGCGCTGATCAAGCAGGCGGTGCCCGACAAGCGCGTCGACGTGCAGTCGTTCGAAGGGCTGCTGGCCGAGTTCGGCAAGAAGGTCGGCGCGTCGGTGATTATTCGTGGGTTGCGAGCGGTGTCAGATTTCGAGTACGAATTCCAGATGGCCCTGATGAACCGCAACCTTGCCCCCAGGATCGAAACGGTATTCCTCGTGCCCGCCTTCGATCTGACCTTCGTAAGCTCCAGCCTGGTGCGCGAAGTGGCGCGGTTCGGCGGCGACGTGTCGCCCCTCGTCGATCCCGCCGTCCAAAAAGCACTGAAGCGCAAATTCGGGAAGTGAGTTTCTTCGACCGCGTCTTCGAGCGGGCGCGGAAGCTCAACGCTCGCATCGTGCTCGCGGAGGGCGAAGACGCGCGCGTGCAGGAGGCGGCAGGCAGTATCGAGCGCGAAGGATTGGGCACGGTCCAACTGCTGGATCGACGCACGACGCACGACGCACCACGCACGCTGGTTGCCCTGCTTCGATCTCGCCGACCTGACAAGTTTCCATCCGACACCGCGGCGCTCCAGGCATTGGAGCATCCGCTGGTCTTTGGGGCGTGTTTAGTCGGGATCGGCGCGGCCGACGTCATGCTCGGCGGCGCGATGTATACGAGCGCCGAGACGATTCGGGCGGCGTTGTGGGCAGTCGGCACCGCGCCGGGTATCGCTACGGTGTCGGGCGCGTTCTACATGATCAAGGACGACCGCGTGCTCACGTTCGCCGATGCCGCGGTGACCCCGGAACCGGCGCCGAGCCAGCTGGCGGACATCGCCCTAGTGTCGGCGCGCGAACGGCGCCTGATCGTCCAAGACGAGCCGGTCGTGGCTTTCCTTTCTTATAGCACCAAGGGAAGCGCCAGCGGGCCGAGAGTCGAACGGGTACTGAATGGCATGGCCGCATTGAGAGCGCGACAGCCCGATTTTGCGTTCGACGGCGAGCTGCAGCTCGACGCTGCGCTCGTCCCGGACGTCGCGGCACGCAAGGCATCCGGCTCTCCCGCCGCCGGTCGTGCCAACGTGTTGATTTTTCCGGATCTCGACGCCGGAAACATCGGCTACAAGCTGGTCCAGCGGCTGGGCGGCTGGACCGCGCTCGGTCCGATCCTGCAGGGACTGGCCAAACCCATCTCGGACCTGTCGCGCGGCGCGACGGCCGATGATATTGTGAACACTGCGGCGATCGCCATTCTCCAAACGCGGAAGGGGTAATGGGATGCGGTTCACCCTGAAGAAGGACAAGAGCGGCGTCGTGATCGTGGGCGTGGAAGGCCAGCTCATCGTGGGCAACCGCCAGGAGCTCAAGCAAAAAGTCCTCGAGGCACTCGAGGAAGGCTCGCGCAAGTTCGTGATTGATTTTAGCAAGACGGGGTACATAGACTCTTCGGGCCTCGGCGTGCTGGTCTCGCTGTCCAAGAAAATTCGCGAGCAGGGCGGGGAGCTGCGACTCGCCGGCCTCAACGCAGACCTCCAGACGTTGTTCGAGCTCACCAAGCTCGACACGCTATTCGCCATCACCCGGACGGCCGAGGAGGCGCTCGCAGCGTTTTGAGTTTACGACTTGATGTGACGTCGAGCTCGATGCGGCTCGACGTCCCGAGCGATCTTGGGATGGTGGGCGACGCCGTCGAGCTGGTCGCCACTCATCTGCCCCCGGGTACGCTGTCTCCCCGCCGTATCAGCTTCAATCTCCGCACCGCTCTCGCCGAAGCCCTCGGGAACGCGATTCGCTATGGGAACGGCGAAGATCCCGATCGCATCGTGCGCGTCTACGTGGAGCTCGGGCGCGACTTCGTCCGCATTCACGTGGACGACGATGGCCACGGCTTCGACCCCAGCCGTCTGCCCGATCCGACGCACCCCGAGAACCTCGAGCGCGAGTATGGGCGCGGGTTGTTCGTCATTCGTCACCTCGTGGACGACGTGGCGTTCAACGAGAAAGGCAACGGCATCTGCCTGACGCTCCGGGCGGGGTGACACGGCTCGAGCGCCTGCTCCCGGTGCTCGCGGCGCTTTCGGGGACGACTCTGCGTTTGTGGCGTGCCAAGAGCCCCGGCGGGCGGCTGTTACTCGTCGGCGGTGGTTTGGGAGAGGGACGGGACGAGCCGCACTGGACGCCGACCCCCAATGGTGGTGGTCGGCTCGACACTCCCGACGGACCCGCCTGGTTTCAGCCGATTCCCAGCACCCGCGATACCTGGCTCGAGGTGAAAGGCGAAGGCGAGCGGGCCGCCGTCGAGCTTGCCGAGGTCATCGGCGCGGTGATGGAGGCGGAAGAAGAAACGGGCCAGGTCGCGGCCGAGCTCTCGGGGCGTTACGAGGAAATCGATCTGATCTATACGATCAGCGAGATTCTCGGCCACACGATTCGGCTGGACGAGGCGGCGAACCGGATTCTGCGGGAAGTGTCGGCCGTCGTCCGCGCACGCCGCGCCACGCTGCTGGTGCACGACGCGGGCGCGCACGTGCTGCGGCTCGTCGCGGCCCGCGGGGTCGAGCTGGGCGAGATGGAGCCGATCGAAGTGGACGATCCGAAATCGATTGCGGCGCGCGTCTTTCGCGAAATGCGCATCATCAGCTACGACCCCCACGACCAGCGCGCCCAGAAGCCACCCAACCCGATCGAGCGCGGCTATCGCGGCCATGCGTTTCTCTCGGTGCCGGTCGTGTACGCGTCGCCGGGGCGCGTGCCCTCGCCGATCGGCGTCATCAACCTCACGGACAGGACGGGAGAAGACGCGTTCACCGCCGGCGACCGCAAACTCGTCGCGGCCATCGCAAATCAGATCGGTGCGGCGATCGAGAATGCGCGGCTTGTGGAGCGCGACCTGGGCCAGCAGCGGGTGCGCCGCGAGCTGGAGCTGGCGCATGACCTGCAGCTCAAGCTGCTGCCGTCGCCCGCGGTGGTCGCGACGAAGGGCGATGTCGCGGCGCGATGCCGGCCGGCCGAGTCGGTTGGTGGCGACTTTTATAACCTGCTGAGCCTCCATGGGGAACGGATCGGCGTCATGATCGGCGACGTCTCGAGCCACGGGTTCGGCGCCGCGCTCATCATGGCGCTGGCGATGGCCGCCTCCGGTATTCATGCGGAGACCGCGGAGTCGCCGCACGAAGCGCTGCGACGGCTGGAGATGTCGCTCGCCGAAGAGCTCGAACAGA
>Ga0193755_1000379_pt1 | contig 12598 bp, 10 predicted proteins | sample H1a2metaG_FD_144921 | JGI IMG/M metagenome (GOLD analysis project Ga0193755, IMG submission 144921) | Soil microbial communities from a riparian zone of the East river system, Colorado, United States - H1a2 | ecosystem: Environmental > Terrestrial > Soil > Riparian zone | place: USA: East River...
TTCAGAAAACACTCCCGACAGGAGTGCAGCTCCGGGTGGTCTATGACCAATCACAGCTCGTCGCAGGTGCCCTGGGTGGGGTGAGCCGCGCAATCCTGATTGGGGCTTTCCTGGTGATCCTTGTCCTGCTACTCCTGCTGGGCGACTGGCGGGCAGCTCTTATTGTCACGATGACTCTGCCCTTGTCCATCCTGCTTGCCGGGCTGTTGCTCAAACCAGCCGGCGTCGGGATTAATACGATGACGTTGGGTGGGCTTGCCATTGCGGTCGGAATTCTAGTGGATGCCGCCATCATCATGACCGAAAACATCGTCCACAAGATCACGACCAAGCGAAGCGAAGGGGATCGCAGATCCCATGCCCTGGCGGCCGCCGTTGAAGTGGGCAGACCGATCGCGTTTGCAACCCTGATCGTGATCGCAGTGTTCGTTCCGCTATTCGCTATGACTGGAATTGAGGGGAGGATGTACAGTCCACTCGCCGCAGCCGTAATCGCTGCAATTGCGGCCGCGTTAGTGTTGGCATTGACTCTTGTTCCCGTGCTCTCCGGACATTTCTTGCGGCCACGACGGGAGGGCCAGGACGAGGACGTCTGGCTCGTACGCAAACTCAAGGCTGCTTATGCCCCGGTGCTTGACAAGGTTGTACACCACTCGGGTTGCACGATGCTGGCGTCGTTGGCAATCACCGTCCCTGCGCTCGTGCTGGCATTCTTTGTCGGAACCGACTTTATGCCGAAGCTCGATGAGGGCGCCTTCTTGATTCAAACCGTGCTGCCCCCGGAGGCGTCTCTCGCCGAAGTGGATCGCATCAATCACAAGGCGGAGGATGCTCTTCGAGAGTTTCCCGAAGTCGAGGATGTCGTGCGACGGACGGGGCGAGCGGAGCGCACAGAAGATCCAATGCCCCATACCGTTTCCGATGTCCTGGTTGTACTCAAGCCGCAGCGTACGCGCAGCCTTGAGGAGTTGGAAGGAGCGATGCGAAAGGCAATTAATCGGGTTCCTGGTGCCTCAGCTCTGTTCACGACCCCATTAGGAATGCGCATTGACGAAGGTCTGGGGGGAACCCCGGCAGACATCTCCGTACGCGTCTTCGGCCCTGATCTGAACAAATTGGCGGAATTAGCGGAACAGGTAAGGCAAGTGATGAGCAGCGTCAAGGGGATAACAGACCTGCGTGCGGAGAAGCTGACTGGCCTGCCGCAACTGAAAATTAATATTGATCGTCAGGCGGTAGCTCGGGCCGGACTTACGCCGGGAGATGTGATCCGCGCGATTCGGATTGGTCTTGCGGGAGAAGAGGTCTCTGAGGTTTGGCTGGGCCAAAGACGGTTTGATCTCGTGGTCAAGCTGCGCGAGGAAAAGCGTGGGGATCCGGCTGCCATTCAGTCGCTCCTCGTTGATCGACACGATGGAAGTCCCATTCCTTTGGGACAACTGGCGCAGGTTGAGGAGACCTTTGGTCCGGGTTCCATTCGCCGGGAGGCAGGAAGCCGTCGTATTGCGGTTGAGGCAACGGTGCACGATCGCGACTTGGGCAGCACAGCCGACGATGTTCGCGAACGCGTTGCCCGCGATGTGCGTATGCCTACAGGTTATTTCTTTGACGTGAGCGGGAGAGTCGAGAGCCAGGCTCGGGCCAGTCGGGCCCTTTCGGTTGCTATTACCATCGCTCTCGTAAGTGTGTTCCTTCTTCTCTACCTCGCGTTGGGATCGTTTTCCGACGCGGGCGTCATTCTAGGTACGCTGCCGGTGGCGTTCGTAGGGGGAATCCTCGCGCTGTTACTGGCAGGTGAGACATGGAATGTGTCTTCCCTCGTGGGCTTGATCGGTTTGTTCGGGATTGCCGTTCAGAACGGGCTGGTCCTGGTAACCCAGACTCGCTCTCTGTTGGCCGAAGGCAAGCCCTTTGAAGATGCAGTCAAGGAAGCCAGTATCGGGAGGGTCCGCCCCAAGATCATGACAGCTTCCACCGCGATTCTCGGGCTGTTGCCCTTGCTGGTGCTGAGACTGCATGGAACCGAGATCGAGAGGCCGCTGGCCATCGTCATGGTGGGCGGCCTGCTGACGTCGACCCTGTTCACGTTACTCGCACTTCCGACGTTCTACATTTTCGTGCACCGGGTGAAGCGTCGTCTTTCGAGCCAAGAGGCTTATGATTAATCCGAGTCTATCGACGCAGGGTGCGGTTGATATGAATGTGCAGACTCGCTCGAAAGTTCGGCGCGTGTGGAACGTCTGGGATACGCGGCAATCCAGCTTCCCTAAAGTGCCGGACAAGGCTCAAACTGCGACCAATCGATTCCCCGCTGGAAGTTCTCGTCTGGCTGGAATGTCGTTTCGAAGTTGAATGCAAACTGGGTGGGACCGTGAACATCGAGATGAGCAATACGCTTCCTGGCTTCATCAATGCTGGGAATATGGCCCGCCGGCACCCACCACAAGGCGCTGTACGAACCAGAAAACTTCTCGAACCATTCTGTCCTCTGCCGTAGCAATTGAGCATGGGTGGTGTGATAGACATAGTCTCTGAGAGCCTCGATCGTCTCCCACACCGACATGTTCATGAGGATGCGATCGTCGGCGTAGGGGCGAAAGTAGGTGGCGTTGCCTTCTCCCGTTTGCAGGCGCCATACGAACCCGGGAGTTTTCTCGGCCAGCGCATTAATCTCATCCAGCCGGTTCAAGAATCCAGCCATGCCAGGGTCATCGAGCGGAAACTTGATTCGACCAATATTGACTTGAGCGACTTGATATGTGGTCATCCGGTTCCTCCCTGTGTCACGGCGAAGATGCTTCGACTGGTTTCGAGCAACCAACTACAGTGGGATGTTGCCATGCTTTTTCGGCGGGTTCTTGTCCCGCTTGGTCTGCAGCATCTCCAGTGCCTGGATCAGCTTTTTGCGCGTGTCCCGCGGCTGGATCACCGCATCGACAAATCCTCGATCGGCCGCCACGTAGGGATTTGCAAAGCGGTCGCGGAATTCCTCGATCTTTGCCTGGCGCACATCTTCGCGGTTGGCGGCTTGTTCCAGTTCGCGCTTATATACGACGTCGACTGCGCCTTCCGGCCCCATCACCGCAATTTCGGCCGTGGGCCACGCGTAATTCACGTCGGTTCGGATGTGCTTGGAGGACATGACGCAATAAGCTCCGCCATATGCTTTGCGCGTGATCACCGTGACCTTGGGAACGGTCGCCTCCGCAAAGGCGAACAGCAGCTTGGCGCCGTGTTTAATGATGCCGCCATACTCCTGGTTAGTGCCGGGCAAGAATCCCGGTACGTCTTCGAAGGTGACAAGCGGAATATTGAAGCAATCACAGAAGCGCACGAACCGTGCGGCCTTGATGGACGCATTGATATCGAGAGTGCCGGCCAGCATGGCGGGTTGATTGGCAACGACCCCCACCGAACGTCCATTCAGGCGCGCGAAGCCCACCACGATGTTCTTCGCGTAGTGTTCCTGCACCTCGAAAAAATACCCGTCGTCGATGACTGCGTGGATCACGTCTTTCATGTCATAAGGCCGGTTGGATTCGGCCGGGACCATTTTGTCGAGCGCCGGATCAGCGCGATCGGTGGGATCGGTGCAGGGACGCCGCGGCGGGTCTTCCAGATTGTTGGACGGTACAAAGCTCAAAAGCTCGCGCACCATCGACAGGCACTCCGCATCGTCATGCGAAAGGAAATGCGCGACGCCCGATGTCTCATTATGGGTGGTAGCGCCCCCTAGTTGATCTTTCGTGACTTCTTCGTGGGTGACGGTCTTGATGACGTCGGGACCCGTAATGAACATGTAGGAGGTCTTGTCGACCATCAGGATGAAGTCGGTGATGGCGGGCGAGTAGACGGCTCCGCCCGCGCACGGCCCCATGATGGCGGAGATTTGCGGCATCACCCCGCTGTAGAGTGTGTTGCGCAGAAAGATGTCGGCATAGCCGGCCAGGGACATCACGCCTTCCTGGATGCGGGCCCCGCCGGAGTCGTTCAATCCGATGACAGGCGCACCCATCTTGGCCGCCAGATCCATGATCTTCACAATCTTTCCAGCATTGGCTTCCGAAAGCGAGCCGCCGAAGACCGTGAAGTCCTGGGCGAAAAGAAATACCAAGCGGCCTTCGATTCGGCCATAACCGGTAATGAAGCCGTCGCCGTAGTATTTCTGGTCAGCGATTCCAAAGTCGTTGCAGCGATGGGTGACGAGTTTGTCGGTTTCCTCAAACGTGCCCTCATCGAGCAGGAATTCAATACGTTCGCGCGCCGACATCTTGCCTTCTTTATGCTTTTGTTCGAGATTCATGGCTCAAGATTATAGGCGAGTTACTGCGCCAGGACGGCAATGCACAAACAAGTGACCCGGCGGCCCGTGGCGGTGGACTAGAATCTCAGCATGATCCGCCACGGGCGCGGCTTTGGGGTTGGAGTCGCACTGCTTTCCACTTTCTTTTTCGGGTGCGGGAGCAAGTCTGCGCCGCCTGCCGCTTCTTCGGGCGGGTCGCCCCCTGTGCTGGCTTTAACAGCATTGGTCAGTGGCCTGAGCAGTCCGGTTGACTTGCAGTTCCCGAATGACGGCACGGCACGAATGTTCGTCGTGCAACAGGGGGGAGCGATTCGCATTGCCGCCAACGGCTCTCTGGTTCCCGCGCCCTTCCTCGACATCACTGCCAAAGTGGACACCGGCGGCGAGAAGGGTCTGCTCGGATTGGCTTTCCATCCGCAATTTCCGCAAAACCATCTCTTCTACGTGCACTACGACCGGATCTTCGGCGGGCAAATGGAAAGCGTGATTGCCGAATATCAGGTGTCGGCATCCGACCCGAACCTTGCCGATCCCAACAGCGAGCGAATTGTACTGACCCAGGTTCAACCTTTTGCGAACCACAAGGGCGGACAGATCGTATTTGGCCCGGACGGCTTTCTCTACATAGGCTTCGGCGATGGCGGAGGCGGTGGAGACACTCTCGGCAACGGACAAAACCTGCAGACGCTCTTGGGGAAAATGCTTCGCATCGACGTAGATAACCGAAGCGGTGGCAAACAATATGCGATTCCACCCGGCAATCCTTTCGCTCCCCCAGCCGGGTTGCCCGAAATCTGGTCGTACGGTCTCCGCAATCCCTGGCGGTTTTCCTTTGATCGCAGCGGCGGGCGCCTGTTCTGCGGTGATGTCGGCCAGGACAAGTACGAAGAGATCGACATTTTGCAAAGCGGCGCCAACTTCGGGTGGCACACGATGGAAGGCATGCACTGCTACAACCCGGCAAGCGGATGCAACATGTCGGGACTAACTCTGCCGATTGTGGAATACGATCACACCGAAGGCGAAGCCGTGATGGGCGGCTTCGTGTACCGCGGCACCGCCATCCCGACCCTTGTCGGCACATACATTTTCGGCGACTACATCAGCGGCACGGTCTGGCAACTCAAGGAAGCGCCGGCGGGGACCTGGACCCGCACGAAGCTTCTCTCCACCGGCCGCAACCTCAGTTCGTTCGGGCAGGATGTCGCTGGGGAGATCTATGTGGTCGATTACAGCGGGAGCGTGTTAAAGCTTACGGCGCAGTAGGAGTTCGAATCCCCTTCCCGAACAAACTTTAGATTTCTCAGCGACCCCTGCCTTGAATCACCTTTCGACTCCCAGCATCCAACAAAAGCGCCTCGGAATGTCCAGGGCGAGTTGCTGCAGACAGTCATGGAATCAAAATATATGACGAGTGCAAGAGTGCGGGCGGCGCAGCCTGCCGATCGCGACGAATTGGCGAAGATGAGGAGATTGCTCTGGCCCAACGCCGCCGCCGAAGAGCAGCTTAAAGAGCTCGATGACGCTCTGCGCAATGGGATGCCCGGCACTCTGCCCGGAGTGATTCTGGTGTCACAGTGCGAAGGCGGGGCGTTGCTCGGATTTCTCGAGGTTGGATTGCGGTCTCATGCCGACGGGTGCGATCCCACACGACCGGTCGGATACGTGGAAGGCTGGTTCGTTCTAGAGGCGTTCCGGGATCAGGGCGTGGGCAAAGGGTTGATGCGTGCGGCCGAAGACTGGGCCCGTGCCCTAGGCTCCGTTGAAATGGCATCCGACGCCCTAATCGATAACGAGGGATCGCAGAGTGCGCACGCCGCATTGGGTTTCGAAGTGGTCGACCGCTGCGTGCATTTCCGGAAGAGACTGTAAGGCTGGCTGGTTGATTCCCGACAATCTGAAAACTTGTTGAAGTTCTAGTCGGCAGCGCCACCCAAAGGCTGATATTTGTACTGCTTTCCATCCCAGAATATGACGGAATCGCCTGCGCTCGAGTCGGCTTCCTCGGCGAAGATGGCATTGATCTGCTTCTTGCGCTGTTGCAAACGCCGGACCGAAGCTTTCTTGAGGGGTATGTTGATAATTACGAACTTGGATTTTGGGGCATCGGAGCGCCAGGCCTCGTCACCTGCGCCATGAATCACGAGGATGACGAGATTTTTTTCGAGAAGATCCTCGGACCCGAAGGTGGCGGTCAGTTTGGGATCGCCAAAGCCGTAGAACCCATAATAAGGATCAACCACTTTGTAGTTGTGCTCGGCGGCATCGAGCATGGGCTTCCTGCTGCGCGCCACAATGACCAGATCTTCCACGCCGTCGCCGTCGACGTCGCGCATGAAGGGAGTCGAAACCCGATCCAACGAGAATTCCTTGCCAAACTGTTTCTGAATAAACTCCTCATCCACCGTGGCGGCTGCGGTACTGTGCGCGGACGCTGATTGCACGGGTGTTGGAGCCTTCATGGGCTGCTGTGCAGCGCAGGCAAGAGAGAAGCCCGCCAGCATTAAGAAAAGACATAAACGACGGTACGGCATAGCTCTTACTCTAATCCCCTGGCAGGGTGTGGACTAGAGCACGCATAGGTACGTCGGGACGTGACCCCTCGGGCGGGCAGTCAGCGCGCGAAATGCTGCCAGCCTTGCGGGCGCAATTCAGAGGGGGGCCGGCGGTTTTGCTTCAGCAGGACATGCCTTTCGCGCCTTACCCGTCCGATGAGCGTGACGGGAACTCCGGCAATCCGGCGGGGCACTTGACTGTCACTGGACGCAGTGAAAAGCAGTTCGTAATCTTCCCCGCCATGTAAAGCGTTCCGCAGCCCGACTTTCCCGGCGTGTTCCCCAACCTGGGCCAAAGGGAGTGCATCTGCCTGGATCTCGGCGCCTACTCCTGACTCCTCGCACAGGTGCGCGAGATCGGTAGAAAGGCCATCGCTGAGGTCTATCATTGCGCTGGCCAACCCTCGTTGGCGTAGGAAGCGGCCCAACACAATCCGAGGCACGGGATGAAAATGACGCGGGAACTGTTTCGGACGAATCTTCTCTCCGGCCAGGAGCGCCTCGAGAGCCGCCGATGACCCTCCCAACTCCCCGGTCACATAGATTCGATCACTCGCCTTCGCACCCGAGCGCAAGATTGCCTTCCCCTTCGGGACCGAGCCCAAGACGATGATGTCGGCAAAGATTCCGTTTGGCGATTCCGCGATATCCCCACCCGCGAGCGGCACTTTGAACTCGCTCGCCAGGGACAACAGGCCCTTCATGAATCCGTCGACCCATTTCTGGGGAAGGTCGCGGGGCAATGCGAGCGAGAGCAACGCAGCGGAAGGCTCGCCTCCCATGGCTGCAATGTCGCTGAGACCTCGCGTAAGACAACGTCGGCCAACGACCTCGGGCCCATGCCACGGTCGCCGGAAGTGGATACCTTCCAGAGTAAAGTCGGTAGTGACCAGCATTTCATGCTTTGGGGCCAGCCGCAGCACGGCGCAGTCGTCGCCAATACCCACCTTCACGGCACCCTCATACCGCTGGCCGGACTCGCGAATTCGTGCGATGAGCGCCTTTTCTGGCAAAGGCATAGCGACCACTATATCGACTCGGATACTAACCGGGGAATGGCAGCCGAACGGAGCAGGTCTGACGTTTTTTGTGAGCCAAGGGGTACCCGGGAAAGCATCCAAGAGGACGTCAGCTCCAGATGTGCGTCAGGTAACTGTCCTGAAGGCCAATTCGGACCTCCAGCCTTGGTAACCCAGAACGGACCTTTCCTGCGTTGACAGGGAGGAACCCAGTTTGTTACCGTTTGGAAGCTGTTTCCAACACCTTGGGCCGACTTAAGTCCTGTATCCCGTTTGGATTGCAGGCGCCTAAGTTAGAGGCCTTACCCGGTTCCGGTAGGTAGTGAGCACGAATCAGCAAACCCCTCATGGGGCGTAGCTCGGGAATCGGGATGCAGATCCGGATACTGTAACCGCAGGCCATCCGGGCATGGTTTCTTAAAATTCACCGAGGAAAGGATTACTTGCGCAAACGCTTCTACATTCTGTTTGTGGCGCGTGATGATGACGGGCAGCTGCGCAAAATCCCTATCCCTGTCCATTATCTGTACATTTTCGTGGTGGGCGCGGCCATCGGCTTCCTGAGCCTGACCGGGATTGCCAGCTCCTACGCCCGAATGCTGCTCAAGGTATCCAGCTATAACCAGCTGCGCACTGAGAAAGAAGACCTCAAGGGACGTTATTCGCGGCTGGAGCAGGTCGCCAAGGAGCGCGATGTCCAAGTGGCATCGCTGGGATCGCTGGCTAGCGAAGTGTCTTCGCTGTACGGGCTGAAGTCCGATCCGACGCTGGTGACCGGCGCCGACGAGGCGCTGCGCACTTCAGAAGTAAATTCGTCTCTGGATCAGTTGTACGCTTTGCGGAATTCGGCTCTTACCGGGGCCACCACCACCGGGCTTTCGCTCGGCCTGACTCGCAACGCGACCACCGCCGACTGGGTTCGTGCCAATGCAGCTCCGAATATCTGGCCAGTCGAAGGCCAGGTCACCGGTTCATTCGGGGAGCGGATCGATCCATTTAACGGGGAGGGCGCGTTCCACACCGGCGTGGATATCGCCGCCACTGTTGGCCAGCCGGTGGTTGCGCCGGCGGATGGCGTAGTCGATTTCGCCGACTACATGGGCGGCTACGGCCGCGCGATTGTCATCGAACATGGTCGCGGAATCATCACTCGCTTCGGGCACCTTTCCGGGTTCGCCGTCGCCTCCGGCCAGCACGTGCGTCGCGGCGACGTTATCGGCTACGTAGGCCTGAGCGGCCGCAGTACCGGTCCTCACCTGCATTACGAAGTCCGCATCAACGACACCCCCGTCAATCCCTACAAGTACCTTCGCATCACGGTGGCTCACACCGGTGGATTTGCGGCGGGAAGCTAAAGGGCAGTGCCAGTCTCCAGCTAATCGCTATCAGCCGTCAAAATCAGCGCCATCGACTATTTTGAGATCGGTCGTGTGCCGAGCTGCAACGGCCTGGGGTAGAGCCTCGCCAGACCCCTGCGCGGAGAGTTTTTAGCTGGCTGCTGAAGACTGGCGACTGACCGCTGATTACTGCCTGAGCCCCATCCAGCGCTCGGATACCACCAGAGAATTTCCCGGATTCTGCGGATCGTATTTCACCGAGGTGGGTAGGCCGAGCCGGCAGGAGTGCAGGTTGACCCACTGGCGCAGGTAGGTAATGTCCTGCGAGGCTTCGTAGGAGACGCCCGCAACATCATATTGAAAGATCAGCATGGTGGAAGTGTGTCGTCCGTCGAACGGAAGTTCCTGTACGTCAATCACGGTACCGTCTGTGATGCGACCAACACTATCCAGCCATTCCCGCCGCTTGCGTTCGAGTTCTTCCGGGCTCTTGGGCTTACGGCGTACGAGGAAGTACGTGCTGAATGCGATGGCAGCCGCACCCAGGATCAGACTGTAAATGCCAAATGGATTCATGACCAGACAGAAGGAAGCAGCCGCGCACGCGCCGACGTTCCAATAGAACAGCATAAGCCGGAAACGCAAATCGCGGAAGAGCCGCAACGGTTACGAACGGGCAGGGCCGAGTTCTGGGTACCTATTCGTCGACCGCGGCGTTTCTCAAAACGCCGACTCCCTCGACCGAAACCTCCATCACATCACCCGCCACCACTGGGCCGACGCCTTTAGGCGTTCCCGTTGCGATCAAATCGCCCGGCAGCAGCGTCATCACTTGCGAGATATAGCGAATCACCAGATCCAGTGGAAAAATAAAATCGCGCGTGTTGCCGTCCTGCCGAACTTCGCCATTGACAGCAGTTTTTACACCGATGCCGGCCCAAGGATCGATTTCGTCGGTAACGATCGGCCCAACCGGGCAGAAGGTATCGAATCCCTTGGCGCGCGTCCATTGGCCGTCCTTGTCCTGCAGATCGCGCGCCGTGAAGTCGTTTACGCAGGTGTACCCCAGGATGTAAGGGCGCACATCGTCCGCGTCGGCAAGCTTGTAACACGGCTTGCTGATCACGACCCCGAGTTCTCCTTCATAGTCCGTACGCTCGGAAATGCGCGGCCGCCGAATCGTTCCGCCGGGCGCGTTCAGCGATGTGGTCGGCTTGAAAAACAGCAGCGGCTCGGTGGGAATCGCATGCCCCAGTTCTGCCGCATGCTCGCGGTAGTTGCGGCCCACACACACGATTTTCGACGGACGAACGGGGACGGCTAACTCCGCTGCCTCCAGAGCAATATGGTCCATGCGCTTGGTGCGCAAGTCTTCCATATCTCCGCCCACTTCCTCGGGAGGCGTAACCAGCACGCGAGTGATCTCATCGCGCCCCGCGGCGGACTCGACTAACCCGTAAAGCACTTCCCCATGGGCACGAAAACGACAATATTTCATAGGACGTTTATCTAAACACAAGGCGCATACATGCACACGACAAAATCACCTGGGTTCAGACACCCTAGGCCAGGTCGCGGCGGCAGAATTTTTCCCAATTCCTCATGGTTGGCGCGGCACCGTCTCACTGGCTTCCTCCGATCGCCCACTCTCGTTGCCCCGCTCATCTACGGCTGAGACGGAATACCAGGAAGTTCTGCCGCTGGCTACGTTGGTATCGCGGAAGGCCGGCGCCTTCACGAGGTCGGGGTTCACCTTCACGGCCTCTCCCGATTCTTCCCGCCGGTATACGTCGTATCCCGCAAGATCGGCGTCTGTAGACGGGGCCCACACCAGGTCGATAAATGGAGGCTGGCCGGGACCGGAAAACACCGCCTGCAGTCCGCTGGGTACACCGGGCGGGTACACGTCCTTGGTGAAAACCTTTTGCGGAACCGAATCATCGCCCTCGACAGTCGCGACCTTGAGGCAATCAGAAGTTGGAACCACATCGTGGCCGGACTGAGTCTTCAGGCAGGGATTCGCTTCCCCTCCGGGTTTGACCGTGGTCAGAGCCGTGATCCTGTATTCGTACCCCTTCTCCCACTCAACGGTTCGGTCCTGATATCGAGTGCCTGGACATTGCACGTCGGCAAGTTTCACATCCACTCCGCCGAATATTCCAGGTTCGCTGGAGCGGCCGGCGATGGGCACTCCCAGGTAAGCGCCACCCCGTCCGCTGTAACATCGGCCCGAAAACTCGCCGGTGGGGGCAGTGTCGGAGCCAGCGCCACGTGCACCTGGTTCGATAAAGCGGCGCTGCGAGCGTGCAGGTTGAGGGCTTCCACTGCGTACGTTACTACCCGGGTGGGATTCTGTTGCTGCAGTTCCGGTGGAAGCGTGTCCACGAAGTTCGCCTGCGACCTCGCCACGGGCTTCGGCTCTCCTACGCTGGTATCAGGCTCCACATTGCCGACCGGAGCTCCGCAACTGCTCATCAGCATTTCGAGGCTTCGGCAGATGCGGGTTGGACCCGGGCGCCGTACGTTTTGGCGATCCACAGTCTGCGCCGGCACGGTCCAGAACAGGTACACGCGGTCGCCCTTGCGTATGGCGCGCAGGTCGGTGGGCGGCTTGGGCAATTCGAGCGACGGGGGAAGCGGCGCCTGGATGGAAGCGCAACCTCCCAACAGACTGGCAAGGAGAAAAACAGCGGCGGTGCCGGGTAGATGGTGAGCCGATTTCATCCGAGGAATTATCAGCCTAACACGCATGCCAGCGGCGCCGCGTGGGTTGAGACGTCCGTCCGCACAGGTGCCTGAATCTGCGATGGCTGTAAAAATTCAGCTAATCCGACCTTTCCTCTCCCGGTGCGTCTGTGTCTCTGTGGTGACCTGTGTGTCTGAAGTGAGGAAAGAGAGGATTGTGGCAGCATCCTAACCGAGCAGTTCCTTCACCGCCTCGCGAAATACTTTCGTATGTTGGTCGACATCCTCCTTCGAGGTCATCGGCGACATCAGGGCCATGTTATGAAAAGGCGTAAGCAAAATTCCGCGATTCATGGCATACAAGTGCATGAAGCGCTCTAACTCGAAATCCATGGCCTCATGCGCTTCGGTGCCGTTGTGGGGAGCCTGCGGAGCGAACAGGTATTCGGCCCGGCAACCCAGGCGGGTGACATTCCAGGGCAATTCGAAATCTCCGATCGCCTTGGCCACGCCTGCGGTCCAGCGTTCAGCCATGGGGATCATGCGATCGAAAGCATCCTGGGTGAGAACCTTCTGCAAGGTTGCTCGCATGGCGGCCAACGACAGCGCATTCCCGGCCAGGGTGCCGCCAATCCCGCCCGTGTCGCAGTCTTCCAGCTCGAGCCGACCCACAATGCGCTGCGCCACGTCGGCGGTGAA
>Ga0193755_1000380_pt1 | contig 12592 bp, 10 predicted proteins | sample H1a2metaG_FD_144921 | JGI IMG/M metagenome (GOLD analysis project Ga0193755, IMG submission 144921) | Soil microbial communities from a riparian zone of the East river system, Colorado, United States - H1a2 | ecosystem: Environmental > Terrestrial > Soil > Riparian zone | place: USA: East River...
ATGTCAGCGCGACGAAAGGGCTCGAGCCTGCGACGCACCTGCGGATGAGCACGGTCCTGACGCAGGTCCTCCAACAAACGACCACGCCCAAGTTTATCCCCCGCATTGCCGTGCTTTCCGGACCGTCCTTCGCGGCTGAAGCGGCGCGCGGCGAACCCACCGCGGTCGTACTGGCCTCACGTGACGCCACCGTCGCGACCAGCCTCCAGGCAGAGTTTGCCGCGCCATCGTTCCGCCTTTACACCAACGACGATGTGCTGGGCGTCGAGCTAGCCGGCGCGATGAAGAACGTGATGGCCATTGCGGCTGGAGCATGCCAGGGACTGGGGCTTGGTTCGAACGCACTCGCCGCCCTGATTACGCGCGGGCTTGCTGAAATGACCCGCCTTGCCGTCGCGCTCGGGGCACGGCCCGAGACGCTCAGCGGTCTGGCGGGATTGGGTGATCTCGTGCTCACTTGCACCGGATCGCTGAGCCGCAACCGTTATGTGGGAATCGAGCTTGGAAAAGGACGGCCGCTGGGCGAGATTCGCGCAAGCATGCGCATGGTGGCCGAAGGCTTGGAGACCGCCGCGCCGTTGCTGGCGCTGGCGCGCGAGCACCAGATTGAGATGCCCATTACCGAACAAGTAGATGCGATCCTACATGCGGGGAAGTCGCCCAAGGACGCCATTCGAAATATCATGGAGAGACCGTTGAAACGGGAATAGAGGACTTAAGCGGTCCATCTTGCCCCCGTAGTACTAAAGTCCCAGTTGTACATGCGTGACGCCTTCCGCAGCCCGGCCCCTTCTGGCGCCCGGGTTCCCCTAGAATCAAGAGTAGAAATGTCGTCCAGCTTTCAATCCCGGTGGGCACAGGTTCGCGCAGGACGTGTGCGCATTTTGTGGCTCGTTCTGGGCGCGCTATTGATGGTCAGCGCGCTGCCTATTGGTCTTTATCACCGCCAAGTGCTGCAACTGAGCCAGGACAAGCTTGTGGATACGGAGCGCGTTCAGCAGACGGAGCTTACGCGCTCGCTGGCACAGGAAATCCAGCTCTTCGAATCCAACCTGACGCAACAGCTCACCAGCGAGCGGCAGATCCTCACGCTCACAGGGCTTATTGACAATGTCGAGGACTCGGCTGCCGAGCCCAAAGTGACGCGCCTTCTGGAAAACTTTGTCGAAAGCAATCGGAGCACGTTCATCTATCTGACGGCCGTGGGCAAGTCCGGTAAGGGCACCAGTGCCTCGCAGGGAAATTTCCGCGCGGACCAGGATCCTTTCGTCGCCAAGGCATTGCGGCGGGCGTTTGAGACTTGCCAGCAGCCGCAGGTCCCCAAGTACCGCAGCGATCCTCTGGCGCTAGCGCCGGAAAACCGGCCGGCCTTTGTCGTCGCGGTGCCCCTGAGAGACGTGAACGAAAACTTCACGGGGATGCTGGCCGCAGTCGTTTCGCTGGATTCGATCCTTCATCGGCTGCAGGAGGCCAGCGTCCGGGGACGCGCCGTTTTCCTTGTGGACCACAGCGGCCACATCGTTGTGCATCCGGAGACGAAAGATTTCGTCCCTGGAGCGGATGCCACCGGCAATACGCTGGTCGCAAAGGTGAGGGCGCTGCCTAACGAGCTGCGCAACACGGAGACGGTCCGTTTCTCCGAAACGGACAGGAAACACCCGGTCGAAATGATCGGAACGTACAGCACACTTTCCGAACTGAACTGGGCGGTCATCGCGGAGCGTAGTCTCGATCAGGCGCAGACGGACACGGGTGTCACCGATCTCAACCGCCAGGCGCTGGCGTTCGTCAGCGTCGTGATTCTGTCCGCTATTCTCGTTGGGTATTTCTTTGCGGTGGGCATCAGCGGGCCGATTCGCGGGCTGGCTGCATCGACGCGCGCGATCAGCCGCGGCGAATTCCATCAGCGTTCGCCGGTGCGCGGCGCTTCGGAAATCAGCGAGCTGGCTGAAAATTTCAACAAAATGGCCGGCGACATCGAGGAGTACATCGAGCGCCTGAAGGAAGCGGCCGAAGAGAATCGCGAACTGTTCATCGGCTCGATTCGAATGCTTGCCGCAGCCATCGACGAAAAGGACCCGTATACGCGGGGTCATTCCGGCCGCGTGGCCAAGTATTCGATGCTCATCGGCCAGGAACTAGGTCTCAGCTCGGAAGAGCTGGACAAGCTGCGCATCGCGGCGCTGCTGCATGACGTCGGAAAAATCGGCGTCGAAGCCCGCGTCCTCAAGAAGCCCGGCTCTTTGACGCCCGAGGAATTCGGATTGATGAAGCAGCACACCGTCAAGGGCGCGAACATCATGCGCCCGGTTTCGCAGCTCAAGGAAATGCTCCCGGGCATCGAGCTACACCACGAACATATGGACGGCCGCGGCTATCCTTACGGCTTGCAAGGCAATCAGATTCCGATGATGGCGCGCATCATCGGCGTGGCGGACACGTTCGATGCCATGACCACCAATCGTCCTTACCAATCGGCGATGGACCTTGAATTCGCGCTCGACCGCATTCGTGCGCTGACGGGCTCAAAGTTCGATGCGGTTGTCGTGACTGCTCTCGATTCCGCTGTTCAGAATGGCAAGCTACGGCTTAGCGCGGTTGAAGTTCACGTCTAAGTCCCTCACCCAATCTTGCTTTCGAGGTTTCTCTTCGGCCAGGACAGCCCGGGAGCGTGTATCTGCTACAATTTTAGGTTGCGCTTCGAACAACGCGCGTAGCCTTATGATTTCACTTTTTGGCAAGAATGAGCCGGAGCCGACGCTACTTGAGCGGCTGAAGAAGTCCGTCAGCAAGACCAAGGCGGCGCTTTCCGAGACTGTTGATACGATTTTTCTCGGTGAGCGGAAGATCGATCCTTCGATCCTCAAGGATCTGGAGACCGCGCTCCTTTCCGCCGACTTGGGTGTGAAGCCAACGCGCGAGATTCTGGATGCTGTGCGCGAAAAGATGGACCGCAATGCGCTCTCCGATGCCGCGCAGCTGAAGCACGAAATCAAGTCGCACATCATTCGAATCCTGAACGCGCCGGTCCGGCCGGATGTGGCCGCCACCAGCGGCATTGCAACTTCTCAGAATGGCAGCGGCCCGCGCGTGATTTTCATCGTCGGCGTGAATGGGGCGGGCAAGACCACCAGCATTGGAAAACTCGCAAACCGGCTGCGCCAGGAAGGTCGCAGCGTGGTGCTCTGCGCCGCGGACACGTTTCGCGCCGCTGCGGTCGAACAACTGGAAATCTGGGCGCAGCGCAACGGCATCGAGGTCATCAAACAAAAATCCGGCGCTGATCCGGCTGCCGTTGTTTACGATGCCGTAGCTGCGGCCAAGGCGCGCGCGGCAGACGTCGTCATTGTGGATACCGCCGGACGCTTGCACACGAAATCCAACCTGATGGCCGAACTTGAAAAAATGAAGCGTACCGCCGCCAAAGTCATTCCTGGCGCGCCGCATGATGTTCTGCTCGTTCTCGATGCCACCACGGGTCAGAACGGTCTTGCTCAGGCGCGCGAATTTACTTCCACCGTCAATGTTACCGGCATCATCCTCACCAAGCTTGATGGCACCGCAAAAGGTGGCATCGTGGTCGCCATTTCGCGCGAGTTGGGCCTGCCCATCCGTTTTGTCGGCACCGGTGAACAGATCAATGACATGGTTCCCTTCGACGCCGAAACGTACGCCAATTCCCTCTTCGATTGAACCGTGGACGCACACGCCATTCGTTTCATACAACACGCGCTGGCGCTGGCGCGCAAAGGCATTGGCCTGGCCAGCCCGAATCCCATGGTGGGCTGCGTCATCGTGCGCGAGGGCCAGATTGTCGGCGAAGGGTTTCATCAATACGAATGGCGCGATCACGCGGAAATCGTCGCGCTGAAATCCGCGGGCGATAAAGCGCGTGGCGCAACGCTGTACGTTTCGCTGGAACCCTGCAACCACACCGGCCGCACCGGCCCTTGTACCGAGGCGATCATCGCCGCCGGCGTGCAACGCGTCGTCGCCGCCATGGAGGATCCAAATCCCGTCAACTCCGGCCGAGGCTTCGAACGCCTTCGCGCCGCCGGCATCGAAGTTTTCACCGGCGTCTGTGAAGAAGAGGCGCGCGGGCTCAACGAACCGTTTGCCTGCTGGATTCGCACGAAAAAGCCATTCGTCACGCTGAAGTCCGCGCTGACGCTTGACGGGCAGCTTGCCCTTCCAAAGCGCACGAAGAAATCAGGCAAGCGCACCAGCCGCGATTGGATCTCCTCGGAAGAATCGCGGACGGAAGTACACCGCATGCGTCACGCCTCGGATGCCCTGCTGACCGGCATCAGCACGATACTCGCTGACGATCCGCTGCTGACCGACCGCAGCGGGCGCGCGCGCCGCAAACGTCTCCTGCGCGCCATTCTCGATTCGAAACTGCGCCTCTCACCCGCATCTCGCATCGTCAAGACTTCTGACGACGACCTCCTCGTCTTTACCGCCGCGCCGCTGACCTCGGGCAAGGCGCGCAAGTTGCAAAACGCCGGCGTCGAAGTTGTTCGCGCCAAAACAAAAAATGGCCGAATGGATCTGCCTGCCATCCTCAAAGAGCTCGGCCGCCGCGAAATCCTAAGCGTTCTCCTCGAAGCCGGACCTGCGCTCAACGGCGCTGCTCTCACGGCGGGAGTCGTCCACAAACTCTTCCTCTTCTACGCTCCCAAAATCGCCGGCGAAAACCACGTCCCCTTTGCCCTGGCGCCCAAACTCGGACCCCAGCTCTTGCAAAATGTCCAGATTCATCAATTCGGTCCGGACTTCGCCCTCGAAGCTCACTTGGGCAACAATTTCCCACGTTGACTTGCAACTTCAGCGCCGACATACTTTCTCAAGTACTCCTCGTTATTACTTTTTCGTGCGCCCAGGTTTTTTAGTAGGAGGAACCCCATGCGACGAACGACAATCCTGCTGGCAGCGTTTTTCCTGCTGGCCTCGCGGCCGCTGGCAGCGCAAGAACATCACCACGAACTCGCCGCCGAAGAAGTAGGTTCGGTCCACTTTTTAACTTCGTGCTCGAAAGCCGCGCAGCCCGGCTTCAATCGAGCCGTGGCCCTGCTGCACTCCTTCCAGTACGAACAAGCGAGGCAAGCGTTCAATGAAGTTGCCGCGATGGACACATCCTGCGCGATGGCGCAATGGGGCGTGGCCATGTCTCACTATCACGGTTTGTGGAGGAACGGCGATACCAGCGCAGGCAGGCTGGCTCTTAGAAAGGCACAACAAATCGCAGCTTCCAACGTTGCCACCACGAGCCGTGAAAAAGCGTACATCGACGCCTTGGAGGAAGTGTATGCAGAAGGCGGCGAGGACACTACTGCCTATGACCGCGGCAAGGACGCTACTTCCTATGACCGCGCCTTCGAGAAAAAGATGGGTGAATTGCAAACCGCTTACTCCGACGATACGGAAGCCGCAATCTTTCACGCGATTACTCTTTACATCGTTGCACCGACAACGGACAAGACCTTTGCAAATCAGCGCCGGTGCGGCGAGATCCTCGAGCCGATTTTCCAGAAACAGCCTCATCATCCTGGCATCGCGCATTACATCATTCATTGCTACGACAATCCCGTGCTGGCGGAGAAGGGCCTGACTGCCGCGCGCATGTACGCGAAGATTGCTCCCGCCTCCGCCCATGCCAATCACATGCCTTCGCACCTCTTCACTCGAGTTGGTTCTTGGGATGAATCCATCGCTTCCAATCGAAGATCCGCACAGCTGGCGGCGGCGGCTGAGCCTGCTTCATCGAACGGCGAAGCGCGCGACCAGCGTCTCCATGCCTTGGATTACCTCGAATACGCGTATCTGCAGAGCGGCCAGGTGAAGCAAGCAAGAGCCGTGCTCGCGGAAATGAACGCGCTGCCTCCCGTTTCGGGGCTGACGCTCACGGGCGACTACGCTCTTGCTGCGGTTCCCGCTCGCGCTGCGATTGAGCTTGGCAATTGGGAACAGGCCAGCACGTTGAAGGTGAGAGAAGGAGCTGTCCCTTGGGCAGAAGCGATCACCTGGGCTGCCATTGGAGAAGGGAGTGCGCGCTCCGGAAATCCGGATCGCGCCGCAATGGCCGAACAAAAACTCGCCGCGCTCCGCGATGTGGCTTCGAAGCAAAACAACGTCTACTGGTCGAATCAGATTGAAGTGCAGCGCCGCGAAGTGGCCGCCTGGATCGCGGAACAAGCGGGAAAGAAGAGCGAAGCCATCGCACAAATGCGGTCCGCGGCGGAACTTGAAGAGAGCATGGACAAGAACGCGGTGACTCCGGGCGCAGTCACGCCGGCCCGCGAAATGCTGGCGGAACTGCTTTTGCTGGAGAGCAAGCCGCAAGAATCGCTGACGGCCTACGAAGCTATACTCAAGGTCGCGCCTAATCGTTTTAATGCACTCTATGGTGCCGCGCGCGCCGCGAAATCTTCCGGCAAAGAAACCGTTGCCAAACAATACATTCAGAAACTGTCGGAAATTTCTCCCGGCGACGAACGGCCGAAACTGCCGACGAAAATCGCGTCTTCATCAGCTTCACGCTGAGAGTCCATCGTAAACGCGTAGCACGGCAGCCCCGGGAATGGCGTCATTCTTGAGTGCATTTAGGGCACGATTGGCGTCGCTTAAGGGGAAAATCTGCACGTGAGTTCGAATGGGAATTTCGGCGGCGATGTGAAGAAATTCCTCGCCATCCTTGCGCGTGTTGTTGGCCACGCTGCGAATCACGCGCTCCTGATACAGCAACTCGTAATCGAAAGAGGGGATCGGGCTCATGTGAATTCCGCCGAGCACCAGAACGCCGCCTTTCTTGAGCGCCTTTAGCGCAGCGGGAACAATCTCTCCGGCCGGCGCGAAGACAATTGCCGCATCCAGCTTCTTCGGCGGCTCGTCGAACGTTCCTCCCGCCCACCCAGCGCCCAACTCCAGCGCGAGCTTTTGATGACGCGCATCGCGCGTGGACGCAAAAACTTCGACGCCCCAATGCCGCGCGACTTGAATTGCCACGTGCGCTGCGGCGCCAAACCCATAAAATCCAAGCCGCCCGCCGCGCGCAATTCCTGAAAGCCGCAGCGAACGAAATCCGATGATTCCCGCGCAGAGCAGCGGCGCCGCTTGCTCGTCGGGAAATCCATCCGGAATTGCGTAAACAAAATCTTGCGGCGCGACAATGGATTCGGCGTATCCGCCATCCACGCTATAGCCCGTAAACTCCGGATTGTCGCAGAGATTTTCCGCGCCGGACTTGCAGTATTCGCAAGTCCCATCTGTGCGATGCAGCCACGCGATTCCCACACGCGCGCCGATCGCAAGTTGCCGCGCATTCTCGCCTTGCTTCTCAACGATTCCGACAACCTGGTGCCCCGGAATCACCGGTGACTTGCGCGGCGCCAATTCACCTTCAATCACATGCAAATCCGTCCGGCATACTCCGCAAGCTCGCACGCGAACCAATACTTGGCCGAGTCCGGGCGCGGGCGTCGCCACATCGGTGAATTGCAGCGGATTCGATTCGATCGGCGCAGGCGATTGCAGAACGCAAGCTTTCATCTCATCCCCATGGTCTTCGCCCAGCGGTTAGTGGACTTGTGCCTCCCGGCGGCCCTTCTCGCGTTCACTTCTGACTTTCCAATGCCCAAATGTATAATCAAGCTGCTCTTCGCACCACACACTGACCATGTTCACGGGAATCATAGAACATCTCGGCACCATCGAAACCCTCGATCTGAAGCGCGACGGCGGCCGCGTCACCATCCACGCGCCGTCCCTCGCGCCGTCCCTCGCCGTTTCGAACAGCATCGCCGTAAACGGCTGCTGCCTTACCATCGTTGATCTTCATAACGGCCGACTCTCCGCCGATCTATCCGGTGAAACCATCGGCAAAACTTCTTTTGGCTCGGTAAGCGCCGGTTTGAAGCACGGCGCGCGCGTGAATCTCGAGCAGCCGCTCACGGCCGGAAAAGAATTTGGCGGACACTTCGTGCTTGGCCATGTGGACACCGTTGGCCACGTCGCACACCTTACGCCCGAAGGCGACAACTGGTGGTATGGCGTGAAGGTTCCCGAAGAATTCGCGCGCTACATCGTCCTGAAAGGATCCATCACCATCGACGGCATCAGCCTCACCGTCGCGCGCTGGCAAAATAATATCGCCGAAGTCGCCGTCATTCCCTATACCTACCAACACACCAATATCCGCGACCGGAAACCAAGCGACGCCGTCAATCTCGAAGGCGACATTCTAGGAAAATACGTGGAACGCTTTCTGGAAGCGCGGCGTTCATCTTCGCTCTCAAAAATATCGATGACCAGTCCCAGCGCAATCGCCGCCAGCGTTCCGATGAAGAGCTTAGCCTCGAACAGCGCTTTGTTCGAAGAATCTCCCGGCGGCACCATGGACACTGCCATGCAAACGAGCACCACAAGGAATCCAAGACCGGCGATCAACCATACGCCTGTCATGCCTCCGGGAATCAGCACAGCGTGTTCATTTTCTCGCCGGTCTTTGCGCTTCACGAGCTTGATTACCGCCGCAAACATATATAGAAACGGTATGAAATAGATCAAAATGGTGATGTCCACCAAAACCTGATACGCGCCCCGCATGGTTTCACTGATTTGGCTGATAAGCAGAACCGCTCCAGACGCCAGCGCTTGCACGATGATTGAGACGTACGGCGTTTTCCACCGCGGATGAATTTTTCCAAACGTGGCCGGCAAGTAGCGGTCGATTCCCACAACAAACGGGACGCGTGCGATTCCCGCGACCGTGCTTCCGACTCCGCCCGCATTGCCCACCGAAACCAGAAGCGCGGCCATCACGCCAACGAATCCAATCCGCAATGCCGTCGAGCCGTGCGTGAAACACTCCGCTTTTTGGATCCACCCCCGAAGCGGGAATCATTGAGAGCACCGCGAACGTGCCGAGGATGTAGATCGCCGCGATCATCACTCCCGAGGTCAGCACCGCCCGCGGCAGCGTACGCCGCGGATCTTTGATCTCCGCGCTCATTGCCGACACGAGCTCGAGTCCGGTGAATGCAAACGCGATCTGCGACCAGAAGTTCACCGTGTCCCAGCTCCAATGGGGCATCATATTCGTCCAGGTGAAGTGCGTCACGGAACCGTGTTGAAGCCAGAGCACCGTGGCGATGCCCACGAGAACCAGCAAAGGAATATAGGTGGATACGCCGCCCGCGTTTTGCAGCCACTTTCCCACATTGAGCCCGATGATATTCAGCACGACCGCCACAAAGAGCAGCACGAAGGAACCAGCCAGCAAGAAAGTTCTGTCTTGTGCCAGCGCCGCACCGCCGGATCCGGCGAGGTAGCCACTCATAGCCGCGCTCGCCAGCAGCAAGCCGGGAAAATAAAAAATTGTATAGATCCAGTAGGTCCATCCCGCCACGAATCCATGGAAGTCCCCGAAGGCTTCCTTGGCCCACACGTATAGCCCGCCTTCTTCTGGAAAACGCGAGGATAGTTCATTGATGACCATCGCTGATGGCACAAAGAAAAAAACGGCCGCTAATAGCCAAAGGCTGATTGAGGGAGTCCCATTGTGCGCCGCGGCAGCGATCCAGCGCGGCCCCAGCACTGTTGCGATGTTGAAGAAAAGAACATCCCAAAAACCCATTTCTTTTCTTAATTGTTTGATGGGATCGGAGGAGCCGTTTGCGGTTTGGCTCACAGAGTCACGTCCAGCGCGGGAATGAGCTCGTCTTCCAGCCGGAAAATCTTCAGGATAGGATCCTCGGACGATTCGAACTCGTTCCAGGGCCCGAAATATCTTACTTGGCCCTCATGCAGAAAAACGACAACGTCCGCCAGTTTTTTCGCCAGATGGGTGTCGTGCGTCACGACGATCGAAGTCTTCTGGTACGCCCTCTTCAATCTCAGAATCAAGTCGCTGGCGTGCGCCACCATGATTGGATCCACCATGGTTGTCGGCTCATCAAAGAGGATCGCCTCCGGATTTTGCGCCAGCGCCCGCCCAATGGCCACCGCTCGCTTCATTCCTGTGGAAAGCTCGCTCGGCAATTTTTCGAGCACGTCATCCAGCTCCAGCATATTGGCTATCTTCGTCACGTATGCATCGATGTCTTCGTACGTCAGGCCCGCCTGGCTCTCCAGCGGAAACGCGATGTTCTCGGCAACCGTGAGCGAATCGAAAAGCGCGCCCGACTGAAACACCATCGTCACTTTCCGCCGGACTCCCCGGAAGTCCTCTTCACTAAAATTTGTGACATCGACTCCATCGACCAGAATCTGACCGGAGTCTGCCTTCAAAAACCCCATGATGTGTTTCAGCGATACCGATTTTCCCACGCCGCTGCGCCCCATGATCACGCAGGTCTCGCCGCGTTTCACGGTGAAGCTCACGTCCTTCAACACCGGGCGGCCGTCGAATGCTTTGCACACATCACGAAACTCAAAATAATTGATGGCTTTTCCGCTGTCTTCCGCCGCTTCGCTCACGCGCGCCCCATTTTGAAGTTTTGGCTGGCTTCTTCGTAGTCGGCCGGCGTATTCATGTTCCAGAATAGCCGCCCTGCGCTATCAAACCGTTTCCACTCCGCCTCGTCAAGAACTTCCGTCGTGACGTGTTGCAATCCCTTGGTCACCTTGCGGATGCCGCTTTCGAACGCCGCGCGCAGCGCCGGCGCCGCATCCGTCCGGTAACAAGCGCATAACGGCTCCGGCCCATGCGCAGAATGCGGGAGGACAACTTGCGCTTTACTCTTCGCACTGCGCTCCGCCAGAAAACCCAGCCATTCGCTCGTCAAGAATGGCATGTCGCAGCTCAGAATCAGATTCCATTCGGCCCGCGCCACACTCACGGCCTCATGTTCGAGCGCGGTGATGATTCCACCCAGCGGCCCTTCCCCGGGCCACCGGTCTTCTACAATTTCCAACCCAAACGACTCGTATTTCCCGTGCGTTGCGACGATTTTGACTTCCTTTGTAACGACCCGCAGAAGCTCGACCATGCGTGCAAGCATGGGCATTCCGCCAACCTCAAACAGTGCCTTGTCCCGCCCAAATCGCGTGCTTCCGCCTCCCGCGAGCACGTAGCCCGCGAGATGAGTAGCAGTCGTCGTACTCGTTGCACTATTCACCCGTCACCAGTCACTCCTCTTCCAGCGGTTCTTTTCCCGGGCGACGAATCCCCAATTCACGCAATTTCTCCTGCAAACTCTGCCGGTGCAGCCCGATCGTCGCCGCCGTTCGCGAAACGTTCCAGCGATGCTCCGCCAATTGTTTCGTCAGGTACGCCACTTCAAACTTCCGCTTGGCCTCCCGGAAATCGCGTTCTCCAATACCGTGGTCCGGCCCGCGGTTGTTCTGTTTGTGCGAGAGCGCTTCGCCATGCACAACTTCCGCTGGCAGATCATCAACACCGATTTCGTCGCCGCGAGAAAGCACCAGGCTCCGCTCCAGCGCGTTCTTCAACTCGCGAACGTTTCCCGGCCAATCGTACTTTTCGATAGCTGCCACCGCTTCGCGCTTCAATCGCGCCGTCCGGCCCAGCCGCGCTCCGTGCATTTGAAGGAAAGTCTCCGCCAGCAGCGCGAGGTCTTCTTTATGCGCGCGTAGCGGCGGCAACTCTAGGGTCACCACGCGCAACCGGTAGAACAAATCCTCGCGAAATCTTCCCGCACGAATCTCGGCCCCCAGATTTCGGTGCGTCGCGCTGATCACCCGCACATCCACTGGAATCGATTGTGTTCCGCCGAGCCGCTCGATGGTGCGGTTTTCCAGCACGCGCAGCACTTTGGCCTGCGTCACAGGATTCATGTCCCCGATTTCGTCCAGAAAAATCGTCCCGCCCGAAGCCAGCTCAAACTTTCCCTTTTTTTGCTGCGCCGCGCCGGTAAACGCTCCGCGCTCGTAGCCAAACAATTCCGATTCGATCAGCGTCTCCGGAAGCGCCGCGCAATTGACGGCCACGTACGCTTTTCCCGCTCGCGGCGAACGCGCATGAATCTCCCGCGCCAGCAAATCTTTCCCCGTTCCGCTCTCGCCAAGAATCAAAACTGTGGAATCCGTCGGCGCCACGCGATCCGCCATTTCGAAGGCGCGGCGCATTTCCGCCGAGCGCCCGATCATTTGCCCAAACTGCCCTTCGGTCGTCAGCCGCCGCCGCAGCGCGTCATTTTCCTTTTCCAGCGTCGCCAGCTTCAAAAGATTCGTCACCCGTTGCCGCAACTCCTCCAATTCGAATCCTTTTACCAGGTAATCCGCTGCACCAAGTTGCAGCGCTTCCACCGCCGTCTTGGCGGTGTCCAGCGCCGAAACAATCAGCACAGGAATCTCACTTCCCTGCTCGCGCATCCACCGCAGAAACGACAAGCCATCCTGCCCCCGCAGCACCACGTCCAGCAGCACCAAATCCGGCTGCTCGCGTGGCAATGCCTCTGTCGCAGCTTCCGCCGAATCCGCCTCCGCGATTCGATATTTCGTTTCTAGCGCCCGCCGCAGCCCGTATCTCGCCGCCGGCTCATCGTCTACGATCAGAATAGTCTTCATCTTATTTTCCTTACTTCGTTACTTCTTTGTTCCACCGGCAGCGTCACCCGAAATCGTGTCCCAT
>Ga0193755_1000381_pt1 | contig 12569 bp, 12 predicted proteins | sample H1a2metaG_FD_144921 | JGI IMG/M metagenome (GOLD analysis project Ga0193755, IMG submission 144921) | Soil microbial communities from a riparian zone of the East river system, Colorado, United States - H1a2 | ecosystem: Environmental > Terrestrial > Soil > Riparian zone | place: USA: East River...
ATCCCACGGCGCGTGAGCTGGCGGGCCGTCTGGCCGCGCTGACGCACGCCGTGGCGGCGGGGCGCGCGCCTGACGACTTCAGAACCGCACTCGCCGGCGGGCAAGACGGGGGCTATGTCGTTGCCCTGCCGCGGGTGACCGCCAACGCCTGCCGCTCCGCCCGGGATCTGCTCCCGACCTGGCCGGCCACCTTCACCGCCCTGGTGGACACGCGCCCGACCGCGATCGTGCGGCGCGGCGTCGCCCGCTGGACCGTGGATCAAGACGGGACGGTGCATCTCGCGCCATGAAATTCCGCACCCGCCTCCTCATCGCGTTCGGGGTGGTGGTGATGGTTCCGCTGCTCGTATTCGGACTCGGCATCCGCCGCGAGATGGCGAAGCAAGTCAGTGCGGAGTACCAGCGGCGGGTGGCGACGCTCGGGAGCGTCATCAACGCCGACATCGCTCGAGAGAACGACCGCATCGACGCCCGGCTCGCCGCGCTGACGAGCTCACTCGCCGACGACAACAGCTTCCGTCGCTGGATCGTCGGCGGCGAAAACCGGACATACGTGCTGGACTACGCAAGCAGTGCGATGCACCTGGCGGGCCTCGATTTTCTGCAGATTCAGGACGACGAAGGACGCGTCGTCTCATCGGGCCATTTTCGCAACGAGTTCGGCCGGCTGGGGCCGGCCATCCCTGCGGGCGGACCGGCACTGGTGCGGGCCGCCGCCGCCGAAGGGCCATTCCTCGCACTTGTGACGAGTGATTCGGTGAGCGCCGCCGGCCGGCGCTTCCGACTCCTCGGCGGGGTTGTCGTGGATTCGTCATTCCTGCAGCGTCTCGTACGCGACCCCGAGCTGGCCGTGAGTCTGCTGCTGCCGCGCGATTCGGCGGCCCGAGACTCTGCGCTCATCGTAGGCCCGCCCCTGCCGCTGCCCTACGTCGACGCTGTGGACGGGCCAGGAACCGTCGAGCGCGCACGAATCGTCGTGACCCGCTCCTCGGCGCTGCTCGCATTGCTGCAGCGCAACGTGAACCTCTGGTTTGCGGCCGCGGTGCTGGTTGCCGCCCTTGCCGCACTGCTCTTGGCAGGCTGGCTGTCGACGCGAATCAGCGAACCGGTCGAGGCCCGCATCGCGATCGGCGACCTCGCCCGGCAGGTAAATCACGACGTGAAGAACGGCCTCGCGCCCTTGCGCAACGTGTTTCGCCATCTGACGCAAGTGGCGCGAGATACACCGGTGGAGCTCCCGAAGGTTTTCGCCGAACGCCAGGGTACGGTAGAATCGAGTATCAGCTATCTCGAAACACTTGCCGCGAACTACGCCAAGTTGTCGCCGCAGTCAGATCGCAAGGCGACGGATGTGAACGCGGTGGTGCGGGAGACGATTGGCGCCTCGGGAACTGTGCGTACCAAACTCGCTGTGGGACTGCCGCTGGTGTCGGCCGATGCGCTCGTGCTCCGCCGGGTCATCGAGAACCTCGTGAGCAACGCGCTGGACAGCTTCGACGGGAAGGCCGGGACCGTGACCGTCACGACGGAAGCGGGCAAGGGGCTGGTTCGCATCGCCGTGCACGACACGGGCCGCGGGATGAGCAAAGCCGAGCTCGACCGCGCGTTCAATGACTTCTATACGACGAAGCCAGGAGGAACCGGTCTCGGGCTATCGATTGTACGGCGTTTGGTGCTCGATTCGAATGGATCGCTGCAGGTGGAATCAGAGCCTGGTAAAGGGTCGAAATTCATCGTGGAGATCCCGGTGCAATGAAGGATCTGACCCAATGACACTGGTCTTGATCGTCGACGACGTCCCGGCCATGGCCGAGCAGTACGCGTACGACCTCAAGCGGCTGCGCGGCTTCGAAACACTCGTCGCCAAGAGCGGCCGCACGGCGCTCGAAAGCCTGACGCGTGATGCGGTGGATTGCGTCATTCTCGACCTCGAGATGCCGGGCATGGACGGGTTCGAAGTGCTGCGATCGATCGAGCGGCTCGGGCTCCGGGTCCCGGTCATCGTCTATACGGGCACCGGAGATTTCGATCGCTGTGCGCAGGCGATTCGTCTGGGCGCCTACAGCTTTATCGATAAAGCCGAGCCGATGGAGCGGGTCGCACAGGAAGTCGAGAACGCGATCGAACGGCGCCGCCTGACGGCGGAAGTCACGCTGCTGCGGCGCGGTTTCGGCCTCGAATCCCCGCTGGTCGGCACGAGTCCCGCGCTCGCCAAGCTCAAGGAAGCGATCGTGCGTGTCGCGCCCGTGCCGAGTCCGGTGCTGGTGGTGGGCGAAAGCGGAACGGGGAAAGAGCTCGTCGCGCGCGAGCTCCATCGCCTCGGCGCTAATCCCAAAGGGCCGTTCGTCGCGCTGAACAGCGCCGCGCTGCCGCACGAGCTGGTGGAGAGCGAGCTCTTTGGCCATGAGCGGGGCGCGTTCACGGGCGCCAATGCGACCCGCAAGGGAGCGTTCGAGGCGGCCAGCGGCGGCACGCTGTTCCTCGACGAAATCGGCGATCTCCCTCCGGCCGCGCAGGCGAAGCTGCTACGTGTCCTCGAGGAGCGGAAAGTCACCCGGCTCGGCGCGAGCAAGACGATCGACGTGAATACGCGCGTCGTGGCCGCGACGCACCGCGATCTCGAGAAGGACGTGGCCGAGGGGGGGGGGCGGTTCCGCGAGGATCTCTTCTACCGGCTCAATGTCCATGTGCTGCGCGTGCCGCCGCTGCGCGATCGCCTGTCCGACGTTCCCGCGTTGGTGGAGCACCTCGTGGCTGCGACCTGCGAACGCTTTGGGATTCGCGGGCTGCCCAACGGGGTGGAGCGGATGCTGATCGCGACCGACGGCGACGAGCTGACGCGCGCGGCAGTCCCTCCCGAAATCCGCGATGGTCGCAAAGCAGTCCCACGCACCGCGCACGACGCACCACGCACGTTCGAAGAACAGAAGCAGGAGGCTGAGCGCCAGATCATCATCCAGGCACTCGAGCGAAATGATTGGCACGTCACCAAGACGGCCAAGGAGCTGGGACTCGCCGATCACGCGAGTCTCCTGAAGGTCATGCGTCGACTGGGTGTCCAGCGGGACACGTAGGCGGTCTTCTTCCCGCGTCCAATAGAACACGCCCGTCGCAGGTCATCTTGTAAGTCATTGAATGCCAACTGACACCAGACACCAGTCACCTGGCACCGTCTCTGCCTTTCCTCCGGGCGAACCCCTGCTCCCGGAGGAGCCATGTCGTACCAATTCGAGCTGAACCAGTCCAATCGTTCGCTGCGATTCCCGGTCATTTTGATGGCTGCGATCGTGAGCATGGTGATCGCCGTTTACGCCTTTGCCGCCTGCGGCGACCGCACTCCCGACCAGGCGCGCGCGTCCACGACCACCACCCCCACCCCCACCCCCACCCCCACTCCCGTCAGCACTGAGAAGCCGGCACTCGTCATCAGCGGCCCGGTGACGTTCGAGATGGCGGATTCCGCCTATCGGGAACGGCGCTACGATGACGCGACGGTGCTTTTCAAGACGTACACCGACGGCCGGCCCAACAATGCGTGGGGCTTCTACATGCTCGGCTTGTCGGCGTGGAAGTCGGGAAGTCGCGAGCAAGCCGAGAGCGCGTTCGTGCAGGCGCTTGACTTGGACTCGACGCACGTCAAGAGTCACCTCAACCTGAGCCGCGTGCTGCTCGAATCAGGGCAGCCCGACAGCGCGCTCGTGCACATCGAAGCCGCCATCGCGCTCGATTCGACGTCGAGTGAGCCGCTGCGCCTGCAAGGCCGTGTGTTCGAAGCGCAGGGCAAGAATGATGACGCGATCGTGGCTTACCAGCACGCGATCGTGAAGAATGACAGCGACACGTGGGCTATGAACAACCTTGGCGCGCTTTACATCCGGCTGGAGCGGTTCGAGGACGCGATCGGTCCGCTGGCCCGTGCCAACGAGATCGACGACAAGGTTGCCGCGTTCCACAACAACCTCGGCATGGCGCTCGAATTGACCGGCCGCTTTGGGCAGGCTATCGAGCAGTACCGTGCGGCATTGTCGATCGAGGGGACCTACGGCAAGGCGGTGTCGAACCTGCAGCGCGTCGAGCAGGTGAAGCAGGATCCGTCAATTACGCCGGTGGATCTGGTGGAACGGTCGACATCGTTTCAGCAAGAGATTACGAAATGGTAGGGACGTAGGGGCTAATTGTCGGCGAGCCGCCTCAAGAATCTTTTGAGGCGGTTTTCGCTGCTGTGTGGATCGTCGCCGATGTAATCGCCGCGCGCTTCGGCCAGCGCGGCATGCAGCTCGGTCCGCGCGTCCGCGGCGCGGGCGCACAGCGACGACTCTTCGGGGGCGGATGCCTCGAGCAGATCGGCGGCCAGCGCGAGCATACGCCCGGCGAACGTCACGTACGCCCGGACCATGCCGTGACCGGGGCCGCCGCGCTCCACCCATTCCGGGAAGCAGCCGGCCCACCACAACGCCAGGGCCGCAGCGTCGGCCGCCGCTTCGGCCTGCGCGACGGTGCCTTGCGGCAACGCCGCGACAAGGCGCCACCACTCCGTCATACCGTCTTCACCGCGTGCGATCGCGCGTTGCGATTTCGACGTGGCGAAAACGACGGGCAGCGTCGCCGCGTAATCAGCCAGCAAAATGTCGGTCACGCCGCGGAGGCGGAGCTGGGCGCGAATGGGGACGTACCAGAGCAGCGTGAGGGGAAGCGGCGCAGGCGCGCCGCCGCGGCCGAGGACAGCTTCGAGGGCGGCGGGCGAATCGAGGACGGTATCGACGGCGCCGGCCTGCAGCGCCTGCTCGGCTTCGCGTCCTTCGGTGACATCAATTCGTGCGATCTCGTCTACCAGGCAGGCGAGGTCGCCCCGGCTCAGTTGCCGATGGATGATAGGCCTGATCATGCTTCCCTCCCTTACGGCGTCCGTAGAGGCAAGCTTGGTGCCGGTCATCTATCTGACCATTCCGTAACGCCTTACGCGAGAAACCACTTCCCTACGTTGTGGACACTCTGCTTCAGAAAGCTGCAATCCGACACGGGAAATGCGTGTGAGGCTGCTCACGCTAGTAAACGGCGCCGCGACAGGCAAGCGGATAGCACTCGGGGCCTTGGAGTGCCAAGCCCTCTGGCTTAAGTTCCCGCTCCCATGAAAGCCACAGACATTCGCAAAGGTCACGTCCTCATGATCGACGGCCAGCCGTGCCGGGTCATGGACTTCACGCATCGCACGCCCGGCAACCTGCGGGCGTTCGTGCAGGTGCGGTTTCGCAGTCTGGTTTCGGGCAACACGTTCGATCAGCGCCTTGCCGCCACCGACTTCCTCAACGAAGCGCGTCTGGATACCAAAGAGATGCAGGTCCTTTATCAGGACCATGGTGGCGTACATGTGATGGATCAGCAGACCTACGAGCAGTTCACACTCGACGAGCGCGCCGTGGGCGAAGACACGCCCTGGCTGCAGCCGGAGATGGTCGTCCAGGTCGAGTGGCTGGAGGGCAGGCCCATCGCCATCGAGCTGCCGTCGGTGATCGAGCTGCAGGTGGTCGAGACGTCGCCGGTGATGAAGACCGCGACGAAAACGGCGAGCACCAAGCCGGCGAAGTTGTCGAACGGTGTGACGGTCCAAGTACCCGAGTTCATCAGCCCCGGCGAGAAGGTCCGCGTCGATCCGCGGTCCGGCCAGTACCTGGAGCGCGCTAAGTAATCAGCTGCCGGTAGCGGTAGCAGGTGACGAGATGATCGTTCACCATGCCGACCGCCTGCATGAACGCGTAGACGATCGTCGGTCCGACGAAGCGAAAGTCTCGCTCGACCAGCGCCTTGCTCATCGCGATTGATTCCTTGGTCTCCGCCGGCACCCCGCGCAGCGTCTTCCAGGCGTTCACCTTCGGCTTGCCGCCCACGAACTGCCACAGAAACTGATCGAACGACTCACCCGCGTCTTTCATCTTGAGGAAGGCGCGGGCGTTGCCGACTGCGGATTTCACCTTCTGCTTGTTGCGCACGATTCCCGGATCTCTCAGGATCTTCGCGATGCGCTTGGCATCATAGCGCGCCATCTTGTCCGGGTTGAAGCCGTCGAAGGCTTTGAGAAAGGCATCGCGCTTGCGCAGGATAATTGCCCACGACAGGCCGGCCTGAAACCCGTCCAGCACCAGCTTCCCGAACAGATGTTTGTCGTCGTGAACCGGGACACCCCATTCTGTGTCGTGATAGGCGATCATCTGTTCGTTCGACGTCGACCAGCCGCAGCGTTTCTCCATGACGTGAAGGTAGAGGCAAAAAAAGAGGCCAGGAAGACTTCCTGGCCTCTTGTACTTGACGCTTTTTGCGCGAAATCTTCTAACGGCTGAGCACTTGAGACTCGGAGGTCCGAGAATCTCCATTCGCTACCTGATCGCCCGCCCCCTCGCGGATGATGACCAGGAATTTCGAGTTACGCCAGAAATCGGCCGGCGACGTAATCGTGATGCTCGGCACGCCGGAGAAGGTATTGTCCTTGTTTTCCTCGGCGACGTACGAGAGATCCTGCAGCGACGCGACCCGATAGTTCCCGCGCGCGCTGGGCAGGGGAATCTGCGTCACCTGGCGCGTATCGATCGACGTGAACAGGCGCGGATCGAGGTTGCGCGCCGGCTGGAGCGTCTTGCCCGTGCGCCAGAGGATGAACAGCACGCGGCCGCCGCCCTGCTCGGTGAGAATCCCCTTCTTCTTCAGCTCGTCGCGCGTCCCGATGACGTAGTACCCGGTCGCCAGGCTGTCCTTCAACGCGACGTTCTCTTCCGTCAGTGCGTCGACGCGGTCGGTGAGCAGGTCGATCGTCGTCTTCTGGCCGGCGATCACCGTCTGCAGGTTGCCCACCGTCGAATCGAGCGCGGCGCGGAGGCTATCCGACAGGGTCGTGAGGCTCTTGATCCGCTCGCGGCTCTGCGCGAGCTGGCTCTCGGTTTCCGACACGCGAGCGACGACGTAGCGCAGCCTGGCGATCAGCGTGTCATTCGACGCGGTGATCGGGCTCTCGCTGGAGACGTGCAGGCGATTGTTGCGGATCTTCGCCTTGGCGAGCTCGACGTTCACGTCGCTGATGAGCCGCGAGCTGATCGCCACTTCCTGCATCAGGCTATCTTTTTGCGCGTTGGCCGACTCGAGCTCGGCCAACTTGCGCTCGGTTTCGGCCGAGGTCCCGCACGCGGCTAGGGCGAATACTGAGCCCACGAGTAAGAACTTCAGCTTCTTCATGGGACGACTCCCCGATCGAGAATGGTGAGACTAGCTTTGCCGCCGATGCTTCCCCTGCGGCTGCACGTCGGCACGTCTGGTTACAACTTCCCGGAATGGAAGGGAAGCTTCTACCCGCCGAAGCTCCCGAGCTCCAAGTGGCTCGAGTACTACGCGCAACAGTTGGGCACGGTGGAGATCAATTACACCTTTTATCGCATGCCCAACGCGAAGACGATCACCGGGTGGGATGCAGCGACCCCGGCAGCGTTCACGTTCGTTTTGAAAGCGCCACAACGCATCACGCACTTCATGCGTCTGCGTAACATTGATGACCCGCTCCGCTACTTCTGTGATACAGTTCGCAAGCTTAACACAAAACTTGGGGCAGTACTATTTCAGTTACCCCCCAACTTCGCGAAAGACCTCGGCCGGCTCGGTGATCTACTCACCCAATTCCCGCCAGATGTCCGCGCCGCATGTGAGTTCCGTCACGCATCGTGGTGGTCAGACGACGTCTATGAGCTCCTGCGGAGCACAAACACCGCCTTGTGCGTCGCGGATACAGAGGAAGGGACGACGCCGCTGGTCGCGACCGCGGACTTCGGCTACGTCCGGCTCCGCGACGAGGGCTACTCCGAGGAGGGCTTGAGGGAGTGGACCCAAAAGGTCCAGGCGCTGGGCAGCGCCTGGACCGATGCCTACATCTTCTTCAAGCACGAAGAGAAGGGCGTGGGCCCTAAGCTGGCGCGGGATTTCCTGCGTTTGGCCCAAGGTACTCCGACTCCCCCCACGCCAGAATCGGGATGAAGATGAATCCCAAAAAGATGAGGCCGAGCGTAAACCCCACGCCATGTCCAAAATTCTTGGAGATGCTGTGGAGCACGATGATCGATATGACGATGTTCACGATGGGGATGAAGTAGAGGAGGATCCACCAGATCGGCTTGCCCGCGATCTGGAGCATCACGATTCCATTGTAGATCGGGACGATCGCTGCCCAGCCAGGTTGGCCAGCCTTGGTAAACACCTTCCACATCGCGGCGATGTAGAAGATGATAACGACGCACCAGATGACCCAGAACATCGTTCCGGGGCCATTCATCGAGTACGTGTCTTGCACTGGGGGTCCCCTCGGGTGAAGGTCGCCCCAAGATAATGCTTTAGCGCTTCCCCGCGACTTTCCGCCGCTTGGCGGGCTTCTCCTCCGCCTTCTCGTCGGCTCCCTCGAGGCTCTGTTTGAGCGCCTGCATGAGGTCGAGCACCCTGGTCTTCGGCGCCTCCTCCGGCTCCTCGGTGATCTGCTTGCCCTCCACCTTGCGCTCGATTTGCTCCTGCATCCGATCCCGCACGTTGTCCTTGTACTTCTTCGGCTGGAAATCCTCCGTCGCCGCCTGCTCGATCAGCTTCACCGCGAGGTCGAGCTCCGGCTTCTTCACCTCGGTCTTGGGAATCGGCACCTCGGCGATATCGCGGATCTCGTCGGCGTAGCGCAGCTGCTCCATCACCAGCCCGCCGTGCATGGGTCGAACCATGATCAGGTACTGCTTGCCGCGCGCGGCGTACTGGCCGATCGCCACCCGCTTCGTCTTCTCGAGCGCTTCGGCAAGCAGCTTGTACGCGCGCTCGCCGCCTTTGTCCGGTCCGAGATAGTAGGTGCGGTCGAGCCAGATGCGGTCCACGCGCTCAGCGGGCAGAAACTCGATGATGTCGATCGCGCCGGTCGCGCGCTCTTCGAGCGCCTTGAGCTCGTCGGGCGTGAAGGTGACGTACTGGCCCTTCTGGAACTCGTAGCCCTTGATCATGTCGCCGCGTTCGACCTTTTCGCCGTCTTTCGAGCAGACATACTGCTGCTTCAGGCGGGATCCATCCTTCTTATGGAGCCAGTTGAACGAGATCGCGGCCTTCGACTCGCCGGCAGCGAACAGCTGCACGGGCACGGACACGAGGCCAAACGAGACCGTGGCGGAACCGATGGAATGAGCGGCCATATCGAAGTATGATACGCGCTGATGCCCACCCGTCGGAAGGCCCGCCCGGAAGGTGACGCGCTCAGCACATATCGCGCGAAGCGCGCCTTCGATGAGACCCCCGAGCCCGGTGGGTTGGTCCCCAAGCCGGCGCCAAAGCCGGGTGGCTTGCTCATCGTCCATATGCACGACGCCACGCGCCTGCATTGGGACCTGCGGCTCGAGATGGACGGCGTTCTCAGATCCTGGGCGGTTCCCAAAGGGCCGTCCGCCAACCCCGCCGACAAACGGCTCGCGGTGAAAGTCGAAGATCACCCGCTCGAGTACGGCGACTTCGAGGGCATCATTCCGGAAGGGAATTACGGGGCCGGATCGGTCATCGTGTGGGATCGGGGCGTGTGGGCGCCGCTCGAGGACGTGCGGGAAGGATTCGAAAAAGGGAAACTGTTGTTTGAACTGAAGGGTTACAAGCTTCGCGGCCGCTGGACGCTGATCAAGCTGAAAAAGACGGAAAAAGAATGGCTCCTCATCAAGGAGCGCGACCAATACGTCTCGACCGAGCCGTATACGAACGAGTCCGTCCTCTCGGGGCTCAGCAACGACGAGCTGCGCAACGCGACGCAGCGTGCCGAGCCGATCAAAAAGGAGCTCGCGAAGCTTGGCGCCCCCGCCCCCAAGCGCGCGCTCCGGCTCGAAGACACCGAGCTGATGCTCGCCGAAGCGCGTGCCGAGCCGTTTTCCAAGGCGGGATGGGTCTTCGAGGTCAAGCTCGACGGGTACCGCATGCGCGCCGCGTACGAGGACGGCCAGGCGATTCTGTATTCGCGCAAAGGGCTCGACTATGCGGAATCGTTTCCGGAGATCGCCCGGGCCGTGAAGGCGTTACCGTTCGAGGGCGTGATCCTGGACGGTGAGCTGGTCGTCTTGAACGACGCCGGCCACCCGAGTTTCTCCAAGCTCCAGGTCCGCGCCAAACTCGGCGCGCGTGAGGCAAAGCGCGCCGCGATCGAGTCACCCGCGACGCTGTACGTGTTCGATGTGCTCGCCTTCGCGGGCTACGATCTGCGCAAGCTGCCGCTGCTCAAGCGCAAGGAGATTCTGCGGAAGGTGTTGCCCCAGACCGGCCCGCTCCGCTATTCGGAGCACTTCGAGAAGAACGGAGAGGCGTTGTACGAGCAGGTGGTGAACCTGGGGCTCGAAGGCATCGTCGCCAAGAAGGCGGACAGCCCCTATCGCGACGGCCGCTCCGGCGATTGGCTCAAGATTCGCGCCGACCGCATGGACGACTTCCTCGTCGTCGGGTTCTCGAAGCCGAAAGGCTCCCGTGGCGGCTTCGGCGCGCTCCATGTCGGCGCGTACAAAGACGGCAAGCTGATCTACTGTGGCCGGGCCGGATCGGGGTTCAGCGGCGAGCAGATCGACGAGATCAGTGCGACGCTCGCGGAGTTAGTGCGGGCGACGCCACCGTGCGAGCCGCCCGAGCACGGCGCGCTCCCCAAAGGCCCCGATCACACCTGGGTCGAGCCGAAGCTCGTATGCGACGTGCGGTACAAGGAGTTCACGCCTGATGGCCTTCTAAGACAATCGGTGTTTGTCAGGTTTCGCGACGATAAAAAGCCGGAGGACGTCCTGATGCCGGGAGAAAAGGGAGATGGGAGAAGGGAGAAGGACGATACGGTGCCACCGCAACGTGCATCTCCCATCTCCCCTCTCCCAAGAGAGGTGAAATTCTCCAACCTCGACAAAGTGTTTTGGCCGGAGGAGAAGTACACGAAGGGCGATCTGATCGAGTATTACCGATCGATGTCCACCTGGCTGTTGCCCTTTTTAAAAGACCGGCCCGTCGTGCTCACACGGTACCCGGACGGAATCAACGGTAAGTCCTTCTATCAGAAAGACGCGCCCGGCTTCGTGCCGGAGTGGATTCAGACGATTCCGATCTGGAGCGAGGACACGCAGCGCGACATCCAATACTTCGTCTGCAACGATGTCGAGACGCTGGTCTACCTCGTGAACCTCGGCACCATTCCGCTGCATATGTGGATGAGCAGGATTCACGACCTCACGAAGCCCGATTGGTGCCTCATCGATCTCGACCCCAAAGACGCGCCGTTCGCGCACGTCATCACGCTCGCGAAGACGATGCGGAAGCTGTGCGAAGACGTCGATATGCCGGCGTTCATCAAGACGACCGGGAAGTCGGGTCTGCATATCATGCTGCCGCTCGGCCGCCAGCTGACCTACGCGCAGTGCCTGCAGCTCGCGATCCTGTTCGCGCGGCTGGTCACCGATCAACACCCGGACATCGCAACGACGGCGCGCACGATCAGTAAGCGGGAAGGCAAAGTCTACGTCGATGCGTTCCAGAACCGCGCCGGCCAGCTGATGGTCGCGCCCTACAGTGTGCGCCCGTCTCCTGGGGCTCCGGTCTCGATGCCGATCGAATGGGATGAAGTGGGCGGGAAGCTCCACAACAGCAACTTCACGATCGGGAATGCGCTGAAGCGCATGCAGAAGCTCGGCCACGATCCCGTCGTGAAAGTCCTCGATCTGAAGCCCAAGCTCATGGGCGTCCTCCAACGTCTCAACAAGCGCCTTGGCGAAGACTGACGACGGCATGCTGGTTCGGCCACACGATGCGCGCCTGCTGTACGTGCTCGCGCATGGAGCAGGGGCGGGAATGCGACATCATTTTCTCGCACAGGCAGCCGACGTCTTCGCGGCTCGCGGCATCGCGACCTACCGGTACGAGTTTCCGTATATGCAGGCCGGAAAGAACCGCCCCGATTCGCCGGGCGTGGCTGAGGCTGCCGTGCGCAAAGCCGTCGTCGCCGCGGCACATCGGGCACCGGAACTGCCGCTCATCGCCGGTGGGAAGTCGTTTGGCGGGCGCATGACGTCACAGGCACAGGCGCACAAGCCGCTACCGGGCGTCCACGGCCTCGTGTTTCTTGGCTTTCCACTGCATGCGCCCGGCCGTCCCGGCACGGCTCGTGCCGAGCACCTCGCATCGGTGAACGTGCCGATGCTGTTCCTGCAGGGGACGCGCGACGAATTCGCACAGCTCGATCTGTTGCAGGAGGTCGTGAAGGGGCTGGGCGATCGGGCGACGCTGCATCTCGTCGACGAGGGGGATCATTCTTTTAGCGTCCCGAAACGAACTGGTAAGACCGAGGCCGATGTCATGAACGAACTGGCCGGCACGATCCACACGTGGATAGCGGGGGTAATGAGCCCCGGGGCCACGCCCGAGGGCTAGCATGCCTAACTACTGGTTGGTCAAAACCGAGCCGAGCACCTACAGCTACGACGATCTCGAGCGCGCGACCACGGCGGTCTGGGACGGCGTCAAGAATCCGGTGGCGCTGCGAAACCTCAGATCGATGCACCCGGGCGATC
>Ga0193755_1000382_pt1 | contig 12553 bp, 7 predicted proteins | sample H1a2metaG_FD_144921 | JGI IMG/M metagenome (GOLD analysis project Ga0193755, IMG submission 144921) | Soil microbial communities from a riparian zone of the East river system, Colorado, United States - H1a2 | ecosystem: Environmental > Terrestrial > Soil > Riparian zone | place: USA: East River...
CCGAATAAGCATGACGAGCTCCGGCTGCTCATCAATTCGCGGCACCCTATTATTGCCGTGGAAACGCCGGAAGAGGAACGGCTCGAAGCGCTGCTGCTCGACATCGCGACGGAATTGAGCGTGCCGCTATACGACTGGAGCGTGACCACGGGCTTGGCGAAAGTCCACGGCGCGCCGATGTACAACACGGACAATCCGGACCAGGCGGTTTCGAATATCGCGCTGATTCAGGGCGATGCGATTTTCTTGCTGAAGGATTTTGCGCGGTACTGCGAGGACGGCAAGATTTGCCGGCGGCTTCGCGAACTGGCGGAAAAGTTTCGAACGGCGCGCCGGTCCATCGTGCTGACGGCGGCTTCTCTGCAATTGCCGCCGGACCTCGAAGGCGATGCGGTGCCGTTCAAGTTGGGTCTGCCGGCAGTGGAGGATTTGCTTCCCGGAGTGAAGCAGGTGCTGGTGGAGCTGAATCGCGAGCAGCGCATTCCGATCGCGCTGGACGTCGCGGCGATGACGCAGCTGGCGAAGAATCTGGTGGGCTTGCCCGAGGAAGAGGCGGTGCGGGTGCTTCGCAAAGTCGTGATGGCGCGCGGCAAAGCTGATGCGGGTTTGCTCGATGCAGTGATGGATGCGAAGCGCGAAGTATTGAAGACGGAAGGGCTGATTGAAACCGTGCGGCGCGACGCGTCGTTTGCGGATGTGGCGGGATTGCGCCGCTTGCGCGAATGGATTGGGAAGAGAAAAAGCGCGTTGACCGCGGAAGGCCAGCGCTTCGGCTTGGTGCCGCCGAAGGGCGTGCTTATTACCGGCGTGCAAGGCTGCGGAAAAAGTTTGGCGGCGCGCGCCGTAGCGGGAGAGTGGGGCTACGAGCTGGCGCGGCTGGATGCGGGCGCGCTGTATGACAAGTATGTTGGCGAGAGCGAGCGGCGTTTGCACAAGGCGTTGGAGCTCGCGCAGAAGCTTGCGCCCATGGTTTTGTGGATCGATGAAATCGAGAAGGCGTTTGCATCGGCGAGTTCTAGTGGAGACGCGGATGCGGGATTGTCGCAGCGGCTGCTGGCCACGCTGCTGACCTGGATGCAGGACCGCGAGAGCGGCGTGTTTCTTGCTGCGACCTCGAACAACATCACCATCCTGCCGCCCGAAATGCTGCGCAAAGGGCGCTTCGACGAGATTTTCTTCGTAGATTTGCCGAATACGGAGATTCGCGCGGCCCTCTTCGGGCTGCATTTGAAGAAGCGCGGTCGGGATGCGGACGCTTTCGATCTTGCCAAGCTGGCGGCGGCGAGCGACGGTTTTTCCGGCGCGGAGATCGAACAGGCCATCATCGCGGGCTTGTACTCGGCGTTCAGCGCGAAGCAGCAGCTCACGACGGAAATCCTGATCGCCGAGATTCAGGGCACGCGGCCGCTCAGCGTGACGCGCGCAGAAGAAGTCCAAGCGATCCGCGAGTGGGCCAAGACGCGCGCGGTGCCTGCGGACTAGAGTGGATGCAAAGAGCTGAGTGAAGCGCGGCAGAAGAAGCAAAGTTTCGTGTCACGAACCGCTAACTTGACCGCGACGGAGGGCTGCGTTAGGGTGGAAGTAGTTTCTCCCTGAGTAGGCCGCAAAGCGGTCGGTCACGCACAACCAGGAGGAATCCCATCGGCCACCCGGTTCCTGTTACAGGAAAATCTTCGAATTGGATGCGACGTACCGTTCACATTTCCGGACAAATTGAACCCTTCTTCGGCACGCTGGATGAAAACGTGCGCCTGCTCGAGGAGTCACTGCGCGTGCGCACGCATTTGCACGATACGCGGCTAACCATCGAAGGCGAGCAGGACAGCGTCGACCAGGCCGTGAAAATCGTCGAGGAATATAACCACCTGACGCGGCATGGGCGCCCGCTTTCCGCTGCGGAAGTGAAATCGTTGATGCGTGTGGCAACTGACGACCCGCACGAGTCGCCGCGCGGAATGTTCGAGCATGGACGCACGCGCTCGTTCGGCAAAAAACAAGTAACGCCGAAAAATGCCAGCCAGAAGCGCTACATGGAGGAGATCGAAAAGCACGACATGATGTTCGGCATCGGCCCGGGCGGGACGGGCAAAACGTACATCGCGGTGGCGATGTCGGTGAGTGCGTTGCTGACCAAGCAAGTAAACCGCATCATCCTGGCGCGCCCGGCGGTGGAAGCCGGAGAGCGGCTCGGCTTTTTGCCGGGCACGCTGCAGCAAAAAATCGATCCGTACATGCGCCCGCTCTACGACGCGCTCTACGACATGCTGGACGCGGACAAGCTGGAGCGTTTTCTGGAGAAGGGAATCATCGAAGTCGCGCCGCTCGCGTTCATGCGGGGGCGCACGTTGAACGATTCGTTCGTGATTCTGGATGAAGCGCAAAACACCACCAGCGAGCAGATGAAAATGTTCCTCACGCGGCTGGGCTTCAACTCCAAAGCGGTCATCACCGGGGACATCACGCAGATTGATTTGCCGCAAGGAAAAAAGTCCGGGCTGATCGAAGCGCTGGAAGTGTGCGAAAAGATCGAGGGGATCGGCGTGCTGCATTTTGGCGAGAAGGACGTGGTGCGCCACAACCTGGTGCAGCAGATTATCCGCGCCTATGAAGAGTATGATGTAGCTCACCCGCAGCGCGGGGGAAACACTACGAACGGCAAAGCGGGAACCCAGGCACGAGAGTCCGGGAAAGAACAAGAAAAAGAAATTCAGCACGGATGATTCTGAACCAGCAGCGGGCCGTGCGATTGGCGCGGCGTCCACTTGAACACTTTCTGCGCCGCCTGCAAAGGGAACTTGGTTTCCAGGAATCCGGCGTCACGATTGCCCTGGTGAGCGACGCGGAGATCGCTCGGATGAACGAAACGTTTCGAAAAAAAGAAGGGCCGACCGATGTTCTTTCTTTTCCGGCCGCGGCGCGCCGCAGACCGCGAACATTGCCGCGTGCAACCAGCAAGCAGAAAGCAGGCGAATTTCTGGGCGATATCGCCATCTCTCCGGCTACGGCGCGGCGCTACGCGCGGAAGCATGGCCGCACTCTGCTGGCCGAATTGCGCGTGCTGATTCTTCACGGCGTTTTACACCTGATGGGCTACGACCACGAAACCGACGGCGGCGAAATGGATCGCGTCGAACGAAAGCTGCGTAAGCGGTTTGGATTGGCGTGATGAACCTGAGCTGGCTCTACGCGCTGAGTGTCGTCCTGGTGGGACTAACGCTGCCCATTTTTTCCTACCTCACTTTGATATACCGCGAACTTGGCCGGATGACCACCGGCCGTGTCCACGAACACCTGGACATCTTCGAAGCGGAAATCGAGCCGAAACTCAAAATCAGGCGTCAGAGCGGGGGGCGCACGTTCCGCATTCTCGGCCACTTCTGGCTCGCGTTTCTGGTGCTGGAAACCACGCGCGGCGTCGTGTACTTCGTTCACGGTACCTGGGAATCCTTCGTGGAGATCACCGTCTTCGTCGTGCTCGAAGTGGTTTTCGCCATGCACTTCATTCCAGACATGTTGTTGTACCGCACCACCGGGCGATGGCTACTGCCGCTGCTGCCGATGATCCGCGGCGCGATGTGGTTCGTCTGGCCGGTGCGCGTGTTTCTCGAAGGCGCGGAATCGCTCGCGCGCATCTCCGAACACGAATTGGAAAAGTCAGAGGAGCAGCGCACGGAAGAGGGAATCGAAGCGCTGGTGGAAGCCGCGGAAGAAGAGGGCATCATCGAGCCGGAGCAGGCGGACCTGATCGAGCAAGTAGTGGAATTCAGCGACAAACGCGTGCGAGAAGTGATGACGCCGCGGCCGGATATTGTGGCGATGCCGGCGGACGCCACGCTCGAAGAACTGCACGCTAAAGTGGTGGAAACGAAATTCAACAAGATCCCTGTATATGAAAAATCTCTGGACGATATTTTCGGAGTCGTCTACGCGCAGGATCTTTTGCACGTTGCGGATCAAGATTTGCCGAAGCGCAAAGTACGCGAACTGGCAAAACCGGCCCTGTTCATTCCAGAAACGAAGGCCGGTTCGGAGCTGCTGCGCGAAATGCGGCAGAGGGGCCAGCCTCTCGCGGTGGTCATTGACGAGCACGGAAGCGTCGCGGGCATCGCCACCATCGAAGACCTGGTCGAAGAAATCGTCGGCAAAAGCGGCCGCGAAGGGAAACCGCCGGCGCCAGACGTGGTGCGCGAACCGGACGGCGGCCTGGTTATGCGCGGTAGCATGACGATTGGCACGGTGGAGGAGTTGCTCGGAGTAAAGTTCGGCGACGAAACCGATGAAGCGGTAACAACATTGGCCGGACTGCTCAGCCACGCTTCCGGAAAGGTTCCCGCGCCCGGGGATAAGGTCGATCTGCAAGGGCATCGCTTTGAAGTACTGGAAGCAAACCAGCGAAAAGTCCTGCGTGTGCGGATTCGCAAGATGAAGGCCGCTCCGACAAGCAGATAAGACTGCCGCAAATTGAATTCCGACACGGAAGACGAACTGAAACCACGTTTTTGTTGAGAGGATAGAATGTCTCGTTTGAGATGCTCGAGGTTGCGCAGGGCCATCACCCATTTGGCGATGACGATGCTGGTTGGAATATCCACGGCGCGCGCGCAGCAGAAACCCGCGGCCGACGATGCCACTGTGGATATGCAGTGGGCGGTGAAGATCCCGGCGCGCGACGGAACCGTTTTCATGCCTCACGGCCAAAAGCAGCCGCTACCCGTCATCTTTACCTTTACACCGTATATCGGCGATTCGTACACCGACCGGGCCGTGTATTTTGCGAAGCACGGCTACGTGTACGCGCTGGTGGATGTTCGCGGGCGCGGAAATTCCGGTGGCGAATTCGAACCGTTCGTGAACGAAGGCCGCGACGGCTATGACGTCGTCGAATGGTTTGCAAAGCAGCCGTATTGCAACGGCAAAGTCACGATGTGGGGAGGTTCGTATGCGGGATTCGATCAGTGGACTGTCCTGAAAGAATTTCCGCCGCACTTGGCGACGATCGTTCCCGCGGCTTCCGCGCATCCAGGTGTCGATTTTCCGTTTCAATACAACATTTTTGCGCCCTACGACCTGCAATGGCTGACATTTACAAGTGGAGTGACCGGGAACGGCACCCTCTTCGGGAATAGTGGGTTCTGGTCTTCGAAGGCGCGCGAGATGTATATGTCGCATTCGGCTTTTCAAGATTTCGACAAACTGGCGGGAAATCCGTCGACGGTTTTTCAGAAGTGGGTGAAGCACCCGACGCCGGACGCCTACTACGATGCCATGGTGCCTTCACCGGAACAGTACAAGCGAATTGGTGTTCCGATTCTAACGATTACCGGGCACTACGACGGCGACCAGGCGGGCGCGTTCACGTTCTATAAGCGCCACATGAAATACGGAACCGCGGAAGCCAAAGCGAATCACTTTTTGATTGTCGGGCCGTGGGATCACGCGGGAACGCGCACGCCGCGGGCGGAAGTCGGCGGACTGAAATTCGGCGAAGCCAGCGTTCTCGATTTGAACAAGTTGCACACCGAATGGTACGACTGGGCGATGAAGGGCGGCGTGAAGCCGGCATTCTTGAAGAAGCGCGTGGCCTATTACGTAGTTGGAGCGGATGAATGGAAATACGCTGACAGCCTCGAAAGCATTTCAAACGGGTCGAAAACACTTTATCTCAGTTCGAGCGGCGGCGCCGGCGATGTATTTCGATCAGGTATGCTGAGCGAGGGAAAGTCGCGCGCAGGTTCGGCGGCGGATGAATGGATCTACGACCCTCTGAATACCAAGCCAGGCGCGGCGGAGCCGGAGGATGAACCCAATGGCCTGACGTCCCAACGGGCCGTGCTGAATTTGTTCGGCGAGGGCGTGATCTACCACAGCGAACCCTTCGCTGAAGCGACGGAGATCACGGGATTCCCGAAGCTGACCGCGTGGCTGAAGATGGACGTCCCAGACACGGATCTGGAAGTAGATCTTTACGAAATTCTGCCGGACGGAGGTTCCGTGCAGCTTTCCGGCGCGACGATGCGGGCAAGATATCGTGATTCGCCGCGCGAAGAGAAGCCGGTACCTGCCGGAAAAGACGAGAAATATACCTTCGACAATTTCTCGTTTTTTTCACGGCGAGTGGCGAAAGGCAGCAGGCTGCGGCTGGTTGTGCGAAGCATCAATTCGACGGGCGCGGAAAAAAACTATAACAGCGGCGGCGTGATCGCCGCAGAAACAGGAAAAGACGCCCGGACGGCACACATTGCACTGATACATGATGCGGACCATCCCAGCGCGCTGGAGTTGCCGATCGTGAAACCCTGATGGGAAACTCGAAAAATGAAGAAGAAAAGGTGTTTCGTTCGGGCTTCGTCGCGATTCTCGGGCGTCCGAACGCCGGGAAGTCCACGCTTGTAAATCGGCTGGTTGGACAGAAAATCGCCATCGTCACTTCAAAACCGCAAACGACGCGCAACCGCATTCAGGGCATCCTGACGAAGCCGGAAGGCCAGATCGTTTTCATTGATACGCCCGGCGTGCACGAAGCGGATTCCGCGCTCGGCCGGCAGATGATGCAGGAAGTGGCCGCCGCGCTGGAAGGAATCGATCTCCTGGTGCTGATGGTGGACGCCAGCGGCATTCATCCCCACGCCGACGAACTGCTGTTCGAAAAGGCGAAACGTTTTCGCGGGAAAACGATTCTTGCTCTGAACAAGGTCGACCGGTTGCCAAAGCCCAAACTGCTGCCGTTGATCGATTCGTTTTCAAAGGCGTTTGAGTTTTCGGCCATCGTGCCGATTTCCGCACTAAAGGGCACGGGGTGCGAGGAACTGCTCCAGGAAATCATGAAGCAGTTGCCGGAACGTGCGCCGCACTTTCCGGAGGACCAGGTGACGGACCAGCCGGAGCGTTTTCTTGCCGCGGAAATCATCCGCGAAAAAGCGATGCAGGTGATGTACCACGAAGTTCCGTATGCGCTGGCCGTCTTAGTGGAAAAATTTGAAGAGTCGCCCAAATTGCTGCGGATCGAAGCGGTCATGAACGTGGAGCGCGATTCGCAGAAGAAAATATTGATCGGCCACAAAGGCCAAGTGTTGAAGAAAATCGGAACGGAAGCGCGCAAGGAGTTGGAAGCGCTGCTGGACTCCAAGATTTATCTGGGGTTATTCGTGAAGGTCGTGCCGGATTGGCGGGAGAGCCCGCAAAAAGTGCGCGAGCTGGATTGGCATTTTCAATTGGAAGGTCTGAGCAAGGATCAGGGCGAAACCGAGTAATCGTACTTGCGCAGCCTCGGCATTCGGGCCGTTTGCGCTGCTTCAGTCTGGCGCAGCGATTCCCAGCGATTTCATCTTGCGGTAGAGATGGCTTCGTTCGAGGCCGAGCGCGGTGGCCGTCTGCGACATGTTCCAACGGTGCTCCTGGAGCTTGCGAAGTATGAATTCGCGCTCATAAGCACTGCGCGCTTCATGAAGCGTGGAATAGGGATGCTGGGGACTTTCGGCCACTCCACGAAAGAGTTCCGGCGGCAAGTGATGCGGCTCGATGCGCGGCTGCGGACACACGATCACCAGTCGCTCGACGAGGTTTCGCAGTTCGCGCACGTTTCCCGGCCAGGGATGGCGCAACAGGATCTCCATGGCCGAATCGCTGAGCTCCCGTGTTTTCTTTCCGTAGGCGGAACTGAATTCGCTCAAAAAATATCTCGCGAGCGTGGGAATATCCTCTCTTCGATCGCGCAAGGGGGGGACGTAAAAAGGAATCACGTTGAGGCGGTAGAAGAGATCTTGGCGAAACGCGCCGCGCGCAATTTCCTGTTCGAGATTCTTATTGGTCGCGGCGATGACGCGCACGTCCACGCGCAAAGTTTCGTTGGACCCGACGCGCTCGAAGCGTTGCTCCTCGAGGACGCGCAAGACTTTTGATTGCGTGCGCAGGCTCATATCGCCAATTTCATCCAGGAAAAGCGTTCCGCCATCGGCTTTTTGAAATTTCCCTGTCTTGTCTTCGGTGGCGCCCGTAAAACTCCCCTTGAGGTGGCCGAATAGCTCGGATTCGATCAGCTCTTCCGGAATGGCCGCGCAGTTCACCTCCACAAAGGGCCCTTTGTTCCGCAAGCTTGCCGCATGCAGGGCATGGGCAACGAGTTCCTTGCCGGTGCCGCTCTCGCCATAAATCAGAACCCGGCCGTTCGTCGGCGCGGTCACCGCGATCTGCTGGCGCAGTGCCTTCATCGGCACGCTGTTGCCGATCACTTGATAGCGATGGCCCAGCTCGGTGCGTAGCAACTGATTTTCTTCTTCCAGCCGCCGCTGCTGCACCGCGTTCCGAACGAGCACAATTATTTTCTCAAGCGAAAGCGGCTTTTCGATGAAATCAAAAGCCCCGAGTTTTGTAGCGCGCACAGCGGTTTCAATCGTGCCGTGGCCGGAAATCATGATGACCGCCGGCGGCCGCGGCGAAGCCTGCAGACGGCTCAAGGCTTCGAGCCCGTCCATTCCCGGAAGCCAAACGTCCAGAAGCATGACTTCTAGATCGCCGGCACTCGCGCGATCCAGTGCTTCCTCGGCGGAGCCAACAGCTTCGACGTGATAGCCCTCCTCCTTGAGAATTGAGGAAAGTGATTCGCGGATGCCGGCCTCGTCGTCCACGATCAGAAGATGCGGTTTGGGGGTCATCAAGCAGTGTCCGTTCCATTGTGGTCGGCAACAGCGGCAGGCGTCAATTCAGCGACAGGAAGTTCCACGCAAAAGCGGGAACCAGCAGGAAGAATGTCCTCCACGTGGATGCTGCCTCCGTGTTCGGCGACGATGCGGGCAGCGATGGCGAGACCCAGGCCGGTGCCGCGATCCTTGGTGGAGAAATGCGGGAGAAAAAGTTTGTCTTTGTCTTCCGGCGAAATGCCATGGCCCGTGTCGGACACGCAGATCTCAATGATCTCCGCGTCAACATGTGCACGGGTGGAGACGCCGATCTCTCTGCAGGTGGAATTCTCCAGAGCTTCCGCCGCATTGTCGATCAGATTCACGATCACACTGCGCAGCAACGCGCCGTCAGCCCGGACGGTTGGGAGATTTTCTGCCAGAGTCGTTTTGAGAAGGATGCCATCCAGCCGGCCGGAGAATACCTCTAACGCTTCATTGACGATCGTGTTCGCATTCGTCGGCAAAAGCTTCGCCGTGGGGAAGCGCACGAATTGCGAGAATTCATTCACCAGCGCGGCGAGCGCGGAAACTTCCCGCTCGATCAGCCGGGAACATTCCTGAACCAGATTGGTCAGCTCCGTGTCTCGCGGGGAGGAAGCCTGAGTATTCTCCCGGCGGTCCAGGAACCGCGACAGGCGCTGCGCAGAAAGTTGAATCGGAGTGAGCGGATTCTTGATCTCATGCGCGATGCGGCGCGCCACTTCCTGCCACGCCGCCGACTTTTGGGCACGCAGCATTTCCGTCAGATCATCAAGAACCAGCACAAAACCAGAATTGGCACGCCGAGGCCCAAGCGAACTCACCGTCACCGCCAGGTGCAACACCCGCCCTGCCACAACGGTTTCGATCTCGCGCGAGACCACTCCCATGCGCAGAGACCGCCGCATCAGCGATTGCACCATGCGCACTGCATCCCCGCCCAGGATACTTTCGAGCGAAAACGAATCGCCGGGACCGCCGCCGAACATTCGCGTGACCGACTTATTCGAGCGCAGAATTGAGCCAGTGGCATCCAGCGAAATCACACCAGTCGGAATGTTTTCCAGCACCGTCTCCATGATCTGCCGCCGCCGCTCGAGCTCTTGCACCGCTTGCTGCAGATTTCGCGTGAATTGATCGATTTGCGAGCGGCTATCGCGCAACTGCGTGGTCATGGTGTTGAACGAACGCACTAGGACTCCAAGTTCATCCTGGGACTGTTCCGGCACTTGGTATTCAAAATTGCCCGTAGAGACTTCGCGCGTACCTTCGGCCAGCGCTTGAATGGGCACGGTAACCTGTTTTGCGAGAAAAAGTGCGATCCACATCACGGCAAACACCAGCAGCACCGTGAAGAGAAGCAGGATCAGAAGCATCTGCCGCTTCAGCGCGCGCAAATCCTGCTTTCCCTGGTAGTACTCGCGCGTCTGCGATTGGATGGCTGCGAGGCTCGGGACGATGCCGGGGCTCGTGCGGTGCGCCGTGACGATGGATCCGGCCGTGTGCCCGCCCTGCAGCATCGGAACGCGGGCGGCAAAATAGCTTTTCCCATCCGCATCCCAGATTTCTACCCCGCTGGGCAGCGAGCGTGCAAAGTTTCCAAGAACACCAGGCTGCACGCAAATCGTGCGGCGATCTTCGGGCGGGTTGTCGCACACGATTCCGCCGCGGACCGCTTTGCCCCGCGCATCCAGAATCCAGACGGCGTCGGCCCCTCGGGCTAACGCACGCCGTAAAAAATCCTCGCCTGGTTGCGCGGCCTCTTCCCGGACCTGTTCGGCCATCCCGCGAAGCCGAGGCAGCTGCGCGCGCCCCAGATCATTCAGGAGCTTTTGCGTTTCATCCGATGCGATCTCCAGCGGTTTTGGAAACCACAGCAGCAAACTGCGATTGATCAGCGAATAGCTGACGATGAACATGAAGATGATCGGCAAAAGCGATATAGCCATCGCGCCCACAACCATCTTCGTTTTGAAGCGCGCGCCGAGTTGATCTCTGCTGCGTTCCACCCAAAGCCGCAGGGTAGTACGCGCGAGGATGAGTCCAAATACCAGGAACGCCGCGGTAATGAAACTCGACACGGCATAGAGCAGCAGCACGGCGCGCCAGTTTTTGGGTTCGAAGGGTACAGTGAGAGAACCAAACGTGAAAACAGCCGCCAGCAGCAGCGTCAGCAGGATTCCGCCGACGGCCAGACCCCAGCGTTGCCGATTATCCAGATGGCTCATGGCAAATTGGACGAACAAAAGTGCTGCGAAATCGCAAAATACCGCCTGACCCAAACAATTTTGGTCAGCGGTACGGTGAAACGAGCAGAATCTGTCGGGATGTGCTCCGCAAGCATCTATCAGGCACGATAGCTACCGCACGGAAGCAAGTCAAGATTGCGACCTGTACTCTTTCTATCGCACCTGACCTTGCGGTCAGGTATTAGCCAATTTAGAACCGAACCACAAATTCCGCATACTCTCTGCATCAGCATTTGTTAAGGTGGGCCCTGGGTGAAAACCCGTCGGGAGTGCCACGGATGTCCGTCCGTTTGGGCGAAATACTGGTTAAGGAAAGCCTGATCACGCAGGACCAGCTCCAAAAAGCGCTGGAGTTTCAGCGCGCCAATGGAGGCAAGCTGGGGAGTTGCCTGACGAAGATGGGCTTCATCACGGATGATGATATCACTGGTGTGCTCTCCCGCCAGTACGGCGTGCCTTCCATCAATCTGAAATATTACGAAATCGATCCAAACGTAATCAAGCTCATCCCGCAAGATACCGCGTCGCGCTACCAGGTGATTCCACTATCGCGCGTGGGGTCCGTTCTCACCATCGCCATGACGGATCCCACGAACGTTTTCGCGATGGACGACATCAAATTCATGACGGGATTCAACGTTGAGCCGGTCGTGGCATCGGAATCCGCCATCGGCGATGCCATCACGCGGTTCTACGGCGGCTCGGCGTCGAACCACGAAGAACTTAGCAACTTGATGAAGGACCTCGTTGACGAAGACAACGAGCTGGAGCTGGCCGCCGAGGAATCGGAGATGGACCTCGCGTCCCTCGAAAAGGCCGCGGAAGAAGCTCCGATCATTAAACTCGTGAACTTGATCTTGACGGATTCCGTGAAGCGGGGGGCGAGCGACATCCACATCGAGCCCTACGAGCTCGAGATGCGCGTCCGGTTCCGCGTGGACGGCCAGTTACAAACAGTGATGACCCCGCCGCTGCGCCTGAAAGACGCGATTACCAGTCGCTTGAAGATCATGGCGAAACTCGACATCGCGGAAAAGCGCTTGCCGCAAGACGGCCGCATCATGATCAAGTACAAGGCCGAAGGGAAGAAAAAGGAACTCGACTTCCGTGTTTCGACCGTCCCGACCTTGTTTGGCGAAAAGGTCGTCATGCGCTTGCTGGACAAGGAAAACCTCCGGCTGGACATGACCAAGCTCGGCTTTGAACCCGAGTCGCTCAAAAAATTCGAGCGCGCCATTTTGAAGCCCTACGGCATGGTGTTGGTCACCGGCCCGACAGGTTCCGGCAAAACGAACACTTTGTATTCGTCGGTTGCAACGCTGAATACAGTAGATACCAACATTATGACCGCGGAAGACCCCGTCGAGTTCCAGTTGGCCGGGATCAACCAAGTGCAAATGAAAGAACAGATCGGCTTGAATTTCGCTGCCGCCCTTCGCGCTTTCCTTCGCCAGGATCCCAACATCATCCTGGTTGGCGAGATCCGCGACTTTGAAACGGCGGAGATTGGTGTCAAGGCTGCGCTCACTGGACACTTGGTTTTGTCCACGCTCCACACCAATGACGCACCTTCCACCATCAGCCGTTTGATGAACATGGGCATCGAGCCCTTCCTGGTGGCCACCTCGCTGAACTTGATTTGCGCGC
>Ga0193755_1000384_pt1 | contig 12514 bp, 13 predicted proteins | sample H1a2metaG_FD_144921 | JGI IMG/M metagenome (GOLD analysis project Ga0193755, IMG submission 144921) | Soil microbial communities from a riparian zone of the East river system, Colorado, United States - H1a2 | ecosystem: Environmental > Terrestrial > Soil > Riparian zone | place: USA: East River...
GCAGGTACTGCCTGAGGGACCCTACGCGCGCTGGCGCCCCTATGCAGCGGAGGGGGACATCAGCAGCCTGCGTCAATGGTTACTGGCCGCCTTCGGCATATTGGCGGGGGCCGTGAGCCACTTGGTGTGGGATGGCTTCACTCACGAAGGCGGGCGCGGCGTGCGCATGTTCCCGGTACTCGACGATTCGATTATCGACATCGGCCGGCGGCATGTTCCCGGCATTTACCTGCTGCAAGACCTATGCTCGCTGCTTGGGCTGGCCGCGGTACTGGCGATGGTCTGCTATGCGTTACGCCGCGGCAGTCAATCTGCGGTACCGAACCGGCTGGTACCGCGCACGGAGCGAATCGAGTGGATTCTCAGCTATATTCTTGCGGCGATGGCATTCAGCGTCGCTTTCTACGTTTGGCCGAGGCTTGGCCAACCCACGGCGCACTCGATTGTCGGCCGCGTTTCCGATGTCGCGATCGCCAGCCTGCGCGGCCTTACGGCCGCGTTGCTGTGTGTCAGCGTGGCGTTGCAGGTACGACTGCGCACGCTCCGTTATCGTTCGTCTGGGCCGGACCGCTGAACATCGCTCGGGGCAGAGGACCACACGACGTATTTGTTGTCCGTTCCCGTGCTCGAAGCCGGCGTCTCGACGGCACGTGCAGGTGCCGGATCACGAGGCGGCGGCGTCGGCTCGGGCGCTGAACTCGTCGCCGGCCTTTCACGCGCCGGCTGGAAGGGCGCCGATTCAAAAGCTGCCCGCTCGCCGGATGGCGCCGCGGGCGGCGGCGACGCCGCGCGCTCGCCGAAGTTTCCATCGCTCGGAGCCGTGGTGTTGCTCGCGCCTGCGTTACTCGTGCCTGCGCTACCTGGGCCTGCGCTACCTGGGCCAGCATTACCCGGGTTCGATCCCGAGCCGTTCGCATTGTTTTCGCCGCCATCGCGTCGGCCGCGACCGCGTCGGCGACGGCTGCGTCCTCCGCGCTCACCGCGCTCGCCGGCGGATCGTTCGCCTTCGCTGCGGGGTTGATCCGTGCGCGGCGGTTGGTCGGATCGGGGCGCCTGGTCTGGCCGAGGCGCTTGATCCGGCCGAAGTGCTTGCTCTTGGCGGGGTACCTGGTCCTGCCGCGGGCTCTCGGTTCGGGGGATATTCGAGCCACGTTCTGGTTGTCCGGGGCGGTTGTCCGGGCGCGGATTGTCGCCGCGCGGACGGCCATCCCGGCGCGGATCCCTCGGACCGTCGCGTCGCACGTCTCGATTGCGGTCGCGGTCTCCGCGGTCGCGGTTCCGGTCGCGATCTGCACCGCTGCGATAGCGGTCGTGACGCACATCGCGATTCTGAGGCCGGTCGCGTTGCACCTGGGCCGGCGCGCTCGACGCAGCCGCATCTTTGCCGGCAGCGCCGTCGCCGAACAGCCAGCGCCACAATCTCACGAATGCACCCAGTTGCACGGTCTCCACAGGAGCTTTCGCGGGAGCAGGAGCGGGAACCGGCATGGGCACGATGGGTGCGGTGGACGCCGGCAGGATGCTGGGAACCAACGGCACATCGCCGGGCGGTTTCTTGTCCCGATTTCCGATGTTCTCGTCTTCAACGATGGGCTGATCCGCCAGCTGATAACTGACAGCGGTGTTTTCCGGCAGCTCCTTTTCATCGTCGCGAACACGCCGCAGCGCATAGGCCGGCGTGTGCATGTGCGGATTGGGCACGATCACCAGCGACACCTTGTCGCGGGTTTCGATTTGATTCAGCTGTTCGCGCTTCTCGTTCATGAGATAAGTCGCCACGTCGACAGGCACCTGTGTAATGACCCTGCCGGTCCGCTCCTTGCGCGCCTCTTCGCCGATCAGCCGCAACAGGGCCAGCGACATCGATTCCACACCGCGTATCGTGCCCATGCCGCCGCAGCGCGGGCAGTTGATATGCGTCGTCTCGCTCAAGGCGGGCCGCAAACGCTGCCGCGATAACTCCAGCAAGCCGAAGCGCGACAGCCGGCCGAGTTGTATGCGGGCCCGGTCCATCTTGACCGAGTCGCGCAGCATGTCTTCCACGGCGCGTTGGTTGGCGGTTGATTCCATGTCGATGAAATCGATGACGATGAGTCCGCCGATATCCCGCAGCCGCAGCTGGCGCGCGATTTCCTCGGCAGCCTCCAAGTTGGTATTGCGCGCGGTGGCCTCGATATCGCCGCCGCGGGTGCTGCGCGCCGAGTTGATGTCGATCGACACCAGCGCCTCGGTGTGATCGATCACCAGGCTGCCGCCGGAGGGGAGGGTGACCTTGTGCGCATACGCCGACTCGATCTGGCTTTCGATCTGAAAGCGCGTGAACAAGGGCACCGGATCCGTATAGAGCTTCAATTTGCGTTGCGCATCGGGCGGCATGAAGCGCTGCATGTACTCCTGCGCCTTTTGAAAAGCCTCAGGCTGATCGATCAGACACTCGCCGACGTCATCGGAGAAGTAATCGCGCAGACCGCGCGTCACGGCATCGCTTTCTTGGAAAATCAGGAAAGGCGCGGGCCTGCCATCGTTCGCCAGGACAATCGCGTCCCAGGCGGTTTTGAGATTGTTCAAATCCCACTGCAATTCTTCTGTGGTCCGTCCAACGCCAGCCGTGCGCACGATGGCGCCCATGCCGTCGGGAATGACGAGGCCGTTCATGGCGTCGCGCATCTGCTCGCGATCCTCGCCCTCGATGCGGCGCGACACGCCGCCCGCGCGCGGATTGTTCGGCATCAACACCAAGAATCGGCCGGCGAGACTGATGAAAGTGGTGAGGGCCGCGCCCTTGTTGCCGCGTTCCTCTTTCTCCACCTGAACGATCAGCTCTTGCCCTTCTTGCAGAAGGTCCTTGATATTGAGCCGGCCGCCGTTCGCAGGCTGCGTGCGGAAGTACTCCTTGGAGACCTCTTTGAGCGGCAGGAAGCCATGGCGCTGCGCGCCGTATTCGACGAATGCCGCTTCGAGACTGGGCTCTACGCGGGTTATTCGACCCTTATAAATATTGGATTTTTTCTGTTCCCGGGACGGGATCTCAATCGATAAGTCGTATAGTTTCTGACCGTCGACGAGTGCAACTCGCAGTTCTTCTTCTTGAACTGCGTTGACGAGCATTCTTTTCATGTGCCCCAACTAATATGGTAGGGGCCGAGGAGAGCTTGAGAATCGAGGCTGGGGCCGTAATGATGAATGCGGCAAAAAATAGGGATGCGCCGAGCGCAAGAAATGCGACCGGCATCAATTCCATCACTTTAAACCAAAACGTATACGGCAAGCCCGGGGCCTTGTTCTCGGTTAACCGCTTATCAGCCGCCTAAGCTTAAGATTTAAGCCGTCGCGCGTCTGTCTCATCGGCCGAGCGATGGTCTGGAATTCCAGAACCAACTAATATGCGGCTCCCCATCGGATGGGGGGCCACTGGAAACCGGTGTCTTTGCGTTACCTGGAAATGGGCGGGGCCCTTCTAAAGGCTATCGCGCCTGACACGGTTTTAAGACATTATCACGACAGCACTCCAGGGTCAATGTAATCAATATCTTAGGACACCGGTCGAAAGAATTTAGCGAAATATGAACAGTCCCGCCATTGAATTGCAGACTTCACTCGGACCAAAGAGTCCGCTCACCATGCGCACCGTAACCGCCGATGAGGCCGGTCAACGCATCGATAATTTCCTGATGCGCCACTTCAAAACCGTGCCGCGCAGCCGGGTGTATCGGCTGTTGCGCAAGGGTGAGGTGCGTGTGAACCGCAAGCGCGTGGATGCCGAATATCGGATCCAAGAAGGCGATGAGCTGCGCTTGCCGCCGGTACGCATCGATGCGGATGCAGAGCCCGGCCGGCCTTCCACCAGCCTTCTGGAATTGCTGGAGCGCTCGGTGATTTTTCAGGACCGGCACTTGCTGGTGATCGACAAACCGGCCGGGGTCGCGGTTCACGGCGGCAGCGGCATGAGTTTCGGCGTCATCGAGGCGCTGCGCGCCTCGCGACCGCGAGAAACGCTCGAGCTGGTGCACCGTCTGGATCGGGATACCAGCGGCTGTCTGCTGATTGCCCGTGATCGCAGCACCCTGACCGCGCTGCACGCATTGATTCGCAATGGCGGCATGCACAAAACCTATTTGGCCTTGGTCGCCGGCAGCTGGCAGTTGGGTACCAAGCGCATCGATGCGCCGCTGGCGACGGACAACCGGCAACACGGCGAGCGGCACGTGCGCGTGGCCACGGCGGGTAAGGATTCGGTCAGCGTCTTCAAACCGGTGCAGTTTTTCGGCTCGCTGGCCACCTTGATGGAAGTCGACATCCCGACCGGGCGAACGCACCAGATTCGCGTGCATGCTTCCTTTGCCGGTCACCCGCTGTTGGGCGACGACAAATATGGCGACCGCGAGCGCAACGCCGATCTGAAGGCTCAAGGGCTCAAGCGCACCTTTCTGCACGCCCAATCGGTGGCATTTGAGTGGCCGGGCTCCGGCGTACCATTCCACGTGAGTGCACCGCTGCCGGGCGAACTCGCCGCCGTGCTGGACGCCATTACGCCGATGAAGCGCAAAGCTCCCAAGCACGGAGCCCCCAAGCAGGGGGCCCCCAAGCGCGGGGCACCGAAAGACGCGCGCCGTTCCAAGGGCCCGAAACGCTAGGGGAGTTCGAAACCTGCTGAGCGCAACGCCGCGCTCAATCGGATCAAGGGCAGGCCGATCAGGGCGCTCGGATCCGCACTGTCAATCGATTCGCACAGCGTAATGCCGAGTCCTTCGCTCTTGAATCCTCCGGCACAATCGAGCGGCCGCTCTTTGGCCACATAGCGCTCGATGGTGGGCTGATCCAGCACGCGAAACGCGACTCGCGTGGTGTCAATGAACTCGAACAGCGCGCCGCCTTCTTGGCGCATCACGGCCACCGCCGTCAGAAAAACGATGCTGCGCCCCGAGCAACTTTGCAGCTGTTCGATACAGCGCGATTCGGTTCCAGGCTTACCCAACGTCAATTCTTTGCCCGCCTCGTCGACGCGAACCGCCATTTGATCAGAGCCGATCACCCAGGCATTCGGCTGCTGCGACGCCACCGCAGAGGCTTTTGCCCTGGCCAGCCGCGCGACCAGCGCCAGCGGCCGCTCACCCGGCTGAGGCGCTTCGTCTGCACCCGGAGCCATACAGGAAAAGGCCAGCCTGAGCCTTTCTAAGAGCTCTTTACGGTAGCGCGAGGTTGAGGCCAATATAAGCGGGGGCGGAGACTTCAAAAACAAAGACTTGCACCGGATTCGTTTTGACAGAGGTGGGAACGCGCCCTATTATACGCGGCCCATGGCATCGGGCTCGACTGACCGAGTGGATTGCGCGCGCTTGGCGGAAGACGCGGCGGTGTTAGAGCGCGTCTACCCTTTGAGTGAGCTGCCACGGTTGCAGGATTTTTTGGCGGATGCGCGCGGGTCGGTACGGGCACGATTCGCCTTCTCGAAATTGGCGCAGGGGCGGGCGGGTGCGACCGTCGCCGTGCAGGCGGCTCCTCGGCTGCTTTGCCAGCGTTGCCTGAAGGACTTCGAATTGCCGCTGGTCAGCGACAGTGAGATTGAATTTGCGGTGAGCGATGCGGATGCCTCCGTTGAGTCGCCGCGAGAGATTTATCTGATGGATGATGGCTCGGTGTCGTTGCGCGAATTGGCCGAGGAAGAATTGCTTTTAGCGCTGCCCGTGATCGCGGCGTGCAGCACGCCGGAAGATTGCGGCCGAGCGCCTTCGCCGGACGAGCGGCAGCGGCCGTTTACCGTTTTGCAGGATTTATTGAAGAAAACTTGATAGGACAGACAACCCATGGCAGTTCAAAAAAGTAGAAAGACCCCGTCAAAGCGCGGTATGCATCGCTCCCATTCGGCGCTTACGGCACCTGCTGTGTCGATCGACGCCAAGAGCGGTGAGACTCATTCGCGGCATCGCATCTCCCGCGACGGTTTTTATCGCGGCAAGAAAGTGTTGCAGACCAAGGCGGATGCGGCAGCAGCCGAAGAATAAGCCGTCAACTTAGCCGTCGGCGAATTGCGCACCGTGTCTGCGCCGCTCCATATTGCCATCGACGCCATGAGCGGCGATCGGGGTCCGTCGGTTTCCGTTGCGGCCGCGCTCGCGGCGGCGCGCGAATTTCGCGATGTGCGTTTCACCTTGACCGGCAGGCAGGCTGATTTGGAGCGCGAGCTGGCGGGCGCAGGCTTGCCCAATGTGTCATGCCTGTTCGCGACGGAAGTGGTCGAGATGACCGACCATCCGCGGGAGGCCCTGCGCCGTAAGAAAGACTCCTCGATGCGCCGTGCCATCGATCTGGTCAAGGCCAACGACGCTCACGCCTGCGTCAGCGCCGGCAACACCGGGGCGCTGATGGCCACCGCGCACTTCGTTTTGAAAATGCTGCCGGGGGTCGAGAGGCCCGCGATCGTCTCCATCATTCCTTCGCGCGGCGGTCATACCTACATGCTGGATCTTGGCGCCAACGCGTCCTGCACGCCGGCGCAGCTGTGCCAGTTCGCCGTGATGGGCTCGGTGCTCGCGGCGGACTTGGAGGGTGCGCACGAGCGGCCGCGCGTGGGCCTTCTCAACATCGGCGAGGAAGAGGTCAAGGGCAACGACGTTGTCCAGGCCGCGCACAATTTGATGGCCACCGCCGACATCAATTACGTCGGCTTCGTCGAAGGCCACGACATTTTTTCCGACGAGGTCGATGTCGTGGTCACGGACGGATTCACCGGCAACATCGCCTTGAAAGTGATGGAGGGCGCCTCGCGCCTGATCGCCAACGCGATGCGCGAAGAGTTCGTGCGCTCGCCGCTGCGCAAGCTGGGCTATCTTGCGGCGCTGCCGACCTTAAATGCGCTGCGCGCGCGGATTGATCCTCGCCGCTATAATGGCGCGGCGATGGTCGGTTTGAACGGCATCGTCATCAAGAGTCATGGAGGCACCGACCAATTTGGCTTTCAGCGCGCCATCGAGGTCGCGGTTTTGGAAGCACGCAACGGTGTGCCGGCTCGGATTGCACAGCGTTTGGGCACTTTACGCGGCGCTTGAAGGATTCCAATGTACTCAAGAATCGCCGGCACCGGCAGCTATCTGCCCGAGAAGATCCTCACCAACGCCGATCTCGAAAAGCTGGTCGACACCAGCGACGAATGGATCCGCACCCGCACCGGTATTTCACAACGTCATGTGGCGGCGGAAGGCGAGACCACCACGGATCTGGCGGAGCACGCGTCGCGCCGCGCCATGGATGCCGCCGGAGTCAGTGCAGCGGACATTGACCTGATCTGCGTCGGCACCACGACGCCGGACCTGGTATTTCCCAACGTGGGCACATTGCTGCAGGATCGGTTGGGGATTCACGGCTGTCCGGCATTCAGCTTGGAGGCGGCGTGCACGGGGTTCGTCTACGCGTTGAGCGTTGCCGATAAGTTCGTGCGGCTGGGCGAATCGAAATGTGCGCTGGTGGTCGGCGCCGAGACGTTGACCCGAATCATCGACTGGAACGATCGAGGCACGTGCGTATTGTTCGCGGACGGCGCAGGCGCCGTGATTCTGCAGCCTTCGGCCGAGGCGGGGATTTTGAGCACGCGCCTGCATTCCGACGGCAAATACAAAGATTTGCTCACCTACCCCGACGGCGTATCGAAGGGCTTCAAGCTGGTACGCGAGGGCAAGGCGAGCGTGCAGATGAAGGGCAACGAGGTCTACAAGGTGGCGGTCAATACCTTGGGACAATTGGTCACAGAGACGTTGAACGTCAACAACATTGATAAGTCGGAACTGGATTGGTTGATCCCGCACCAGGCGAATATTCGAATCATCGAAGCCATTGCCAAGCGGCTCGACCTGCCGATGGAGCGGGTGATCGTGACCATCGGTACACAGGGCAATACCTCGGCCGCGTCTGTGCCCCTGGCTTTGGATACTGGCATTCGCGACGGTCGGGTGAAGCGCGGCCAACTGCTCCTGCTGGAAGCGTTCGGCGGCGGATTTACCTGGGGATCGGCGCTCATTCGATATTAAAGGAGGCGGGGGAGCCATGCGCGCATGGTGGTTGTCGGCACTGCTGGTGTATGGGGCGGCCGATGCGCAAACCTTCCCGCTGGAGCCGGACCAGGTCCTGATCGGCCGGCCGCAGCAAACCGAAGCAGAACGAAAAGATACGCTGCCCGACATCGCACGCCAGAATCACCTGGGGTTCGATGAGATCATTGCCGCCAATCCCGGCGTCGATACCTGGCTGCCGGGCGCCGGGAAAATTGTCCGCTTGCCGACGCAACACTTACTGCCGGACGTACCGCGCTCCGGGATCGTCGTGAACTTGCCCGATGGCCGACTCTACTATTTTCGTACCGACTCGAGCCATCGCAGCATCGTCGAAATCTACCCGATCAGCGTCGGCCAAATGGATTGGAAGACGCCGCTCGGCGTCACGAAAATCGTTCAGAAGCAGAAAAACCCCACCTGGTATCCGACCAAGTCGGTTCGCGCCAAGCATCTTCAAGACGGCGATGTGCTGCCGCCCGCGATACCGCCCGGCCCCGACAACCCCTTGGGCGAATATGCGTTGCGGCTGGGCATCCCAGGGGGCGCCTATCTCATCCATGGCACCAACAACCCCGTGGGCGTCGGCATGCAGATCACGCACGGCTGCATCCGGCTCTATCCGGAGGACATCGCGCTCTTATTCGGCGAGGTCGTCGTGGGCACGGACGTTCGCATCGTCAATCAACGCATCAAGACCGGCTGGGTGGACGGCGCCTTGTATCTTGAGGTTCATGCTCCCTTGGAGGCCGCGCACCCCAAAGATGCCGAGGATTCGACCTCGCTGACCCGTGCGATCGTGGCGGCGACCAAGGCGCGCCGCGTCAGCGTGGATTGGGAGGCCGCGGAGCGGGTATTTGCGCAGGCCGGCGGCATGCCGACGCGCATATCTCGATGACTTCCGATCGGCAGAAAAAAAAACGCCGCGGGGTTACCGCGGCGCTCAAAGTCTTCGATCAAATACTGATTACTTGGATACGGACTTCTTGAACATGCGATCGATCTTCTCGTTGATCGCTTCAATGGCAGTCGAATTTGCTTGCGCGGTCGACAGGGCCTGATTCGCCGTGCTCTGCGCGCCCGATGCAGCGGATTGAGCGCTGTTAGCCGCAGCGTGTGCGGCAGCCGCATCGCTCGAGGCCCGTGCCGTGTCGCCCTGCAGCTTGCTGACCTGTGACTTCAGGTCATCGATCTGCGCCTGGATCGGCTTGAGGTCGGTGCACCCCGCGAATGCGATGACGCAAGCCGCGGCGAGAGAGACCTTTAGTGTTGATGTCAGATTCATAAAAATATTCCCCTAGGGTTAATTCATTCGTGTCGGAAGACTCCGATGTGTTGCCACAGCGGTACAGGCCCGATAGGGACCCGCCCGCGTCGCAGCACAGTCCTACATAAAGCCAAATTCGCGCCGCGATTGCAACTGAAAATAGCGATTTGTCGGTATATCAAGACGCTTTTCTGCGTAGTTCATTTCTGACAAGAGAAAAAACATTAAAAATCCGCCATGTAAATGAAAATTTTACAGCGCTCGCGTTTGGATGGCAGTGGCCAGCATTGCGCGAACGGAATCCGTCCCATGCCGACAATCAATTGTTCCCGCGCCAAATGTTCCTTCAAAGAAATACGCCGATGCAGTCCATGCTGGTCATAGAATTCGAGCTGGCCTCTTTGAGTGGAATTCGTTGCGAGGCGTGGCCGTCGAAGTCATGGTTGTCGAGAATGAGAATGCGGCAAGGATGCGATCCTCGAATGAACCGAGGGTGACTGCCCCCGCAGGCCGGAGCAGCGAAAGCTGGTAGCGGGGGAGTCTCGCGGGCGGGGAATCTTTGGATTTAGGGTCTGACTTGCCAACGCTCGCAGACTGTATATAATAACAGTCACTGTCTACATATACAGGTGATGCATGTCGGATCTTACGCCCCGTCAAACTCAGATCCTTAGACTGATTCAAAACGCCATTTCCGAAAGCGGCATGCCGCCGACCCGTGCGGAAATAGCGCGGACGCTGGGTTTCAAATCACCGAATGCTGCCGAAGAGCATTTGCGTGCCCTGCAGCGCAAAGGCGTGATCGATCTGATTCCGGGAGCTTCTCGCGGCATTCAACTCAAAGACATTCTGCGTGAACAATTGGGTCTGCCGCTCATCGGCCGCGTCGCTGCCGGCCGCCCGATCCTGGCTGAAGAGCATATCGAAAAGCGCTATCAAATCGACCCGCAATTATTCCAGCCGCAACCGCATTATCTGCTGAAGGTGCAGGGCATGAGTATGAAAAATGCCGGCATCTTGGACGGTGATTTAGTGGCCGTACATCGCACGCCTGAGGTGCGCAATCGTCAAATCGTGGTCGCGCGTTTGGAAAACGAGGTCACGGTCAAACGGTATCGACAAGAAGGCGCGATCGTATGGCTGCTGCCTGAAAACGCCGACTTCGAACCCATTCGCATCAATCTCAAAGAACAACCCATGATTATCGAAGGGGTGGTCGTCGGTGTCCTGCGTCGCGGTAAAGATGTGGATGCTGCGTGAGATACCACTCGCCGATATTTTGGCCGATGCGCGTGTCTGGAAGTTAAAAGACGCCTCGGCTGCCCCCGCTCGTCCGGTTTGGTCCACCGGTAAGAGCTCGCTGGATGCCCGCTTGCCGGGGGGTGGGTGGCCGACGGCGTCGCTCATCGAAGTGTTGCTGGATGAGACCGGTCTTGGCGAAGTGCAGCTTTTTTTGCCGGCGCTGGTGGCATGCCAACGCAGCACCCAAGCCGGCAGTGAAGCGCCATGGCTGGTTTGGATTGCACCCCCCCATGAACCCTATGCGCCTGCCTTGGCGCAGCAGGGGATCGAACTGGGGCGTTTGCTGGTGGTTCGGCCCAGTACTGCCACCGAGGCTTTATGGGCCGCTGAACAGGCTTTGAGTTCCGGTGTCTGCGCTGCCGTGTTGCTCTGGCTGAAGGGCACCGATGATCGCTGGCTGCGGCGCTTGAAGCTCGCAGCCGAAGCCGGCGGTTCGCTCGGCGTGTTGTTTCGTCCCGCGAGACATCGTTTCGAATCTTCACCCGCCAACTTGCGCTTGAGTTTGAGCCGAGGCTCGCCGTGCGCGCGCGTCGATTTGCTCAAAGTGCAAGGCGGCAGGCCGGGCCCAGTAGATCTTGGCGAATTATGAGGCGCTCTGCGAAATCGCGGACGGCAGACTTATTTGCCGCCGAATACGGTTCAGCGGTGCGCCGTCCAGACGCCCCGCCTGCGTCCCTACCCGTAGCGCCACTCGCGCCACTCGCGTCTGTATCCATAACGCCGCCGCAGACAGCAACGCCGCACCCACTCAGCCGGTCTCCCCGAAGACAACTGTGGTATGCCGCGGTATTCCCGGAAATGACCCAGGAACCCACGGCCGCCGTGCTGCAGAAGCTCTGCCTGCATGCGCAAGCGTTCACTTCTTTCGTCAGCATCGAACCGCCCAATGCCTTATTGCTGGAAATCAGAGGCAGCGTGAAGCTGTTTGGTTCGCTGCAGCGGCTGCATGCCGACATTGATGCCTGTTGGCGGCAACTTGCGCTGCCGGTTCGAAGCGCCACCGCACCCTCGACTCTGGCAGCGTTGTGGCTGGCGCGCGCCGGCGATCCGCTGCAGATAGAGGATGTTGAGATGCTGCCGGGCCACCTGGCGAAGGTGCCCATTGCTTGTACGGCTTGGGACGGCGAACTGCTGCAAACCTTGCGCGCCATGGGCGTCACTTCCTTGAGCGAATTGATGCGCCTGCCGCGCGCGGGTCTTGCGCGTCGATTGAATCCCGGCGTGGTGCAGGAGCTGGACATCGCGTTGGCGCGGCAGCCTGCGCCGCGCAGAGCATTCGTGCCGCGTGAGCGCTTTCGCGAACGCTGTGATTTCGAAACGGAAATCGAACATGTCGCTTATTTGGAAAAAGCGCTCGAACCTCTGATCGAGCGCTGTGCGCAGTTCTTGCTCAAGCGTCAGGCCGGTGTACAGACATTGCAGCTCAGACTCAAACATCGAGAGGCGTCGGCGACTCGTGTGCGGCTCGGCCTGGCCAGCATCACGAGTGAACAGCGGCGCTTGACCGATGTGCTCCGTCAAAAGCTCACGGGGCTGGAGCTCAAAGCGCCGGTTCGAGGCATGGAACTCATTTCCGGTTCCTTGCGAGGACTGTCGGCCAGTTCACTCGACGCCTTTGCCGGATTAACGCGCGCCGGCAGCCGCGATAACGCGCCGCAATTGGTGGAACGTTTGCGGGCTCGCCTGGGTGAGGAAGCGGTGTATGGCGTCTGTTTAATTGCGGAACACCGGCCGGAAGCGGCGTGGCGGCGAGTCCATGAACTGCGCTTGAGCGGTTCGCCTCGGGTTGCGGAAGGGATGATCGATCAGGGCATGCCGCGTCCCGTGTGGTTGTTGAGCGAGCCGTTGCCTTTGACGAAGCCGCAACTACTGCAAGGCCCTGAACGTATCGAGAGCGGTTGGT
>Ga0193755_1000386_pt1 | contig 12480 bp, 11 predicted proteins | sample H1a2metaG_FD_144921 | JGI IMG/M metagenome (GOLD analysis project Ga0193755, IMG submission 144921) | Soil microbial communities from a riparian zone of the East river system, Colorado, United States - H1a2 | ecosystem: Environmental > Terrestrial > Soil > Riparian zone | place: USA: East River...
TTAAGCTCACGCCTGTCCTTGATCTGCAAATGCGCCTCGGCGAGGGCACCGGCGCTTGTCTGCTCATGGGCATGATCGAAGCATCGGTAAAAATCATCGGTGAGATGGCAACCTTTAAATCGGCCGGCGTGAAAGAAAAGATTTCGTGAGCTCTTTTTTCGCCGCGCTGCAGTTCTTGACCATTATTCCATGGCCTAGGCGCGCGGAGCGTTCAGCTGATGAATTAGGACGAGCTACGATTTTCTTTCCTGTGATCGGCTTCTTGCTGGGCCTGATCCTAGTGTTGATAAATGTCCCGTTGACATCGTTTGCCAGCCCGGCGCTCTCGAGTGTGGCGCTCGTGACCCTACTGGCCTTGTTGACACGCGGCCTGCACTTGGACGGCCTAGGCGATACTTTCGATGGCCTAGGCGCCGGCGGCGACCGTGAACGTATGCTCCGAATCATGGACGACAGCCACACCGGAGCATTTGGTCTGATCGCCATTGTTTTGCTGTTGTCGTTCAAAATCCACGCCATCGAGGGCATGGACGGCGAGCGCTGGCGCGCGTTGCTCGCTGCGCCGGTTCTCAGCCGTTGGGCGATGGTGCTGCTCGGCTACCGTTCCAAAGCGGCAAAGGCCGGACTGGGTTCGACTTTAATAGACCATTTGTCGACGAAGCACGTTTTCTTAGCTACGTTCGTCACACTGCTCTTGGTTGCAGCAGTTTTGCGCGGTACCGGCATTGCCATGATGGCTTGGGTCGCCGTCTTCAGCTTGGCGAGCAAGAATTATTTTCACCGCCGCTTGGGTGGTGTGACCGGCGACACTTTCGGCGCCGTTGGAGAATTGAGCGAGACCTCGGTATTCGTTTTCTTGGCTTTGGGCGCGAAATGAAATATTGGCAACGGATAATCGCCGTCTATTTACTTATCGCAAGCTTGTTCGTCTTGTGCAATTTCGATCTTCTCGCGCAAGCCGCATCCGAGCCACGCTCGCAGAGAATTGTTTCCCTCGCGCCCAGTGTGACCGAGACCTTATTTGCGTTGGGCTTCGGCAATCGTGTGGTCGGCGTGACGACCTACTGCGATTATCCTGCCGAAGCCCGGAAACTGCCCAAGATCGGCGGCTTTATGAATCCCAGTCTCGAAGCGATCGCCGCCAAGCGGCCGGACTTTGTGATCGGCGTCAGTAGCGCCACCGACCCGGCAAAGGCGCGAGAGATGGAACGCTTGGGTCTCAAAGTGACTCTAATTTCACTGGCAAGCGTGAACGACATTTTGACCTCCATTAAAAGCATCGCGCGCTTGTTAGGAAGCCCTGAAGCGGGCGAAAAGCTCGTCGACAAAATCACCCTCCAATTCAACCAAACAAAAAAACGCGTCGCGTCGGCGCCGCGGCGCGCTACTTTATTGGCCGTAGGGCTACGGCCTCTGGTCGTAGTCGGCGGAAAAAATTTTATCAACGAGCTGATTACTTTAGCCGGCGGCGAAAACATCGCCGGCAACGCCGATCAGCCGTGGCTCAATCTACCCGATGAGTACGTCGTGGCCAAAGCGCCGCAAGTGATCATCGAGGCCGGCATGGGATCGGAGCGCGGTGAATCCGCCAAACATTGGAGCGATCTCAAGTCCATTCCCGCCGTGAGGGAACACCGAGTTTACGCTTATCAGTCGGACAAGATTCTCCGACCCGGACCACGCATCGGCGAAGGTCTCGAAGAAATTGCGCGACTCGTTCACCCGGAGTGCTTCGCGGAAGCCAAACGCGGAGTGGGTAAAGGAAGTGGTTGTGAAGGTCCTTGACCGTAGGAAAATGATTCTGGTCAACAGTGTGCTGCTGGCGCTGTTGGCGCTCTCGATTGTCGCCTGCACTCTGCTAGGACCGGTACGCCTCGACCTCTCGCGAGCTTTACATGATTTGTCTTTTGCGAACCCGGACTCGGAAATACTTTTTCGCGCGCGTCTACCGCGCGTGCTCCTCGGCGTCGCTATCGGCGGCGGCATGGCAGCCTGCGGCGTAGTGCTGCAGGCTTTGCTCGGCAATCCACTAGCATGTCCGCAGATGCTTGGTGTATCGGGCGGCGCTTCCTTGGGTGGAATTTTGGGACTGATCCTTTTCCCCAACTGGCTTCTGCCCATCGCCGGCGGGCTGCTCGGTGAAATTTCCTGGGTCCCGTTGGCGGCGTTTCTCGGCGCGCTGTGCAGCATGATGCTGGTCTATCGGTTCTCTCTGTTCCACGGCCGGCTGCATCCCTATCACTTGCTGCTCTCCGGCGTGATTTTTAATTCCTTCATTGCCGCCGTGATCATGTTTCTCAACTCGATCATTGATTTCTATCAGGCACAGGGACTGCTCTTCTGGCTCATGGGCAGTCTATCGACCCGCGCTTATCTCACCGTCGCTTTCATTTGGGCCTACATTATCTTTGGTTTTCTCTGGCTGTGGGCGAAAGGCCTTTCGTTGAATCTGATCACCCTCGGCGAGGAAGCAGCCCTGCAGCTAGGCGTCGAGACCGGTGCGCTGCAGCGCCAGATTTTCATTGCATCTTCGTTGATGATCGGCGCCATGGTTTCGGTGAGCGGCATGATCGGCTTTGTAGGACTGATGATCCCGCATGTCATGCGCCTGATCGTCGGCAGCGATCACCGGCTCCTGCTGCCCGCATCTTTTCTCGCCGGCGGGATTTTCTTGTGCTGGACCGACACCCTTGCCCGTATCGCGCTCGCCCCAGCCGAACTGCCGGTGGGAATCATCACTGCGTTTTTTGGCGGGCCTTTTTTTCTCTTCCTGCTTTACCGCGAAGGCAGAAAATCACTGGCTTTATGAATCCGGCGATCGAGACTCGCAACCTGTCGTTCGCTTACAAAGATCGAGAGGTGCTTCACGATGTTTCACTCTCTGTCGAACAGGGTGAAATGATCGGCATCCTCGGTCCCAACGGCTCGGGGAAAACGACTTTGCTCAAAATTTTTTCGGCGGTTTTGAACGGGCAAGGCGAGGTCAGACTAAACGACAGAGACATCGAAGCCTATAGCCGGCGTGACTTGAGCAAACTTTTTGCTGTCGTAGCGCAAGAAAGCAGCATGAATTTTCCTTACACGGTCGCCGAAGTCGTCTTAATGGGAAGAGCCAGTTATCACAGCCCATTCGCTCTCGAAGGAAAAAAAGATCTTGAGGTCGCCCGGGCGAGCATGGAACTGACCGATTGCCTGTCCTTCGCCAATCGTTATCTCCACGAGTTGAGCGGCGGCGAAAAACAACGGGTGATAATCGCGCGCGCCTTGGCGCAGGAACCAGAAATCCTGCTGCTTGACGAACCCTCGGCGTTTCTCGATCTCAAGCATCAGGTCCAAGTCTTCGAGCTTCTGTGCCGACTCAACCGCGAGCGCGGCATGACCATCGTTGCCGCGCTGCATGATCTCAACCTCGCGGCGCTGTTCTTTCCCCGTCTGGTGATGTTGCGCGAAGGAAAAATCTACCGCGACGGATCGCCAAGCGAAGTGCTGACCGAGAAAACAATCGATGAGGTGTACGGCATCCGAGTCCGAGTCGAACAAGATTGTGTCGCCGGAAAACCGCAACTCTTCATTTGCTCAGCTTTGTAAACCAGACGAACTATCGATTCGCCTTCCTATAACCCAGCGCATCCTGAGCGATGATCATCTTCTGCACGTTCGAGGAGCCTTCAACGATCTGGTAGGACTTGGCGTCTCGGTAATAACGCTCGACGGGAAACTCAGTCGAATAACCGTAGGCGCCGAGGATTTTCATCGCCGCGTCGGCGGCGAAGTTGGCGGCCTCCGCGGCGCTGTATTTGCCGATGGACGTTTCTAGATTGTTGGGTTGCTTCTGATCGGCGAGCCACGCCGCGCGATAGACGAGCAGGCGCGCCGCATCTTCGTGCGCGACCATCTGCGCGATCAAATCCTGATTCATCTGAAACTCGCCGATCTTCTGGCCGAATTGAACGCGCTGATTACAATAGCTCACCGCCGCCTCTTTGGCCGCGCGCGCAACTCCCAATGCGCCCGCGGCGCAATTGAGCCGAGTTTGGTTGAGCTGCCACATGCAGATTTTGAAACCGTCGCCTTCGTTGCCCAGACGATTCGACTCGGGAATCCGAAAGTTGTCGAAGGTTAATTCGCCAAGTGGCGAGCAGCGGGCGCCCATGGTTTCCAGAGTCCTGCGGGATAGTCCCGATTGATTCCAATCAGCATAAAAAGCCGACATACCGTGATGTTTTTGCGACTTATCGGTGTAGGCATAAACTAACCCGCCGGTCGTTACCGGCCCGTTGGAAATCCAGAGTTTGCTGCCGTTAAGCAGATAGTTTTCTCCGTCCTTTGTTGCGGTCGTGCGGAGGGCAGCGACATCCGATCCGGCGTCGGGTTCGGTAATTGCGAAGCAGCCGATGGTCTCGCCCGACACTAGGCCCGGAATAAATTTTTTCTTCTGTTCCTCCGTGCCAAATTGGAGCAGCGTGAGCGCCGGACCGATTTGCATGTTGATGGCGACACGCATCGCGCTGTGGACGCGCGCAATCTCTTCGGTGACCAGCACCATGGCGAGAAAGCCGAGACCGTTGCCGCCGTAAGTTTCCGGAATCATGGTGCCATAGAAACCCAACTCGCCCATCTTTTTCACCAGATCAGGACGAAAATTCTTTTCCTTATCATCCTTGGCCGCGCTTGGTGCGATCTCCTTTTCGGCAAACTCGCGCGCCAGATCGCGCACCGCGATTAGCTCTTCCGACAATGCAAAATCCATTTATCCTCCCGAGCCACCCGAAGATAGAGGATCGAGAATAGACGATCGAAAACACGATCCTCGATCTTCTATCCTCGATCCTCAAGATTTCTTTAGCAGGCTGCGCGCAATGATAAGCTTCTGGATCTCCGAAGTGCCTTCATAGATCCGCAATGCGCGCACGTCGCGGTATAGCCTTTCCATAATGCTGCCTGCGATCAAGCCATTGCCGCCGTGGATCTGCAGCGCCTGATCGACGATGCGCTGCGCCGCTTCCGTGGCGTAGAATTTGGCCATCGATGATTTCCGTTTAGTATCATCGCCCGCGCAATCGTGCGCCCAGGCGGCTTGGTAGACGAGCAAACGCGAGGCTTCGAGCTCCGTCGCCATTTCCGCGAGCTTGAATTCGATACCCTGGAACTCAGCGATCGGCCGGCCGAACTGCCGGCGGGTTTCGCTGTATTGAACCGCTTCGTCTAAAGCTCTCTGCGCCAAGCCGACCGCGGCGGCGCCGACGCTGCACCTTAGGAGATCAAGAGTTGCAAAGGCGATTTGCAGTCCTTTGCCCTCTCTACCGAGCAGCGCATCTTCACCCACGACGCAGTCTGCAAATTCGATCACGCCGATCGGATGCGGCGACAACAGCTCGGTCTTTTCTTTCACCACGAGTCCTGGTGTCTTGGCCTCGATCAGGAAAGCGCTGATGCCTTTGCTTTTCTTTTCGGGTTCAGTGGACGCGAAAACGACGTAGCAATCGGCCACGCCTGCATTAGATATAAAGCTCTTCGTGCCGGTTAAGCAGAATTCATTGCCGCGGCGCACGGCGCGCGTTTGCAACGAAGCAACGTCCGAGCCCGCCCCCGGTTCGGTTATGGCGAATGCGGCAATACAGTCACCACGCGCAATTACCGGCAGAATGAGTTTTTTTTGCTCGCGGTTGCCGGCCAGCGTGTCCGTTAACGCGTCGCCACGCGCCAGCTCCTCACGCACAATGCACAGATCGCGCGCTTGCACCGTGTTTCGCATCCCGCCAAACTCTTCGGGTACGGCATACTTGAGGAATCCGCCGGCGCCGAGCCGGCGCACCCGCGCAATAGCGCGTTGCTCCAAATCGCCGTCTACTCGGTCGCGTGACGCGATTTCCTGCTCGACCCAGAGCCGCACACGTTCGCGCAATGCTGAACTATCTGTTTCGAAAAACGGCAGTATGGAGTTTCGATTCTCGGCTTTCGAATTCGTCATACTAAACCATCACCGCGCCGCCGTCGACGTTGATCGCTTGTCCGGTCATCGCGCCGAGTTTTTCCGAAGCGATGAGCATGGCCAGCGATGCGACTTCAGCGGGAGCGATCAACCGATTTTGCGGCGCGCTGGCGGTGAATAGTGCTAAAATCTCGCCGACGCTCTTACCGGTTTTTTCAGCCATGATTTTTGCGTTTTCATGGGTTCGCTCGTCGTCGACGTAGCCTGGACAAATCGCGTTCACCGTAACGCCCAGCCGCGCCGTTTCCAACGCCAGGGAGCGCGTGAGCCCGAGTAATCCATGTTTTGAAGCAGTGTAAGCAGTCACGTGGGGATAGCCAACTTTTGCCGCGGTCGACGCGATGTTGATGATGCGTCCCCATTTGCGATCGATCATTGCCGGTAAAAAAACTTTGCAACAATTATAAGCGCCGGTTAGATTGGTCTCCAACGTCTTATCCCACAGATCGTCCGGCATGTCCGAAAAGTTTACAGCGCGTGCAATGCCGGCATTGTTGACGAGGATTTGAACCTCGCCCCAGGCGTTTCGAATTTCCGCATCAAGACTTTTCACGTGTTCTCGCCGCGTCACGTCGCACGGCAATGCGAGCGCTTGACCCCCGTTTAAGGCAATCTTTTCTGCGATCGCATTGAGTTTCGCTTGATTGCGAGCGGTAATGGCGACGCGGCACCCCTGCGCGGCGAAAGCCCGCGCCAGCTCGGCGCCCAAGCCTCCGCTTCCGCCCGTAATCATGACGACCTTTTGCTCCAAGCCAGCCATGTCGACAAAGATAATACATCCCACTGCCCCAAGTACAATCGGGAAGATAGCGCCACTTGTTCTTGAAGAAATTTTTGATAAACAAAAGCCCTTAGCGTCCCCGGAGGTACACCGTGAAATTCTCAACCTTGTTCCTGATAATGTTTTTGGCGCTGTGCCGGGCTATGTCGATGGCCGAGGACCGACCCAGCGTAAACTCTTCCTTTACGTGGCGCGACGCCCAACCGAGCGCCGATTCGGAGCTCGATCGGCTAAACCGAGCCTTTGTTCAGCTCGCCGACCACGCTCGGCCCGCCATCGTGCAGATCCGCGTGACCACGCAGGATACAAAAGCAAAACCTTCGCAGCCTCTCGGCAGCCGCGGCTCCGGCTTTATCATCGATTCTCATGGCTACATCTTAACCGCGCAGCACGTGATCGATAAAGCCAAAGACATTGAAATCCGCTTGGCTGACTCGCAGCGCCTGCCGGCGCAGATTGTCGCCGCCGAACCTCAGATCGACGTGGCCATTCTTAAAATCACGACCGATCGAGAGTTGCCGACATTGGCGTTCGGCGATTCCGATGCGATTCGCGTGGGCGACCTGGCCATGGTATTCGGTTATCCCTTCGGTCGCGAAAGTTCGATGAATTTGGGGATTGTCAGCCGGTCCGGGCGGAGTTATCCCGACTCGGCGAGTTACGAGTTCATCCAGACCGACGCCGGCGCCTATCCCGGCGGTAGCGGCGGCCCGCTGCTCAACAGCAAAGGCAATGTGATCGGCATGATCACGATGGCTTCGGAGCGAGGCAATATGGGTTTTGCGACGCCGATCAACGTCATCAAGCGAGTTCTGCCGCGGCTGGCCAACGGCGAGAAATTTGCCTGGGGTTGGTTGGGCGTGCAAATGTCGGATGTTTCGCTGGAGCAGGCGAAGATGCTCGGTATCCATCCCGTGAAAGGCGTCGTCGTCAGCTCAGTCCTTCCCGGGCAACCTGCAGCGCGCGGCGGAATCCAAAAGCAGGACGTGATTCTTGCCGTCAACGAGACTCAAGTCGATAGCCCGCGCGACGTCGCACGCATGATCGGAGGGATAGAGGCGGGTAGAGTGGTACACCTCACGATCTTGCGCAAGGGCAAAACACTGTTACTGTCACTTCCTCTCGGCATTCGGCCTGAGGCCACCAATGCGCGCGAAGGCTGAGTTAGCAATCAAACCGTCTCTGTGTCGGCCGATTTCTGGTTACCCGAAGCAGCCAGATTTTTTTGCTGCTCGGTGAATTGCCGTAGCTTTTTCTGCACCCGATCGTTCACCGAGCCGTCGGGATATTTACCCGCGCTGCCGCGCTCGCCTGCCGCTACACCGGTCAATACCTCAATGCCGTCGTCGATCGTACCGACGGCGTAGATATGAAACTTGCCCGCCTTCACGGCATCGACGACGTCTGACCTGAGCATCAGATGACGCATATTGGCGCGCGGGATCATGACGCCTTGGTGGCCGGTCAATCCTTTAAGCCGGCAGACATCGTAATGACCTTCGATCTTTTGATTGACGCCGCCGATCGCCTGAACCTCGCCGTTTTGGTTGACTGAGCCGGTCACGGCGATGCCTTGTTTGATCGGAATTTCCGCAAGACTGGACAAGATCGCGTAAAGTTCGGTGGAGGACGCGCTATCGCCGTCGACGCCGTCGTACGATTGCTCAAAACAAACCGTGCTCGACAAAGAAAGCGGGGTTTGCTGCGCGTATTTGCCGCCTAAGTAGCCGCCGAGTATCAACACGCCTTTATCATGACTCTTGCCGCTGAGTTTAGATTCCCGTTCGATGTTCGTGATGCCACCGCGACCCATAAAAGTTTTCGCGGTGATGCGCGACGGCTTACCAAAGCTGAAATCGCCCATTTGGTAAACTGCCAGACCGTTCACTTGCCCGACGGCTGCGCCGTCGACGTCGACCAGGAGAGTTCCCTCGGCGATCAAGTCCTGTAAACGTTCTTCGATCAGATTGAGGCGAAAGATTTTTTCTGCGATCGCGCGCTCGACATGCTTGCCGGAAACCAGTTCCGCTTTATCTTTCTCCGCCCAATAATTCGATTCGATCAGGAGATCGACCGTATCGCTGAAGCGAGTCGACAGCTTGTTTTGGTCCTCAACTTGGCGGGCGCCCTGCTCGATTATCCTCGCGACGGCTTCGCTATCGAAGTGGCGCAAACCGTCGCGATTGCAATAATCGGCGATGAAGCAGGCAAACGCCGTAATGTTCTCCTGGGTTCGGTCGATTTCAAAATTGAAATCCGCTTTCACTTTGAAGGTTTCACGAAAATCCGGATCCGCCGACGCCAACGTTCGATATAAGGATGGATCGCCGATCATGATGACTTTGGTATCCGTCGGTATCGGCTCGGGGCGAAGACCTTGAGGCGGAACAAAACCGAAAAATGCCCCCGGCTCCTCGATCCTCAGCTCGCGATTCTTGATCACCCGCTGGAGCGCCTCCCAGACGCCGGCATTGGAGAGCACGTCGCGGTCGTAGAGGACAAGATAACCGCCATTGGCTCGACTGATCGAGCCCGCCTTGATCATCGTAAAGTCGGTTATGTAGCCGCCGAGCATCGGCTTCTTTTCAATGACCCCAATGACATTGTGATACGTCGGGTTGGTCTCGACGATGATCGGCGGGCCTTGGGTGTCGCTGTTGTCGACAAACACGTTTACTCGATAGGGTAAGAACGGATCGCCCGGCGCTTCACCGAACTGCATCGCTCCCATCATCGCGTTCGCTGGAACACCGTCAGCGCCTTTGAAACGCCCCAGGTTCTTGAGAATATGATCGCGCACGCCATCGAGATAGGCGACCACTTTGGCATAGTCGCGATATTTTTCTTTGAGCTCGGCAAGTGGCGCCCGCACGAGATAATCCGCCGCTTGGGTTTCGGCTGCTTCCAATTTTTCAGCGATCTCTCGTTCGAGTTTTTTACCTTCGCGCAAAGTGTCATCGACCTTCTTCTCGATCTCGCCTCGGCTTTCCTCCAGACGTTTTTTTTCCGCAGGCACCAGCGCCATATATTCCGCTTCCTGCATGGGCTTGCCGTCCTTCGTCGGCAGTAGCACGATGCCCGACGGCGTCATGCGCAACGAGAAACTGCCGCGGCTCGCTTCCTCGATCAACGCTTCCATCATCCCTTGTTGCTTTTTCTGAATCTGTTCGACCATTTCCTGGCGTTGGTGCGCATACTCGTCGCTTTCGAACATCTTCTTGGCCTCGCGCTGCAGGTTGTGAACGAGTTGCTCCATGTCGGCCTTGAGCGCTTTGCCCCAACCCCGGCGGATCTTCAGAGCCTGGGGCCGATCGGCATCGATAAAATTGTAGACGTAGCACCAATCCTCCGGCGTCGGTGAATCCGCGGCGGGAGTCATTTTTTGACTGGTGATCTTTTTGAGAAACGCTTTAATGATGCTGGTCTTGCCGGTGCCGGTCAGACCGGTAACGAAAATATTGAAGCCCGGTTTGTTGACGCCCAGACCGAATTCGATGGCGCGAATTGCGCGCTCTTGTCCGATGAAATCCTCCAGCGGCGTCATTTCCGCCGTGCAGGTGAACGGCAAGAAGGACAGATCGCAGCGCCACGTCAGTTTTTCCGGGGGAACTTCAAAACGTATCGACATGTCGGCACTCCTAAGAATTGAGATTGAGCCAGAGAATATGGACTCGCGAGCGGGTCGTCAACTCCCTGTCGATGTTGAATGGGGGGGTCTTAGCTTCTATACTCCATCGATGATCGGCCACGAAGACTGGCGCCGGCCATGGCACGCATTCTGCGCGGCGGTGGTTTTAGTTGCGCTAGTGGTCAGTAGCTGCAACTCCGTGCTTGCGCCGATGATTCCCTCGGTTTCCGCTCCTAGCGAAGACGAAGAAACCAAGATCAGCCGCGAATTCCGTCGCGAAGCAAAAAAGATTTTCAAGTTTCCCAATAATCCCGAAGTCGAACGTTACGTCGATCGCATCGGCCGGCGCATCCTTGCCGCCACCGGACCGCTGTCGTTCGATTATCGATTCTTTGTCATCGAAGACGACCAGCTCAACGCATTTTCCGTTCCCGGCGGATCGATCTATGTGTACACCGGACTCATCGAACGGGCGAAGAGCACGGATGAACTAGCCGCAGTATTGGGGCATGAAATAACCCACGCCAAGAACCATCATATGGCGCGCTCATCGGGGCCCGACGCAATTTCAATTCTGAGCCTCCTGGCGATGGTAGCGCTGGCGAAAAGCGGAAGCGGCGCGCAAGCGGCAGGCATGGTCGGGCAAGCCGTGGCTGCGACTCGCCAATTGGCCTTCAGTCGCCAGCTCGAAATGGAAGCCGATACCTTGGGGACACGATACATGGCGGGGGCTGGCTACGATCCGAAGGGCACGATCAGTTTTTTAAAAACTTTGGATCAAGAGCGAGCGCTAAATCCGATTGATGTGCCGGCGTATATTTTGAGCCATCCTATTACCCAGGAGCGTGTCGCCAATGCCGATCTCGTCGTAAAATCGCTGGGCGTAACCCAGATACGGCCCGATGACCCGGACGCTTTGAATGGATCGGCCCACCCGCGAGCAGGTAGTCACCGAGTACGAAAATTTAGTTCAACGAAACCCGCAGGATCCTGATCTGCTTTATCTGCTGGGATACGCCGAACAACTCCAAGGAAAGTTGCCCCAAGCGCGCAAGAATTACGAGAAGTCCCGACAACTGAAGTCGGAAAATCCCGGTCTGCAGCGAGACCTAGGCCGTCTGTACGCAGAAATCGGTGATTTTACGGCTGCTCGAAATGCCTTTGACCGCGCTCTAGCGCTCGAACCAAACGAACCGCTGACCTACTTATATCTCGGTGAGATGCTGGAGAAATCGGGTGACTTGCGCAGTGCGGCTGGTGCCTATCTTAACGCACAAAATCTCGCGCCCCTGTGGGACAGGCCGCCAAATCGGCTTGGTATGGTATACGGCAAACTCGATCGGCCAGGTGACGGTTACTACTACCTCGGTCGATCGTTCGCATTGCAGGACGAAGACGACAAGGCAATTAACAACTTTGACCGCGCGATCAAGATCATCGGCGCGAATTCGCCGCGTGGCCAGCTTATTCAGGAGGAGCTAAATACCTTAAAAAACAGAAAGAAGTAGACTACGGTTGCCCGCCCATGGCGGCGAGCGATAACATTCTTGGATGCACCGGCTTGGCAGATTTGTTTTCCCGCTTAAGTAGCACATCACGCAGATAATTCGGATCGAATCCTAAAAAATCGCAAATATTGGTAAAGGAAAAAAGCCAATCCGTGCTGGCATCGGTAACCCATTCGATAGCGCTTTCATAATGAATTCGCCCAGAACTGCTCCTGGTATCCCGATATTTTTCGAGACATTCGACCGCGTCCTTTAGAACTGCGATCATCAGCCGCTTTTCGCCTTCCAGTTTACGCGACAAGCCTCCAGAACCATAAAACTGTGAAGGCAGAAAAATATCGGGTTCAAGGATACGGGCTAGAAAATCGTCGTACATTTGTGAACAGTCTCCTCATTACTTTGAATCGGATTCTATACCACAGCGGATAGTACCGTGCAAGGAAAAATACTCCACCGGTGGGTTTGAGCAACGCAGGAACCGTCACAAGTAAGGCGCAATAATGCCTCAGTGTAAGAATATACCTTCACCCGGACCGAATGAATAACACTTGTAGCGGCCTAATTCGCGTGG
>Ga0193755_1000387_pt1 | contig 12475 bp, 10 predicted proteins | sample H1a2metaG_FD_144921 | JGI IMG/M metagenome (GOLD analysis project Ga0193755, IMG submission 144921) | Soil microbial communities from a riparian zone of the East river system, Colorado, United States - H1a2 | ecosystem: Environmental > Terrestrial > Soil > Riparian zone | place: USA: East River...
GTCTCGCGACGACCACCGAGGAGGTCGCGGATGTGCTCGAGGCATTCGGATTCGACCGCATTCTGATCGAGACCGTCGGCGTCGGCCAAACCGAGCTCGACGTCGCGGCAACCGCCGAGACCACCGTGCTCGTGCTCGTACCCGAATCGGGGGATGGCATCCAGACGCTGAAGGCCGGCGTCATGGAGATCGCCGAGCTCTATGTGATCAACAAGAGCGATCGGCCGGGGGCAGATAAGCTGAAGCAGGAAGTCGAAGTGATGCTCGGGATCCGCAGGGGCAATGCGTTTGCGCATGTGCCAGCACATCATGGACGGGCGGATGGACCGACGGGCGGACGGGCCGTGAAAAACCGCCCATCGGCCCAACGGCCCGACGGCCCGTCGAATTGGGAGCCCCCCGTTCTCACAACTGTAGCCTCTAAGGGCGAAGGAATAGCCGGGCTCGTCGCTGCGATTGACCAGCACCATGAGTATCTCGAGCGCACGGGGAAGCTGGTCGAGCGTCGGAAGCGGCGTCTCGCGGCGCGCACCCGGGCGGTCGTGAACCGGGCGATCCGCCAATGGGTATGGGATGAGACACAGGCCGAAGATCTGCTCGCCCGGCGCCTCGACGATGTCGCGGCGGGGACCCGGAGCCCCTACGAAGTTGCCGCCGAAGTTCTGGAACAAGTAAGGAACGGCAAATGACCATCCAGAAGAAACCGGTCTACACCGCCGCCGATCTCAATGGCTTCGACGTGGAACGCCAGCTCGGGCGCCCCGGCGAGTACCCGTTCACTCGCGGCATTCATCCGACGATGTACCGCGGCAAGCTCTGGACGATGCGGCAATTTGCCGGCTTCGGCAGCGCGGCCGATACCAACCAACGCTACAAGTTCCTGCTCGAGCACGGACAGACCGGCCTGTCGGTCGCGTTCGATTTCCCAACCTTGATGGGCTACGACTCCGATCATCCCCGATCCGAGGGTGAAGTCGGGAAATGCGGCGTCGCCATTTCCTCGCTGGCGGACATGGAGACGCTGTTCGACGGCATCCCGCTCGACCAGGTCTCGACGTCCATGACGATCAACGGCCCGGCGGCCATTCTGTTCTGCTTCTACGTCGCCGCCGCCGAGAAGCAGGGCGTCCCGATCGCGAAGCTGCGCGGGACCGTGCAGAACGACATCCTCAAGGAGTACATGGCCCAGCATGCCTGGGTCTATCCGGTCGAGCCCGCGCTCAAAGTCATCGTGGACATGTTCGAGTGGGGCGCCAAGCACACGCCGCTCTGGAATACGATTTCGATCTCGGGCTATCACATCCGCGAGGCAGGCGCGACGGCGGCTCAGGAGCTCGCGTTCACGCTCGCCAACGGGTTCACCTATGTCGAGCGAGGGGTGGCTCGCGGTCTCGATATCGACAGCTTCGCCGCGCGCCTTTCCTTCTTCTGGGACATCCACAACGACTTCTTCGAGGAAATCGCCAAGCTGCGCGCCGCCCGGCGGATCTGGGCGCGGCACATGCGCGAGCGTTACAAAGCTCGGCAGGCTCGTTCCTGGATGATGCGCTTTCACAGCCAGACGGCCGGCGTCACCCTGACGGCGCAACAGCCGCTGAACAACATCGTGCGCGTTGCCTACCAGGCCCTCGCCGCCGTGCTCGGCGGCACGCAGTCGCTCCACACGAATTCCCTGGATGAGACGCTGGCCTTGCCGACCGAGCAGTCAGTGCAGGTGGCCCTGCGGACGCAGCAAATCCTGGCGCACGAGACGGGCATCGCCCAGGTGATCGACCCGCTGGGCGGGTCCTACTACATCGAGGCCCTCACCGACCAGCTCGAGCGCGAAGCCGAAGCGCTGTTCGCCGAGATCAGCTCGATCGGCGGCGTCGTCCGGGGGATCGAAAGCGGCTGGTTCCAGCGGCAGATTGCCCAGTCCGCGGCGGCCTTCCAGCGTCAAGTCGAGCTGGGAGAGAAGGTCATCGTCGGGGTGAACGAGTTTCTGTCCGACGACGATCACCCCGTCGAAATCTTGAAGGTCTCCAATGATGCGGAAGAGCAGCAGCGCCACCGCCTCGCGCAGGTGCGGGCGGGGCGGGACAATGCCCTGGTCGAGCGCCGGCTCGAGGCCCTGCGCCAGGCGGCCGAGGCCGATCAGAACGTGATTCCAGCGATGCTGGACTGCGCGCGTGTGTACGCCACCCTCTACGAGATTCGCCATGCGCTGGAACGCGTGTGGGGAGCATACCGTGAACCGGTCTTCTTTTAGCCGATGAGCACCCTCTCTTCTTCCCCAACCACGACGGTCGTGAGCGAACAGGACGTCCACGCCGCGGTGCAGCGGTTAGCGGCCGTCGACCCGGGCCCATACTGGGTGGTGACCTGTTACCTCAAGCTGGAACCGCGCGATCGCACACGCGGCAAGTACCTCATCAAGATGAAGAACCGCGTCAAGGAGACCGCCGAGGGGCTCTCGCGGCAGTCGCCCGGCCACGCGGAGCGGGAAGCGATCGCCACCGACCTGCAGCGGGTGCTGAACTATCTCGAGGAGCCGAATCACCTGCCGCATACCCGCGCGATCGCGATCTTCGCGTCCCAGGGCCTCGATCTGTTCGAGGCACTGCCGCTGCCCCACGTGCATCGGTCCCGCCTGGCCGTCGAGCACGAGCCGCTGGTGCGCGAGCTCGTCGCGCTCGACGAAGAGTTTGGCACGATCCTGGTCGTGGTCTACGACCGGACCGCGTGTCGGTTCTTCGAAATCACGGCCTACGACTGCGTGGAGCTTACCGCGCTCCCGGCGATCGACGCCTCCCGCGCGAGCAAGTTCCACGGCAGCGCGGGCGAGCACAACTATCACATGCGCATTCGCACCGAGAAACAGCGGTTCTATGCACAGATCGCTGACCGCATTTTCAATATTCATCGTGTGCGGCCGCTCGCGGGCCTGCTCGTTGGCGGGGTCGGCGTCGAGGCCGGGGCCGTCATCCCGCACCTCCACACCTACTTACACGATCTCGTCATGGGCGTCGTGAAACTCAATCCCAAGACGACGACCAAGGCGGAGGTGCGCGATGCAGCGCTGGCGCTGCGCGAGGAGCGGGAACGGGCCTGGGAGCGTGCCCATGCGGAGGCGCTGAAGGACGGCGTCCCGGAAGGTTGGGCGGTCAACGGCGTGGATCCCACGCTCAAGGCGCTGGCGCGCGGGCAGGTGCGCACCCTCCTCGCCGACGGCCAGGACGACGATCCCCGGATCGACGACGCGGTCGAAGAGGCGCTGCGACAGCGCTCCCAGGTGGACGTCCTGTACGACGAGAAAGCGCGCCGGGCAGTAGAAGGCATGGCGGCGCTGCTGCGCTTCCGCCGCGGATGACCGCTCGCCGTCGACCGATTCGGATCCTGGTTGCGAAGCCGGGCCTCGACGGGCACGATCGCGGCGCGAAGGTCGTGGCCGCGGCGCTGCGCGACTCGGGGATGGAAGTCATCTACACCGGTTTGCATCAGACGCCGGAGATGATCGCGCAGGCCGCGATCCAGGAGGATGTCGACGTCGTCGGCCTATCAATTCTGTCCGGCGCGCACATGACCCTGTTCCCGCGCGTCCGGAAGCTGCTCGACGCCGCCGGCCGGCAGGACGTGCTGCTGACCGGCGGTGGCATTATTCCCCCTGAGGACATGAGCGCGTTGGAATCGCAGGGCACTGGCAAGCTGTTCGGCCCCGGCACGCCAACGGCCGATCTCATCAAGTACATCCAGGAGTGGGCGGCGGAGCACGTCGCCGCGTGAGTCGCCTCAAGACGCTCAGCGACGAATACCAGACGCTCCGCGCGCGCCTCGAGCAGGGCGGCGGCGCGGAGCGAATCAAGCGGCAGCACGATCAAGGAAAGCTGACGGCGCGCGAGCGCGTGACCGCGCTGCTCGACAAGGACGGCCCCTGGGTCGAGATCGGCCTGCTGGTCGCGTGGGATCAATACGACCGCCAGGCGCCGGCGGCCGGCGTCGTGACCGGGCTGGGCCGCATCGCTGGGCGCCCGGTGGTGGTCGTCGCGAATGACGCGACGGTGAAAGCGGGATCGTGGTGGCCCGGGACGATCAAGAAGATCCTCCGCGCCCAGGAAATCGCGATGCGCCAGCGCATCCCGATCATCTACCTGGTCGACTCGGCGGGCGTGAACCTCCCGTATCAAGGTGGGGTTTTCCCGGGTCAGTATGGTGCGGCCCGGATCTTCTACTACAACTCGATCATGCGCCGTTATCTCAAAGTGCCGCAGATCGCCGCTGTCATGGGTCCGTGTATCGCGGGAGGGGCGTATTTGCCGGCGCTGTCGGACGTGATCTTCATGGTGGAAGGCACTTCGTTCATGGGATTAGGCGGGCCGAATCTCGTCAAAGGCGCGACGGGGCAGGTAGTTGATGCGGAGACGCTGGGCGGCGCCACGACGCACACCGCCGTCAGTGCCGTCGCCCATTACCGCGCCAAGGACGACAAGGACTGTCTGGTCCGTATCCGCGAGTACCTGACCCGCCTTCCCCACACCCCACATCCCACGCCTCCGGGGGGGGCGCGCGATCCGAAACGCGACGCGACGCAGCTGTACGATATTCTGCCCGTCGATCATCGCATGAGTTACGACGTGCGGGCGGTGTTCGAGTGCCTCCTGGACGCGGGCCGACTCGATGAGTTCCAGCCCGAGGTCGCGCCCGAGATGATCTGCGGACACGGCGCCATCGAGGGGCGGCCAGTCGCGGTCATCGCGAACTCCCGCGGGGTGATCAAGGGCAAGAAGAAGAATGAGGCGCCGCGGATCGGCGGCATCATCTACACGGAAAGCGCTGAAAAGGTGGCGTACTTCATCGAGAACGCCGACCGCGAGCGCGTGCCGCTGCTCTTCATTCAGGACGTGTCGGGATTCATGGTCGGGACCGAGGCGGAGCACACCGGAATCATCCGGGCGGGCGCGCGGTTCGTCGAGGCGATGGCGACGGCGACGGTGCCCAAGCTGGTGCTCACCGTCAATCACGCGTCCGGTGCCGGGTACTACGCGATGGCGGGGCAGGGCTTCGATCCCGATTTCATCGTCTCGTGGCCGACCGGCCGCATGGGCGTAATGGAAGGCGAGTCCGCGGTCCAGGCCGTCTATGGCGCTGAGGCCGCGAAACCGGACAACGCGGCGGTCGTCGACGCGATGCGCGCCGATTACGAGCATCAACTCGACGCGACATTCGCCGGGGCGCGCGGGTTTGTCGATGCGATTCTGACGCCCGAGGAGACGCGCGATACGCTCGCGTTTCTCCTCGAGGTCTCCAGCGAATTCACCGGCCCCCATCTGGGGGCCTTTGCTCTGCCGAGTGTCTCCTCATGCTGAAGCCTGCTGCAGTCGTCTCGCTCGCCATCATCGCCGCCTGCGCCGGCAGCAAGGGGGGGGGCCTCACGAAACCGGGTCAGCCCGCTCCCAAATCATCGAAGCCCGCGTCCGCCGTCCCGTCAGACGGGAGCCGCGCGGCCATGCCGCAGCCGGCAGTCGACCCGGCCGTAGCCTATATGCTCGGTCTGATGCCGTTGAAGAGCACCGGCGTCGACCTCTTTCGCGCGCTGCACCCGACGTACGACGGCCGGGGCGTGCTGATCGCGATTCTGGACAGCGGCGTGGACCCCGGCGTGCCCGGGTTGATCGCCACCAGCACCGGCGCGCCCAAGGTCATCGAGCTGCGCGACTTTTCGGGCGAAGGCCGAGTGGCGCTCACCGCGTTCCCCGCGCCGACCGAACACGAGATGCGGGGCGCGGGCCGAATCGGCCGCCTGACCACGTCCACCACGTGGTATCGCGGCGTGTTCCGCGAGCTGCCGCTCGGCCGGCCGCCGGCGGGCGACGTCAACGGCAACGGCCGTAACACCGACCAGTTTCCCGTCATCGTGGTGAAGGCATCCGACGGCTGGGTCGCATTCCTCGATACCAACCTCGACGGCTCGTTCGAGGACGAGATGCCGCTGCACGACTATCGCCAGGGACGCGAGATGCTCGCCCTCGGCACCAAGCCGCTCACGATCGTCGCGAATTTCAGTCAGGTGGTTGCGGACAGCACGCCGGTGCTCGATCTCTTCTTCGACACGTCAGGGCATGGGACCCACGTGGCCGGAATCGCCGCCGGCTACAACCTGTTCGACGTGGCTGGATTCAACGGCGTGGCGCCGGGCGCGCAGATCATCGGCCTCAAGATCGCGAACAATGCGCGCGGCGGCGTTACCGTCCATGGCAGCATGATGCGCGCGATCGACTACGCCGCGCGCTACGCCGCGCAACGCAATCTCCCGCTGGTGTTGAACATGAGCTTCGGCGTCGGCAACGAGCACGAGGGCCGGGCCGTGATCGATTCGATCGTCGACGCGTTCCTGCTCACCCATCCCGAGGCGGTCTTCACGATCAGTGCGGGAAATGATGGCCCCGGCCTGTCGACCGTGGGCTTCCCGGGCTCGGCGGATCTCGCGCTCTCGGTCGGCGCGACCTATCCCGGCGTCTTCGCGGCCGCGCCACAGCCAGGCGTTCCGGCCGCGCGCGACGTGCTGGGGTGGTTCAGCTCCCGCGGCGGTGAGCTCGCCAAGCCGGACATCGTGACTCCGGGCGTCGCGTTCTCCAGCGTCCCACGCTGGGACATCGGTAACGAAATCAAGGGCGGCACCAGCATGTCGTCGCCGCACGCGGCCGGCCTGGCCGCGTGCCTCGTGTCGGCCCTGACGCAGGAAGGCCGCCGACCTGTGGCAACCGACATCGCCCAGGCACTGCGGATGTCGGCGCGCCCGTTCAACGGCGCGCGGGTCATCGACGACGGCGCCGGAGTGCCCGCGCTGGAGACGGCGTATCAGTGGCTCGAAGGGGGACATCAGGGCTCGATCTACAGCGTGCATGCCGCGAACGGCGTCACTGCTGCGTTCCGGCGCAACGGCTTCGCCGGACCGCAGGACAGCGTCGAGACGTTTACCGTGCGGCACGTCGCCGGATTGCGCGCCGCAGAGTTTGCGCTGCGGGCGGACGTTCCGTGGCTGAGCGTGGACGACTCGGTCGACGCCGGGCCGCGCACAACGCAAATCGCGGTCACCTACAACCGAAGCGCCTTGACCGCGCCGGGCGTCTACGTCGGCACCGTGCGCGCGCGCAACCCGCGCGATACCGTCGCCGGACCGCTGTTTACACTCGTCAACACGCTCATCGTGCCCACCGACCTCACGACGAAAGTCCTGTTCGACGAACGCCGCATGGTCGGGCCGAGCGCGGTGCAACGCTACTTCCTACGCGTCCCGCAGGACAACGCGACGTTGCGAGCGACCGTGACGCTGCCGGATTCGGTGAGCCAGCAGGCGACGGTGCGGCTGTACGAGCCCAACGGCGAGCCCGCCCGGTCTGCCCCCGACGACATCGATCTCGGGCAGCAGCAGCCGGGTAGCGCGGTCATCACGGTGCGCGCGGAGGACATGGTCCCCGGCGTGTACGAGCTGGATGTGGTCGCGCCGCCGCTCACCGCGGCGACTGTAACGGTGCGTGCCGAATTGGGGCCGGTCGCGCTCGCCGTGACGCAGCACGGTACCGCCCTGGAAGCCTCGAGTCTGCTCGCCGGTGACGCAGCGGACGGAGGTACGACTGCGAGCGGCCAAGTCGCCTATCGCCTGGTGGGCGCGGAGCGCGAGTATGCGATTGCGGGCCGCGGGCAGCCGCCGGAATCGCTGCAGGTGCGCGCGCCGCGCTGGGCGAAGCGGATGGAGGTGGATCTCGAGCTGCCGCCGGATCTCTGGGACGAGCTAACCGACCTGTCCGTCACAGTCTACGACTCGACCGGACAGCAGGTGCGCGGCGGCAACGCGCCGGTGAACTACGCGTTCGGACGCATGGGTCTCATGCTGCGCGATTCGCTGATCGGAGTTCCGCTTACGGTCGAGTTCTATCCCGCTTTCGCGCGTCTCCCGGGACACGCCTGGCGCGGCACCGCCCGGATCCGGTTCCTCGGTCCCGACGAGCCGGTGGGCGAACGGAGCTCGTTGTCCGTCGTCGCCGGTGGACGCACGGTGCTGCGGTTGCCCAACCCGCCGTCGCTCGTCTTGCCCGACGGTTTCGCCACGCTGATCGAGACGCGCGTCACGACGCTCACGGGGTCGGTTGCGGCCCGGCGCACGACGGTCACCGCCGGGCCCCGCGGCGCCGGAGGCACGCTCCGGTGACGGGCCGCCCGACGACGGTGCGGGTCGCCGGTGGGCAGGGGTTTTGGGGCGATTGGCTGGAAGCGCCGTACCGCCAGGTGACCGGCGGTCCGGTGGATTACCTGATGATGGATTATCTCGCTGAAGTCACGATGTCGATTCTGCAGAAGCAGAAGTCGCGCGATCCCGCGCGGGGCTACGCCACCGACTTCGTAACACAGATGGAGCGGATCCTTCCTACCGTCGTGGAACGGGGCATCAAGGTCACCGCGAACGCAGGCGGCGTGAATCCCCGCGCCTGTGCCATGGCTGTGGCCGCGGCGGCAAAAAAGCTCCGCCTGAACGGCAAGCTGAAGATCGGCATCGTCACGGGCGACGATCTGCTGGGACGTCTGGATGGCTTGCTCGCCCGCGGCCACGATCTCAAGAATCTCGACACCGGCCGCCCGCTGAAGGACGTCCGCCACCAGGTACTCTCGGCCAACGCCTACCTCGGCGCGGGCCCGGTCGTCGAGGCGCTGCAGCGCGGCGCTCAGGTGGTCATCACGGGACGCGTGACCGACACCGGGCTCACGTTGGGGCCCCTAATGCATGCGTTCGGGTGGGCGTCAGACGCGTGGGACCAGATCGCCGCCGGAACCGTCGCGGGGCACATCATCGAGTGCGGAGCCCAATGCAGTGGCGGGAATTGTCTGTACGACTGGAAACGCATTCCCGACATGGCCAACATCGGCTACCCGATCGTGGAAGCCCGCATCGACGGCAGCTTTGATATCGTTAAACATCCCCGTACCGGCGGCCGCATCGACATCGCGTCAGTCACCGAGCAGCTCGTGTATGAAATGGGTGATCCACGCGCCTACATCACGCCGGACGGCGTCGCCGATTTTACGACAATCCAATTGAGTCAGGTGAGCAAGGACAGGGTTCGGGTGTCGGGCGTCAGGGGAAAAGCAGCCACCGATAAGCTGAAGGTCTCCGTCGCGTACTTCTACGGCTACAAGGCGGTCGGAACGCTGGTGTACGCCTGGCCCGACGCACTCGAGAAAGCGAAAGCCGCCGATCGCATCTTGCGCGAACGTCTCGACTCCCTCGGCCTCAAGTTCGAGGCGATTCACACCGAGTTCGTGGGGGCGGACGCCACGCACGGCCCGCTGGCTTTGAAAGACGTAGACGTCGCGGCGATTCCGGAAGTGCAGCTGCGCGTGGGCGTGCGCGCGCGGGATGAGGCGCCGGTGGACCGCTTCACGCGCGAGATCGCACCGCTCATTCTCAACGGTCCGCCGAGCGTCACCGGCTTCGCGGGTGGCCGGCCCAAGCCGGAGGAGATCGTGGCCTACTGGCCGGCGTTGGTCGACAAGAAGATGGTGCAGCCGGCTGTGGAGCTCATCGAGGCGTGAAAAAACGCCTGGTGGACCTGGCCCACGCGCGGTCGGGAGACAAGGGCGACACGGCCAACATCGGCTTGATCGCGCTCAAACCGAAGGATTATCCGCTGCTGGTGAAACAAGTAACCGCGGCACGCGTCGCGCGGCATTTTAAGGGCATGATCAAGGGACCGGTCGAACGCTTCGAGCTGCCGAACCTCCACGCGCTCAACTTCCTGTTGCACGGCGCGCTCGACGGCGGCGGCACTATGTCGCTCAAGACCGATGCCCAGGGAAAGGTGTTCTCGACCGCGCTCCTCCGGATGGAGATCGAGGTGAAGCAGTGAGCGATCGCGTCCTCGTGCAGGTCGCCGGCGGCGTGCTTACTGCGACGCTCAACCGAGCCGACAAACGCAACGCGATCGACAAGGCAATGATCGACGCGCTGCTTGCCGCGCTGGAGCGGGCCGACCTCGACGCGGGCGTCCGCGTGGTGGCGGTGCGCGGCGCCGGCCGCGATTTCTGCGCGGGGATGGATTTGAACGAGCTGCTCGCGTCCGCCGATCATACCCTCGAGGAAAACCGCCGGGCGGCGCTGCAATTTGCCGAGGTTTTCGTGCGCATGCGCCGGCTTCCCAAACCGGTGGTCGCGGTGGTGCAGGGGCGCGCGCTCGCGGGCGGCTCCGGGCTTGCCACCGCCTGCGACTTGATCCTCGCGGCGGGGTCGGCACAGTTCGGGTACCCGGAGGTGCAACGCGGCTTCGTACCGGCGATCGTCATGACGATGTTGCGGCGGACCGTGGGCGAAAAGATCGCTTTCGACCTGGCAACGACCGGGCGGCTGTTGGACGGTACGGAGGCCGCCGCGCTTGGGCTCGCGTCGCGCGTCTACGAGGACGCTGATTTCGAGGAGCAGGCGGCGGAGGTGCTGCGCGTCCTGGCGGAGGCCAGCCCCTCGGCGCTCGCCTTCACCAAGCAGCAGTTCTATCAGCTCGATGGGTTAAGTTTTGATGAAGGGCTGCGGCTCGGCGCAGACGTCAACGCCGTGAGCCGGAGCACTCCCGATTTCCGCGCCGCTCTGAGCGCGTTTCTCAAGAAATGAGGGGAGCATGCGGAACCTGAATGTGCCGATGTACGATCCGGAAATGGTCCAGCCCATGCGCGAAGAGCTTACCCGCCTGGGATTTGAGGAATTGCGGACGCCCGACGAGGTGGACGGGGTACTCGCCAGCGAACGCGCGCCGACGCTGGTCGTCGTGAACTCCGTGTGTGGCTGTGCGGCCCGCAATGCGAGGCCAGCGGCCGCGCTCGCGATTCAGAATGACCGCCGGCCGGCCCGCCTGGTGACGGTGTTCGCAGGGCAGGACGCGGACGCGACCGCCCGCGCGCGGAGCTACTTCACGGGCTACGCGCCCTCCTCGCCGCAGATCGCGCTATTCAAAGACGGGCAGCTCGTGTTCATGCTGGAGCGGCGCAACATCGAGGGCCGGAATGCTCGCGACATCGCAGCCGACCTGACCGCGGCCTTCGAACAGTACTGCTGAATACGAAACCGTGCGCCGTACGGCGTACGTTTTTAGAGGATTTTGCCGCGGCGGACGCGGAAGTCGACAATCTGCTGCGTCCAACTCCACAACGAGTCTTGCTGCTCCATCGCGACGCCCTGAACCTCATGGCGGTGCCAGCCGACCATGACGTTCTGGTCCTGCGTCCAGATTTTCACGCGGTTGCGCGGGACCAGCTTTTCCCAGTTCTGCGCCACCTGGGGTTGCGCGTAGAGCAACCGGATCGTGACGTTGCGCGACAAGTATTCGACCGGGCTCACGTCGATCTTGGCGTAGAGCTGCGGGGCAGGCAAGCGGCCGGCTCCAGGGAAATCGGGGACGCCATCTGAAAACAGGACGATGTTGAGCGGCGCGAGCACGAGGTTTTGACGCTTGATGTGGACTGCGGTCCGCTCGAAGAAGGAGTTGAAGTCGGTGACCGGATCGTCCTCGGGGAACCAGGCGCGAAGACTCGCCTCGATTTCGGCTGGCGTCTTCCCCGAGAGGTCCTGGATCGGGTGGAAGCTTTTCGGCTGTCCGACGTGCTCGCCGCCGAGCGAGCCGACAAACACGTCGGTGGCCTGCTTGAGACCGCCCAGCCCGTTGATGTGTCCGTAGATGTAGATCGCCGCGTAGCGCATCGCGTCATCAAACTGACCGCTTTTGCGGAACGAGCCGGAGATGTCGAGCCCCACGACGAGCGTGGAGCGTGGCGGCTGAGCGTTCGAGGGTGGTTTGCACGCGAGCAGCGCCAGCGCCAGGACCGCCGCCCGCTTCATCGGGCCACCTCGCCGCTCACCCTCGCCGGGAAATGCGACGCGGCGAGGACGTCATCGATCGACTTGAAGGGCAAGATGAAGTGCCCGCGGCCGGTGAACACGACGAAGAGGAAATTGAGCCCGGCGGCCACGGCCTGGAGCACGGGCAGCGACATCAGCTCGAACAGCTCGCGCGATTCCTTGCGGAACCATTCGCGCTCGGCCTTGAGAGCGGCGATCGGCCCCTTCCAGTAGTCGTTCATCGCCGGGGCAGGGTGCGTGCCGTGCTCGGCCCCGAACGCCTGCCGCCCGAGCAACCCGATGAGCGCGGGCGCTCCGAAGCGGCCGAACAGGAACCACGTCATGCCGCGCACGCCGACCCATCCGAAGAAGGCCAGTCCGATGGTGCCGATCACGCCGAGCTGGATGCCTTGCTGGGCAAGCCAGGGGGTCATCGCGTCGACCAGCTCACGATAGAGGAACAGCACCTCGAACATCGCGACCGAGATTTCCACCAGGATCATGAAGACGATATTGCCGGTTTGGCGCGCCTTGATCGCCTCATTCAGCACTTGAATGCATGCGAACGATCCGGCGATGATGATCGCCAGGAAAATCCAGAGGATGACGACCAAGGCGAAG
>Ga0193755_1000389_pt1 | contig 12437 bp, 11 predicted proteins | sample H1a2metaG_FD_144921 | JGI IMG/M metagenome (GOLD analysis project Ga0193755, IMG submission 144921) | Soil microbial communities from a riparian zone of the East river system, Colorado, United States - H1a2 | ecosystem: Environmental > Terrestrial > Soil > Riparian zone | place: USA: East River...
TCGCAGCTCGGAGCGGGCCGCTCTCATCGCGCCTTCGATCTCGCGCGTCGCGGTCTGACGAATTTTCTCGGCATCGGCTTGAGCAGCCTGGCTAATGCGTTCGGCTTCTGCCTGGCACTCACGCTCGGCTTGAGCCCGGATTTCTGCGACTTCCTGATCCAGCCGGCCGAGCCGCGCTTCAACTTCAGCAAGCTTCTGCAGAGCTTCCTGTTTATCACGCCGAGCGTCTTCCAGTTCTTTGATGATGGACGCCGCGCGGTTATCGAAAACCTGTCCGATATGAATCTTGTTTCGCAACAAGTACACAAGGATAACGACAAACACCAGAAGGTTAATTACCCTCCAGAGACTTGCGTTATTAAAGAAGCCACCTGCTTCGGCGGTTTGGCCGGCGAGCAGGAGAACCGGCGAGATCAAGGGGAGAAGCATCAGTCGGCCCCACCTCCCACGGTGCGCCCAAGCAGCGTGCGCGAGATTCGCTCAGCGATCTGGTGAGACTCTGTTTCGAGCGCCGTCCGGGCTTCCGCGGACTGGTGCTGGATGTTGGACTTCGCTTCTTCGATTTGATGCTTGGCTTGCTGCTTGATCGATTCGATCAGTTGCCGGCGACGTTCAAGCGCGGCAGCGCGCTCGAGCTCCGCGAGGCGGTAGCCTTTGGCGCGAGCCTCACGGATGCGGGCCTCATAGTCGGCCAGCCTCATCTGATAGCTGCGGGCGGCGGCTCGAGCCTCATCGGCTGCTCCCACGGTCAGGTTGTGACGCTCGTCAAGAACTTTGGAGATTGGCTTGAACAGAATCTTGTTGAGGACGAAAACGAAGATTAGAAACAGGACGATAACAAGGAGGAGCGAGAGGTCCGGCTGTATGAGATTTTCCCCGCCTTCGGCGAGAGCGAGCACCGGCGTAAGCAGCAAAGCATCCACTCCATTGCAAGAAATCTGAGCTAGTTTCGAGTCCCGAAAACTAACACACGGCCAAAAAAAGTGTCAAGGAAACGGGCCGCCAGCATCCCGAGCGCTACCTCTTGAACTTGACCTCGCCGAAGATCGCCGTTGCGTCGATGTGCAAGCGTCTCGGGCTCAGCGCGTAGCCGGGTGTTGAGTAGTCGTTTGGGCTAAACATACCGTTTCCCAACTGCTGTCCGCGAACCTTAACGCCGCCGAAGATCGTGACACCGGTTACCCGTATCGCAACGTCGTCCGGGACAAACACCTCCGTGCCTCCGAAGATCGCAAAGACGCTTATTGACGTTTCTCCCTCCCGAAGCAGCCCCGCGGTCAGGTCAATGGTCACTCCGCCAAAGATCGAGCAGGCAGAGTGCCCGTCCAGATCCCGATCGGAATTGGAAACCGTTGGCGTTTGGAAGAGGCCGAGAGTGGTTCCTCCACCGCGAGTCGCGACGACTCTGCCAGGAGGCTCGGCGTCGCTGAGCGCGTCGGATACAAGCGCGAGGTTGGTTCCGCAAAGTCTGCAGAATCTGGCGCTCTCAGAACCGGATCCACACTTCGGACAAAAGATCATCGATCCCCCGTGTTTGCGATAGGCTATGCTACCGAGTTCAACCTTGAAGTGACAAGCAGTGTTCAATGGTGCTTTGAGTCGAGGTGAACAGATTGCAAAAAGGCGGGAGGAACCGCGGTCCCGGGCCGCTGACCTCTGTGCACTGGTCACTTATTGGTCTATAATGCCAGCCATCCCAGGGCAAAGGAGGTGCCGGTTGATGAGAGGGCGAAGTCTCTTATGGACGATCGCGGTTCTCCTCCTGATGTCCGTATCAGCGCTCGCTCAATCCAACACGCTTCGAGGCAAGGTTCGCTCGACGAGCGGCACCACCATCAACAACGCTATCGTAGAACTAAAGGCCGGCGGCGGCGGGATGATCGCTCAGACGGTCACACGCAATGACGGCGACTTCGCTTTCTCGAATCTCCCGTCAGGCGAATACGAGGTAGAAGTAACAATCGCAGGCTTTGAGACGGCGATTCAAATGGCTCGGTTCAATACTCCTGCGCCGATGAACTTCGCCGAAGTTGTCAATATGGAAGTGGTGATACGGCCGCGCGCCGATGCAATTCTCGCGGCTCCGGGTACCAACTTCACGCAAGACGTACCCAAGCCGGCTCGAACCTTTTTTGAGAAAGGCATGTCCAGGCTTCGCGAAGGTAAGTCCGATGAGGGGATCGCAATGCTCCGGGAAGCGATCTCGGCTTACGGCGACTATTTCAACGCGCACTTTGAGCTCGGCAGGGAACTTTTTCGCCTGGGCAAGAACCTCGACGCGTTGGAGGAATTCGAGCGCGCCCGGCAGATCAACGAACGGCAGGATGCGGTCTACTTCATGTTTGGGATGGTGATGCTCAGGGAACAGAAGTTCGCGCTCGCGCAGCGCGCTTTCCGCGAAGCCAGCAGCATCAACGCAAACCGGGCGGCTTCGCATTTCTATCGCGGGCAGGCGCTGATCGAGCTCGCGTTGCGATCGACCGACGACACGCAACGGATCGCGGATCTTAGCGATGCCGATAAGGAGTTGAATCGGGCCTGGGAGCTGAGCAATGGAACGATTCCAAGCGTGCGAGTGCAACGCGCGCGAATCTACGAACGGCGCGGCGACAAGGAAGCCGCAGCGCGTGAGTTGGAAGAGTACTTGAGGGTCGAGCCCGAAGCCAAAAACGCCCCTGCCATCCGCACTGCGATTACCCGCTTGCGAAGCAGGCATAAACCTGAGCCGCCGGCCGAGAGTAAGCCGCCTCAACCTTAGTCTGGCTGCATCAGCTTCTGTTTCTTCGTCCGCTCTTCTTGCGTCGAGTCATCCTTTGAAGTACCATTCACTTGCATTTTTTACTGGTCTTTCAAATCCATTAAGGAGGGGTGATCCAATGAGTTTCTCTGAGACCGAAGCGCTCAAGCAGCAGCTATTGGCCAATGACACGCAGTTCGCGGAACTGGCTCAGACCCACAGCCGGTACGAGGAACGATTGAGCGAGCTGGCCTCGCTGCACTACCCGAGCGCTGAGGAGCAGATGGAAGAAGCCACGTTGAAAAAGAAGAAGCTTTTCCTAAAGGACCAGATGGAAGTAATCCTGAGACGCTACAAAGAACAGCAAGCCACGAGTCACTGATCGTAAGGAACGACAGCAGCTCGCTCCGGCTCAAAGCGTCAAACAAAACATACACCGTCGGGTGCTCACGATCGGACAGTATTGGCGCATCTCGCGCCGCCGTACTGTTTCGATAAGTGTTTCGACCGGCTTCGAGCGGCGAGCATCCGGCGAGCTCTGGCACTCAATCCAAATTCAATCCACAATAGTTCAAGAACACCATGGCCAAGGAAGGCTTCCCATTCATCATTCTCTTTCTGGTGCCGGCCGCGATCTTCGGCGCGCTCGGTTGGTGGGTAGCAGCGGCAGCTTGTGGCGCGCTTGCGGTATTCATGGTTTTCTTCTTTCGCGATCCTGAACGCAACTGTCCCGACGACGACAGCCTGGTCATCTCACCCGCCGATGGGCGCGTCGTGGTCATCTCCCGGGTTGAGCCGGCCTCGGAGAGTTCTCCAACCCAGATTTCGATCTTTCTTTCGCCGCTTGACGTTCACATCAACCGGTCACCGATCGCCGGCGAAATCACCGACGTGGTGTACAAGCGCGGCGCGTTTCACATCGCGTCCCGAGAGATCGCTTCGGTTGAGAACGAACAGAACATCGTGACGGTGCGCGGGCAGAAGGTCACGATTGTGTTTCGCCAGATCGCGGGAGCGCTCGCGCGCCGGGTCGTACTTTGGAGGAAGACGGGGGATCGGGTAGCGATGGGCGAGCGAGTCGGTTTGATGAAGTTCAGCTCGCGAATGGACGTGCTGGTACCCGGCGAAGTCGAAGTGCTGGTGCAAGAAGGGCAGCGGGTAACCGGCGGCATAACTGCGCTCGGACGGGTGCGCTAAGAGCCCGGGAGCCGCAGAAGATAGCGACTCTTTTGCAACGTCGAGTCTCCCCGAGCGTGTAACCAAAACGTGCCGAGTTGCCGGGCGCCGAGCAAACCTTGCAACGTAGTTTTGCCGGCGCGATTTGTGCTAGAATTCGCAGGTCGCAAAGCCCCAACATATGCATGCCGGCTCGAAGCAAGCCGGCTTTCAAACTGAGACCATCCTATGGCTGAATTTGTTTGCCGAGTGGGCACGCCGACCGGAGAGGTCGTCACCCGCATGATCGAAGCCAACGCCGAGCGCGATCTTCGCTCGAAGCTCGAGCGCGAAGGGTTTCGGGTGTTCTCGATCTCATCCTCGAACAGCGTGAACCTGCGCCGCGCGTTTGGCAGCGAGTCCCGGACGCACAAGATCAAGACGGAAGCTTTTCTGCTATTTAACCAGCAATTGTCGGCCTTGCTGCGCGCCGGGCTTCCCATCCTTCAAGCGATAGGCATCCTTCGCAAGCGCGTTCCCGACGATCGGCTCCGGCTCCTTCTCGAAGACGTCGAGGCAAAGATAAGATCCGGGCTTGCGCTATCACAGGCGTTCGCCGCGCAGGGTGATGCGTTCCCGCGCATCTATATCGCCTCGATCCTCGCCGGCGAGCGCTCGGGCTCGCTCGACGAAGTGCTGACCCGCTACGTCAACTATCAGAAAACCATCAGCGCCGCGCGCCGCAAGATCAAAAAGTCGCTGGCCTATCCGGCGGTGCTGGTGAGCGTTTCGATAATACTGGTGATGATTCTGTCGACCTACGTCATCCCGCAATTCATGCAGTTGTATGAAGGCGTGGGCGCTGAGAGTCTGCCCGCGGTCACTCTCGCTGTGGTAGGCACCGCCGACTTCATTCGAACCAACCTGTTGTGGATCATCCCCACGATCGTCGGCGCGATTATCTTTCTCCTCGTGTGGCGGCGCACGCCGACTGGACGGCTGACGATCGATCGCTGGATACTACGGACGCCGGTTGCCGGCGAGACTGTCCGCCAGTTGACCCTCGCGCAATTTACTCGAAGCCTTGCGACGCTGCTTGCCGGTGGAATCACTCTGCCGGAATCGGTAGAGATCGCGGGCGAGTCGATCACAAACCGCGGGCTCCGTCTGGCGAGCCAGAATGTCCTGGTCAACATACGCGAGGGCCGCTCGTTCACCGAAAGCCTCGAAGCGTCCGGTTGGGTCTCCGAGCTTGCGATCGATATGATCGGCGTGGGAGAACGCTCGGGCGCGTTGCGCGAGATGCTGGACGAGGTCGCAAATTTCTACGATTCGGAAATCGACGTGAGGTTGAACACGATCACCACCTTTATCGAGCCGGTGATCCTCGCTTTCATGGGAACCCTGGTGATGACCATACTGCTGGCGATGTACCTGCCCCTGTTCAACATGATTGGGAATATGGGCGGGAGTCCGACCGGAATGCATTGATGCGATTGGAGCGCGAATGTCCGAAGGAATTGAACAACAAGAAACACAACAGACGCCGGCGCCACCCGTAGCCGCGCGAGTGCCGTCGGAGATGGGCCAGGAGGAAATTGCGGCGCGCGAGAGGGCCCGCCGCTACAGGCTCAGGTTTATCGACCTCAAGGTTGAGGAGCCCGCCTACGATCTGATTCACGAGTTGCCGGTTGAGTTGATGGTGAGGCACAGCTTCGTGCCGATGAAGCGCGAGGGAGACACGCTTTTTGTCGCGATGGCAGACCCGGGGAACTTTGATGTTATCGACGAAATCGAAGCTCAACTCAAGGTGCAACTGAAAGCCGCAGTCGCTACACAGACCTCCGTAGAAGAAGCTCTCAAGCGAGGCGACACCGCCGCTCGAATACTCCAGGACGCGACGGCCGGATTCCGCTCCGATCGCATGGCGCTTGTCCGTGAGACCGACCAGGGCGAAGAGATGTTGGACCTCGAGCGTCTGACCGGCGACGAAGAAATGTCGCCCATCATCAAGCTGGTCTACACGGTCGTTCTTAATGCACTCGAGCGCCGCGCCTCTGACATACACATCGAGACTCGCGATTCGGACGTCGTGGTTAAGTATCGTATCGACGGCGCGCTTTACCGGGCCGCTGATCCCATCGATATCTCGCATCATCAAACCATCGTCCAGCGCATCAAAGTCATGTCGGAGCTGGATATCGCCGAACGCCGCGTGCCTCAGGACGGCCGGTTCAGGATAATGATACGCGGCCGCAAGATCGACTTCCGAGTTTCGATCATGCCCGCGATCCACGGGGAAAACGTAGTCATTCGTATTCTTGATAAGGAGCAAATAAACGAAGCGTTCAAGGAGTTGAATCTCGACGTCGTGGGTTTCGCTCCGCAGGACCTGAAGAAGTTTCGCAAGTTCATCGCCGAACCCTACGGAATGGTGCTGGTAACCGGGCCAACCGGCTCGGGTAAGACGACGACGCTGTACGCCGCGCTCAACGAGATCAAGAACGACGAAGACAAGATCATAACAATAGAAGACCCGGTAGAGTATCAGCTTCAGGGGATCACGCAGATTCCAGTGAACGAGAAGAAGGGGCTGACCTTTGCGCGCGGCTTGCGCAGCATCTTGCGCCACGATCCGGACAAAATAATGGTCGGTGAAATCCGCGACTCCGAGACAGCGCAGATCGCGATCCAGTCAGCGCTGACCGGCCACCTGGTTTTTACCACGGTGCACGCGAACAACGTGATCGATGTTATCGGGCGCTTTTTGAATATGGGAGTCGAGCCCTACAATTTCGTTTCGTCATTGAACTGCGTGCTGGCGCAACGCCTGGTGCGAATGCTTTGCACGCATTGCAAGCGCACGCACGAGCCTTCGGACCAGGAGTTGACGGAATCCGGCTTGAACCCGGATAAGTATCGAGGCCAGATATTCTACGCTTCGGTCGGGTGTGAGGTGTGCAACTCAACGGGCTATCGTGGGCGAACTGCGATACACGAGTTGCTGGACGTGACGGATCATATTCGCGAGATCGTGCTCGAAAGACGCCCGGGCTCGGAAGTGCGGCGCGCGGCGCGCGCCGAGGGGTTGACGTCGCTGCGCGAATCCGCGCTTGCTAAGGTCTTTCTGGGCGTTACAACGCTCCATGAGATCAATCGCGTCACGTTTGTTGAATAGTCGGTAGTCCGTAGTCAGTAGTCCGTAGCTGGTGTCGCGTCAACACGGAAGTCTACGGACCACGGGCCACGGACTACGGACTTATTGGACGAATCCGGTGTTTATTTTGAAACCGAAGCGTGGTAGAGTGGTTTAACCAAACAGGCTTTCATTGAGAGAGTTTCTGTGACGGTGACGGGGCCTGCAACGGGCTCAGCTTAGCACCAGGCGATAAGCAGTCAATAAAGAAGCTGCAGGATGTTTTCGAGGCGTTTCCCCCGTTTGGGAGAATTCAATAGTGAGGTCTTAATGCTATGGCAAAAAGGATGCTGAGGGTACAACAGTCGATAGCTTTGGCGCTTGCGCTTCTTCTATGCGCGCCGGTCGCCGCCTTTGCCGCCGATGGCAAAAAGCATTTCAAGGAAGGCCTCAAGTATGAAGAGAACCACCAGTGGGACAAAGCCGCCGAGCAATTCGCGCTGGCGATCGCCGAGAAGCCTTCAAACGTCGAGTACCAGCTTCACCTGCAGCGCGCGCTGGTCAGTGCGGGACTCATGCTGTGTGAGCGCGGCGACGGCCTCGCCGAAAAGAAAGACTACAACGCTGCGTATACCGCTTACCGGCAAGCGTACGCCTTCGATCCGGGCAACGAGCTCGCGCTGATCAAGATGCGCCGGATGCTCGAGGCGCAGGGATTAGACACCAAGGATCTGCCGAAGGGCGGCGATCCCGCGGGACCCAAGGTGAAACCACAAGCCGGCGACCCGAATCAAAAAGTCTTTTTCTCGAACTCGATTGGCGGTATGCCCGCGAGCCAGGTGCGCATACAGTTGCCGAGCATTCCCGGCAAACGGTTCGCGAAGACGGACGTTATCTACCGCGACACGAATCTGCTTACTGCAATCGAACAACTGGCTCAAATGATGAAGCTGAACGTTGTCACCGATCAAAGTGTGTCAGCGCAGTTGAAGCAAATGAGAACAACTGTCGAGCTTCGCGACGTAAGTTATCCGAAAGCGCTCGAGATGCTGCTGAAGACGAACAACCTGATGTATGCGCAACTCGACTCGCGCACGATCGTGATCGCCAGTGACAACCCCCAGTCGCGCATGAGATACGAGCCTCTCGCTGTGCGCACGTTCTATATCAAGAATGCGGACCTCGACCAGGTCAAAGGCGCCCTGACCGGAGCGCTGCCGCAAACCAAAAACATAACGACTGTAAAGCAGCTCAACGCTCTGATTGTGCGCGATTCTCCGGGCAACCTGGAGATGGTCGAGCAGATGATAAACTCGCTCGACAAGAGCAAGGCCGAGGTGTTGATCGACGTCAACATCTACGAGGTCTCGCGCAGCAACCTGCTTCAGATCGGCAACCAGTTCGGCAACTCGGGTTCGATCAGCACGACTGGCCAGCTTACTCCAGGTTCCAACCTCCTGGGCGGCTTTGGCCTTTTTAATAACACCGCGGGGATCGTCGGCTCCGCGGCGCGGTTCGCAGGCGGACCGCTCGGCCTTGCCATAGGATTACCGTCGAGCTCGCTAAGCGTCTTTCAGGATAGAGGGAAATCCAAGTTGTTGGCCTCGACTCAGGTTCACGTGATTGATGGCGAGGCGCACGCGATACGGATAGGCCAGCGGGTGCCTATTCGAACCGCGACGCTTCCGACTTTCGGCACGACTCCTACAACCGGCACCGGGGGAACCAACAACGGCGGAACGTTGTCCGGCTTCGGCATCGACCAGATCCAATATGAGAGCGTAGGACTCAATATTGATATGACTCCGACGGTATTCGAGGATGAGGTCCAGATGAAGATGAAGATCGAGTCATCTTCCGTGGACGGCAGCACCAGCTCCCTGACACCGACCTTCAACCAGCGCACCATGTCCTCGATCGCGCGCGTAAAGAACGGACAAGCCACGATGATCGCCGGAGTGAGCCAGAATGTTGAGGCGAAAAACGTCAAGGGTCTTCCGCTGATTGGGCTTATTCCGATACTTGGGCGATTCTTTACAACACCCGAGAATAAGGAAACGCAGAGCGACGTCATCATTACGGTGACGCCCCATATTCTGCGCCGCGCGGACATCGTCGAAGACGATCACCTTGCGCGCTGGGCGGGTGATGCTCAGAACTCGAGCAACCAGTTGAAGATCGAGCAGATTCTCTATCTTGCCGACCTTCAAGACTCGCAGGACAGCCCGGTCGCGGCCGGAGGCCCCGAACCGGCAAAGCCTGTTGCTGAAGCAAAGACGGCCCCGCCGAATATCGTAACAACCAGATCGGAGACGCCGGGAGTAGTAGTTCAGCCGCTGCCAACCGGGCAGCCGGCGCAGCAGTCCACGGCAAGACCGAACATTATCAGGAAGACGGTAGACAAACCGGGCGGTCAAAGCATTCAGAGCGGTCAAAAGACCGGGACGGGGGATGACGACGATGATGACGATGACGACGACGATTCCTCCAAGGACCAGACCGCCAGCCCGCTGATGGTCTATGTTCGGCCAACAACTGCGATGGCTAGTAAGGGCCAGGACCTGTTCGTGGCCATATTTGTGAATGGCAACGGCGAGATCTCTTCGTCGCACATAGCGATGAGCTACGATCCCAACCTGCTTGAAGTGAAGGGAGTGCGTGACAGCGGTATGCTGAGCGCCGGCGCTCGAGCAGAACTTCAATTCACGGCCGAGGGTGGGTTGATCAACATTCAGATGGACAGGCCGCCGACGGCCGGAGCCGTGGCCGCTCGCGGTCAGTTGTGCTTGATTGTATTTACGGTGAAAGCGACTGGCCACTCGCCGCTGTTGTTAAACGAACAGGCGACGAGTTTCCGCACACCGGCCGGCCAAAACTTGCCGATCAAGGTGCAATCGTCGCAAGTCGAGATCCGATAAGCCGGGCTGCTGCCCGTAAGAAAGTAGTATGCACCCTGGATTTTGGATTTTGGATTCTAGGTTTTGGTTTGCAAAAGCTGGACTGAGAGCCGCGAGGTTATCAGTCCAGGATTCAAAATCCAGATCCCACCATCGCTCCGGTTTCACTCTCCTTGAGCTCATCATAGTCATCTCAATTCTCTCGGTGCTCACCGCGGCCGCAGTGCCGATGGTGCGGAATTCGGTCAGACGGGAGCGCGAATCGGACTTGAGGTTTGCGCTGCGCCAGATTCGCCAGGCGATTGACCGCTACAAGAAGTATCACGATGACTCGAACGGGACTGCGATACCGCTGGAATTCAAGACACCGACCGGCTACCCGAAGGAGCTGAACATACTGGTGGAAGGCTTCATACCGGCCAACACAGTGGGACTGAGCGGAAACCGTGTGCGATTCATGCGCCGGCTTCCGATCGATCCGATTACCGGCAGCGCGGAGTGGGGTATGAGGTCTTACAAGGATGCGCCGGACTCTGCGTCGTGGGGCGAAGAAGACGTGTTCGATGTCTACTCCAAAAGCGACGGGACAGCGCTGAACGGCACGAAGTACAAGGATTGGTAAGAATGTCCGACGTGAGACGCAACAGATTTTCGATTGTGGATTTTTGCTTTTGGAGAAGGGCGAGTCGCGTGCCCGCCGCAATCCAAGATCCAAAATCCAAAATCCCAAATGGGTTCACGCTGCTGGAGCTGGTGATGGTCATGACCATCATCGTCATTCTGGCGGCCGTGGCAGTGACCTCATATCAACACATCCAGCTCAAAGCGCGCGAAACGATCCTCCAACACAACGTCACCGAGATGCGGAAGCTTCTCGATCAATACGCGGCCGATCGCGAGAAGCTCCCCGCATCGCTCGACGATCTGGTTACCGCCGGATACATGCACGAGATTCCGGTGGATCCTACAACCGGCGAGAAGGATTGGGTCGTGGACATGGGCGAAGATACCATCTCACGCGACGGCGGCCAGGGGGTCATCGACGTTCATAGCAACTCACCAGGGCAGGGAAGCGACAGCCGGCCTTATCGAGAATACTAACCAGAATGTCAGGTCTACAGAGATACCTTCTTTCGCCGCGCGCACCAAACACTGCAGCCGGTTTCGTCGATGACAGCTTCGCGGTAGTCGAGCTTAGACGCGGGCGCAGCGGGTTTGCGCTCTCGTCGAGCGCAGTCACCGAGTTGCGGCCCGGCTTGATTACGCCGTCTTTCGAAGAGCCGAACATTCAAAACCCGGATGAGCTGGCTCAGATAATCACTCAGACGGCCGAAGCTGCGGGGCTCGGGAACAAGAAGCGCTGGTCGGTGGCGCTGCCTGACGGCGCCGCCCGAACGCTTGTCGTGACCCTCGAGGAAACGACTAAGAACTCACGCGAGCTGAGCGAGATGCTTGGCTGGAAAATCGAGCGAGTGATTTCGTCACCGTTGAGCGAGCTGCGCATCTCGCGACAACGAATAAGTCCGGCAGCACATCATGCCCGTTATCTTGTGACCGTAGCGAACGACCACGTGCTCTCGCAATACGAGTCTGTTTTCGCCCGAGTTGGCTGGGACCCGGGGATGCTATTGCCCCGTCATCTAGGCGAAGCGCAATGGCTGATGTGGGACGAAGCGCCCGGCGATAAGATCCTGATATCCGGGAACCGGACCGGCTTCACTTCGGTGATAGTTCGAAACGGCGAGCCGGTGCTCGTCCGCACCTGCGTCTGCGATCGGCAATCGCGTGCCGACGAACTTCATCGCTTCGCGCTGTATTATCGCGATCGTTTGAATGAGAACGGCGGAGCAGTGCTGACCAGGATGCTGGCAACAGGCGGTATTGACGCGGTCGAAGCCAGGCGCGCCGTGGCCGACGCAACCGACAGCGAGCCCCGGCAGGTCGATGCGGCCGAGTTCGGAGTCGACCTCGCCGGCGAAGCGATCAGGTTTGATCATCTTGCCGGAGCAGCCGGGCTTGCAACACTGGCCTGGCAGTAGCGGGCCGCAAAACAAACCCACCTCCAGCCCTCCGTCGACGCCACACTCTTCAACTACTTTGTCTTTGGCTTGCCGTTCCACACTGTGACCGGCGGTGCAGGACTTATGGCACCACCCAGCGGAACGCCGAACAGCATTACCGAGAGCGCGAACTTCTTTTTCTTTACCAGGCCGACTACCAACCGAACTTGAACGCTCTCTCCCGGCGCCAGCGCGTTATCTCCGCCCGCGTCGATCGTCTGAAGCGCGCCGACAATAGAGCGCGAACCGGGATCGCGGGTCAACAGGACGTTGCCGCGGGTCAGGTCGGCTATGCGCAAGAAAGGATTTAGTATCGTCACGGGGCCTCGGTTGATCAGCGTCAGGTTTACGACAAACCGGGAAGAGCCACTCGAACCCTCCGGCACATCCTCTGAAGGCGGGTCAGCCCAATTCTGGTTTACCTTCTCTGATGAAACGAAGCTGATGTCGAT
>Ga0193755_1000390_pt1 | contig 12435 bp, 14 predicted proteins | sample H1a2metaG_FD_144921 | JGI IMG/M metagenome (GOLD analysis project Ga0193755, IMG submission 144921) | Soil microbial communities from a riparian zone of the East river system, Colorado, United States - H1a2 | ecosystem: Environmental > Terrestrial > Soil > Riparian zone | place: USA: East River...
AGGGCTTTGGATCCGGCATCACGGTGCGGGGCAAGGGATTCGTCCTGCAGGACCGGGGCGCGCTGTTCTCGCTCGACCCCGCGTCGCCCAATGTATTGGCGCCGCGCAAGCGGCCGTTTCATACCATCATTCCAGCCTTCATGGAGAAAGGGGACCAGCACATCGGATTCGGCATCATGGGTGGCCCGAACCAGCCGCTGGCCCACGCCCAGTTCGTGTCAAACATCGTCGACTACGGGATGAACATCCAGGCCGCGCTTGAGAATCCTCGCTTCACGGTCAGTGGCAAGGGCGGATGCAACATCGTGATCGAATCGCGAGTGAGCCCGGAAGTTCGACAGAAACTGACTTCGATGGGACATGTTTTACAGGTGGATCGCGAGTACTCCACCAGCATGGGACGCGGGCAGGCGGTGCTCCACGATGCGAAGACCGGCATCAACTATGGGGCTTCCGACGCCCGCGCCGATGGATCAGCGGAGCCGCAACCTCCTCAGTGACGCTGTGGTTTGGTGAGTGTGCTCCACCAACAAAACGACAATTCTCTCCGGAGGAGGCACGATGAGATCTGCATTCTTTCTCCTGGTTCCATTGGTGTTGCTATCTGCGGCGCTACAGGGCGATTCTGCTCAGAAAAAGGGCGCCAATGCAGAGCCGAACCAAGCCGCGAAGGCTTCTTCGCTGTTCCGCATTTTCAACCCTGACACGATGGCGAAACCGAGCGCGGGATATTCCCACGTTGCGGAGGTGAATGACGGCAAGATCGTGTACATCGCCGGGCAGGCCGCAATGGATCGGGGCGGAAACCTGGTGGGCAAAGATGACTTTCGTGTGCAAGTGCAGCAGGTTTTCGAAAACCTGAAGGCTGCTGTTGAGGCGAGCGGAGGAGACTTCACCAACATCATCAAGCTGAATTACTACTGCGCTGAAAGTGTTGATCCGGCGCAGATGCCAATCGTGCGCGATATCCGCGACAAGTACGTGAACACGGCGAACCCGCCCACCAGCACATTCGTGGTCGTGAAGCGCCTGGTCCGGCCAGAGTGGCTGATCGAGGTGGACGCGGTGGCGGTGGTGAAGAAGTAGGCGGTGGATGACATCACGAGCATTCCTTAACTATTCTTCAAATGTGAAGGGCTCATTGCCTGCGCTGCAAAGCAGCGTAAAATGAGGTCAGAATGCGATACCTGGTGCGAGCGCGAGTAAAGCCGGGCGGCGAGCAGAAGCTGCTACGCGCCATCGAACAGCAAACCTTGGGGCAGGGCTCGATCGCCGAAGGCGAATATCTGCGCAACATGAAAAATGCGCGTCTGTGCGACGATGGCACCGCGCGCTGGGTAGAAGTCTGCTATTGCCCGACTCCCCTGCAGGAAGAGCGTCCCTATTGGGAAGAGCATTTCGAACTCACTAAGATTCAGGATGCCCACGACCGCCAGCAATGCCGGGATCAGAACGGGTCCGAGCCCTGGGCGTGCGGAGAGTGCGACTGCACAGAACGGCTGGAGCGGAAGTTGGCATCCACGGGCAAGCCCTTTCTCTCCGAGTTGAAAAAGGGACGCTAACTAAACGACGAAGTATCTTCTACTGCCCCGAGCACTCCGCCTAAACCGCTCGTTTAACCTAATTGCCGTTGGTGCAAAATGACTTTGTCCTTTCCGCGATTCCCTTCATCCTTCGCGCGGAGGGACCATGCAGCGATCTGGGTTTTTTCTTGCGGCGATCTTCCTGGCGTTCCCAACTGGAGCACAAACGCCGAACGGTGAGAACGATGAGATCCGCGCGATCCGAAAAGTGGCGGAACTCTACCTGTCGGCTCAGCCAGCGAATCTGGAGCAAGCCTTTAACCCCACGTCCAATCTCTACACCACCGATGAGAAGGGATCACTGCGAGTCATACCTTTCCGCGAATACCTGGAGCGCGTGAAGAAGAACTCGGGCTCGCGCGAGGACCGTAAAGGTGCAATCCGGTCGGTGGAACACGCGGGGAATGCGGCGATGGTGGAAGCCGTCACCACCACCCCGGAAGTGGTTGTTACCGACTATCTGTCCTTGCCTCGTTTGCAGGGGCAATGGAAAGTGGTCAGTAAGACATTTTTCGTGGAGCGCCATTCCGGTTCGCCAGCTCCTGCACAACCGCAAAAGCCGACGACTTCGGACTCTGCCTGCGGCACTGCAAACCATCGCACTTTGGATTTCATGCTCGGCACGTCGCAAACCTGACGTTGTCTTTCTCGACATACAAATGCCGGGCCAGTCAGGCTTCGAGTTTCTGAAACAAGTCCAGCGACCCTTTCGAACGATTTTTGTGACTGCACACGATCAGTTCGCGCTGCGGGCGTTTGAAGTGAATGGACTCGACTACCTGATGAAGCCGATCGCACGGGGACGGCTGGCGCGCGCCATTCACAGACTCATGCTAACTCCGGAGCCACAAGGGCAAAATTCGCGACTGCGAGAGAGCGACTACCTGTTCGTGAGCAGCCCCAGGGAGGCGCGCTTCATTCAGGTGCGGAAGATTCAATATATCGTCGCCGCTGGTGCGTATTCCGAAATTGTGACCGCGAACGAGGGAAAGTGGATGATGCTGCGATCGATGAAGGAATGGCAGGAACGGCTTCCGAGTGAGCGCTTCGTCCGCATCCACCGGTCGGCTCTGGTAAATCTCGATTTCGTGGATCGCTTAGAACCGATGGCCAATCACTCGTCCAAGGTATTGTTGCGAGATGTGAAGGCTACGCTGTGGATGAGCCGGAGGTGCGCGCTTATCCTGAAAAAACAGGATCGCAGCGACGGCGGACCTCCCATTTCAATTATGCGGCGGCGGCAATGCGGCGAATGAGGTCTGCTTGCTCGGTCTTGCTCTCCGCTCCGATGGTAAAGGCGTCCAGCACGCCCAGTGACAGAGCGTATTTGATGGCTTCGTCCTGGCGGGTGCGCAGATCGCCCTGGCCGAGAATCTTCATCCCGATGATGCCCTTGCCGGATGCTTTCATCTGCCGCAGCACGCCCACCACCGTCTCCGGATCAGCATCCATGTGCGAGCCAATGGGATTGATACGCACCAGGTCGACCTCCACCCAGGGCGACTTCGCCGCCGCGCGCAGGGCTTCAATGCTGTGGCAGGAGCAACCGTGAGCGCGGATGATTCCTTTCTGCTTGGCATCCGACAGCACGTCCATCACGCCGCGATAGCGTTCGGTCCAGTCCCCTTCCGTGAGACAGTGCATCAGGCAGATGTCAATTTGATCGGTGCCCAACTCTCGGCGAAAACGATCGAGGTCGGCGCGGGCAGTGGCGGCGTCGCGCGCCCAGGTCTTGGTGAGAACGGTGACCTTATCGCGAGAGACATGTTTCAGAGCTTTGGCCACATGGGGATGGCTGCCGTAGGCGTCCGCGGAGTCAAAGAATCGCAGGCCCTGATCGTAGCCATTCAAAAGCAGGTCGGGAAGACCCTCCATTCCAAGGGATGTCTGATGCGAGCGCCCGCCGAATCCGACAGTGCCGGTGCCCATGGCCAGTCGACTGGTCTGGATGCCGGTCTTGCCCAGCGTGACCGTGTCGGCGGCAGTGAAACGTCTAGGCAGCGTGGGCAGAGCCTGCATGACGCGCGCCATTCCCTGCGAAGCGAGCCAGGCTGCGCCCGCAGTTCGCGCTGTGCCCAGAACAAATTCTCGACGCCGCATGGTGCACCTCCTGCAGAACCATTCAGAACATATTTTCAGCTTTAGACGCCCCAGAGCGCCAGGCGTTTGCCTCGAAATAGCAGCTTTTTCGGTTTCCCCGCTAGTCTCGCATCCGCGGCATTTACAGTACATCTAAAGTTCTGTCGGACTTCTCGGCGTATGCAGGTTACGCCGGGCTGGGCTCACCACAAGGACCTAGATTGCGCGCACGAATAGTCGTCTTTGTTGCCATTGTTCAGTCCATTCTTTTTCTTGCCCACTGGTTCCTTTATTCGACCTGGATCACGTTCCAGGGCCAGACGGCTTTGCCCTACGCCACCGGACTGCGAGGTGCGCTTGCCTTGCTGTCCATCAGCTTCGTGGCGGGTTCACTGCTGGCTTTTCGAACCTACAATGTGCTCGCTCGAATGCTCTACAAAGTGGCTGCGGTGTGGCTGGGCATGGTGAATTTTCTGTTCCTTGCGGCTTGTGCGTGCTGGGCGACACTGGGCATTACATTGCTCGTCCGGTTACATGTCAGTCGTTCGTTGCTGGCGGATGTGTTTTTCGGAATTGCCGTTCTGGCAAGCGCCTATGGAATTGTTAATGCCCGCTGGGTGCGAGTGGTGAAGCTCAGCGTGAGATTGCCGAATCTGCCTCCCTCGTGGCGCGGACGTGTGGCCGCTCTGGTCTCCGATGTTCATCTAGGCCATGTCAACGGAACGGCTTTCCTGCGTCGCATCGTTGCGCGGCTTGCCCGCCTTCAGCCCGACATTGTGTTCATCACAGGCGACTTGTATGACGGCTCAAAGGTGAATGCGATTGAAATGGCTTCCGCCTGGAAAGATTGTTCGCCACCCTTGGGAGCCTACTTCGTCACCGGAAACCACGAAGAATTTGCCAACCCCTCCCGATATCTGGAGGCGGTGCGCCGTTCGGGGGTGCGGGTCTTGACCTACGAGAAAGCGACGATCGAGGGCTTGCAGATCGTGGGTGTCAACCATCATGACTCGACGAGCGCCGAGCGCTTTGGCGCGGCTCTGCGGCACGCCCAGATTGACCGGGAACAGCCCAGCGTTCTGCTGTCGCACTCTCCGCATGGACTCGCCATCCCGGAAGCGGCGGGCATATCCCTGCAACTCTCCGGTCACACCCATGGAGGCCAGGTGCCCCCATTCACCTGGTTCACGAAACGGATCTTCGGAGCGTATACGCACGGTCTGCAACGCTTCGGAAACATGCAGGTCTACACAACTTTTGGCGTGGGGACCTGGGGTCCGCCCATGCGGATTGGAACCCAGCCCGAGATTATCTTGATCGAGTTCGCCTAAGGCGAGTTCGCGTACGAGTGATCGGCGGCGATTTTTGCTCCAATCCGACCAAGGCTTGAATCTTAGGAGCCGCCTGAACTCTCGCGATGCCACACCAGGTCCTGGCCCTCTCGTCGATCGACGAAGCCCGTGATCTTGCCCCCGGCATCGCGTTGAAAGATCTTTCGACTGCGGGCCTGTCCGGCGACGAACAACACATCGCGGACCTCGATCTGCAGCGCTGTCATGGATCGCCCGGGACGGCCGCCCAGCAGTTGTTTTCCATCCCATTGAATCAGATATGCGAGATCGGCACCGCCCGAATAGCGGCCGGCGTACTGCTGCAGATCTTTAGCAGGGAGGGTGATGGATGGCGGGTCTTTGAGGATGGCATAGGCATGCACCATCTGCAGCTTCCACCGGTCCGCCTTGCGCTGCCAGGTCTCGGTCATGAGATAGTGCGCCGTGAGCATCTGTCCGTGATAGATCTCATTCTCATCGTCGGTATGCACGACGGTGGCGAGATCGCCGGAAATGCTCGCGGAGTACGAGGCAATGCGGATGGTGCCGGAAGTACCCGCCGGCAAAGGTTCGAGTTGCTTGAGAAACTCAGCGCGATCCAGAGTGGCTCCGTTCTCGTCGACGTAAATCGCCTCGGGCGCCAATGCGTCATCCCACACTTTGCGATCGCCCGGAGCAATTGCGTCGAGCAGAGCCTGGTCTTTGGCGCGCAGTAAATCAACGGTCGGATCGGCAGCACCGGCACGCGCCGAGAAAAACAACAGCAGCAGGAGCAGGATCATGATCGCAGCATTGTACAAAGAAGGAATGCACCTGCGGCCACGCGCTGAAATGTTATGTCGATTCCTTCCCCGGCAGTGTGCGAGCGACGATGAACGACGCGCCGCACATGGCCAGAGCCACAAAGGCGCTATTCCATTCATCTCGGCCCCGTAGTGCAACGACTCGCGGCGCGTGGAGGAGTACGGTCCAGAGCAGGAACATGATGCCCAGCCAGGTGGCCGCGAGGCGCCCGAACTTCTCTGTCAGAATCGCCAGCGCCGCTACGATGAATGCCATCGCGGTGAAGTAGACCCAGAACATATGAGCCGGGATCCACTTGGGGATAAGCGTGGCGATAAAACGGGCATACTCGAAGTGCTGCCACCCAAAAACGATCATGGGCAGAGCAAACAACCAGCGGCCCGTTCGGGAGAGCCAGTCGGGAGGCTTGCGAAGCCCGGACGGATCCCCGCTGTCACCCGATAAAAGGGAAATCAGGGCGAGAGCTGCGCCGCCCAGGGCAAGGGGTTCGAGAAAGCGCGTGCGCTCAACCCCATCGTATAGAACTTCGTGAAGCCTGGGCCAGTATAGAAACAGCACGCAGAACAAGAACACACCAGCGATGAGAGCCGCGCCTACACGCGCTTTTCTCCTGATTGCAATGCAGACTCCGCCAAAGATGAGGAGCACGCCAGTCGCGTAGGCCACGGCCGGGCCCCCCGGGGTCCACGGCGGAACCGGCGGCAGGCCGCCCAGCAAGGCGTGATAGCGCACATACTGCACGCCAAAAAAAATCATGGACGCCGCAAAAAAACAGGAACCAAGGCGGAGGAGGGCAAACATAAGCCAGCGAGTCTACAACGATCCTGCAGGAACGCGGACTCAAAATTGTGACGCGTCGCCTGCATTCTGCGGGACGCGCTCGCAGTTTGAAGCCCTGTTGTTCACTTCTGAAGGCTGCCAGCGCAACGAAATGCGTCAAAACCGGATGACGGCCAATTGCTGACCGCAGCGAATGGGCGTTGCGGAGGTGATTCAAGGCCGAAACTCTTGCTCTTGTCCCTGTAGAGAAGGTGCCGTGCATGCGACATCCCCCGCCCATGCGAAATTCTGGAGCGGGGGATGTCGTGAATCTTGCTGCTGATCCTGCTATTTCTTCGGCCGAGACTCGGGAGGCACCAGTCCGGCCACGCGGTAGTAAACCGCCAGCTGCCCGTAATGCTCGCCCATGTGCTCGATAAAGCCATAGGCAAAGTCGATGACGCGCACCTGCTGCTTGCTGAACGGATCAAGCAACAAGTCATTCATCCCTGAGTCGCCCTTAGCCTGGATGGCGTTCGCGCCGTCGGCCATGGCCTTCTTTACGAAGGCGACGATGTCGGCCTTGGACTTGAATTCGGAACGCTTCGGTTCTTCTTCGGTGGGCGGCTTCTGACCCCTTGCCAGGTTCGTGAAGAAGTAGTTCGCCCCTCCCGCGTGCAGCAGTTGCTCGGCAAAACTGCGCTGGGCGGGTGTCGGTTTGAAGTCGTACTTGTCCTCGGGAAAGTCTTCAGCCATGGTGGTGAGCTTGCGAGCCACATCATTCCATGTTTCGAGCACGGCCTTCGAAGGGCTTAGAGGCGGCTTGGGAGGTGCGTCTTTTTTGGGCGCATCCTGTGCGCGCGCCGCAAACGTCGCGCCCAGAATAAGTGCGAGAATCCACCCGGTCCTGGTCATCGGTTGTTTCCTCCATAAGATTTGTGGGTCTTGAGTCCGGGCTATCTTAGCCGCATTTTGTTTTTTGTGAAACTGGAAGGCATTGCTGCAAAGACCATTTCACGGGACGAGAGTTAGGACGCACGTATTGCACTGTCATCCAGAGCGCAGAGATGCACGTATGTTTTGCGCTGTTATGTTGGGAAGACACTCGGAGAAGGGACCGGGTGGGGAAAGTTTGAAAGTCGAGCTAAGTTCGCTGCTTTTCCTCGATCGCCTTGAGAATCGCCGCCCGAGCCGCAGCCTGACGGTTCAACGGCCGATCTTGATTCGAAGCACTCTTTCTTGAAGAATTGTTCGTCGCATTGGCCTTCAACGAATTGTTAGCTCCCGCGCCCGCCCCCGCGGCCAACACCAGTTCGGGATCCTTGCCGCCGACAAGACTGTTCCCAACCACCACACGTCCGCAACCCGGCACCGGACAAGCATGGCCGGCAATCATGCCGTTTGCTCGCTTCAACAGGCAGGGCACCATCTGCAAGTTCGGATGTCGATCACAGTGGGGATGAGAGCGTGTCATTTCTGAATCGAGTACAAGTAAAGTAGCGTTTCCCACGGGCTTAGCTGGCAAGAACGGTAAGATCTATCTATTCTCGCAGAGTTATCGACTCCGCGGCGCAATTGCATGAAAAAATCCGGGCGCCGCGACGATTCGATTGGACGATATCCCGCACCCATCGCGCGATCTCAGTTGGATGGACTCGCCCTGCGCGTCCGAACAGATACTCTTCAATCTAACGAAAGGCTAGGTCTGGGATTCTAAAAATCGGCAAGGTGTTGGCTCAAATCCGAAAAGGTGCGCTCAACAATCGGGCCGGGAACATTATGACCGCGCTGACCAGAGCCAGAACTCCATGCACTGCGATACCTAGAATCCGAAAGGGAAGCAGGATCAACCAGACGAAGGGGTAAGCGATGAGTGCAAGTAGAGCTAGCGGCCAGCAGATCACCAGCAGAAAGCACCAGGCTAAAAATGCAACCATGAGACACCTCCGGTGCGTCTACATTGTAGTACGCAAGGGCAGCGGAAAAGTTCCCCGCGCCGTGTAACACTGTCGTTACAATTCCTTTATGGCACTTGAAGAATATAAAAGGAAACGGCGATTCGACGCCACGCCCGAGCCACCGCCCAAACTGGAATCCAAATCCGGCCATCGCTTCGTGGTGCAGAAACACCGCGCTTCTCACCTGCACTATGACTTCCGGCTAGAACTCGACGGCGTGCTGTTGTCGTGGGCCGTACCGCGCGGACCTTCACTGGATCCCGCCGACAAGCGTCTTGCCATGCAGGTCGAAGATCACCCTGTTTCGTATTTCGATTTTGAAGGCAACATTCCTCCCGACAACTATGGCGCCGGATCCGTCATGGTGTGGGACGTCGGCACCTGGCAACCCCTTTCGCCCGTAATGGTGGAGGGCAATTACGTACCTGCAAGTGACGAGGAAGCGCGCGCCATGCTCGCGAAGGGCGACCTCAAGTTTCGGCTGAAAGGTAAGCGCCTGAACGGCGACTTCGCCTTGATCAAGATGAAGGGCCGGCGTGCCGGCAGCAAGGGCAACGAATGGCTGCTCATCAAGAAGCATGACGAGCACGAGGTCGAAGACTACGACATCGATCACTATGACAGCTCCGTCTTGACCGGACGCAGCATGGATGAAATTGCCGGCGACCAGGCATCCGCCGAATGGCGCAGCCGCCCGGCCGGACGCGGAAAGCTGAAAGCGGCGTGGCTGGCGGATGCGGTTGCCAAATTTGACCAGAAAAAAGCCGGCGACAAAAACGTCCCCGCAAAAAAGGCAGCAGCAAAAAAGGCGACGGTCAAGGCTATGAAGCAGCCGCCCAAAGCCAGGCAGACCACCGCCATGGAAAAAAAAACAGTGAAGCCCAAGCGGAAATCCGCTTAGCAGCGGAAACCGCTACTGCCCGCAAATCAGCCGCTCCGTCGTCCATGAAGGTCAAACGAAAATCATCCTCGGTCGAGGTGATTTCGACCCCTTCTGCGCCTCCCTCTTCGCCCATCAATCCCAAAGATCTTGCTGGGGCCGTCCGCGCTCCCATGCCTCATGAAATTTACCCAATGCTGGCGACTTCCATCGAGGAACCCTTCGATAGCCCGGAATGGCTGTTTGAAATCAAGTGGGACGGTTACCGTGCCATCGCCTTCGTCGAGCAAGGCCGCGTCCGGTACGTCTCTCGCAACCAAAACGACCTGACGGCGCAGTATGCCGACCTGCGCGACTTGCCAAAATTTGTGAATGCCAAATCCGCTGTCTTGGACGGCGAGATTGTTGCGCTCGACGAGCAAGGTCATTCCTCGTTCAGCCTGATGCAGCAGCGCACCGGCTTTCGTGACCGCAATCGCCGCGTTGCTCCCCAGCCGGAGGTGTCCGTGCTGTACTACGCCTTTGACTTGCTGCACCTGGACGGCTACGACTTGCGCCGCGTTCCACTGGAACAGCGTAAAGCCGCTCTCTCCTCAATCTTCGCCGGGCCCAGCGATACCATGCGCCTATCCGATCATTTCCTCGCTAATGGGAAGTCACTATTCGAGGTGGCGCGCGCACAGGGACTGGAAGGAATCCTGGCGAAGCGGCGCGCCAGTTGCTACGAAGAACGCAGGACTCGTGAATGGCTCAAGGTCAAGATCACGCACCGGTTCGAGTGCGTGATCGGAGGCTACACCGAACCCGAAGGAAGCCGGCAATATTTCGGGTCGATCGTGTTGGGCCTATATGACAGGCAAAAAAAACTCATTCACGTGGGTCAGGCTGGCAGCGGCTTCAATCACAGAACGCTCGGCGAAATGTGGAAAGTATTACGACAACTGGACACCAAGAAGACTCCATTCCACGGAGCCGTCGATGCCTTGCGGAAGGTTCATTGGGTAAAGCCCTCTTTGGTAGCGGAGATTCAATTTTCGGAGTGGACCCATGCCACCCGCGAAGGTGGCCCCAAATTGCGAGCACCTGTATTTCTGGGACTGCGCGAAGACAAGGATCCCGAGGAATGCCGGTTTGATCAGGAGAAGTGAGTGCAGGCCCGTCAGGTCGATGCTAACTCCCGAATACAAACGCAAAAGTTGGCGTCGGGCTGGGCTGGCAGTTATGGCAGACGACGGCCGCCTCCCGGCAGGCAAGCTGAGCCTTACTTGATGTCCTTAACAGCCAGCATCGTCCCGTAGTCCCTGCCGGATGGCTCGACCGCCCGGGCGATGATCGCCGCAAAGCCTTCGCGATATTCCGGGTATTTCGCCACCAGAGCGCGGATGGCGGCCAGATTGTCCTGGTAGGTTTGAGCGGTATTGGCAACACTCGGGCTCTGGTACTTAACTACGAGGTCAAGGTCGCCGCCGATGCCAACCGGAAAAATGCTGGTAAACCGATACACTTTTCCTGCCCCGGCAATCTCCATGGGAGTCTCCGTCGACGGCGAATCGGAAAGTTGCAGGCTTTGGGATTCGTCATAAACCTTGTCAGTTTGCATCGTGCTCATGAATGGGACCGGAGCCATCAGTTCACGCGCCTTCATGTAGTACAGCCAGGCGTTGTGGTTCTGGCCTTTCGCTTTAAAGGCGCGGGCGCGTTCCAGAAACCACGCTGAGTCGTGTCCGCCGACCTGCGACGGGCGGGCGTGGTAGCCTCCTAACTTCCATTCCGTGCCGGCCTTTTGTAGGACCAGGGAAAGAGTGGTGGGTGTCTTGGCCGCCACGTCCAGGATCACGACTGCGTACTCTCCGGGCGGGAGGCTCGGAATGACAAAGACGGCGCTGGTCGAGGTTTGTCCCGTCTTTCCGAAAACCCCACACAAGAACTCCGCCCGAGCCAGAGTTTCTTTGCCATCGACTTGGAGAAGAAACGGCGGCCTTACGGTCGCCTGCGTCCCAGCAAAGTTCGACTGGTTATCTTTGACCGCTGTTTCGATCCCGGAGAAGTCCGAGGCTACCGCTGGAATCGCATTCTGCCGCATGCTCGCCACGTCCCCAGTCGCCGTCCAGTTGAAGTATTGGTGGCCCGCTTTTTCCAGCCCCCCTCGGGTGGCGGCGTCGATCTCGTCGCCGGCAAGGCAGGTCTGAGCCGTAGCGGATGCGACCATGATCAGCAGGGCGGCCAGCACCCCCGCCAGCCAACGCGTTACCTTGCAAGAAGTTGCTTCTCGAGCGATCCCAATAGGATGCATAGGTTTTAACGCCCCTTGCGCTGCCTTCGCTTAACAACGGCAACTTAGCCCAGACGGTCATCCCCGTCAAGGAGTGGCACTTTGGTTCGATGCGCTCGGCCGGGCAACCGGAAGCCCGATGTTATAATCCCACTATTGCAACGCACCTTTCGCGGCCTTCCGAAAGCGTTTTGCCCACCGAGGCCGAGGGGATTTATGTCAGGTTTTTCGAGCAGGTTCGGATCGCTCTTGCTGACGGCAGCTGTGTGCGTCGCGGGGTTGGGTTCGACTGCGGCTGCCCAAGCGGGATTGGGTTCGACTGCGGCTGCCCAAAAGGGTGGCGTCCGTAAGCGCCCCAAGAAGCAAGTGAAGGAACAAGTTCTTCCGGCCTTGCCCGATTACAAGCCTGCGCCTTTACAGCCCGTTCCCCTTGACCAGGTTCCCGCCGTCGCACCGCATGTGAACTACGAGGACGGAAAACTGACCATAGAGGCGCATAACTCTACTTTGTCCGACGTGTTGAAAGAAGTGCGGGAGCAGACCGGCGCCGAACTTGATATTCCACCCAATGCCAACGAACGCGTTGTAGCCGACCTGGGGCCGGGCCGGGCTCGCGACGTGCTCGCGCAACTCCTGAATGGAACTCACTTTAACTACGTGATGGTCGGCTCAACCACCGATCCGACAGCAATTCAAAGCATTGTCCTGACCCCCAGGTCGGGTGGACCGGACGCTCCGAACGCGCTCGCGGCCAACCGTCCCGGAGTGC
>Ga0193755_1000391_pt1 | contig 12409 bp, 12 predicted proteins | sample H1a2metaG_FD_144921 | JGI IMG/M metagenome (GOLD analysis project Ga0193755, IMG submission 144921) | Soil microbial communities from a riparian zone of the East river system, Colorado, United States - H1a2 | ecosystem: Environmental > Terrestrial > Soil > Riparian zone | place: USA: East River...
CCAAGTTAGGTGCGCCGCTGTAAACAAATGTTTTACAACCGCTGGTCTGCGGCTCGCACGCCGGAACTCATTTTTGGACAAGCCGGGTTCGTGCACACCGCCAGCATACCGGCTCACAGCCGGGCACCCGGTGGAGCGCTTCTCCGGCCCGGCACCCGATTTAGGGGCACAGTTCTTAAACGCCTTCCATTTACCCGCCCGCCAACTTCTTTCTCGCGATCGGCCGCGCAAACGCATTGGTCGGACCATGCCCGTTGTTGGCCATCACCTTGCCGTAATACTCTTTCGCCTGGGCCGCGTCGCCGGCCTTCTCGTAAGACTGCGCCAGCAGCAACAGGATGAACGGGTCTTCCTGGTTCGCCTTCTGCAAGTCCGCGATCGCCGTCTTGTAGTCGCCGCCATAAAACGCCACGTATCCGGTCAGATAGGGAACGAACGGCGCCTGGTCCGGATTGTTCGCCTTCTCGAACGCCGCTTTGGCAGCGGCCACCTGTTTTTGTGCTTCGTCGCGCTGCCCGCGGCGGGCCGCGATGCGGGCCTGGGCGTTGGCCCACCGGAATGCCCACAAATTCTTGTCGGCATCCTTCATATCCGTTCTGCGCATGGCGGTGTCGTAGCCCGTCTTGTACCAGTTCGTGGCACCATCCATGTCGCCCGATTCAAGCTGGATGCGAGCCAGTTCGTTGGCCACCCCGGCCGCGGCCTCGAAATCCGGCTTCGCGATCAGCGCGTCAAACACAGGCTTCTCGTATTTTTCCGCCTCCTTCGAATTGCCCTCGAAGGCGTAGGAGGATGCCATCACCCGCAGGGCTCGATTCTTCTGGTCGGCCGGAGCCACATCGATTGCTTTCTTAAGATGCTCGCGCGCGGCCGCGTAATCGCCCTTGAGGTCCAGCGCCATGCCCGACTCCAGATGCGCCTGGTACGAGTTCGGATCCTTGTCGAGCACCTGCTTGTACAGTTTCAGCGCTTCATCCTGTTTGCCTTCGCTATTCAGTTTTTGTCCCTGTTTCACCAGCGCCTGCGCATCGTCGGACGGTCCCGCCGCCTGCGCTCTCGCCGCTTGCTCCACGTAAGTCACGCCCACGACCAATACAGCCAGGAGAATCGCAATTCCACGATAAGAGGTTTTCATGCGCGCGATTATAACGCCAGACAGGCGCCTGTAGGGCGGCTCGGAACCTGCCGTTTTGATACCTTAGAGCGATGGAACTGAATCGGAGCATTCGGCAAAAAATCCAGATTGCCCTGGCCCTGGCGCTGGTCATCGCAGGCATTCGAACCGCCTACGTTCTTTACGAGCGGCATGCCAGCAATAAGAAACAGCAGCAGCAAAAGGCCGCGGCACCGGGGCTGAACCCTGATTACTACGTCACTCCTAAAAAGCTCTATCCCTACGATCTGAAATCAGCGCATGCCTTGACCCAGCAGCCCGTCTGGGTGAAAGAAGGCTACCGCTACGCCTATTATCCTTACAGCTCAGCGGCCCACCGCACGGATTTCGCGCACGAAGCAGGCATGCTTCTTCCCATTCAGAAATTGCAGGTCAAAGACGTGGTGGCTGACGTGGCCCCCAGTTCCGGCGGCCAAAAGCAGGTCATGGCAGTCTTCGAGCAGGATGGCAAGACCTACGCCGTCCAGATCGGCTTGCTGAGAGAGGGGGAATACAAGATCTATTCCGATGGTATGTTTTATGTGCAGGATCCGCGCGAACTCTACAAGCATTGGCCGCCAGACGTATGGCAATCCGTCGAGCAGCACGAAGTGAAGCCGGGCATGAACGAATTGCAGGCCGACTTCGCGATCGGCATGGGGCGACCGGACAAACAAGAGGATCCGTCCTGGAAGACGGTTCATTATCCCAACGGGGGCAAGGCAATCACCATCACGTATCACGATGGCAAGGCGGTCGAAATCAAGCCCGACAAGGCCTCTTGAAAATCAAAAGCCTGGAGCCCAAATGCTGGAGCTGGGAGCCTACTTCACCTTAGGCGAAGACGAATCGGCAGCCTTGGCCTCATCGCCGTGGATTACGCCATCCTCGTCGGCGTAAAACGAGCGGTGCTCGGCGTCCATATTCTTCGGCGTCATGGTCAGAACGTAGCTATCCTTTTTACCCTTGAAACTGACGGTATAGTCGCCGCGCTCGCTGGTTTTGGCCATGCGGCGCGTGAACGAGCCGGTGTTCACCAGATCCATGAGGGACGTGGCGTATTGATTGTGTTTTTTGTTGTATAGCTTCTGTGCGCGGATGACGACCCGCATGTATCCGAGTACGCCTGATTCCGCTTCGGAACGCGCCGGGTCGCCGGCGAACTTGGGTTGATAGGGGCCTTGAGCGGGGCTGGCAGTCTGGGCCGGGGTATCGTTCTGGGCGAACGGCATGGGGATGGCCAGGCATGCCGCGGCAACCGGAAGTATCGACAGCAACAAGGCCAAATTCCAAATTCTCATAGTTTCCAACCGTCTTTCAGGGCGTGTACCAATGTTACTCCCGTAATTTCCCTTTTGTTACTGACCCTTTGCAGGGCTGGTCATTGCGGCTATTCTGTCTGCAGCTTCATCCTAACAAGGACCTGCTAATGAAAGCTGCAATGGCGAAAAAGCCTCTCATCCGAATTGCCGTAGTCGAGAGCGACCCGCTGCGGTTCGTGGGCTTCCGGGCCCTGTTTGATTCCGAGTCGGACTTTGAACTCGTGTCCGCTACCTTGCCCGACATCAGCGCGCTTCAGGGGATCGATCTGGTCCTGCTGGGCAGCCGTGCCGGCCAGAATTTGTTTGACGTAATGGCAAGCCTGAAAGCGGCGCGACCGGACCTGCGCATCATTGTCACCGGGTCGGGTATCGACGAGGAAACCATCCTCAAGGCGATCGCTTCAGGCGCCAAGGGGTACGTGGATGAGGCTGCCACCCCTGCCGAGTTCGTCCAGGCCATCCGCATCGTGAATCAAGGATCGGTATGGGCGCCGCGCCGGGTGTTGTCCATGTTCATCGAGCGCGTCAGTTCTTCGCCGGGGCGCATCTTTCCCGCGGGCCGCGTTGCCTTCACGGACCGCGAAAAAGAAGTGCTCGAGATGCTGGTCGCCGGCCGCTCTAACAAAGAAATTGGCTCCGCACTGGGTATCGAGGAGCGCACTGTGAAGGCGCATGTTGCCAAGTTAATGCGCAAAGTGGGCGTGCAGAACCGCATTGCACTCTCGGTGCATGCCATCACCCATTCGCTGGTGACCGCGAAGTAGGCACAGCACGAAGGTTACTTGGGGACAGTATCCTCGGTAATCTTGTGGGTCGGATGGATGTACCGCATACTCCATTCACCTACCACAGAACCTGGGAGACGGGGTTGGGAGTGGAGATTAGGGTCGCCACTACTAGCCCCGATTTTTTTGTCTCCCCGTTTTTCTCTCTGCACTCTTTCTCCGGTGAACCCCTCGCATGCTCGGCTTTGCTCATCTCCCCGCTTGCGCGATCCAGGCATTGCCGAATTCAATTAGCAGCCTTTAGAATCAGCCTGTTAAACTCCTGAAAGCACAATCCATCCCAGAAAGCTGAGTGATCGATGAAAAAGACCCTCGTGTTTCTGTTGGTTCTGGCCGTTTCAGCGTTAGCGTTTGGCGACGACGATAAAGATAAAAAGGACGTCAAGGATTCCAAGGCAGAGGACCGCATCCAGGCAGCTGCCACCGTTTTGGACGAAATCGAATCCGCACCCGACACCGGCATACCCGAGGAAGTGCTGGGCTCGGCGGAATGCGTTGCGGTCGTGCCCTCGCTGCTCAAGGGCGGTTTCATCGTAGCGGCGCGCTATGGACGCGGCGTCGCAAGTTGCCGGACGCCGACCGGCTGGAGCGCTCCGGCATTCATCTTCACCAGCGGCGGGAGCGTGGGATTCCAGATTGGCGGGCAAGCCATCGACCTGGTCATGTTAATCATGAACAAGGACGGTTTGAAGAACCTGCTTTCGAGCAAATTCCAGCTGGGCGCCGATGCATCCGTGGCGGCGGGCCCGGTCGGACGCCACGCTGCTGCCGACACCGATTGGAAGATGCGGGCGCAGGTGCTGACCTACTCCCGGGCACGAGGTGCGTTTGCCGGCGTCAGCCTCGCGGGCGCCGTCGTCAAGCAGGACAAGGACGCGACCCGCGAATTCTACGGGCGCATGGTGCCCTTCCGCACCTCGCTCACGGGCAAGGTCCCAGCGCCTGACGGTGCCTACCCGTTCCTCAATACTTTGGCGAAGTGGGCGAAGAAAGCCTCCATTGAGGAAGTACCGGCCAATCCACCGAAACCAGCCGACACCACCAAGCCGCAGAACTAGACTCAGGCCTAACACCGCCTCGCGGATCCCTGCACAATCCAGGGATCCTGCGAGCCGGGCTCGTGCTGCATCGCTCGAATCAGTCAGTCATAAGCAATTCGCTTCAGTTTTCTTGTGGGAAAGCTTGGAAGTGCTGTTGCTCTCGGACCGCTTTGTTTCCGATCCACTCGCGCCGGCATTGACAGTAAAAATTAGGCGGTGATACGGTCACCGGTTCTCGGATGCGCTTTCGATTGGAATACGCGCTCGTCTGGTGTGCGGTGAAGGCGATCGGCGCACTTCCGCGCCCCTTGGCGCGCGGCGTAGGAATCGCCATTGGCCAGACGGTTTACCTGCTTCATGGCAAGCTGCGGCGGGTGGGAATGCGTAACCTGGCCCTGGCCTTTCCAGAGAAAGGCCTTCGCGAGCGACGGAAACTAGTCCGCAGTGTGTTTACTTCGCTGGGCCGCCAGTTCGCTGAGGTCTGTCTCTTTCCGCGCTACACAGCCCAAAACGTCCATCAAGTCGTGATTTATGACGGCTTCGAAAACTTTGATCGCGCCTCGGCGCAAGGCAAGGGTGTATTGTTTCTCACCGGACACGTGGGCGGCTGGGAGCTTTCAGCCTTTGCTCATTCCCTCTACGGTCACCCGCTGCATTTCGTCATGCGTCCGCTCGACAATCCCTACCTCGACGCGTTGGTGCGCCGTTACCGGACCATGCATGGCAACACTCCCATCCTCAAGCACGATCCTTCCCGCGAGTTATTGCGTGCGATGAAAGCGGGAGCCACGGTCGGTATTCTGATGGATACGAATATGACGCCGCCGGAGGGAATTTTTGTCGATTACTTTGGAATTCCAGCCTGCACCGCGAGCGGGCTGGCCCGCATCGCATTGCGTACCGATGCCGCGGTTGTGCCCGGATTCACAGTGTGGGATCCAGTTCTGCGCAAATACCGCCTGCGTTTCGAACCGGCCGTTCCGCTGGTGCGCAGCGGGAACAGCGAATCGGACATCCGGGAGAACACGCAGCGGTTTACCAAGGTGATCGAGGATTTCGTACGGCGCCATCCGGACCAGTGGTTGTGGGTGCATCGCCGCTGGAAGACGCGGCCGCCGGGCTCGCCGCCTTTGTACTAGAACCAGTCGCTGCGATAGGCCACCCACCAGGCGATCCACGCGCTGGGAATGATGGCCAATACTTGCCACCAGATCGGGAGCCATAGGGTAGGAACTCCCAAAATCATGATCACCAGCCAGAAGATCTTGCGCTGCATGCACCGATTGTATTGATGTCATGGTGCACCCGGGAAACTTTCCTTCCCGCGCTTTCACTGCTATACAAGAGCCATGAAGCGTGTGCTCGAGGAACTCGCGTCTGCGCTGGGCCTGTACTTAATCGGGGACGGGCACGCCGAAGTGAAGCGTGTGGCGAGCGTGCAATCGGCGCAGGCCGGCGACCTGGTGTTCGCCGAAGATGCCCGGAACTTCCCGCAAGCTCTGGCCTCGAACGCAACGGCTGTGATCGCCGGGGAATTCGCTGCCAACCAATCTCACGCAAAGCCCGTCCTGATTGCCGTGCAACCTCGATTGGCTTTCGCGCGCGCCGCCGTCTGGCTGTGTCGGAATCAGCGGCCTGCAACCGGCATCCATCCCAGCGCGGTGGTACATCCGGCTGCCAAGCTTGCCAAAAACGTCAACGTCGAAGAACGCGCCGTAATTGGAGCCGGTGTTCAGATCGCTGAGGGAACCACCATCGGCTCGGGTTGCGTGATTGGTTCGGAGGTGACGATCGGCAAGGATTGCCGCTTGTACCCGAACGTGACCGTGTATCCAGGCGTGTCGCTCGGCGAGCGGGTTGTCGTACACGCCGGAGCCGTGCTGGGCAGCGACGGCTTCGGATACGTCCGCGACTCGAAAACCGGCCACTACGAGAAGTTCCCGCAGATGGGGCGCCTCGAGATCGAAGCTGACGTGGAGATTGGCGCCAATGCCACAGTGGATCGCGGCGCCCTCGACATAACCCGCATCCGGCGCGGATCGAAGATCGATAACCTGGTTCATGTCGGCCACAACGTAGACGTGGGCGAAGATGTGGTCATCGCGGCACAAACCGGTGTTTCCGGAAGTTCGATCATCGAGAACGGAGTGATCGTCGGCGGCCAGGTCGGCATCGCGGATCATGTCCGCATTGAGCAAGGCGCTATCCTGGGAGCGCAAAGCGGCATTCCCTCCCGAAAAATAATTCGCGGGAAGGGAATTGTTTTCTGGGGAACTCCGGCTCGCCCGATCAAGCAGTATTTAAAGGAACTGGCAATTCTGGCGCGCCTGGCCAAAAGAGACGCGGAGTAGAGCCGCCTCAGCCAACCGATGGTGGACGGCCAGCGACCAAAAGCCAGCGGCCAAGAGACAACGACCAACAACAGTTTTTCATATGGCAATCGTAGTAATCGGCGGGCACTCGCGCAGCGTTGGCAAGACCAGCGTGGTGGCCGGCCTCATCGCGGCTTTGCCGGCATTTCATTGGACTGCCCTGAAGATCACGCAATACGGGCACGGCATCTGCTCGGCCGACGGGCAGGCCTGTGATTGCGCCACCAGCGATCATTCGTGGGCCATTTCAGAAGAGAAGAATCGCGACGGCGACTCGGATACATCCCGATTTCTGGCCGCCGGAGCAGCGCGGGTGTGGTGGGTGCGCACCGAGCAGGGAAAACTCGCCGAGGCCATGCCCGCCGTACGCGCCAAGCTGGCAGGGGCGGAGAATCTGATTTTCGAGTCCAACAGCGTGCTGAAGTTTATCCGCCCCGACCTGTATCTGACGGTGCTTGATCCAGGCCAACCCGATTTCAAAGGTTCCGCGCAAGAATTTCTCGACCTAGCCAGTGCCGTGATTCTTCATGATGCAAATCACACGGCCGCTTGGAACGGCGTCTCGCTGAAGCCGGTCGCAGGCAAGCCCGTATTCCGCATCACTCCGCCGCCCTACGTCACTCCGGAGATCATCGATTTTGTGCGCCGAAAGTTAATCTGAGGCCTTGTTGGCGCGAGCATCGCGCCGCCCGGCGTCCCGGCGGCTGTCCTGTGGGTGTTCCGCCCAGAGGTGATAACGCCACCTTAGGACTTTGCTATCCTTCCGACGTGCGACAGATTCGCAAGAAGGCCTGGCTGCTGGTGCTGCTCTCAGCTGTGCTGCAGATCCTCAGCTTCCCACTCCCGGGCTTGTATGTACTGTCCTGGATTTCGATTGCGCCTTTGTTGGTGGCGCTCCTGCATGCCCGCTCCCCTGAAACTCTGCAATTGGATGCATCCCAAAAATCGCTTCCAGCTCGTCCCTGGCAGGGCTTTTTGCTGGGCTATGCGTGCGGCGTGCTCTGGTACCTGGGCACCTGTTATTGGGTGTTTGACACCATGCACCAGTACGGCGGTTTGAGCATACCTGTCGGCCTTCTGGTGCTTCTCCTGTTTGCGTTGTACCTTGGCCTGTACCACGGCTTGTTCGGGTTGCTGGTGAGCCTGCTCGCACGCCAAGACTCGGAGAATCGTCTCGCGCTGCTCGCCGCGCCCTTTTTGTGGGTGGCCGTTGAACTGGCGCGCACGCGCATCAGCGGCTTTCCCTGGGACCTGTTGGGCATCACGCAGGTCGACAACATTCCCCTGACTCGCATCGCCACCCTGACCGGCGTCTACGGCCTTTCCTTTGAAATCCTGCTGGTGAACGTGGCATTCGCCGCCGCTTTCGTCGTCCATCGCAGCAGACGGAAGACGCTATTGCTCGCATCACTGGCTGCCATGCTGCTGCTGCAGGCGGGCAGGTGGCTGAGCCTGCCGGCCATCCCCGCGGATCACACCGCGGTTCTCCTGCAACAGAATCTGCCCGAGGCGCAGACAGAAGCCTGGACGGACGAACACACTCAGGAAATCTTGCAGGAATTTACGTCTCTAAGCCTGAATCCGCCTTCACCTCTGGCTCACCGGCCCGACTTGATTGTGTGGCCGGAGTCACCGGCTCCTTTTCAAACCAACGACCGCGCCTTTCGGGAACCGGTCAGCAATCTGGCTCGCCAAGCCGAAGTCTGGCTGGTGGTGGGAGCTATCGGCGTCGACAACCCGCAGACCGTCTTCAATTCCGCTTCGTTGGTGAGTCCGACGGGAGAATGGGACGGGCGCTATAGCAAAATTCATCTCGTCCCCTTCGGCGAGTATGTGCCGCTCGCCTCGGTATTTTCGTTTGCCGGAGGCCTCACCCAGGCGGTCGGCAATTTCACCCGGGGTACCTCGCGAGCGCCGTTGCAGGCGGGCGACACCAAGCTGGGTATCTTCATCTGCTACGAGTCGATCTTTCCCAACGAAGTCCGCCAACTGGTCGCACAGGGAGCGGAAGTTCTGGTGAACATTTCAAACGATGGCTGGTACGGTGATTCCGGCGCCTGGGCGCAGCATTTGAATCAGGCTCGCATGCGCGCGGTGGAAAACAGTCGTTGGCTGCTGCGCGATACTAACACCGGCCTCACTGCCTCCATCGACCCGTACGGACGCGTAGTGGCACGCCTGGAGCGCAATACACGCGCAGCCTTGGCCGCGCCCTATGCGCTCACCAAGGTAACCACGTTCTACTCCGAACATGGCGACTGGTTCGCATACCTGTGTGCGATAATTTCAGCAGGAGCGCTGATCGTGCGCTTCACACCGCACCGAAAGACAGAGCCCTAGTCCATGGTTGAAGAACTGGAACAGCAATATACGGCGTTGAAAGACAAAGTCCGCACTCTTCAGGAGTACCTTTGACGCAGGCAAACTGCGCCAACAGCTAAGCGAAATCGAGAAACAGGCTTCCGACCCCAATCTGTGGTCGAATCCCGAACGATCCCAGCAGGTAATGCGCGAGAAAAAGCGCGTCGAAGAGGCGCTCGCGACGGATGCGGAATTAATTCGCCGCAACGGCGACATCGTTGCCTACCTCGAACTGGCTCACGAAGGCGAGAAGGTCGACGCCGATCTGCAACGTGAAATCGTTGGCTTGCAGCAACTGGTCGATCGCCTCGAAACCGAGACCCTGCTCTCCGGCGGAAACGATGTCCGCAACGCCATCGTGACAATTCACGCGGGCGCGGGCGGTGTCGACTCGCAGGACTGGGCTGACATGCTATTGCGCATGTACCTGCGTTGGGCCGAGCGCCAGGGCTTTCAAACCGTCCTCTACGACTACCAACCCGCCGAAGAAGCCGGAATCAAGTCGGCCACATTCGGCGCCAACGGACAATATGCATTCGGATTGCTGACCAGCGAAATCGGCGTCCACCGCCTGGTGCGGATTTCCCCCTTCGATCAGGCCAAGCGGCGGCACACGTCGTTTGCCAGCGTGTTCGTATCCCCCGAAATCGACGAGAGCATTGAAGTCGTGATCAAGCCCGAGGACATCCGGGTCGACACCTACCGCTCGAGCGGCAAGGGCGGACAGCATGTCAACACCACCGATTCCGCGGTGCGCATCACGCATATTCCCACCGGCCTGGTCGCAAGTTGCCAGAACGAGCGCTCTCAGCACAAGAACCGGGATCGCGCCATGAGCATGTTGCGCTCCAAGATTTATGAGCTGGAACTGGAGAAGAAGCGCGAAGCCACCAGAAAAATTGAAGACTCGAAACTCGACATCGATTTCGGCTCGCAGATCCGCTCTTACGTGCTGCAGCCCTATCGCATGGTGAAAGATCACCGCACCAAGCAGGAGGTCGGCGACGTCGATCGTGTGCTCGATGGCGATCTGCAGCCCTTCATCCGGGCTTACCTGCAGATGCGCCGCGCGGAGAAAGCATGAACAGTCCCCAGCTGGCCATGAGGCTCGGACCGCGCTTCTGTGAAGCGTTTCTATTCGCCGCGGAAAAGCATGCCTGCCAGAGGCGCAAGAAAACCGACGTCCCTTACATCTCCCACCTGATGAGCGTGGCTGCTCTGGTGCTGGAAGCCGGAGGCGGAGAGGATGAAACCATTGCCGGCCTGCTCCATGATGTCGTTGAAGACTGCGGCGGGCGTCCCGTGCTGGAAGAGGTCCGGCAGCGTTTTGGGGAACGGGTCGCGAACATCGTAGACGGCTGCACCGATGCCTACGTGATTCCCAAGCCACCCTGGAAGCAACGCAAACTGGATTATCTTGATGTGCTTCGCCGTGCCGGAGAGGATGTCCGGCTGGTGAGCGCCGCCGACAAACTCCACAACGTGCGCACCATTCTCGCCGACTTCCGCCGCGAGGGTGATTCCGTGTGGGAACGTTTCAGCGGGCACCGCGAAGGGACGTTGTGGTACTACCGTGCTGTCCTGGACGTACTTTGCCAAGGCACGCCAAACCGGCTGCTGGACGAGTTGCAGCGCGCAGTTACTGAGTTGGAAACTCTGGCAACCAAGGATCGTGCCCAGGCAACGTCGTTGCCATAATAGGATTCTGCATGCCGCGCATGTTCGATCTCATCCGTTCGTCGTCGGTGCCAGCCACATTGATGCATTCGGCTGCGCGAGGAGCGCTGTCGGTTACGCCCGCGGAGATGATCGAAATCCTGGTTCACCTGGCCAACCACAACAAAGTCTTTGGGCAACAGGCGCGCATGACTTTAGCCGGGTGGGAAGAGAAGTCGTCCTTGGAAGCCGCCTCCGATCCGAACAGCCCCAAGGAAGTTCTCGACTACCTGATTGCCCATGAGAATCTGCGGCCGTGCTTACTGCAGGCATTGATCGAGAATCCCAGCATTTCTGAAGAGACGCTTGCGGCAACCGCCCGCCATGGGTCGCGGGAGGTGGTGGAGGCGATGCGCTGGAGCCCGCGGGTGCAGAGTTCGCGCGCCATTCTCCACGCATTGGCGGAAAACCCTAATTCCAACCAGCAAGAATCGTCCAAACTGGAAGAACTCGCCGCCGCCGAAGAAGCGCTGGGTGCTTCGGTTACTGGCGATGGAATCGATTCGAGCGCCGCAGCCGAGGACCACGCCGAAGACGATGCTGCCTTCCATGCGTTTTTGACCGAGCATGCCCACGAACTGGAGATGGAAGGGGAGAAGCCCTTCCAGCCGCTGGGCGGGATTCACGAGTTCGAAGTCATCCCACCAGAGGAGATGCCCACAATCGCGGTAGTTGAGGAAAGCTTGCACGTCGACGAGCGAACCGGCCCCGAGAGTACGCCTGCTCCACCCAGCGCTGGGTCCGCCACCGCCACTCGCATATCGCCGGCCGCCAAAAAGGCTCCCGCCACCTCACCCCCAGAGCAGCGCGGCAGCGCGTTACAGAAAATCGCCAAGCTGGACGTGAAAGGCCGAATCCAACTCGCCATGAAAGGTAGTAAGGAGGAGCGGTCGATCCTGGTTCGCGACGGCACCAAACTGGTCGCGCTGGCCGTGCTCGACTCGGGCAAAATTACTGATGGGGAAGTGGAGAAAATTGCCGGCCAGAAAAACGTGCTGGAAGCCGTGCTGCGCCAAATTCCCATGAAGAGGCGTTTCATCAAAAACTACAACGTGGTTCGCAACCTGGTGGCGAACCCGCGCACCCCGCTCGACGTCTCCCTGGGGCTGGTGAAAAACCTGCTGGTTGCCGACTTGCGCAACCTGTCCGCCAATAAAGACGTGCCCGACACAATCCGCAAACTGGCGCTGAAGATGTTCAAGCAGAAGACCGATCCGAACAAGAAAATGCAATAGCGGCCGTTGCTTTAAAATAGCTGGAGGGCGCCATGCCGGGAGCTGTTCCGGCTAGGCTCTAAATTTCAAGCAAGGATTTTCATGGCCTCGCCGGTACAAGTAGACCCCATAGCCGACATGCTGAAGCAAGCTAAGACCATTGCGGTTGTCGGTCTATCCGATAATCCCCTTCGCCCCAGCCACGGGGTGGCCGCCTATCTGCAAAGCGTGGGGTACCGCATCATTCCGGTGAATCCGGAGATTCAGACTTCGCTGGGCGAAAAAGCCTACCCATCATTGCTCCACGTGCCGGAAAAGATCGACATCGTCGACATCTTCCGCCGGCCGGAATTTGTCGAAGAAGTCGTCGACCAGGCAATCCAGCTCAAGGTGCCAGCCGTGTGGATGCAAGAGGAAATTGTGCACGAGAAGGCGGCGCAAAAAGC
>Ga0193755_1000392_pt1 | contig 12403 bp, 13 predicted proteins | sample H1a2metaG_FD_144921 | JGI IMG/M metagenome (GOLD analysis project Ga0193755, IMG submission 144921) | Soil microbial communities from a riparian zone of the East river system, Colorado, United States - H1a2 | ecosystem: Environmental > Terrestrial > Soil > Riparian zone | place: USA: East River...
CTCGTCCGAAGACGACGGGTCAATTCCAGGCCATCCATGTTGGGCATTGAAAGATCCGTAATCACCAGGTCCGGCACCCAATCTTTCATGATTTCGAGCGCGGTTTCTCCATCATTGGCAACGCGAACGTCATAGGTGTGGCTGGAGAGGGTGGTTCGCAGAACGCGGGTGATCTGAGTCTCATCGTCGACTACGAGAATTCTGCGATGATTGTTCATGCCGCCTAAGCGGGCTCCTGGGTCACGATGTGTACGTCCACGGCGGGAGCGTCGCGCAAGAAACGATGAATGGCCGAGATGTACAAATACCGCCGCCAGCCGGTGGTTGCGGAGCGGCCGAAGAAAACATGGGTGATGTGCTTTTCATGGACGACTTCGGCAACCGCGGCGGCGACGGTCTTGCCTTGCACGCGAACTACACTGGCGCCCACGTTTTCCGCAAAGAGGATGTTTGCCTGAAGCGTTCTTTGATGATGCTCAGCGGCGTCCTGACCCATGTCGACGTAAATTACATATAGTTCGCCGTCGAGTGCCTGCGCCATGCGTGCGCCGCGCGCAATGAGATGCTGAGCCGCGGGATTGGAACTGATGCATACCGCGATACGTTCCCGCACTCCGAAATTCTTGCGGGTCTCCTGGCGATCGAGATAGCTCTCCAGATTGCGGTCAACGGCGTGAGTGACCTGCCGCAAAGCGAGTTCGCGGAGCGCGATCAGGTTGCCCTGGCGGAAAAAGTTGCCCAACGCTCGCTCGACCCTCTCCAGCGGGTAAATATCGCCGCGCCGCATGCGGTTCTGAAGGGCTTCGGGAGTCAGGTCCGACATGACCACTTCGTCCACGCGCTTCAGCACCCAATCCGGTACGGTTTCACGAACCTGAATCCCCGTGATGCCCTGTACCGTCGGCGTGACGCTCTCGAGGTGCTGAATATTCATGGTTGAGAGAATATCAATGCCCGCGTCGAGCAGTTGGTACACGTCCTCGTAGCGCTTCCTGTGTTTGCTGCCCTCGATGTTGGTGTGCGCCAATTCGTCGACAATGGCGACCAACGGTTTGCGGGCCAGGACGGCGTCCACATCCATTTCTTCGAATAGCGCACCCTTGTAGTTGATCTTCTTTCGCGGGACTTGCTCCAATTGGGCTGCCAGATCCGCGGTCGCCTTGCGGCCATGGGTCTCGACCACTCCTATGACGACGTCTTCCCCACGACTGTGGCGACGGATGGCCTCGCTCAGCATGCTGAAGGTTTTTCCAACGCCGGGCGCATAGCCGAGAAAGAGCTTGAACACTCCGCTTTTCTTCGGATGTCCTGCTTCTTCCAGCCATTGGTCGGGCGTTTTCGTCATCGCGAGTATTGTGCTTTAGCAAGTCGAAATTGTCGAACGTCGGCTACAATCCCCACGTGAAGAACACGCCCGCACACATTTTTCATTACGTAGCGTCTGCTGCCGCAATCTTTCTTGCAGTTGTTGTGTACCGGGCTCTCCACGTTAATAACCCGACAACCGTAGCGCTTACTTTCCTGCTTGCTGTCCTGGTCGTTTCTACACTGTGGGGAATACGGGTTGCGATATTCACAGCCGGGGTAGCCACCCTGGCATTCAACTTCTACTTTTTGCCTCCGATCGGCAACTTCACGGTTGCGGATCCGCAGAACTGGGTCGCGCTCTTTGCGTTTCTGGTTACGGCTGTCATTGCAAGCCAGCTTTCGGCGCGGGCCAAGCGCGAGGCCTTAAACGCGATCGAGCGCCGCCAGGACGTCGAGCGCCTGTATTCGTTCAGCCAGAAGTTGCTTACCAGCGATAACGTGGTGGAGTTGCTCAATCTTCTTCCTAGATACATCGTGGATGTTTTCGGCGTAAAGGCTGCGGCACTGTCCCTTCCTGACCGTGCGAACATTTATCGATCCAGTCCGGCGACCGACGGAATGGAAGCGCATGATCTGCAACTGGTGTGCAGCCGCGGCGAGCCGAGGATCGACAACCAAAGCAAGCAGGCCATATTGCCGCTACGAATGGGACTACGGACCGTCGGAAGTTTCGGTGTTTCGGGCAGTTTCCTGTCCAGGCAAACGCTGGACGCCATGAGCAGTTTGATCGCGATTGCGATTGAGCGAGTGCGGGCAGTGGAAAACCTGAGCCGTACCGAGGCGGCGCGCGAGAGCGAGCAGTTACGTTCCGTACTCCTAGACTCGGTCACGCACGAATTCCGCACGCCGCTCACGGCCATCAAGGCATCTGTAACATCGTTGCTGTCCGGTTCAGGACTAGACCAGGCGCAGGAGCGGGAACTGCTCACCGTGATCAACGAGGAAAGCGATCGGCTGAATCGCCTGGTCGGCGAGGCGACGGAAATGGCTCAACTCGACGCCAACAAGGTCGAATTGCATCTGGCGCCACACAAGATTCAGGATGCGCTGGCCGCTGCCATGGAAAGTTCCAAAAAGATTTTGGGACCACATCCGGTCGAGATCCGGCTGCCGGACAACTTGCCTTCCGTACGAATGGATGAGGCGCGTATCAAAGAAGTCTTAATGCATTTGTTGGAGAATGCGGCAAAGTATTCGGCAGCGGACGCACCGATTCACATTACCGGAGAGGCGCGTGATCGGTTCTTGATGACGAGTGTCGCCGATCGTGGGCCCGGAATTGATGAGTTCGAACTGTCACTCATCTTCGACAAGTTCTATCGGGGGCGCAACCAAAGGACCACCGTCCAAGGAACGGGCATGGGGCTTGCGATTGCGAAAGCAATTGTAGAGGCCCATGGAGGAACAATCGGAGTGACCAGCCAGCTGGGCCGCGGCTCGGTCTTCTATTTCACCCTGCCGACGGCCTGATCAGATCGCCGATCCGAGAAGACTGTAGAGCAGCACACCCAGAACGAAGGTGGCGATGCCCACGTACAGCCAGTCACGTTCAAGACTGAAGGCGAGCACGGAAAATGCTACGCGAGCAACTGGAGTCGCGATCAAGAACAGCAAGCCCAACTGAACGACGCCGCGTCCGCGCAATGCGAGCGCGGCGCCCACAATGCCTCTCCATTGCCGCATATCAGAAGGCTCGCCGGCGAAGGTGCGGTAGTTGGTGGTTTCAAAACCGTGCCGCATCAGGAAGAGGATGCCTCCCCCGAGAACAATGGTCGCAGCCAGCGTCACGCCCACACGCAAGAGGTTGGCAATGACAACTTCGACCTTTTGATCGGTCCAATCCGACTTTCGAAACATGTTTAAAGTTTTCCTGAGAGCGCGCCGTAGAGCATTTCCACGCCCAGCGCTGCGATGACCACACCAAATACCCACCTGAGTTGCTGGGTCTTGGTACGCGACAGCATGCGCGCGCCCGCGAGCGAACCGGCCAGCACCCCGAGCATTACCGGCATGGCGAGGGCGGGATCGATGTAACCGCGACTCATGTACACCCCCGCGCTGGCCGCTGCCGTCACGCCAATCATGAAATTGCTGGTAGTGGTTGAAACCTTAAACGGGATTCCCATGGCTTGATCCATCGCCAGAACCTTCACCGCTCCGGAACCGATGCCGAGCAATCCCGAAAGAGCGCCGGCGCCAAACATCAAGCTGAACCCCAGCGGAACTCGGTGAACATTGTATTGCCTCGGGCCACTCAGCGATGGATAGCTTCCATTCATACCCAGGCGCGTAGCCAGTGGGTCAGAGCTCTGATCGATAGGGGCATCGACAGGAGTGCGGCTGGAGAGATATCCCGAATAAAGCAGCACCAGTCCGAACACAATGCCAATGGCAGTAGTCGAAACACTTGCCGCTAAAAACGCACCGAACAACGCGCCCAGGGTCGTGGCAATTTCCAGAAACATCCCGATGCGAATATTCGAGAAGCCATCTCTCAGATACGCGACCGCGGCGCCGGAGGAGGTGGCAATCACGGATACCAGGGAAGCACCCACTGCGTATCGGATATCCACTTTGAACACCAGGGTCAACAAAGGTACCAGGACGACACCACCCCCCAGTCCGGTCAGGGCGCCCAGAAAGCCGGCCATAAACGATCCCAACCCAACCAGCGTGGTGAACTCCAGGTTGTTCATCCCACCTCCGAAAACAGTTTGCCATAATTCGTTCGGCGTGGTCTTCGGGCATGGAATAAAGACGCGCAGCGTCATTGATTACTTTGAGGCGGGTGCGATAAAGAAGCGGAGGACGAGCCGGGCGGGATTTCTCGGCGTGGACGTATCCACGCACTCGGAACCCTTAAAGTAAGGTGGAGACCAGCAAATTCAAGTCAGCCTAACGCGCGCCGTGCTGGCGCAGGTCTGCATTCATAAAGGTAGCGGTCAATTCCGCCACTACGAGCAGCATTCCTCGGGGCCGCGGCCAAGACTGAGTTGGACCAGCGGCGAGGGCGCCACGGCTTCGTCGGCGATATGCAGGCCGCACTCGGTCTTTTGAAATCCCGCCCAGCGTCCGGCACGCGGGTCTTCTCCCGGACGAACTGCGCGCGTGCAGTGTGTGCAGCCGATGCTGGTGTAGTTGGCATCATGCAGCGGATTGTAGGGGACATCGTGCTCGTGCAGATAATTCCATAAGTCCTTCGTGGTCCAGTCCGCGATCGGATTGATTTTCACCAGTTGAAATTTCTGATCCCACTCCACCTTGCGAGCACTCGCGCGCGCCGCTGTCTGGTCCCGCCGGATCGCGGTGATCCAGGCACGCAGGCTGGCCAGCTTGTCTTTCAACGGCGCGACCTTGCGCAGTGCGCAGCATTGGTCTGGATCTACCGTCCACAAAGCAGGCCCATACACGTCTTCCTGGCCTTCTGGCGTCAACTTGGATTGGACTCTCTCCACGGTGATCCCGTAACGCTGTTCGACCTGTTCAATCAAGCGATAGGTCTCAGGAAACAGAAACCCCGTGTCGATGGTGAACACGCGGAGGGACAAACTCTGGCGCGCCGCTATGTCAATCAGCGCCATGCCTTCCGCTCCGAAACCGGAGGCCATCTCCACGCCGCTGCCGAAGGACTTGAACGCCCACTGCAGCACCTGCTCCGGACTCCACGTTTCCGCCAACAACTGCGTCTCTTCCAGGTTCGTAATCACGTTCCAGCTCCTAGTCGCCCCCAACAAATTGGCCATCGACAACCGATTCATAAGCCGGCAGCTGCGGCAATGCAGCCCCGTTTCGTTCCCAGCCTTCGAACTCTTCCGTGTTTGCGGCGAACTCCGCCGTTCCCACAACTTCGCCCACCAGCAGCAGCGTGGGCGCGGCCAGCCTCGGCGCACGAGCCAGGTCGGCCACGGTAGTGCGATGGATTTGCTGCTCCTGGGAGCTGGCGCGCGAAATGATTGCGCATGGCGTTTCGCTCTTCAGTCCCGCCGACACAAGTTGGTTGGCGGTCTGCCGGTAATTGAACCCGGGCATATAGATGGCGAGAGTTGCACCCGACGAGACGTACGCCTGCCATTCGATTTGTTCTTCGGCGTTAGCCTGGTGCCCGGTCAGAAAAATCACCGCCGAAGCCTTGTCGCGATGGGTGAGAGAAATCTTTGCGGCCGCAGCCGAAGCCAGCGCTGAAGTTATGCCCGGCACAATTTCGAAAGGGACGCCCGCCTTGCGCAGAGCGTCCATCTCTTCGCCCCCGCGCCCAAAGATCGAAGGGTCACCGCCCTTGAGACGCACGACAGTGAGGCCGAACGACGCGAAAGCCACAAGTAGTGAGTTGATTTCATGCTGTGGAGTACTGCTTCGGCCGCAGCGTTTGCCGACATTGCGAGCCTGCGCCGTCTTCGGAAGCAGCGCGAGAATATCGGTTCCTACCAGGTCGTCGTGAAGTACGACGTCGGCTGCCTGCAACACCTTCAGAGCTTTCACCGTGAGCAGGTCGGGATCGCCCGGCCCGGCGCCCACCAGAAATACCTTACCGTTCATAAACGACTCCAGGTTCCACCGCTTCGGCATGCTTGCGAGTTTCGAAAGGATTTCGGCTGGCCAACTCGTGCAACCATCTCCGGCGACGCTCCGGGCTGATGGAACGGCCAAAGAGTCGCTTGCGCACTTTGCCCAACTGATCTACCCATCCGGCATACACCGGCGCCAGTTGCGCTTCAATTTCACGGCGCAATCTCTGGGCCAGTGCCGGACTGCGGCCCTCGGTCGAAATTGCTACCTGCAAGGCTCCGCGACGCACGACCGCCGGATAGTAGAAATCGCAGCGCTCGGGATCATCGACTACATTGCATAGAATCTGGCGACGCGCGGCTTCGCGGTACACGAGGTCATTCACCTCGACGGAGGATGTTCCAGCGACTACGAGGAAGGTCGAGTCCAGATCCGAGATCTGGAATTCGCGCGCGTCCCACTGCACCACTCCGGCGCGCGCCCAGCCTGCAACCGCGGGCGTCGCCCAGGGCGCGACCACGCGAAGCTTTGCGCGAGCCACCAGCAAGCTGCGAATTTTCGATTCGCCGACCTTGCCGGCTCCGACCACCAGGCATGACCGGCCTTCGAGTTTCAGGAACATCGGGAAAAGACTCATTGCTCCACTCGCATTCCTCGGTACATGCGGTCAGCCTTCCACGCCGTGCGGTACACGCCCGGGCGATGGGTCGCGAATTACCGCCGCCATCAGTTCGCCCGCCAGGAATTCGCGCAATTCGACGTCGCTATGGCGGGCAAAAAACTGGCGCAGATTTTCATTGGAACGGCGATCGTCGAGGTAGCGCCGCAGCAACCGTTCGATCGCATCCGGAACATCGGTCGCCAGGCAGCGATATCCAACCGGCCGGGCAATCGATTGATGCAGTCCCACAGCGCCGCCCACGCAGAAGTAATAGGCGTCCTGCATGCGATCACCGACTTTAATTTTTTTGCCCTCGATCCCGATGTCGGCGATCCAGTGCTGCCCGCAGCTGTTGGGGCAGCCGGTAACGTGCAACTTCAAATGCTGCTCGAAACCGGGCAGGCGTTCTTCGAGTTCTTCGACCAGCCAGCGGGAGAAAGTCTTGGTTTCCGTGATGGCGAGCTTGCAGAACTCCGAGCCGCTGCAGGCGACCGCTCCCCGCCAGAAGGGTGAGCCTTGCACCGGGAGGCCGGCCGAAGTCAGCTCGCGCCCGAGCGTATCCACGTTCTGCCGAGGCACATTCACGATCAGCAGATTTTGCATGTTGGTGGCGCGAACTTCTCCGCCCGCCAGGCGATCGGAAAGGTCCGCAGCAGACCGCATCTGCTGCGCTGAAATGCGACCGCGTAAAACAGCCGCACCCACGTAAAACTGTCCAGACTGTTTCTGTGGATGAATGCCCACATGATCGCGATAAAGATCGTTGGGAGGCTGCTCGTCGGCAGCGGGCTCGAGTCGAAAGCCGAGCCGCTTCTCGAGTTCCTGCTGGAAAATCTCCGGGGTCCATCCATACCGCAAGAAAAGAAACTTCAAGCGCGCACGTTCCCGGTTCTCGCGCAGTACGTCACTGTCGCGGAAGAGTTCGGCGATTCCCCGCAGCACGGGAACTACCTGATCCTGCTTTACGAACGCGTTGAGACGCGCGGCCAAGTGCGGATCTGCGGACAAGCCGCCGGCCACACGCAGTGAGAAGCCAATCTCCTCTTGCCCCCTCAAGCGGCGGCTCACGGCGGTGAGTCCGACATCGTTGATTTCCGGATAAGCACACCACGATCGGCAACCGGTGATGCAGATTTTGAATTTGCGGGGGAGGTTGTAAAACTCTGCGTTGCCCACGAAGAAACGGTTTGCCTCAAGCGCCAGAGCTGAAGCGTCGAAAATCTCGTCGGCATCGACTCCGGCCAGTGGGCAACCGGTGATATTGCGAGTGTCGTCTCCGCATGAACCTTTGGTCGTGAGTCCGGCACTCCACAGCGTGTCGAGTACTTCGGGGAGGGCTTCAATGGTTACCCAATGCAGCTGCACATTCTGCCGGACCGTGAGATCTGCCGAACCTCGTGCGTAGCGCTCGGTAACATCGGCGATTGCGCGCAGTTGATGGGATTGCAGCAAACCGTTGGGAATGCGAATGCGCACCATGAAGTACGGAAGCGCCGCGCCTTCTCCATTTTTTCCGCCGACTACGCCCGCTCCATCGCCCTGGGTGTAAACGCCCCACCAGCGGAAATAGGTGCCGATCCACTCGGGAGGAATGGAGGTGAAGCCTTCCCGAGCGAAGCGGCGGATTTCATCGAGGCCCTCCCAGGGGTTCTTCTCCCGCTTGAGCCGCTCGACGCGTTGCGCTTTGGTCTCTTTGGCTGGAATCGTCATAAAAATAAAAAGCCCACCGCCAGTAATTTCTACTGGCGGTGGGCTGATAATTGCTGATTTTAAAGACTTATTAGGTCAGCAGCCCCCCTGCGCCAGAAGACACACCCGCACAACAACAAGTACAACAACACAGGGTGGTCGTCTGGTTAGAGGCCGACATCATCCGCAGATACTAGAGGCAAAGGGCAACTCTGTCAACCGGCGGAAAGCGCCTGGCCACGCAAAATTTGATTTACAAGCATCTGAAAAATGCATGGCAGGTGTGAACTCAGCATTTGACGGGCCGATGAAAGTGCTCTAACTTAAACGCAGTTCGATGCTGACTCATCGTCACCACCGCCATCATCATCACGCGCACGGCGCGTCGGCGGGGGTGCCGGTCTGAGCTAGCCCAGCACTCATTCAAGTGGTAAGCCCGCTGACCCAACAAGGTTCAGCGGGCTTTTTGTTTGGGACACGAGGGATTGCGAAATGGAAACCAACATCGACTTCAACAAAATGCAGGGCCTGGTAGCCGCCATCGTGCAGGATGCCGGAACAGACGAAATCCTTATGCTCGGGTTCATGAACGAGCAGGCCTTTTCCCGCACGCTTACCGGCGGCTACGTCACTTTCTTCAGCAGGACGCGCAATGTCCTTTGGACCAAGGGTGAGAGCTCCGGGAACCGGTTAAAGGTAGTTTCCATGAGCACGGACTGCGACCGCGACACACTCCTGGTGCGCGTTGAAGTCGAGGGAGCCGGAGTGGTATGCCACCTGGGGACCCGCTCCTGTTTTACCCAAGAAATTGCACTCCCCTCGCTAATAGCCGGTAAGTCTTACGAGGAGACTTCGCGATGAAGCTGCGCATCGGCATTCCCAAGGGAAGTCTGCAGGAGGCCACGCTCCAACTGTTTGCGCGGGCGGGGCTGAGAATCTATACCAATGCCAGATCGTATTTTGCGTCCACCGGCGATCCCGAAATCGAATGCATGTTCATTCGGGCGCAGGAAATGGCGCGCTACGTCGAAGACGGCATTCTCGATGCCGGGCTGACTGGGCGCGATTGGGTGGAAGAGAGCGAGGCGACTCGAGGTGATCCCCGTGGCCGATCTCATTTACGCCAAGCAAAGCCGTGGCAAGGTGCGTTGGGTGCTGGCCGCACCCGAGGACTCTGAGTTTCGGCGGCCCGAAGACCTTGCTGGACGGATCATCGCGACCGAACTGGTCAACGTGACGCGCAACTATTTTCGCGCCAAGAGTCTCGAGGTGCAGGTGGAATTTTCCTGGGGCGCGACTGAAGTCAAGCCGCCCATGCTGGCCGATGCGATCGTGGAAGTTACCGAAACTGGCAGTTCTCTCCGCGCGAACCGGCTGCGCATTCTGGACACGGTGCTGGAGTCGAACACTAGGGTCATCGCGAACAAGGATGCATGGGCGCAGTGCGATAAGCGGCGCAAGATTGAAAACTTCGCGCTCATGCTTCGCGGCGCCATGGAGGCGCAGGATCGGGTTGGGCTCATGCTGAACGTCCGCAAGGAAAATTTGGACGGCGTGCTGGCCGTGCTCCCCGCATTGCAGAATCCGACGATCTCGACGTTGAGCGACAGCGGATGGATGGCGGTGAACACGGTGATCGAAGAATCGGAAGCCTGGCAGGTCATTCCACGACTCAAACATGCGCAAGCGCAAGGCATTGTGGAATATCCCCTGAATAAGGTGGTCATGTAATGCGGGTCTTTTCCGGAGATGCGGCCCTTCGACGCGTGCGCACCCTGGAGCGCCGCGGCTCTGAGTTTGCGCACCTGGAGCCGCAGGTTCGACGCATCGTCGAACGCGTACGACGGGATGGAAACAAGGCGCTACGCGCCTACGCGTTGAAATGGGACGGGCTGAAACCAAAACAGAAGATTCGGGTTTCGGATGCAGAATTGAAAGCTGCATGGGCAGCCGCAACGCCCGAACTTCGCAAAGCGCTTGCGCAAGCGAGCGCCAACCTGCGCCGCTTTTGCGAGTGGCAACGGCCGCGCGAGTGGCGGAGAAACGCGACGGGCATTTCATTGGGACAAGTTGTGCGGCCAATCAAGTCCGTCGGTTGTTACGTTCCCGGCGGCCGTCACAGTCTGGTATCAACCCTCTTGATGACTGTCATCCCTGCCCAGGTGGCGGGCGTATCAAACATTCGCGTGGCGTCTCCTGATCCCAAGAAAGAGCTGCTGGCAGCGGCTCACATGCTCGGAGTGCGCGAAGTATATCGAGTTGGAGGCGCTCACGCGATTGCTGCGCTGGCATACGGAACCAGGGATATTCCCCGGGTCGACAAGATTGTGGGGCCGGGAAACTTGTACGTAACCGTAGCCAAGAAACTGGTCTCGTTCGATTGTGCGATCGACTTCCTGGCTGGGCCCACCGAAGTCGTCATTGTCAGCAGCCGCGGGCGCGCCAAGTTCATTGCGGCCGATCTGGTGGCGCAAGCCGAGCACGATACCGCCGCTGTGCCGATCTTTATCACTACCTCGAAGATCCTCGCACAGGATGTCCGACTGGCAACCGGGGAGTTCGCACAGAACAACCCAACCGCACGGCGGTCGCTGGCGCTTCATGGAGCAATCCTGCTCGCGCCGTCCCGCGACGAAGCGCTCGCCTGGGCGAACCGCATCGCTCCCGAGCACATCACGGTGGAGGCCCGCGACTTGCCATACATCCAGAATGCGGGATCCATTTTTGTTGGCGACTATTCGGCACAGGCAGCCGGCGATTACGCCGCGGGTCCGAACCATGTTCTGCCCACAGCGGGAGTAGCCCGCTTTCGTGGCGGCCTGAGCGTGCACGATTTTGTGAAGATCATCACGGTACAGGAAGCCTCGAAGCGGGGGCTGCAGAATATTGGACGGACCGTTGCATTCCTCGCCGAGGCCGAAGGCCTCATGGCACACGCACAATCCATTCTCGTGAGGTGTCCGAATGCTTAGGGTGCGTGATGCGGTTCGCAAAGCGCCTGAATATCATCCGCCGCTCGGTGGACGCAGCGGGTTGCGCCTTGATTTCAACGAAAATACGGTTGGGTGCTCGCCGCGAGTGCTGGAGCGTTTGCGGAACATCGCTGCCGACGAATTAGCTCGCTATCCCGAGCGCGAACCGGTTGAGGCAATCTTGGCCCGCCATCTGAATGTAGGTTCGAAAGAACTCCTGCTCACCAATGGCGTCGATGAAGGGATTCATCTGTTGTGTGAAACCTACCTGGAACCTGGGGACGAAGCACTGATCGTGGTCCCGACATTTTCCATGTACGAAGTGTTTGCAACAGCTCCGGGCGCGCGCATTATCAAGATACCCGCGGACGCGAATTTTTCGTTTCCCACAGATACAATTCTGCGAAGCCTCACAGCAGCGACCCGGTTCATCGCAATCGCCAATCCCAATAATCCCACTGGATCGGCTGCACCCGCCCAAGATCTTCTCCGAATTGCGCAGTCGGCACCGGACGCAGCCGTTCTTATCGATGAGGCCTACTTCGAGTTCCACGGCGAAACTCTGCTCTCTCAGTGGCGAAGCTTGCCCAACCTGTTTGTCGCACGAACCTTTTCGAAGGCTTATGGTCTGGCCGGTCTCCGCGTGGGCGTGCTCATGGGAGACGCTACGCAGATGAGCGCGGTTCGCAAGGTTGCGTCCCCCTATAACGTAAACAGCGTCGCGCTGGCGTGCTTACCGGAGGCTCTGGACGATCAATCTTATGTTCGCGACTATGTAAATCAGGTGTGCGAAGGGCGCGGGTGCCTCCAGCAGGAGTTGGAACGGCTGGGAGTTCCCTTCTGGCCCAGCCGAGCGAATTTCGTGCTCATGCGTTTGGGCGAGGCGAACTCCGCCTTTGTGGCCCGCATGCGAGAACGCGGAATTCTCGTTCGCGACCGGTCGCGCGATCCAGGGTGCGAGGGCTGCGTACGAATCACGCTGGGCACCCTCGAGCAGACGGAACGACTGCTCGCCATTTTGCGAGAAACCCTGCTTGAGATTGGCGCCGTGCGCCAAGTGGTGCGCCCATGAGGAAAGCTCGAATTCATCGACCCTCCAAGGAAACCGATATCGTGGCTGTCCTCAATATCGATGGCCATGGACAGTACACGATTGCGACCGGCATTCATTTCTTCGACCACATGCTCGAGCTTTTTGCCCATCACG
>Ga0193755_1000393_pt1 | contig 12398 bp, 4 predicted proteins | sample H1a2metaG_FD_144921 | JGI IMG/M metagenome (GOLD analysis project Ga0193755, IMG submission 144921) | Soil microbial communities from a riparian zone of the East river system, Colorado, United States - H1a2 | ecosystem: Environmental > Terrestrial > Soil > Riparian zone | place: USA: East River...
GTCTCAAGCGGCGACATCGCGGACGTGATGCTGGCGATCACCGAGAGCGGCCTGGCGAGCGATGTCTCTCGAGGCGAAAACTCAGGCCGCAAGCTCGAGCATTCGGCAGTAACCAGAAAGCTGATCCGCGTGGGCTCAGTCGAGGGCAGAGCTTTCAGCGTCGAAAAAGCCGTTGATCTGAATTCCTCCTGGAAGCGCCAAAACATGAAGGCTGTTGCCTTTGCGCAGGAGCGCGCAAGTCGTCGAGTGCTTGGAGCAGCGGCAACCAAGTTTTGATCATCGTTCCCAAAAGAACTTGCCTCTCGCTTTCGATTCCGGATACACCTCGTCCATGTTGCTGGTGTCGTAGAGCACTCCGTTGATCATCACGAAGCGGATGCTCTCTGAGTTGCGGATGTTGTCGAGCGGGCTCTTGTCCATCACCATCAAGTCGGCCAGCTTACCGCTTTCGAGCGACCCGATGTCCTTATCCAACCCGAGATACTGCGCTCCATAAAGTGTCGCGCAGCGAATCGCTTCAAGTGGAGTCAATCCCCCCTGGGCCAACATCCATAGTTCCCAGTGAGCGCCAAGCCCTTGAAGCTGTCCGTGCGCGCCGAGCTGTACTTTCCCGCCTGCGCGCAAAACATCTTTAACGCTCTTCGCAAGCTCGAGATGATAGAAGTCGTCTTCGGGAACCATCATTCTCCGCCGCGCGCGCTCATCAACCACGCTTCGCGGCGTGAAGCGCATCAGGTGTTCGTTCTCCCACACGTTCGAGTGTTGATACCAGTAGTTTTCTCCCCAGATTCCGCCGTAACCCACGATCAGCGTCGGCGTGTACCCGCTCTGGCTCTTCGCAAACAGCGTGACCGCGTCTTTGTATAGCGGCGCAACCGGGATCGCGTGCTCGATGCCGGTGTGTCCGTCCAGCACTTCAGTCATGTTGTAGAAGTAAGTCGAGCCGCCTTCGGGGACTACCATCATCTGAAGATCGCGAGCCGCCTTGATCACCTGCTGGCGCTGGTTTCGGCGCGGCTGATTGTAGCTTTTGACGCTGAACGCCCCGGCCGCTTTCATCCTCTCGACGTGAGCCTTGGCGTCATCGTAGCTGTTGATCACCGACTTCTCGGCGTTCTCCGCTCCGTAGAGGATGTAGCCGGTGGAGAATACGCGTGGCCCCGCCATCGCGCCGGCCTTTACCATCTCCGACTGGGCGAAAACCGTTTGGGTCGAAGACGAGGGATCGTGGGTCGTCGTCACGCCGTAGGCGAGGTTCGCATAGTACGGCCACTGCTTCTCAGGAACGATGTCCAGCGCGTTGTAGCCCATGTGCGCGTGCACATCGACGAGCCCCGGCATGATCGTCTTCCCAGTCATGTCGATTCTGCGAGCGTTGGTTGGGATCTCAATGCTGGCACCCACTGCTTTGATTCGATTGTCTTCGATAAGAATGCTGCCGCGCTCGATGATTTCGTCGCCCTTCATAGTGATGATGCGGGCGCCGGTGAGCGCCACCAGACCGCGCGGCCTGGCAGTTTCAAACTCGAAGCCGATCTTAGTCGCTTTTGGCTCCGGCGGCTTTTCGTCCTTGGCCGGTTGCTTGAAGACGCTCTCTAACGATTGCTCGTAGAAGTTCTCGCCAAGCGTCCACTCGATCGACTTGCTGTCGCGCGTCCAGGTGAGCCAATCGCCCGACTTCGCGGATATGGTTTTGACGGGAACGATAGCGTCGGTCGCCGAGAGCTTGAGCAGCTTGCCGGTGAGCGGGAACGGCGCGACATATAGTTTGTGAAGTTCCTTGAAGGCAACCCATCCGCCATCAGGAGATGGAACCATTTCGGCCGCATACTTCGATTCGATATGCTGTTTATAGTCGTCACCCGTCAGCTTCACGCTGCTGAGGTAAGTGTTCACTCCCCCGGCGGCGGGCTTCGATTCCATAAACAGGATGCGCTCGCCTTTCGGATCGAAAGTGAGAATCGGCATTCGAGCGTTCGGACCGCGGCTGAACACGTCGATCACGTAGCGGTGCTCCGAGCCGTCCCAGTAATGAATCTCAAACGTCGATTCGCTTGCGAGATCCTCGTCGTGGTAGACGCTGCCGCGGCCCTTGAGATAGGCGACCTTTGTTCCGTCGGGCGAAAAAACTGGATTCGAGTATTGATCGCCGACGCTCGTGATCTTGCGCGGGGCGGACCCGTCGGCTTTCGCAACCCACACCGCGCCTTTCTCCGCGTCGGACCACGTGACGTAGGCGATCTTCGAGCCGTCCGCGCTGAAGCTCGGAGCGTATTCGAGATAGCTGGTGTTGAGTAAACGGACTGGTGCTGCGTTGCCCTGCTTGACGTAGAGCTTGCCCAGGGCGCTGTAGACAATCCTGCCGCGCGAACTCTTCGCCCATCGCAGGAGCTTTGTGTTATCGCGATCTGGCGCGACTCTCTGTTCGAAGCGCACTGCGTTGGTGACCTTCTGCGACACGTGCGCGGTGAAGGGAATCCACTTGGGTGCTTGTCTGGTTCGAGTGGGAACGCGCACAAACTTGCCCTGGGCGGTGATGATTATGCTGTTGCCGTCGGGGGTCCAGGCGTAGCCCGGATAAGTGCCGAACACTGCCCAGGTCTCCTGCTGATCGCGCGACAAGTTGTCGTAGATTGGCCACTCGCGGCCGCTTTCGATCTCGCGCAGGAAGAGGACCGTCTTCAATCCATCGCGGCGAATAAACGAGAGGAACTTTCCGTCCGGGGAGACTTGCGGGCGAATCGCTCCGCCTGAGCCCTGAACGAATATCGACCTTCGTCCATTTGTCGTGTCGTAACGCTCGATCCAGTAGATGCTCCCGTAGACATTTCTGTTGTAGTCGAACGCGGTGCTTTGAACGAAGTAAACGAAGCGGCCCTTCGGATCGAGCGCCGGCTCACCCGCGTTCGCCGTCCAGTTGGGCTTCTCGGTCAACTGCACGCCTGTGCCGCCGCCGTTTATGTGGTACATCCAGATCTCGCCTGCCCCAAGCGAGCGCTGATCGACGAAATGTTTTCGCACGAGGATGTACTGACCATCGGGCGTCCACGCGGGGCTATTGACCAGGCGATAGTTCTCTTTGGTTACTTGCCTGCGGTTCTTTCCGTCCGCGTCCATTACCCAGATGTTGTCGCCGCCGTCACGATCGGACGTGAAAGCGATCAGCTTGCCGTCAGGGCTAAAGCGTGGCTGACATTCCCAGGATGCGCCGCCGGAGAGAAGCTCCGCTTTGCCGCCGCCGACCGCCATCCTGTAGATGTCGCCCAGAAGATCGAAGACGATCGTCTGACCATCTCTCGAAACATCGCAGCTCATCCACGTGCCTTCGTCGGTGTCGAACTCGACGAGCGTAGATGGGCCATGATCAGCTTCGACATCCCAAGGTTCACTCTTCTTCGGCGCGTCTTGTTTCTGCGCATCCGGCTTGGCCGCTTCTTGCGTCGCCTGGTCAGCAAGGGCGGCAGCGGCCATCGAAACGGATAGGATCAAGGTAAAGACAAAGACTTTTCTCAAAATGGTTCTACCTCGTAAAGAATTTCCGGGCACTCAAAATGAGCACGGTGAGTAATCGCCTTGAGAGACGCGCTCTTGGAGCGAGCGGTTAGTATATCCAACCGCGCTGATAGCGAGCCAGCAGACAAAAGAAACTTAGTCGAATCGAGTGTTTAGGTGGCGCATGTTCTCTCGCCACAAAGACACTAAGTCACGAAGTTACACAAAGACCGGCTCTTTGTGGAACTTTGTGTCTTGGCGTCTTAGTGGCGAGCCTTCTCGACACGCAAGTGCACCAGCAAAGGAAGAGGCCGCCGAAGCTTGAAGCTCCGGCGGCCTTTTCCCTTTTCGATAATCGATGCGACTAGTCGCCAAAGCCCGCAGGCGCACCTTCGGGCTTAGCCTTCTTGATTTGAAGCTGCACAATCTGCGTGTCAGGCGAGGCCGGCTCCTTGAGGATATGCTGCCGATAAAGCTTCGCCATGCGCTCGTTCTCCTGATCGCTCAACTTCAGCGCGCGAGCACGCTGCTTCTCCTCACGGGCGTTTTTCGCAATGCCGAGATGGTCAAGATCGTGCTGGATTTCGTTGGTGATGATCGACTCGTCCAGCTTCAACGAGTGAGCCGTGCTGTCCAGCGCGACGCTCTTGCCGCCTGCGAAGATCTCGTGACGTCCGTTCTCTTCGTACCACTTGGTGAGCGTAGCAGTCATATGCATCTTCTCGATGATGTTGCGCCAGCCCACACCGGTGTTGTAAGCGCAGAACGAAATCTCGCCTTCCTGAGTCGCGTAGGGGATGATGCACTGCTCGGTGCGGCGGAAGTCGTAATTGAACAAGTCCTGGAACCACATCCCCGCGATGAACAGGAAGTTCCAGCGGTCGCCGCGACGCTTCTGGATATCCTCGACGGTTCGTGAGCCCGACACTTTTCCGTAATCCTTGCCTGAAGCGCCGAACGACTTGTCGAACTTCATCATCAGGTCTTTGATCCGGAAATGAGTCGGCGCCTTGAACGGATCGTAGTTGCGCAACAGCGCCAGTCCAGCCCCCAGCAGCGAGAGCTTCTTCCCTCGAGCCGCGTCGTTGACCTTCATCAGGTCTTTGGCAAACTGCTCGGCGTCCAGAAACGCCGTCACCGGAGCCGATTCCTTCGTTTCCTTGTCGATCATAAGCGCCATTCCGATTCCGCAGTTTGGATGGCACCCGCAGTTCAACTGGCCCCAATCTCCCTGAGGTCCGTGCACGAGGTCGGCCCAATCCGAGAAGGTTCCCATGAACGAGATCGGGAACCAGTCGCGGGTCGGTTCCCCCAGACCAGTTTGATTTTTTACGTCGTGCGCCATGTGCGAGAGCGTATACCGCTGGGCGTTCCGGCGATCGTCGGTAATCTCTTCGTCGCGGCCGGTGAACGACACAGGCTGGAACGAAAGGAACGATATCTTCTTCGGATTGTCGAGCGCGAACTTGATGATACGCCCAACCTGCTCGTTGTTAATACCGTTGATTATTGTGGTGACCGGAACGATTTCGACCCCGGCGCTGTGAAGATTCTCGATCGCGCGAAGCTTCACGTCGAACAAGTTTCCAACCTTGCGGTGTTCGTTGGCGGCGTTGCCGATCCCGTCGAACTGCAGATAGGCATAACGCAAACCGGCCTCTGCTGCTTGCACACAGAACTCGGGACTCTTCGCAAACTCGATTCCGTTGGTCGCGGCCTGAACGCTGTTATATCCGACCTTGCGCGCGTAGCGGACGGCGTCGAGGAAGTAAGGCGACATCGTCGGCTCGCCTCCCGAGAACTGAACCGACATCTGCCGGCGCGGCTTTATCGAGATTGCGTTGTCCAGCAGCGTCTGGATGTCTTCCCAGGTGAGCTCGTGGACGAACCCGACCTGATTCGCGTCCATAAAGCACGGATCGCACATCATGTTGCAGCGATTGGTGAGGTCGATAGTCAGCACCGAGCCGCGGCCATGTTTGACGGTACTCGAGCCATGATTGTGAAGCTTCTCGTCGTTGTGCGCGCGGATGTCGCGGCCGGGGAAAACTTCCTCGAGGTGCTTGAAGAACGCGGGATCGATTGACATCACATCTTCGAAGTGGCCGTGTCTCTCGCAGTCCTTGACCATCAGGATCTTGCCGTCGCGCTCGATGATCTGTGCCTTGATCTCGCCGATTCTTTCGTTGAGCAGTATCTCTTGAGGCAGCTTGCCGTCTACGATCTGCTGTCGAATTTCGGGGATACACTTGGGGCACAGCGAATCGGTCGTGCGCGGCCAGCCCAGCGGCGGCTTGGTCTTCTGATAGGACTTCAGGAGTGGTTTTTCTGACCACTTTGGCGTGAAGGACGGGTTCTGCTTGATGCGATTGAGCGGTTCGTAGATGTGCCACGCAACGTTAGCCGCAACGGCCATTCCCTTCTCCACATATTTAGTCGGCTTATGCATATCTCTTCTCTCCTCGTCGTCTTCTGCGAAGCTTCAAGAACGTTCTCACGGCTTCGCCGTCACTGTTATCAATGTGCGCGCAGTGTCAACGGCACTTCACTGTACTGGTTATTCGGTCTGTTCGATTTGATACAGGGTCTGAATCGCTTGTACCGCCTCGCGCTGAACCGCGCCCTTGACCCCGAGTGTTTGAGGATCGCGCCAATTGTCGAAAGTCGCAACTTGATGAACACACGCTATCGTGCAGTAGTCAGCGCAAGCCTTCTTGGTCAGATACTCGCGCCGAATGTCTTCCACGCTATAGCTTTCGAGTGGAACTGCCGGGTAGCCGCGCTGCTGCGAGCAATAGTGCACGAGCCCATCTTCGCAAATGTAGAGGTAACGCGCTCCAGCGCGGCATCGCCATCCGTTGGGCTTGCCGTCCACGAGGTTCTTTTGAAACCTGTTAACTCTTGTGTGTCCCTTCTTCCCCAGACCCTTCATCTTGAAGTAGATGTCCCGCTCAACGCCCTTGAGCGGCTTCAGGGTGCCAAGTCCATCGTGGATGATGCCGAGCGAACTCGACAGGCCCAGCTCGACCGCGCGCTTGCCAACGGTCAGCGCGTCTTCCGGGGTCTTTATTCCACCACCAATTACTGAGTTGATGTTGACCCGAAACTCGGCAAGTTGCGAGAGCCACTCGAGCTTTCTGTCGAGCATCTTCAGACTCTTCTTCGAAACGTCATCCGGTTGGACGTTATCGATGCTGATCTGCATATACTCCAGGCCCGCTTTGTTCAGCCTCTTGATCTTTTCCTGGGTGAGCAAATAACCGTTGGTTATCAGACAAGCGAGCATACCGCGCTTTCGAATCTTCGCGATGATTGCCTCGATCTCCGGATGTAGCAGCGGTTCCCCGCCGCTGATTATGATTGCCGTTGTTCCCAGATCAGCCAGCTTGTCCAACCTCTGAAACATCACCTCAGTCGGCACCGGCTTGGAATAGTCATCGTATTCATTGCAGTAAGCACAAGCCAGATTGCATCGTCGTATTGGAATGACGTGAGCCAGTATCGGATGGTCGGTCGACCATAACCCTTTGGCCATGAAGATAAACTCGCGAGAATAGATTCTTAGTTTGCTGGAAACCTTCATAATCTTTGAAGCTAAGAAATTGAAGCAAGCCTGAGTTGGTTGAGGCCGGTAAAGCACCAATCTAAGGCGTACGGAACACTAGAGCAATTGATATTCCCCGTTCGAGGCAGTCTAGCATTCCACCATCAAGCCGAATGCTGTCGCAAAATAACCAGGAACCAACCCCTGAGAGCTGGCAGCGCCCGGGGCCGCCGTTTTCAGCTTTTGACACAGAGCGTTGACCGGTGAGCCTTGTGGCTCGCCTTTATGACTCAGCACCGACATTCAGGCTTCGATCGCGGCCACTTTGACCCGATTCTGGCCGCTCTCCCCTCGTCAGACCTCGCGTTGGCCGTAGCGAGCAGGCATAATAGTACACAACCTGCGCTGTTTACAACCCGCAATATCGACCCGAGCCGTCAGCACCGGCGATAGATCAGAAAGTTCTGTTCGTGTCTGCCCAGAAGCTCAAGCGGAATCGTCGTCAGGCCCCGGCATAGGAGAGATGGAAGGCGAGCAGAGGGTCTCGAACCCTCGACCTCCAGGGCCACAACCTGGCGCTCTAACCAACTGAGCTATGCCCGCCATTAGGTGTCAGAATTGGACGGCTTGCGAGACCTTACTCTGTCGCAATGACGCGTCTCCTGTCAATCGGAGTTTCGCTTCGCGCGGCGAGCGCGCCTGCGTTGACACTGCGAAAGTTGGTGATATAGACTTGCCGTACGCAGTGAATTTTGAGTGTCAGCCCGGCCAAGCAAGCATGATCATGCAAAGGTTCATGCGAACCGTTGCGCTTGCTGTGGCATCCTATGCAAGCAGGCTTCAGGGGGGTTGGCTGTATCCACAGAGATCAGGGAGGAAGCGATGTTCAGCTCAAAGGTAAAACGAGCCGCGGCCCCAATCGCACTCGTCGTGATGTCGGCAATCGCGTATGCGCAAACCGGCGGGGTGGAGGGAAATGTCAGAGTCAACGAGAATGGCGCCAAGAAGCCCGTGCCCAACGCCGTCATTGATATTTACCGCACCGACGTCAAAGGCCATTGGACGGTCAAGGCCGACAAAGCCGGCCACTACGTGATGCTCGGTCTTCCATTGCAAGGCACTTATACCTTTGTAGCGTCCGGGCCGAACGTTGCGCCGACCTATTCGGGCGGCCGCCGAATAACACAGACTCCCGTAATTGATCTTGATGTGGAGCCCGGCGACGGCTCGACGTTGACGCTTGAGCAGATAATGGCCGCGCAGAAGGGCGGACCAGGAGCCGCCAAGCCGGGAGCTCCTCCTGTTTCCGGGGCGGACCGGGCGAAGGTGGAAGCAGCTCAGAAGGAATACGAGCAGAAGAAGAAGGAAGGCGAGGCGCTTCAATCCAGCTTTGATCAAGCTCGAACCCACTACAACACGGGTATCGAGCTCACCAAAACAACGCCTCCGAACTATGAAGCCGCGCTGAGCGAGTTTGAACAGGCCTCGACGGTCGACCCGGGCAAACATGCGGCAATGTTACTTCTCTCTTACAGGTCGTTCGCGAATTTGGCCGAATCCCATTACCAGATTGGTGTCGAGCTCTTCAATCAAAAGAAGCGCGACGCCGCCAAGCCACATTTCCTAAGCGCGGTGGACGCAGCAAACAAGGCTATACGGGCGGCCGCCGGTGATACTCCCCAAAACAATCCCAACCTTAACAACGACCTGGTGATCTATTACAACATTCTCGCCAAGAACGCGATGTTGCTGGTTCAACATTACGGGGCGGCCGATTTGGTGGAGCCTACAGTCAAGTCACTCGATGCGGCTGCGGCGCTCGATGCGACTAACAAGAACAAGTGGGGAGTCCAAAAGGGCGACCTGTTCTTCAGCGCCGGGCGTACGGACGATGCCGTGACAGCCTACAAAGCGGTGCTGGCAGTGGACCCCGTCAACATCGATGCGTTGTACGGGCTCGGGCTAACACTGATTGCCGGAACCGAGAAAGCGCAGATTCAGGAAGGCGCAAACACGCTTGCCGACTTCGTCAGCAAGGCGCCGCCGACCGACAAGCGCGTACCCATCGTAAAGGATGCTCTCGAAGGCGTGAAGAACGCCTACAAGGTTGAAGCCGAGAAGCCTGCGAGGCGCGGGAAGAAACCTTAGACCAGATGCTTGAGCTTGCCGCCAAACTCCGGGCGGCTTGGCAGGGACCCGACGTCCGACAGTTATAGCTTCCCATCAGCCCTTTTTGATCATCCGAGTTCGAGCCGCGACGACCAGGATCAGGTAGGCGGCGGGATAGGGTGTTCCCGAATGCCGACGAATAAGAGGGCGAGGAAGCGAAGATGAGCAAGCGCGCGCCGCGCAACGCGGCGATAATCGCAATCGCGATTGCAATTCCTCTGGTGCTGCTCACCGCGAGCGCGGACTTCTTCTCGCGAGTCTCCGCTCGTTCCTTCCGCGATTCCCAGTCACAACTAAGGGCACAACTAACATCGGAGCGCAGTGACGAATTCAACAGGGCGCTGGCAGCTCTTGTGGATCTGGACGACCAGGGCACGCTCGATCTTTGGGACGCCGCGCTGGAGAACTCCAGCTCGGAACTCCGGTTGCGCGCCTGGAGTAAGTATCGATCGCTGCAATCGAAGCTCGTACGTAACGAGTTGGTCCCGCAAGTCGCCCGTATTGGCGCGGGAGCTGAAAGGGTCCTGCATGTAGCGGACGAGCATCGTCTGGAACTGTCGATTTGGTCGTCGACGGGTGACGAAACGGTCGCCGCCGCCTCGCCCCGCTTGATCGCGCAGTTACGCAAGTCTGGCATCAGCGTGGATGTCATTTACGATTCAATCTCGGAGTGGCACAAAGCTCTAGCGCAAGGAAATGAGCTGGCTCAGGCGATTACGCCTGAGTACCAGTCAGCCGCCGCGACGCGATCTCAGGTTCGCATCGCGGTCGTCGACCTGGCGAATCACGCGTTCGGCTCGGGGCGTACTGAATGGCTTGGCGACCGCGAGAACGTATTGATGAGCACCGGTTCGCGAGTCGCCTATCTGGACGTCTTTCAGTCAGACGGCTCTGCTGTATCTATCGGCTTGCATATCAGGGATCAATACACCAGTCGCGGTTTCAAGCTTGCTGGTTTCTTTCGGCCGGACGAATTCGCGGACATTGTCCCGCAGTTGTTCCCGGGTAAGAGCTTCGATGCTGGGCGCCGCGCGCTTCGCGCGACCGGCCAGGTGAAGGCGGCGCTTGCCGAAGGCAGCTTCCACAGCTATGAAGAAACGCGAGCTGAATTCAAGGCGCTGGCCGACTCACACCCGGAGCTGGCCCAATACGTAAAGCTGGGGACGAGCTTCGAGGGAAGAGAGATTTTCGCGCTCAAGATAACTCGCGACCCGGGACTCGATGATTCCAGCAAGCCGGACGCGCTGATCACCGGTTGCCATCATGCTCGAGAGTGGATATCGGTTGAGGCCCCGGTTTACTTCGCGAACCAGTTAGTCAGTCGGTACGCGAGCGATGATCAGATCAAGTATCTTGCCGATCATTTACAAATCTGGATCGTGCCGATCGCAAACCCCGACGGGCTGACCTACAGTCAAAGCGTGCCCAACGACAGCTTTGACCCGATAAGGTTTTGGCGGAAGAACAGACGCACGTTCACCTTCGGCAATTGCCTGTCGTCGGTCGGCGTCGATCTGAATCGGAACTATGCCTACCAATGGCGGCTCCAGGAAGACAATCCGTGCACGGATTACTGCGCCGAGGGCAGGGAGTGCATCAACGACGACATCGGCGCAAGCGACGACCCGCGCAACGACATATATCGCGGCCCGGCTTCGGCAAGCGAGCCCGAGGTTAAGGCGATCAAGAGTTTGATGGACGATCCAAATCGCCACTTCAGGGCGCAGCTCGACTATCACAACTATTCCCAACTGATTCTTTATCCCTGGGGTTATCAGCAGTCCGAAACGCCGGATGCCTCGACGTTGTCTTCCCTCGCTCAGCGAATGTCTGCCGATATGCGCACTGTAGCCAACCGGTTCTACCGGCCCGAGCAGTCCATCGATCTTTATGCTACTACGGGGTCGTCGACCGACTATGCGTACGGCACCAATCGCGTCCCGGCGCCTTTTGTGATTGAGATGAGGCCCGATTGCTGCGATTTCATGGTGCCCGAACGCGATATACCGGTTGTGAACCGAGAGAACTGGGCGGGCGCGCTTGCCGTGCTGCGGTGGGCGGTGGGTCCTCCGATCCTCGAATCGGTGAAGGCTTATAGCTTCGCGGGCGACGGCAGCTTTTCGAAGCTCGTCTACTCAGCGCGGTGGGCGCAGCCGGCTGACGCTTCGACCGGCGCGAGAAACTTAGTTATCGACACTCGATTCCCGGGCATCGAGCCAGGCCCGGTGCAACTGCGTCTGCAGTTTTCAAAGCCGATGACCACGTCGTTGCCGCCGATTGCTACGCTCGGCCGCGGCGCAAATCCCAACGAGTCAATCCTGAGGGCTGTGGGCCCCAACGAGGGCTGGCAGAAGTCGGCTTATCAAGATGACACCTGGATAGGCGAGGGGGTTATCACTCAGGACGAGGATCTGACGACGGCTTGGCGACTCGTGGTATCGGCGCCGGACGCAGTCGGTCTGAGTCTGGATGGCCGTCCCGAATCTGTAGCGAGCTATGCTACCGGCACCGGCCAATGGCGGAACTACGAAGACTCGAGCAACAACGGCTCGGATGGCGGCGCGGATAACGAACATGTGTTGCCGCCTACTCTGCGCAGCGACCTGTTAAACATTTTCCTGGCTAAGCCGGCCGGCAGCGAAAGACTTGCTGGCGGCGACCCTTATACTGTCGCATGGACCGTTCCCAAGGATTCGGGCTTCGTCCCGGTGCGACAAGATCTGCTGCTTTCCACTGACGGCGGCGCGAGTTTCGCTCCCATAGCCGCAGGGCTTCCAGGCGCGGTTGAGAAGTTTCCAGTATTCCTGCCGGAGGTTGCAACGACCCGTGCGCGTGTTCGAGTGCTGGCGATCGAAGGAACACTGGGAAGCGCTCTTATTGGAGACGGTCTTTCTGATTTCACGATCGGCGCAAACCTTGGTTCGGCGATCGACATCAGCTTCGTTTCATCAGAGAAGGTAAGCCAGAATTGGGCTGACCCGCCTTCAGAGGATGTGCCGGAGGGTTCGAGCGGCTCTTCCCGGTTTGTCGTAAACCTGACGCTGATCAACCGAGGCCCCGTGACAATACTAAATCCTTTCTTGCGCATAGCCGACCTGACCCGCGGCAACGTCCTGTTGACCCGCGATCCCGGTTCGCGCTCTATTGTCGGCGCGCTTCAGACGGTCGACGCGGGCGGAGATAACGCGCTGGC
>Ga0193755_1000394_pt1 | contig 12393 bp, 16 predicted proteins | sample H1a2metaG_FD_144921 | JGI IMG/M metagenome (GOLD analysis project Ga0193755, IMG submission 144921) | Soil microbial communities from a riparian zone of the East river system, Colorado, United States - H1a2 | ecosystem: Environmental > Terrestrial > Soil > Riparian zone | place: USA: East River...
CGTCGACTTTACGGAGCGGTTACTGGCGAAGAAGATCGAGCGATGAATGGGCCCGAAGCAATCGCGGCCTTCATGTTTTTCGGCGGCACCTTTTGGGTCCTGCGGCCCGTCGCGGGAGCGATTGCGAAGCGCATCGCTGGTGAGCATCGCAAACCTGGCCTGGACCCCGCCGAGCGTGACGAGATCATGAACGAGCTACGGCAAGTGCGCGAGGAAGTGTCGGAGTTGGCCGAGCGGATGGATTTCGCCGAACGGCTCCTCGCGAAGCCAAGGGGTGGGTGATGGAAGGCGTGCTTGCGCTGCTGATCCCGATCGTGGCCGTGGGTGGCTTCTTCGCCTGGATGATCTCGCTATCGCCGGTCGGGAAGGCCTACGCTGAACGGTTGCGGCATGGACCGGCGAACGCCGGAACCTCCGAAGACCACGCCGAGTTGGCCGAAGGCGTGGAGCAATTGCGCCGGGAGGTGGCGGAACTGGCGGAGCGAGTAGATTTTACCGAGCGGCTGCTCGGCCAGCAGAAGGCCGGAGGGCAGCTGCCCAAGGCTCGGCCGTGATGTTGCCTGTTGAAACGGGCCGCGGATGCGCGGCGTAGGAGAGCACGTGCTCTTACAGACGCCACTGCCCACACCCGTCATTCCGTTCGACCCGAATCAGCTCATTCCGCTGATCGGGATGATCGGAGGATTCGTCGTAGCGGGCGTGGTGTTGTACGCTTTCTTCAAGTCAGATCTGGCTGCAGCCATGGCCGAGCGGATTCGGGCGGGGAAGCATCGCCGCAAGAAGTGGAAGGGATTGGGCGGGGAGTGGACCGACACGCCCGCTGAAGGATTGGCGGACGCGGATCACGTGGTTGAGTTGGAGCAGCGCGTGACCGATATGCAGGGACAAATTGCCGAGATGGCCGAGCGGCTGGATTTTGCAGAGCGGCTGCTCGCGCAAAAGCGTGAGCGCTCACTGCCAGGAGCATAGGAAGCCATGGGGATCATTGATCGTCTGTCCACGCTGATCCGGTCGAACATCAACGATCTGATCTCGCGCGCCGAGAATCCGCAGATGGCTGCCGCCATCGCCGATGAAAAGCGGCTTTCTGCGCAGGCCGAGCAGGAAAAGAAGCTCTCCGAGGATTGGGAGAAGCGGGCCGTCCTCGCCGTCCAGGAAGGCCGCGACGACCTCGCCAAGCAGGCGCTGCTCCGCTACAACGAGCACGTGCAGGGTGCTGTGCAGCTGCAGGAGACGTGGGTCAAGCATCGCGAGGAGACCGACCGGCTCAAGGCGTCGCTGCGCCAGCTCAACGACAAGATCGAAGAGGCGAAGCGCAAGAAGAACATCCTGATCGCGCGCCAGAAGCGGGCCGAAGCGCACAAGCGCATTCAGGAAACGATGGGCTCGATCTCCGACAAGAGTGCATTCGAGACGTTCGAGCGCATGGCGGAACAGATCGAGCATGAAGAGCGCAAGCTGATCGCGGCGGCCGAGGTGAACGAGGATCTCTCGGGCGATTCCCTGATCAAGCAGTTCCAGGGAATCGAGGTGAAGGCCAGCGCCGACGAGCAGCTGCTCGCGCTCAAGCGCAAGATGGGGCTGCTGCCCGCCGGAACTCAGGAGCAGGCCAGGGCACTCGGCAAGGGCTCCAAAGACGCCGAGCTGCTCGAGGACGACGACGCGGAGCAGAAGAGCTGAACGGCTCCGAGGCTCCTTCCTCCAATCGGTTGTCGAGCGCCACGTTTGTGGCGCTCTTCGTTGCGGCCCTCGCCGTCCTGTTCGTTCTCAGGGTCATCGATGTGCTCCTGCTCGTCTTTCTCGCCATCCTCCTGGCCGTCTATCTCTCGGCGATCACGGACTGGCTGGAGCGCCGGTTCCGGATGCGGCGCTGGCTGGGGCTGACACTCGCGGTTCTGGCGACCGTCGCCGGCGTCGCCAGCGTCGCCGCGCTGCTGGCCCCGCCGGTCGTCGAGCAGACGCGAGCCTTGATCGGCGGCCTCCCGCAGACCCTCACGAACATCCAGAACGTGCTCGCGCGCTGGGCCAGCCAGTATCCGGTCCTCGACCAGACGGAGCTGGCGAATCCCTCGTCGGGTGTCGTCTCGGGCCTCGTCAGCGACGCGGTGGGATTTTTGAGCGGCTCGATCCTCGGCTACGTGCGCGGCGGCGGCATGATCTTCATCGAAGGCGCGAGCGTCGTCGTGATGGCGCTGTATCTCGCGCGGCAGCCCGCCATGTACCGCGACGGTCTGATCTCGCTGTTTGCGCCGCGCCACCGCAACATCGCCGTCCAGGTATTCGACGACACCGCCGCGACGCTGCGGGCGTGGGTCGTCGGCCAGCTCATCGCGATGTCGGTGCTGGCGCTGTTGACCGCCATCGGACTGTGGATCCTCGGCGTCCCGTACTGGCTGGCGTTCGGAATCTTCACGGGCCTCGTCGCGATCGTGCCGTTCTTCGGCACACTCATCTCGACGCTCCTGCCCGCGCTGTTCATGGTCGCGTCCGGCGACTGGCTGAAGGTCCTGCTCGTGCTGCTCCTGGGCGTGCTGGTGCACGTGTTCGAGGCGAACGTGGTCGTGCCGCGCATCATGCAGCGCAAAGTCGATCTGCCGCCGGTGCTCACGATCGCGTCCGTGCTCGTGATGGGAACGGTGCTCGGTGCGATTGGACTGATCGTCGCCGTCCCGGTGCTGTGCGTGACGATGGTCCTGATTCGCCACATCCTGCACGGCGAGATCTATGGGGAGCCCGGCCGCTTCCAGCCCGCCATTCTGCGCAGCACCGGGGAATGGACGGGGGTCGAGCGCCGGCAAGTCGCGGGTGTGAAGAAATGACCACGCCGCAGCACCGATTCCTGATTATTGCAGACGGCGATTTCGGGCCGTTGACCTCCAAGACCGCCAACTCGTGCATTCGGTATTTTCCGGAGCGCATCGTCGCGGTGTTCGACCGGAAACAGACGGGAAAAACGGTGCAGGAGGTGCTCGGATTCGGCGGGAAGATTCCCGTCGTGGGGGACTTCGAACGCGGCCTCGCGATAGGCAAGGGTGCGACCGCCGTGATGGTCGGCATCGCCCCGGCCGGCGGCCGCCTCCCCGACGAATGGAAAGCGTGGCTCAAGATCGCCATCGAGAAAAAGCTCGAGATCTGGAGCGGCCTGCACACCTTCATCGGCGACGATCCGGAGCTTGGCCCGCTCGCCACAGCCCGCGGCGTTCGCATTCTCGACGCCCGCCGGCCGAATCTGCCGATCGCCGACGGCCGTGCCGCCGAGGTCGACGCCCTCGTCGTGTTGGCGGTGGGGTCCGACTGCAACGTCGGCAAAATGACGGCGCAGCTGCAGCTGCGCGACGCGCTCGTGAAGCGCGGCCACCGCACGAGCTTCGTCGCGACGGGCCAAACGGGAATCTTCATCGAAGGCTGGGGCACCGCGGTGGACGCCGTCGTCGCCGACTTCATCGCCGGCGCCGCGGAGCAGCTCGTGCTCCAGGGCGCGAAGGACAACGACATTGTCCTGGTGGAGGGGCAGGGGAGCCTGATTCACCCCGGATACTCGGGCGTGACATTGGGCCTGCTCCATGGCTCCTGTCCCGACGCGCTCATCCTCTGCCATCAGGTGACGCGCGATTACATCGGCGATTATCACGGCCGGGAGCCGTGGGTGAGAATCCCGTCCTATCCGGAAATGATCGAGATTTATGAGAGCGCGGCACGCCCGGTGCATCCGACCAAAGTGATCGGGATCTGTCTCAACACCTACGACATGGACGAGACGGCGGCGCGTGAAGCGGTCGCGAAAGCGGCGGAGGAAACGGGGCTGCCCGCCACCGATCCCGTGCGCTTCGACTCCGACATTCTCGTCGACGCCATCATCGGGGCGCGCGCAACGATTTGATTGCCGCTGCGGCGAATCGGTACTACGCGCCGCTGCTTCATCGCCTAACGTGGCGCCATGCAATTCCTCCGCTGCGTGCACGCCGAATTCCTGCTCGTCTCGCCGCGCCTGCTCCGGACGCGCCTCGGCCTCGCACTCTTGGCGCTGGGCGTCACCCTGGTCTGGCTGCGCACGCACGGCCTCGATCCACTGACTGTCGTGCTGCAGGCTGGAGCCTTGGGAGCAGTCGTCGGCTCGGCCGGCGTCGTGGGACATGAGAGCGACCGCGCTGCTCTACCAACCGCCCTCACTCATCCCACGACACCGCTCGCCGTCGCGGCGGGACGCTGGCTGGCGATTGTGCTGCCGGCTGTTGCTCTCGCGATCGCCTGCGCGATTTGGGGCGCAGGGCCCACGGGATCCGCAGCCGCGGGAATCATGGCGGCGGCCGCCGTGGGCGGTTTTGCGCTTGTCGTCGTGCTCCCGCTCGGCAACGGCGCCGCGCTGTCGCTCTTCCTCTTTATGGCGGTGGCCGGGACGGTCGCGCCTGAGCGGCTGGTCGATCTCGCCCGCCCAGGGGCCTTGCGTCTCGCCGCGGCGAGCGCGCTCGAGCTCGGCCCTGCGCTCTGGCACTACCGTGACATCGCGACGGGCGACGTCGGTGCGGTCCTGCATGCGACCGCGTGGACCGGTCTCGGCATCCTGGTTACCCGATGGCTGATTTCGCGCTCACGCTGAGCGACATCCGCGCGCGCGGCCTCGGCCCCGTTTCCCTCGCTTTGTTGCCGGGCGAGATCGCCGGGCTGGTCGGCCCAGCCGGGGCGGGGAAGACGACGCTGCTGCGTCTCGCCGGCGGCGTCCTGCGGCCCGTGACGGGCCAGGTGCGCGCGTGGGGGATGTCGATCGCAGACCCTGCGGTGCGCCGGCTCATCGGCTATGCGAGCGACAGCCCCGTCTATCCGTCTGGTCTGACCGTCGCGGAAGTGCTCCTGTACTACGCCCGGCTCCATTGCGCACTGCGTAACGGACGCAGTCCCCGCGGCCTGGTCCGTGAAGCGTTGGAAATTGCGGGGCTCGCAGGGGTAGCTGAAACTCGCGTCGAAAGACTGACCCGGGCCGAGCTACACGGGCTCAGCCTCGCCCAAGCCGCGCTGGGTGGTCGGCGAGTGCTTTTGCTCGACGAGATGTTCTCGGGGCTCGATGTGATCGCACGCCGCGATCTGCGCGGCCGGATCGCCCGGCTCGCGGCTGACGGTGTGGCGGTGCTCATCACGTCGCGTGATCCGGCGCAGCTGGAACGGCTTGCCGCTCGCGTCCTGGTGCTGTCCGACGGCCGCATCGTCCGCGCCGGCCCGCTGGCGACGTTGCTGGGCGAGCGCGTCCTCGAGGTGATCCTGGACGCCCCGCCGTCCGAGCCGCCACCCGGGTTTCGGATCACGGAGACGGGCCTGGAAGCACCGCTTGCCGGCAGGACTGCAGAGGCCGCGTTGGCGCTGTGCCGCGCGCATCGCCTGCCGGTTCGGGCCTCGCGCGTGCGCGTGAAATCGCTCGAGGAGGTCGTGCTGGAAAGCCACGACAGGCTCTAGTACGTTTCGCCGCAATGAGCGCGGCGCAGCTTTCCCTCTTCAACACCCTGACCCGACGCGTCGAGCCGCTCGTGCCGCTCGCGCCGCCGCGCGTCACGCTCTACACCTGCGGTCCCACCGTGTGGAACTTCGCGCACATCGGGAATTTCCGAACGTTCCTGTTCGAGGACCTGCTGCGGCGCTGGCTGGAGTATTCCGGCTACGACGTGTTTCACATCATGAATCTCACCGACGTGGACGACCGCACGATCAGGGCGGCCCGCGAGGCCGGCAAGCGCCTCGTCGAGCACACGGCGCCGTTCACCAAGGCGTTTTTCGAGGACCGCGACTATCTGCGGATCAAGCCGGCGCATGTGTACACCGCGGCGACGGAATACATGCCGCAGATGATCGCCCTGGTCTCCAAGCTGCTCGAGCGCGGGGTCGCATATAAAGGAGAGGACGGCTCGGTCTACTTCGCGATCGCGAAGTTTCCGACGTACGGCCGTCTTTCGCAGCTCGACAAGCGCGAGATCAAGGTCGGCGCGCGCGTCGCGAGCGACGAGTACGCGAAAGGCGACCCTTCCGACTTCGCACTATGGAAGAAGGCCGACGCGGAAGACGAGGCGGTCGGCGCCGCATGGGACGCGCCGTTTGGACGCGGCCGTCCCGGTTGGCATCTCGAGTGCTCGGCGATGTCGCTCGACGAGATTCGGAAGTGCTGCGGGGTGCAGACGCTCGATATTCACGCCGGAGGCATCGATCTGATTTTCCCGCATCACGAAAACGAGATCGCGCAGTCAGAGGGAGCGACGGGCCAGACGTTCGCGCGGCACTGGGTGCACGGAGAGTTTCTCAACGTGCGTGGGACGAAGATGTCGAAGCGTCACCGCAATTTTCTCACCGCACGCGACCTGCGAGAGCAAGGCGTCGACGCCGCGGCGGTGCGTTTGCTCTTCTTTCAAACACACTATCGCCAACCGGTCGACTTCAACGACGACGCGCTGGTCGCAGCGGGAGAAGGTGTCCGCCGCCTGGCGGAGTTCCAGGGCCGTCTGGCGCAGGACCGCTCCGGTCCGGGACCCGACACGATCTCCGGGTTGGCTGAGCAGTTGCAGGCCGACGTCGCCGCAGCGCTCAACGACGATCTCAACGCGCCACAGGCGATCGCCAAACTGTTCGACTTCGTGCGGGCGGCAAACCGTGAGCTCGACAAGGGCGCCGGAGGCGCCGCGAGCGCCCTGGCAGCGATTACGGAGATCGCGGGCCGGTTGTTCGATCTATTCCCGACGCCCAAGAAACCGGATGCCGACTTCGAGCGGTGGGTTGCCGAGCGGGTTGCGGCCCGAAACCAGGCCCGTAAGTCCAAGGATTTCAAGGCCGCGGACGCGATCCGGGCCGAGCTGCTTGCCCGGGGCGCCGAGATCGAAGACACGCCGCAGGGCACCAAATGGCGACTGCGCTGACGAGGCCTAAGTCGTTCGAAGTCCATCCCTTGCCATAGTCGCTGACCCCGTCTAAGATACGGGTCTGTCGGATTCAGCCTTTACCAGCTGACGTAGCTCAACTGGCAGAGCAGCTGATTTGTAATCAGCAGGTTAAGGGTTCGAGTCCCTTCGTCAGCTCAAACCCGAACTTGGGAAACAACAAACCCCGCGCGCAATGAAACGCGGGGTCTGTTGTCAGTGGGTGCGAGGGGACCGAGGGGACCGGGGGGCCGGCGCGCTGGGTGGGGTGCCCGAGTGGCCAAAGGGAGCAGACTGTAAATCTGCCGGCGTCAGCCTACGAAGGTTCGAATCCTTCCCCCACCACTCAAGTGGCGCGCGGGCGTAGCTCAGTTGGTAGAGCATCAGCCTTCCAAGCTGAGGGTCACGGGTTCGAGCCCCGTCGCCCGCTCTGTCGGGCGCTCGCGTAGCTCAGTCGGTAGAGCGCGTCCTTGGTAAGGACGAGGTCACCGGTTCAATCCCGGTCGCGAGCTCTGGGAACGACGAATTGTTACTGAAGCGAACACAAACCAAGGAATAACCAAGCAATGGCAAAAGCCAAGTTCGAACGAAATAAGCCCCACGTGAACGTCGGGACGATCGGCCACGTGGACCACGGCAAGACGACGCTGACCGCCGCGCTGACGAAGGTCTCGGCCGACAAAGGCCTCGCGACCTACGTGAGCTACGATCAGGTGGCGAAGGCATCGGAGTCTCAAGGCCGCCGCGACGCGACGAAGATTCTGACCATCGCGACGAGCCACGTCGAATATTCGACGACCGAGCGGCACTACGCGCACGTCGACTGCCCGGGGCACGCCGACTATGTGAAGAACATGATCACGGGCGCCGCGCAGATGGACGGCGCGATTCTGGTCGTGAGCGCGGTGGACGGCCCGATGCCGCAGACGCGCGAGCACATCCTGCTCGCCCGACAGGTGAACGTGCCGGCGATCGTCGTCTTCCTGAATAAGTGTGATCTCGTCGATGACCCGGAGCTCCTGGACCTGGTCGAGCTCGAGGTGCGCGAGCTCCTCAGCAAGTACCAGTTCCCCGGCGATGACGTTCCGGTGATCCGGGGCGCGGCGTTGAAGGCGATCGAAGGCGACAAGCAGTGGGCAGGGAAGGTCGAAGAGCTGCTCGGGGCGCTGGATAAGAGCATCCCGGTACCGAAGCGCGAGATCGACAAGCCGTTCCTGATGCCGGTCGAAGACGTGTTCTCGATCACCGGCCGCGGCACCGTTGCCACGGGCAGAATTGACCGCGGCAAAGTCAAAGTCGGCGAGGAAGTCGAAATGGTCGGCTTCGGCACAGACAAGAAGACCGTCGTCACCGGCGTCGAGATGTTCCGCAAGCTGCTCGAGGACGGCCAGGCTGGCGACAACGTCGGCCTGCTGCTGCGCGGCATCGAGAAGGATCAGATCGAGCGCGGGATGGTTTTGGCCAAGCCCGGCTCGATCAAGCCGCACACGCAGTTCGAGTCCGAAGTCTACGTCCTCACGAAGGAAGAGGGCGGCCGGCATACGCCGTTTTTCAAGGGCTATCGGCCGCAGTTCTACTTCCGGACGACGGACGTGACGGGCAGCGTCGAGCTCCCGGCCGGGGTCGAGATGGTGATGCCGGGCGACAACACGAAGATGACGATCGAGTTGATCACGCCGATCGCGATGGAAGAGCAGCTGCGGTTCGCCATCCGAGAGGGCGGGAGAACGGTTGGCGCGGGCGTCGTTACCAAGATCTTGAAATAGGACATTAGATGCGCGAAAACATCATCATGGAGTGCACCGTCTGTAAAAGTCGGAACTATTTCACGACCAAAAACAGGCGCAAGCACCCCGAGCGGGCGGAGTGGAAGAAGTTCTGCCCGCGGTGCAATAAGCAGCAGGCGCACAAGGAATCGAAGTAATGGCTACGGAAGTCCTGACGGGCGGCGGGCCAGCGGGGGGTGGAGGAGCTGGAGCACCCGCGGTTCGCCCGGCCGGCCGGATCGGTCGCTTTTTTCAGTTCCTGCGCGAAGTGCGCAACGAGCTGCGCAAGGTCACGTGGCCGACGTTCGATGAGCTGAAGAAGGCGACGATCGTGATCGTCATTTTCGTGTCGGTTCTGGGGATCACGATCGGCTTGATGGACGCGTTCTTCCAGTGGGTGTTCGTGAAGCTGGTGGCGAGGCTGTTTTAGTGCCTGAGCTTCGCTGGTACGCGATTCAAACGACGGCAGGGCACGAGAACAAGGTGCGCTCGCTGATCGCGCGCCGCATCGCCGAGGATGCCCGGCCCGAAACGGAGAAGCCGATCCGGCAGGCGCTGGTCCCCACGCAGGAAGTCGTGGAGATCAAGAACGGCAAGAAGGTGAACGTCGAGCGAAAGATCTACCCGGGGTACGTGCTCGTGGAGATGGACCTGAATCAGGAGACCATCCACACGATCAACGGCATCCAGGGCGTGATCAAGTTCGTCGGCACCGGACGCCTGCCGATGCCGCTCCGGCCGGATGAGGTCAACCGGCTGCTCGGCGTGGAAGAGGCGATCAAAGAAGAGGAGCCCACGGAGGCGATTCCGTTCCTGGTGGGCCAGGTGGTGGAGATTACGGAAGGACCGTTTTCGGACTTTAGTGGCACCGTCCAAGAGGTCCTACCGGACAAGGGGAAGGTCAGAGTGTCGGTGGCGCTGTTCGGACGGCCGACGTCGGTCGAGTTGGATTACTTGCAGCTGAAGGCTCACTAACCACGGAATGCGTGGGAGTCCGCGTATAGCGGACGCTAATAGAGGCAACGATGGCCAAACCAGTTACCGCAATCGTCAAGCTGCAGGTGCCGGCTGGGCAGGCGACGCCGGCGCCCCCGGTGGGCACCGCGCTCGGCCCCCACGGCGTGAACATCATGGACTTCGTGAAGCAGTTCAACGCGAAGACCGCGAGTCAGGCCGGGATGGTCACGCCCGTCGTGGTGACGATCTACAAGGACCGCACGTTCACGTTCATCACCAAGACGCCGCCCGCCGCGGTCCTGCTCAAGAAGGAAGCGGGCATCGAGAAGGGCTCGGCGACCTCCAACCGCGAGAAGGTCGGCAAGGTCACCCGCGCCCAGCTCAAGAAGATCGCCGAGATCAAGATGCAGGATCTCAACGCGACCGATCTCGAAGGCGCGATCAACATGATCGCGGGCACGGCGCGTTCGATGGGCCTCGTGGTGGAGGGCTGATGCGCACCCACGGCAAGAAGTATCAGGCCGCGGCCCTAACCCTCGAGCCGCGCAAGCTCTACGCTCCGACCGCGGCGGTCGAGAGCGTGAAGACCACGGCGTTCGCGAAGTTCGACGAGTCGGTGGACGTGGCGGTGCGGCTGGGCGTCGATCCCAAGCACGCCGACCAGATCGTGCGCGGCACCGTCTCGCTGCCGCACGGCACGGGAAAGACGATCCGCGTGCTGGTCATCGCGCAGGGCGACAAGGTCAAAGAGGCGGAAGCGGCCGGCGCCGACTTCGTGGGGATCGAGTACATCGCGAAGATCAAGGAAGGCTGGTTGGACACCGACGTCATCGTGGCTACGCCCGACGTGATGGGGCAGCTGGGCGCGCTCGGAAAGGTTCTCGGGCCGCGCGGGCTGATGCCGAACCCGAAGGCGGGCACCGTCACGATGGACGTAACGAAAGCGGTCAAAGAGCTGAAAGCCGGCAAGATCGAATTCCGCGTGGACAAGAGCGGCATCGTGCACGCAGCCGTCGGGAAGAAGTCGTTCTCGGCACAGCAGCTCGCTGAGAATCTGCAGGCGTTCATGGACGCGATCGTCAAGGCGAAGCCGGCGGCCGCGAAGGGTCACTACATCCGTTCGGTGACGGTCTCGAGCACGATGGGGCCGGGCGTGCGGGTCGATCCGGCGGGGTACCACGTATGAACCGGACCAAAGCGCAGAAACAGGAGACGGTCTCGACGCTGGCGACGCAGGTCGCCAAGTCGCAAACCATCTACGTCACCGACTTCACGGGTCTCAACGTGGCCCACATCACGGATCTGCGTCGCCGCCTGCGCGCGGTCGGCGTCGAGTACGTGGTCGTGAAGAATACGCTGGCGCGGCGCGCGCTGAGCGAGCAGCAGCTGAAGGCCGGCGGGCTCGATGCGTTCCTCGCCGGTCCGACCGCGCTGGTGCTCGCGGGCGCGGATCCGGTCGGCGCCGCGAAGGTGCTGGCGGACTTCGCCAAGGAATTCGAGAAGCCGAAGGTCAAGGTCGGGCTGGTCGAAGGCAAGCCGGTCACGCAGGCCCAGGTGAAGGCGCTCGCCGCGCTGCCGTCCAAACAGCAGCTGCTGGCGCAGCTGGGTGGAGCCCTGCAGGCGCCGATGGCGGGATTCCTGGGAGTGCTGAACGGATTGCTGTACGCGATGGTGGGCGCTCTCGAAGCGCTGAAGGAACAACGCGCCGCAGGCGCTGCCTCTTCACAGAGTTAGGGAGAACACAATGGCGACGCAGACACTGAGTAAGGACGACATCCTCGAAGCCATCGGCAATATGTCGGTGTTCGAGCTGGCGGAGCTGATCGAGGCCTTCAAGGGCCGCTTCGGCGTGACGATCGCGGCTCCGGCAGCGGCACCGGCCGGCGGCGCTGCCGCAGCGGCTGCCGCCCCGGCGGTTGAGGAACAGACGGAGTTCACGGTGGTGCTGAAGTCGGGCGGGGAGAAGAAGATCCAGGTGATCAAAGAGGTTCGCGCGATCACCAGCCTCGGCCTGAAAGAGGCGAAGGATCTCGTCGAAGGCGCGCCCGGAACGGTGAAAGAAGGCGTGAATAAGCAGGAAGCCGAAGAAATCAAAAAGAAGCTCGAAGCGCAGGGCGCCGTCGTTGAACTGAAGTAGCCTCGAGAAAGCCCTGGGCCACGGGGGCCCTTGGCTAACCCGAGTCTCGCTTCGGTTCTACGACATGCGCGGATTAACTACAACCTGCTCGCTTTTCCGAGCCCTAGGATCCTCCCCCGCACCGCAGACGGGTACGGGGGCGGCAGGGCCTTTTGCATTACTCGAGGGTTCGCATGACTACTAAGACGTTACCGATTCTTTCGTTCGCAAAACTGCCGACGGGCATGCCCATGCCCCATCTCCTCGACATTCAGACGCGCGCATTCCAGTCGCTGTTGCAGCCGGACGGCAAGGACGGCGCGCGCGCCGACGTCGGATTGGAACGGGTCTTCAAGGACCTGTTCCCGATCCAGGACGTGAACGGCAACTACTCGCTCGAGTTCGTGAAGTACGCGCTCGGGGAGGCCAAGTACACGGTCGAAGAGTGCATCGAGCGCGACATGACGTACTCGGTGCCGCTCAAGGCGACCCTGCAGCTCGTCGTCATGGAAGAGGTCGGCGAGGTCACCAAGACCAAGCGCCCCAAGAACATCATCGAGAAGGAAGTCTATCTCGGGGAGCTGCCGATCCTCACGCCGCTCGGCACGTTCGTCATCAACGGCGCGGAGCGCGTCATCGTGTCGCAGCTGCACCGCTCGCCCGG